>Ga0079224_100001309_pt1 | contig 28261 bp, 21 predicted proteins | sample Stecom2015_FD_80414 | JGI IMG/M metagenome (GOLD analysis project Ga0079224, IMG submission 80414) | Agricultural soil microbial communities from Utah to study Nitrogen management - Steer compost 2015 | ecosystem: Environmental > Terrestrial > Soil > Agricultural land | place: USA: Utah... | reverse complement strand
TACCCCGATAAGGATTAATGTAAATGCTCCATACAATCCTTTCCTGGATTTCATATATATCCTCCTTTATTCCTTAAATTGTTTTCTTTTAATCTCATTTAAATTGAATTTAATTGTTACACTTATCTGAAAGTGTGAATTGAAATAATATCTTTAAAATCGGGTATATGAAATTTAAGATGCCTCTCCATAAAAATTATTGCCCTGTCGGCAGTAAAATTTTTAAATGAAACGGCGCTTTTATTTTGTTTTAGACACAACAGATAATTAAAAAGTTCCTGAGATATCTTAAAGTCTATTCTAAAGTTGCTTGAGCAATGACTGCAAAAAATACCTAATTCAAAATTATATCCCAAATAATCTGCATTATGTAAATCTGTTTGACAGGATGAACATTTGTTAAGTTGAATCTCATACCCTATCTCTTTTAAAAAAAACAGGAAGAACCTGCCGAAAATTATATTTGGGCTTTCATCTGATGTATCTAAAAGGAATAAGATTCTTGTTAATCCTTTAAATATTAATTCATTTGATTCATTTTCCGGGGTAAGATTTTTTACAAGTTCAAGAATGGCGAGAGCAAATTTAAGTCTGTCAAAATTTTCTTTTAAATGTGAGAAATGGGAAATTAAATCTGCACTTGAAAGCAGTTGCAATTCTCTTGAATCTTTTTTGTAAATAATAATCTGCAGATGATTTAAAGGGTCTGTTATAAACGCTTTTTTAGATTTAGGATTTCTTGCTCCCTTCTGAATTACCGATATCTTTCCAAATTCTTTTGTATATAAAGATAAAATGCTGCTGGTATCGCCATAATCCATTTTACTTAATACAACAGCTTCAGTTTTAATTATTTCACTCATTAAGAAATATGAATTCTGAATTTCAATATTAATATATCATTCATTCAGAAAATTATAAGGGAAAGAATAAACATCTTTTTCGGTTATAATACCGGTAATAAGATGAGCAGGTGTAACATCAAATGCAGGAGAATATGCTTCATAATTTATTGGAGCAACCTGTTGACCATTAATTGAAGTAAGTTCATTCTTACTTCTGAATTCTATTTTTATATCTTCACCTGAAATTGTTTTTTTATCAATTGTTGTAGAAGGAGCAGCAACATAAAAAGGAATATTATGATATGCAGCAGTTATTGCCAGATTATATGTGCCGATTTTATTTGCAGTATCTCCGTTAAGTGCAATCCTGTCAGCTCCGACAATTACAAAATCAACTTCTCCCTGTTTCATTAAAAATGCCGCAGATGAATCACTCTGTACTTTAAAAGGAATTCCGTTTTTTTCAAGTTCGAATGCAGTTAACCTTAAACCCTGGAGTAATGGTCGCGTTTCGTCTGCATAAACAAACTCAACAAGATTATTTTCAAAACCTGTTTTTATAACATTGAAAGCTGTACCATCGCCGCCTGTAGCAAGTTTTCCAGTATTGCAATGTGTAAGAATTTTTGATTTATGTTTGAAAATTTTTAATCCGTTTTCTCCAATCTTCCTGCATTTCTCTATATCATCATTATGAATTTCTTTTGCTCTCTTTAATAAAATCTCATAAATATTATCAGAGCTTTTATTTTCTTCGAAAGTTTTTTTTATCTCTTCTATTGCCCAGAAAAGATTTACTGCGGTGGGCCGTGTACGGGATAATCTTTCAACTGCTTTATAAAAATTCTCAGTTGGGTTTTCTTTTTTATAAACTGAAAGTACTAGAGCATAAGCAGCAGAAATACCAATTAAAGGAGCACCCCGTACTTCAAGTTTTTCTATTGCTTCTGCAATGCGTTCATAGTCTGATGTTTCAACATATTTCTCTTCAAGAGGCAGCAGCGTTTGACTAAGATAAACTACACTGCCCTTGCCATTTTCTTCTTTAAATTTTATTGAGAAATATTCTTCACGGGACATTATACTTTTTCATCAAAGCGTGAAAGATTCATAAACTCTCTGAATCTATCCTGTATCTGGAGATAAGAAAGATTCTCAAGTCCTTTTGTACTAAACTGTTCAACACAAAATGAAGCCATTGCACTTCCATAAATTACTGCACACTTTAAATTTTCTGGACTAACATCCTGGGTACGATGGAGGTAACCTGCAAATCCACCTGCAAAAGAATCACCGGCACCGGTTGGATCATAAATCATTTCGAGAGGATATGCAGGAGCAGAGAAAACAACATCATCAGTAAAAAGAAGTGCGCCATGTTCTCCTTTTTTTATAATGAGAACTTCGGGACCCATATCCCTGATTATTCTTGCAGATTTTATAAGATTAGGTTCCTGAGAAAGAAGTCTTGCTTCACTATCATTAATTATTAAAACATTTACTCTTTTAAGGAGTTTAAGAAGTTCCTCTTTCATCCCTTCTATCCAGTAGTTCATCGTATCGCAGATAACATAAGAAGAATCATTCATCTGGTCGAGTACTTTCATTTGTAAAACAGGGTCGATATTTCCAAGACAGATGAATTTTGATTTTTTAAATTTTTCAGGAATAACAGGGTCAAATTTTTCAAACACATTTAATTCTGTAAGGAGTGTATCTCTTACATTTAAATCGTAATGATATTTTGCAGCCCAGCGGAATGTTTTCCCATTTTCAATTACCTGCAGTCCATCAAGGTCAATATGATGTTCCTCCATTAACTTAATATACCTGTTGGGGAAATCGCTGCCGACTACGCCGACAAGATTTACAGGTGCACTAAAATAACTTGCTGCAAGTGAAATATAAGTTGCAGAGCCGCCGAGTGCTTCTTCAACTTTATCAAAAGGAGTAGAAACAGTATCTAATCCTAACGAACCAACTACTAATAATCCCAAGAGATCTCCTGTGTTTATATAAATAAATTTTAAGCTCAAAAATAAAGAAATGGCAATTAAAAGTTAAGGTCTAATATCTTTTAAGATTACTATATTTTAAAAAGAAATACTAAACTTTAAGTTCAACAAAATTCCATAAAGAAATTTCTTTAAGAAAATATTCTGTAATGATGTCAACCGATTTTCTCTGTCCTGGCCAGGCGAGTAACTTTTTTGCATCTCCAGGTTTGAACCAGCCAAACTCACAATGTTCTTTACATAAAATAACTTTTGAACCTGCTTTTACTTCTGCAGCGAAAACCGGAAGGAGTGATATGTAATTTTTCTCATGTGAATAAAATGAATTTACATTTGGTGCAACCCAGAATCTTACCGGCTTTAGACCCGTCTCTTCTTTTATTTCACGTAAAGCCGCTTTGTAAGCTTTCTCTCCTTTTCTCACTTTACCTGAAACCATCTGCCAGAGACCGCCATAAATTTCTTTCTCTGCTCTTTTAAGAAGAAGAAACTCAATATCATTTTTCTTTTTACAAAAGATATGAGCTTCAATCATGTTGGAAATAATTTTCATATATTTTTTTGTATTATTTAAAAATACGCTCTTACCTCAGCTCTTGCTGTATGTATTGCTCTTGAATTTCCCTGCAGCCTGCCATCATAACTAACTGTTGACTGCAGGTTATTGGTAAGTCTGTAATCAAAATTTAACCTCCAGAAATAATTCTTACCAATCCTGTTGCCTCCTGTAACTTCAAACGGAAGAAAATTTTCAGTTGTGTTTATTATTAATTCAATTCTTTCTACTTCCATTCTTAATCTTCCTGAGCCTGCAAAGGATAAATTTAATCTTATTGCCTGTGAATTCTCATCGATAATTGTGGGAGTTTCGGGAAGTGTATCTTCTTTCCTGCCTGCACTTAATTTTAAACCTAACTCAAGATTTCTTTCGGGTCTGTAAGAAAAATCTGTAATGATGCTGTTATCATTTATTTCTCTTCTCCTGTTTGAACTTACAGGTGCATAAACATTATCATCTTTGTTAACTAAATCAGTTTGTATGCTGAATTCTCTCACCATTCTGAACCTTATTCTTAAACTTCTCTCCCTGTTATAACCTCTTTCAACTCCGCCGCTGAACTGGTTTAGACTTTTACGCTGTGTATAACGTAAACGGAATGAAAGCTCCTGGCTGTTCTCCCAGAGAAATAAATCCTGCTGAATATAATTTGAACCTGCTATTGTATTTTGTTCATTCAGGAAAGAAGAAAAATTAAGTAGATAAATTTTTTCATAATCCTCTTCCCTGCTGTTCTCCTCAACTCTCCAATAAGTTTCGCTTGAGAAAGGATTAAATAAAGTACCAAGGACCGAAGCTCTGTCAAAAAAATCTCCGTAATTAATTTTCCACCTTGTGCTGGTTTTAAGATCGATAACGGGAAACAACTGATCGGTAGGGATTGTTACCTGGATAAAATCTCCATCAAACTGAACAGGTTCAAATTCATTTTCATCTGCTACACCATTATTATTAAGGTCACCGAGGTATGCGAAATTTCCTGTTCCTTTTTCAACTCTTACAAATACTCTTTCAAGCCGGGCTGACCTTTGTGTTGACACCTCATAAAAGAAGTCACCATTAATATTCTGAAGAGGATGAAATTTTGTTTGAGATCTTGTAAGAATTGTTTCCGAATTTAAAGCACCCTTTTGCTGAAATATCTCTGTATATTTTTTTTCTCTGTAAGTAAAACTTAAAGTTGAATTTACTTCTCTTATTCCGCTGTAACTTAATTCATAAAATTGAGTTTGAGATTTTGATTCCTTAAACATTAAACCATCAACAGGCAGATAATCATTCCTGACAGAATATTTGATTGAGAGATTCAATCCAAAAAAGTCATTGAATCTTAAAAAAGGAGCTATATCAGTATATTTTAAACTTCCTGATAAAAGAGAATCACTGTTTATTCTTTTATCTTTTCTGTCTTCAGCTAAAAAATCAATGCCGGGTGAAAATTTCCAGATGTTGTATGAACCGCTGCCTGACTGCCTGTACCAGTTGCTTTTAAGATTTACATTTTCTGTTTCAACATAATCAAAATTATAATTAACAGAATAATCCTGAATATTAGTGAAGCGAAGAATATTATTATACCTGTTTGATTTAAATGTATCTCCTCTTCTTAAATATCCCGCTGTTGAAGATATATTTAATTCCCGAACAGGAATAAGATTTAAACCAAATTCTCTCAATGTTTCATCCTGGGGACTCTCCTGGGTACCAACATTGTAATGCCTGTTAAATTCAACTTCATTCAGCCTGTCTGCTGAAGTAAATTTGTCTTCAATAAATCTGTCTTTATAAGATAAACCAATTTTACCAAGACTGATATTTCCGATATTTATTTCTTTAGGATTCATCTTTAAGAAAATATTTCTTGCCTGTCCAAGGTTATCTTTATCATCAAGATCAGACAACCTGTTTTTATCCCATAAACTTCCTGCATATTCAAAATTTAATTCAATATCTTCAAAAGGTTTTACTGATAGAACAACATTCCCAATCTGTTTTAATTCAGGTAAAGGAAGGAAAGTTATAGGCAGATATCCACCATTTCCTATTCCGACAAACTTATAGTTGCCAAGGCTTTCACGGTTATAATCTCCAAGTCCTTCTCCTACATAACTAAATGATACATTATAAACAGCAGTTGAATCGCCGGGATTATAAACATAATAACTGAAAGGCTGATTATTAATTATTGTATCAACTTTTGAATATGTACCACGAACTATCCCGAGAGAATCAGGTTCAGCTAATCTTACACCGGATCTTGCTGCTTTATTTCTGTCATCACCAGCCTGATAAAGTATATTTTTATCTTCCTCAGAAAATGAAATATCAATCGGCGCATCCTGATCATCTCCCTCCTGAAGATATTGAACTCTTAAAACGAGAGCATCATTAAAGAAATGAGATTCTGCACCTGCACCAAAAAAATTTCTGTTAAATCTTCTGTCGGTATATTCAAAATCAACATTAATTCTGCTTGCTGAAGTAATTAGTCTTTTAGGTGTGAAAGTAATCTGGGCATTTGAATAATCAATAACATAATCATTTGCTTCGCCGCGTTTCATAAGAATGCCATCAAGATAAACTCTTTCGGTTCCTGCTATAACAATAATATCTCTTTCATTATTTTGCCCTGAAAGCCTGTATGGTCCCTGAACACCTTCAATACCATTGAAAAAGTTAGTGTTAAATTTACCTCTTGAACCTGCAATTGAAACATAACCGTTATGGTCTTCAAAATTAAATTCACCCATTAAGCCCTGCAGCTTTCTGTCGACTACACCAAACTCACTCCCCCTTTTTTGTATCTGATAATCACCAAAAGTTCCCACTGCATTAGGATGTCTAATCTGAATAAAAACTTTATCCAGTTCTTCAAGCCTTTCAGTATTACCTTCAGGTTGAATAGGAGTGTTTTCATCGGTGAGTGCTGCAACAACTTCAATATCTTCTGAAAGCCTGCCGGATAATTGAAGACGCAACCCGCTGTTTAAGGAAAAATCTTTTGTAGTCCCGACAGTAAAACCTCTTACGATTGTACCACTTTTTTCTATACCGGGTCCAAAGATTGATTCAGGTGAAAAGCCGCTTGAAGCAGATTCGGTTACTCTTATGGTGTCACCAGTTTCAACATCATATTTTATTACAAGAGATCTTTTCTTATACTCTTTTTGTAAACCTAAATTAAGTGCCTGGTAAGTAACAATAATTGTATCGAAGATTGAATAAGGTAAAGTATCGGAGAGTGAGAAAGAACCTGTGTTGTAAGAAAAATTATAATCATTTTTTGTAAGAACTGAATCGCGCAATACAATAGTTTCAGTAAAAGGAATAATATTTACCTGTGAAATTTTATAATGATTATCAAAATTTATTGGAATTGTATCAGTAACTATGGTTGTGAGGTATTCATTCTGAGCAATCCCTTTAAAAGAGAAGATAAAGAAGAGGATAAGAAAAACTTTGTCCCATAGGACCCTTTTGAAGAAGCTGAATTTCAAAAGCCTGAGTAATTTTGTGAAATGTAAATCTATATTTACAATTTTCTTTTATCAAGTCTATATTCAAACAATGGAGAAAAATTTGTAGTAGATTTTCTACATAACATTACTAAAAATTACTCTTAATAAATGAATTAACTAATTTTAGTTTTTATTATGTGATTTTTACAGAGAGGAATATGGAAGAAGTTATTACAGCCACAGTTTTTGATTATGATGTAACTTCAGAAGAGTTAAATCTCCTATATATTAAATCTAAAAATAAAGAAGAATATTTAAGATCCGTCACTCCCAAAAAAGTGCTGCACGATTTATATGTTCTTTTCAGAATAAGAGAAGATTATCTTCGTGCAGGAGAGATTAGGAAAAGAATTTTCGAAGAAGTTGCTTAAAGATTGTATTTGTTATTCATATCTTAAAGCTTCAATAGGGTCCATATTTGCAGCTTTATAAGCCGGGTATGTTCCGAAAATAAGACCTACAGTTACACATAAGAGCAATCCTATTAAAACCCAATCATAAGGTATAGCAGTTTGAGCGTTGAGCATACTTCCTGCAATGTTACCTATACCTACTCCAAGTATAATACCTATAAGTCCACCAAGGACACAAAGTACAATTGCTTCGAATAAGAATTGAGAAAGAATATTAATTTTCCTTGCACCAATTGCTTTTCTTATTCCAATTTCCTTTGTTCTTTCGGTAACTGAAACAAGCATGATATTCATTATTCCGATTCCTGCAGCAACAAGAGCAATAATAGAAACAACCATCGCACCGATTTTAACTCCGCTTGTAATATCATTCATTTGTGTGATAAGAGATTCATTACTGAAAATATCAAAGTCATTCTCCTCACCAGGTTTTACTTTGCGGATTGTTCTCATATATCCAATTGCTGCCTCAATTACCTGATTATAATCGGTTTCAGAGTATGACATTACTGTAATATTGATACTGCGGTTTCGTTTGCCGTATATTGATTGAAATGTTGTAATAGGTATAATTGCATAATTATCTCTCGAATCTCCAAACAAAGCCTGCTGACGTTCGAGAACACCTATTACTTTAAATGGTCTGTTATCTATTCTTACTACTTTACCAATAGGATCAATACCCGGAAAGATTTTATCTACAATATCTGGTCCCAGCAAACATACATCGTTAGAATATTTAATATCTGTTTCTCTTAAAGCACGTCCATCAGCAATCTTCCAATCATTAGTATGAATTGCATCTGTAGTAATTCCAGCAACGCTTACATTCGGGTTCGTTTCAATATTACCAAACTTTACAACATTACCCCACTGCCACTGTTCTGCACCAATATATTTTGCCTGCGTAAGCATTTCACTAAGACGGTAATAATCTTCAATTGTTATATCTTTCCTGTTTCTGTAACGGTCGCGTGAACCAGGCCCACCCATTTGCATTGCAGGGTATTTCTGAATCTGAAATGTATTTTTATTAAGCATGGACAATCCACCTTCAATACTGTTCTGAAGCATTGTAAGAATTGTCATTATAACAATAATTGAAAAAATACCTACAACAATACCAAGCATTGTAAGTGCAGTTCTCAGCTTGTTAGTTTTAACCGACTGCAAAGCAATAATTATAATTTCTTTAATATTCATTATTCATACCTCAATGCTTCTACAGGGTCCATTTTTGCTGCAGTGTAAGCAGGTGCAAGTCCTGCCAATATTCCTGTTAATAGAGATACCACAATTGCAATAATAACTGCGTCATACTGAACTGATGTCGGGAAGAACTGGTTTATTAGCATACTTAAGAGTACTGCAAATAAAAGTCCAATTAATCCTCCCATCAAACAGATTGATGAAGATTCAAGTAGAAACTGCCCAAGTATTGTTCTTCTTTTTGCACCAATTGCTTTTCTAATTCCGATTTCACGAGTTCTTTCTTTAACAGAAACAAACATAATATTCATTATACCGATTGCACCTACAAAAAGTGATAGCCCTGTAATAAATAATCCTGCAATCTGGATAACTCCAACAACTGAATAAAGAGTTTCCATTAAACCTTCCTGCTGATTAATGGAGAAATCATTCTCATCATTAACAGTCAAACCTCTTACTTTTCTCATAACTCCTTCGGCTTCAATCTTGGTTTCCTCAAGCAAAGCAGGGCTTGGTGCACGAACATTTATTGTAATAGAATTCCAGGACCTTGCCATAAAATTTTTAAATACGGTACCAATAGGAATGAACACCTGGTTATCGGGATTAAAATTACCCAAAAGCCAGCTTCCTTGTTCTGCTAAAACTCCAACAACCTGGAAATTAACTCCGCCTATTTTAATTGTTTTATCAAGAGCATCTCCGCGTGGGAAAAGATTTTTTGCAATCTCACTGCCAATAACTGCAACATTACGTGAGCTTTTACTTTCTATTTCAGAATAAAATCTTCCTGCGCTGAAAGTAAAATTTGTTGTTTTAACATAATCGGCTGTTGAGCCATTAAGAAAAACATTTTCAACTCTTAAATCGCCATATTTTATTGTTTGCCTGCTATTTATAACAGGAGCAACAGCACTGGGTAATGTTGCCATCTCTTTAAAGCGTTCATAATCTTCCATTGTTATATTTCTTCTTGCACGGAGTTTCCACCAGTCTTCATTAGTAAACCATGCCCATTTATCAATATATAAAACATCGGTTCCAAGAGAACTCATCCCTGTCTGAAAAGAATTATCAATGCCTTTTATTGCAGTGCTCATTACAACAACTGCAGTAACACCAATAATAATTCCCAACATTGTTAATGATGAACGAACCTTATTAGCTTTAATTGCTCTTAAAGCTATAAGCATGCTTTCTTTTATTTCGAAGAGTAAAGCTCTCATTAGTATAAATATAAATTATTTTTCATTTTTCAATTAACTTATGCTGTTGCAGATAATTTGGGAAGTTTCCTGTTAATTACCTTTTCATCATTTTCAATCAAACCATCTCTTAATCTTATAATTCTGGCAGCGTGTTCGGCAATATATTCTTCGTGAGTAACAAGAATAATAGTATTTCCTTTTGAATGAATATCTGCAAACAAAGCCATAATTTCTTCACCTGTTTTTGAATCAAGATTTCCGGTTGGTTCATCTGCAAGAATAATTGATGGTTTTGTTACTAATGCCCGTGCAATTGCCACTCTCTGCCGCTGACCTCCCGATAATTCATTAGGCTTATGATGCATTCTGTCTTTCAAACCAACATCAATCAAAGCTTTCTCGGCTCGTTCTCTTCGTTCAGCATAAGGAATTCCGGCATAAATTAATGGCAATTCAACATTATGCAAAGCATCGGAACGTGCAAGAAGATTAAAAGTCTGAAAAACAAAACCAATTTCTTTATTTCTTATAGCTGCAAGCTGGTTATCAGACATATCACTTACACTTATACCATTAAATTCATATTTACCCGATGTTGGTGTATCAAGGCATCCAAGCAGGTTCATTAATGTTGATTTACCTGAACCTGAAGGACCCATAATTGCAACATATTCATTTTTATCTATTCTTAAAGAAACATCTCTTAAAGCATATACTTCTTCGGAACCTACCTGGTAAACACGGGAGATATGTCCTATATTAATAATGTTCATTAGGTATATCCAATATTTTAATTTTCTTTTCGTGATTTATTTTGATTTTCAACTCTTACCACTACACCATCATTAAGTTCTCTTGAAATTGCTGCATAACTTCCCGATACTACCTCCTCACCACCATTAAGACCAGAAATTATCTGAAGGTAATTATCATCGCTGATACCTGTTTCAACATTTACACGTTTTGCACGACCATTCTCAACAATAAATACGACCTCCTGAAGTTTATTTTTCTTAAAACTTTCGTTGGATTTAATTCCTGCTTTCTCTTTAGTTGTATCATTTACTTCAGAATTCGGCATATCTGCTCTTGCAGTTACACTTTGAATAGGAACGCTGACAACATCAAATACAGTTTCAGTTTCAATATCTGCATTGCAGGACATACCGGGTCTGAGTGCTTCATCGGGATTTAATAATTTTATTCTTACTTCAAAATTAACAACCTGTTCCTGTGTACCAATTCCTGATGTAATAGCACTGTTTCCTATTTGTGTAACAACTCCATCAAAAATTTTATCACCAAAAGCATCAACTTTAATTCTTGCAGTATCTCCTACTGAAATTAACACTACATCGTTTTCATCTACCTCAACAGTAGCTTCAATATTATTTAAATCGGACACAGTCATAATATCTGTTCCCTGGCTGAATCCGCTGCCAAGAACTCTTTCACCTAACTCAACATTAAGCTTGGTAACCACACCATCAATAGGAGAATAAATAGTTGTCTTGTTTAGCTGCTCAATTATTTCTTTTAAAGATGCCTTATTCTGAAGTACATTTGCTTCTGCACTTTCATAAAGAGCAACTGTTGTAAGGTAATTGCTTTTAGCTGTTTCAAGTTCTGCATCGCTTGCTAAATTTTTACTATGAAGTTCCTTTATTCTGTTATAGTCAAGTTTTACTTTTTCAAGTTCAGCTTCCCTCATCTTTAAATTTGCTTTTGCAGACTGCAGGTTTGCTTCAGCTCTTTCTTTCTGTGCAACGTAAGCATCACCTTTAATCTGAATTAAAAGCTGCCCTTTCTTTACACGGTCACCTTCTTCAACAGGAAGCCTTACAATTTCACCGGTTACTTCAGAAGTAATAGTAACTTTATATTCGGGATTAATTTTTCCTGTTGCAGCAACAGTCTGGGTTATATCCCGTTTTTCCACCTTCTCAGTTTGCACTGCAATAATTTCTTCTTTACTTCCGCCGAGAAGAGTTATGAGTATAAAGATTATAATCAGTAAACCCAATCCACCGAAAATAAAGGCTTTCTTTTTAGATTTTTTCTTTCCGTTAGCCATTTAATTACTCCTGTTTATCATTCAAAATTTTTATAATCTAAAACACCGAGGTAATATTTTAATTGTTCACTTAGAACAATGTAAGCAAACTGTGCATTTATATAATTTACCCGTGCATTAGTATAGTTTGTTCTTGCAACAAGAACATCTAACAATCTGCTTGAACCGAGATTATATTTCTCTTCTTCAATTTTCAGATTTTCCTGTGCCGCTTCGACATTTTTTTCACTTACATTTAAAGATTTTTCTGAAGCCTGGAGATCAAGAAATGTTTTCTGAATACTTCTTTTAATATCTCTTTCCAGGTCAGATAGTTCAACTTCCCTGTTCATAGCATTTACGGTAGCGACTTCAACTCTGTCTGCAACTGAAAACCCGGAGAAGATAGGTATGCTCAATGTTAATCCAACAGAATAAGTATTAAACTTAAACAGATCTCCTACTTTTTCAGAAGAAGAACTTAATCCGAAGCTATTAGTGAGTCTTGGAAAATGCCCGGATCTTGCAATGGTAATTCCATCATAAGCACTTTCAAGTTCAAGGAGAGCAGATCTGTAATCAAACCTGTTGTTGAGAGCCTCTGAGTAGAGTACAGATACATCATCATATTCCTTAGTAAATCTTTTCTTAAGCATATCAAGTTCTTCAAGAGTGAATTCATCAGGGAAAGTGTAATCTTCCAAAACATCCAGACCAAGGAAATATAACAAATCTGCTTTAGCTGATTCAAGATTATTTCTCGCCCTAATCTCCTCAAGTTCGGCATTACCAAGATCAACCTGCTGCGCATATACATCGGCAAGTGTAACTGCACCAAGTTTGTTCCGCTCCATTATAGTTTCAAGATTTTTCTGTGCCTGAAGCAAATCTTCCTGGGCAACTTTTAATAACTGTTGAGTGTTTATTACTTCATAAAAAAGAGAAATTGTCCGGAATGTAATATCCTGTTTTAATCTTTCAAGAGATAACTCTGCTGCTTCGAGATTATTTTCACTTTGTGAAATTGAAGCAATATTTGCCAAACCATCGAACAAAACCCAATCACCGCCAACACCTGCACTATAATTACGTGATTCAGTTGTAGGAACCTGAAAAGGTATGCCTCCTTCAAGAATTATAGTACCACCCTCAGCCCTGTTCCATCTCCATGAACCGCTTGCGCCAAGTGAGGGGAGCAAACTTCCGTAAGAAGCAGTTAAACCGGATTTATAAGTTTCAAGGTTATTTAATGCAACCTGTAGTTGAGTATTTCTCTGAAGTGCAATGTTAATTGCTTCATCAAGTGTTAATGTTTTTTGAGGAAAGGCAGTGCCTGTTATTATAATCAGGAAGAATACCTTTAAAGCTAATCGCATTATTTCTCCTGTAAAATTTTTTTCATTTGAATAGAAGTTAGACATCAAATAATTAAGAAAAGTTACAATTACCAGAAAACTTTATTGAAATTTTATTGTTAACGTAAAAATAAAATAAATGATTTTATCATATTCTTAATATTTATAAACGGCAGGATAATTATTTATATGGTAAAAGAATTAAGATGGAAAATTATCTTTTTACTTTTTTCTAATCATCTTTTAAAAAGTCATCCTTTATTTTCAGTAAATATTCATAAGCTTCTTCATAATTATTTCCTATCTTTCCTTCAAGAATAGCTTCCTCTATTGCTTCTTTTATCTCCCCTACTTTTCTGGAAGGTTTTAAATTGCAGACTTTCATAATTACATCACCTCTAACAGGAGATTGAAATGCACGGAGTTTATCTTTCTCTTCAACTTCCCAAACTTTTTTCATCACTCTTTCATAATTGCCGAGATATTCATTTACTTTATTTGGATCTTTACTTGTGATATCGGCACGGCAAAGTGTTATTAAATCTTCAAGGTCTTCACCTGCATCTACAATTAACCTGCGGATTGCAGAATCTGTAACATCCTCTCCTGCAAGTGCCATTGGGCGAAGATGAAGTCTTACAAGTTTTGAAACGTATTCAAGTTTATGCATCGGCAGCTTTAATCTTCTGAATATTCCTTTCATCATTCTTGCACCAAGATCTTCATGCCCATGAAATGTCCATCCAATTCCTTCAATAAATTTTTTAGTTGCAGGTTTTGCAATATCATGAACAAGTGCCGCAAATCTTAACCAGACATTATCAGTTTCCTTAGAAATATTATCAATTACCATAAGAGTATGTTTAAACACATCTTTATGATGATAATCTTTTCTTTGTTCAACGCCGGCAAGGTTGCTTACTTCGGGAAAGATGATATCCATTAAACCTGATTCATAAAGCAAATTAAGTCCGCGCGATGGTTTGGGTGAAGAAAGAATTTTAAGGAATTCATCTGTTATTCTTTCCTGCGAAACAATTTTTAATCTTTCTCTTAATTTTCCTGAAGTTTCAATTATTTCCGGGGCAACATTAAACTGAAGTTGCGAAGCAAACCGGAAAGCACGCATCATCCGAAGAGGGTCATCATCGAAAGTAATTTCCGGGTTAAGCGGAGTTCTTATTAATTTGTTTTCAATATCATTTAAGCCGTTATATTTATCTATTAATTCACCAAAGTTTTTTTCATTTAATGAAACGGCAAGTGTATTAATTGTAAAATCTCTTCTTTTAATATCATCTTCGAAAGTTCCTTCAGTTACATCAGGGTTGCGGCTCTCTTTACGGTACGATTCTTTTCTTGCACCTACAAATTCAAAATCAAAATTATTGTATTTGAAATGTGCTGTTCCAAAATTTTTAAATATTGAAACATTGCTTACTCCAAGTTCTTCTGCAAAATTTCTGGCAAACTCAGTTCCGTCACCTACGATTAAAAAATCAATCTCCTCCCTGCTTCTGTTTAAAAGAATATCTCTTACATATCCTCCGACAATATAAAGTTCTACATTCATTCTCTGCGCAACAGCGGATGCATTTTTTATAAACGGAAGTTCATTTAAATGATTTAATATTTTTTCTGCTTTGTTCATCTAACTTTAATTCTGAAATAATTTTTTGATTTATCGAACTCTTCTTTATCGATAACTTTACTTCCCATTAATATTGCAATTGGTTTTAATGGTTCAATATTACTGAACAGAATTTTCATTGCCGCAGCAATCGGTACTGCAAGAAACATCCCAACTATACCCCATACCCACCCCCAGAAGATAAGAGAAAACAAAACAAAAACAGGACTCAAATCCATCTGTCTTCCCAAATAATGAGGTTCAATCAGATTGCCAAATATATTCTGATTTATGAGTAACAATGCTGATAATGATATCGTTGTAAATCCAAATCCATATTCAAGCAATGAAACAAGAATGGGTGCTATGGTTGCTATAAGAGAACCTATATTTGGAATATAATTGAGAATAAATGTTAACAAGCCCCAAATGATTGCAAAATCAATTCCGTAAAGAAAAAGAATAATTGTAGCAACAGCACCGGTTAAAAAACTTAAAATTGTTTTTATAATTATATATGATTGAAGCTGCTGGTCAATTGAATCTAGATTTCTTTCAACTACTTCACGCTTTTCTTTATATGCATGCTTTAATCTTTCCTCAAACCTTTCTTTACCAAGAATCATAAATATCCAGAATATGAGCGCGATAAAAACATCGCCTAACATTCCTGAAAATGAATTAAAAATATTCTGTATTACACCAGCTTCAAACAAAGAACGGAAAATAGATTCAATATCAAACTCTTTAATTTTCAGGTTAAGAAAATCTGCAAACTCACGCACAGTTATGTTGAATGGTTTTAAAATAACATAAAGAAAACCAGTTATGTTTTTTGTATAAGCTTCCAATTTTTCAGGAAAAGTGCTTAAAGAAGAAATAAGTATTAATCCTAACAGGTAATAAAGCCCTGCAACAAAAATTAAAATGATAATTACCGAGAGCCACTTAGGTATTTTTAATTTTCTGAAATACATCAGCAGAGGATGGAATAAGTAAGTGAGAAATATTGCAATCGTTACAGGTATAAGAATTTCACGAAGTGCCATTAGTATATAAACAAAAAGCACAAAGGAAATAAATCCCAGCAGATACGCTGTTATTTTATTGTATTTAATTGATGACTCCGGCATTTTATTCTCACTATTGTTATTGCCTTGTATTAATTTTGAGCTTCCATCTGCTCTGAAATTTTTTTGTAATTATGATAAAACCAATTCATCTTTCTGTAATTCTCATTAAATAACTTATTATAATTATAATCTTTAAATCGCAAAGATAATGCAGCCATCCTTCGGGCACGATTAAAATCAAGATTCTCAGCCATATACTGAGATAATTTATAAGCAGCATAAGCTGCCTGAAAATTATTTATAAACATTGTTTTATCAAATTGTTTTGTAAAAACTGAATAATCTTCATCAAGTGCTTCAGAAATATTAATCATTACAGGAATGGAAGAATAATTATAACTCTTCTTATTTAAATCTTTTAGTAAAGTATATTTTGTTTTATCATCACCTGAAAGATACTCTTTGATTTTATTATTTTGAATTAAATCTCTTCTTAGTTGAGAGAGATAAAGAATATTTATCGAAGGATTTTTCTCAATTAATATTTGATACAAAGAATCTGCCTTACCAATTGTATCGGCTTCGGCATAAATATCTGCAAGAGTAAACAATAAATTGTAATAATAAGATGTATTGACAAAATCATCTGTATAATTATTAAGTAAAGTTATGGCAGAATCCTTTCTTCCAGTTTTATTTAATGTATATGCGAGTCCAGTAACTGCAGAATAAGTTTCTGCCCGCAGAAGAATATAATTAAAAGTCTCCTCCGCATTTTTATATTCCTCTTTGTAATAATAATTCCATGCAACATTTAATCTGTCAGCAATAAAACGGGGACACACTTTATAAAAAATAGATTTCCTGCCGAAATAATAATGTGCTTTATCATCTTCTTTATCTGTATCGAATTCATTTAAATAATTATAAAATTCAGTTTCAAGCTCCTTAACAGATTTATTATAGATTTTCTGAAAATCCGGTTCAGTATAAAGTAGTTTAAATTTTTCAATTTCATAATTATCAATCAGATATTTTGAAAAAGAACCAGCATAGATGTATGAAAGCGATGATGTTTGTGTAAAGAACCCGCTTGGTTCATACATCTCTTCTATTCCTGATTTATAATTATTCTTATAAGCAACCGATGCGAGATAATGTATATCATTTTCATCATAAAAAGGAGCAGATGATGATGCAAGTCCCTCTATTAAAAAAGGATTAATCATATCAGCAATTTTAAAAGGACCCTCCCCAAACTCAGCACTGAAACAATGAGCTATTTCATGCTTTAATGTTGTTTTATAATTATCATAAGTTATAAACAGACTGTAAAGCCAGGGTTTCGCGACATCTGCATTTGCAGAACCAAACAGATTTTTTTTCTGCTCATTATTATAAAAGATGAAAGATTTAATTTTTTGGGAAGGAATAACTTTTAAATATTCTTCAAGTTCTTTGTAATAATATCCATGGTGAAATACAATCAGTTTAACAAATTTATCCGGTATTCTTTCATCAAAAAAAATATCATAATGTTCTGTAGATACTTTATTGTGGAGTTTCTCTTTTAATTTTTTAAATGAAGTTGAAAAACCAAAATCAGGTGAGGAGTAAATAAATAAAGCAGGTATTATTAAAAGGTACAGAAGAAAATATATTTTCCCTGTTCTGATTTTTCCTTTTAGTTTTAGTACTAATGTAACCAGAAGTACACCAAAAAAAAGCAGGTTCAATGACCTGTATAAGATTAATTTAAGGTCAACCGAAAGTCCTTCATCATAAATTGTCCCGGGCAGGTAACCCAGCACAGGATTATAAAAATATACCTGGGGATTAAAATAAAATTCTGCAAGAGGAATTAAGAGAATGAGAATGATTATCAGAAAGAAAAAAAATCTTTTAATTTTTTTTAAGAAAAGAACAGTTGTTAAACCAAGTGCATAACCAATAATTAATGATGGTGCAGTTATTACAAAGTAAAACATTACACCATCTGAAAAAGAGCAAAACCCGGTAAAGAATGAGTTAATAACAGATACAAGGAAAGGAATTAAAAGAAAAAAGAATGAAGAAGCAATCAATTTTAAATTGAAGTTCTGATACTCTTTTTTCTTTGAAAGTGATATTACATAGAAACCTGAAATAAACGTAAGAAGTACAGAATTAAAAACTGAAAATTCATAACCAAAGACATTTAACAAAGGAATGCTTAATAACAGGAAATTTAAAAGAAGTATAACAAGCAGATAAAAAGGAAGATAATTTTTATAAGAGAAAAATTTTAAATAAGACATTTCTCAGAAACATCTGAAGTCTGAATAATTTTTTTAATATTCTGTTCCTGCAACTCTCTCAATATCCGCACCTAATGATTTTAATTTTTCTTCAATTTTCTGATACCCTCTGTCTAAATGATAAACTCTTAAATCTCAGTAGTACCTTCAGCAGCAAGACCAGCAAGAACAAGCGACGCACTTGCACGTAAATCGGTTGACATAACTTTAGCACCAGTTAATTTTTTAACACCTTTAACTACAGCAGTATTTTCGTTTACATTAATATTTGCACCAAGTCTTACAAGTTCAGGAACATGTTTAAATCTGTCCAGATAAATTGTATCAGTAACTCTTGAAACGCCACCGGCAATACTCATATATGCAGTCCATTGTGCCTGCATATCAGTTGGGAAACCGGGGAATATAGAAGTTGTAACATCAGTTGGAATTATTTCCTTAGGTGCTTTAACAGAAATTTTATTTTCTGAAGTATTTATTTCACAGCCTGAATCAACAAGTTTTACAAGAACTGCATCGAGATAAAAATCTGATATATCCGTTAATGTAACTTCTCCTCCCGTAACGGCAGCGGCAATTAAAAGAGTTCCTGCTTCAATCCTGTCGGGAATGGTATTTATCTCTGCGGGATTTAAACTATCAACACCTTCAACAGTTAAGGTAGTGGTTCCTTTTCCATCAATCTTAGCACCCATTTTAGAGAGGAACTCTACGAGGTTTGTAATTTCCGGCTCCATTGCTGCATTATTAATTACAGTAGTTCCTTTTGCCAATACCGCAGCCATAAGTGTATTACCTGTTGCACCAACAGATGAAACATCAAAATTAATTCTTGAACCTCTTAGTTTTTTACTCTTTGCAATTATGTAACCTTCTGAAAGTTCAATCTCCGCTCCCATTTTCTTCAAAGCTTCAAGATGAAGATTTATAGGACGCGGACCCCAAGCACAACCCCCGGGTAAAGAAACTTTTGCATAACCGAATTTTGTAAGTAAAGGTCCTAACACATAAACTGAGGCACGCATCTTTTTGACATGTTCATATGGGGCAACCTGGCTTGTTATGTTGGAAGTATCTAATTCTATAGTGTCATTATTAAATTCAGATTTAACGCCAAGCTCTTTCAGTAGTTTTATCATTGTATAAACATCATTCAAGTGAGGTGTATTTTTTAATCTTGAAACACCCGATGAAAGCAGAGCGGCAGGCATTAATGCGAGAGAAGCATTCTTGGCACCACTTACATTTATCTCCCCTTTTAATTTTTTTCCGCCTGAAACAATAAATTTATCCATAGCAATTTTTTATTTTCTAAAAAGATTAAGAACTATATTAAAAAATTATTCCATTTTTACAATTACAAAAGAATAATTATCAGGTGCACCCCTGTCTTCAATAAGATCAGAAATAGTTTCAGATAAATTTTCAAAACTATTTGAAGTAAAAATCTCTTCAAGCTCTTCATTACTAATTACTCCGGTTACACCATCTGTACAGGTAAATAAAAATTTACTTTTACCTGGTTCAAGATTAATAATATTAATATCGGCTTCAGCGGGATTAACATCACCCAATGCTTTAGTAATAATATGTCTGTGCGGATGAGCTTCTGCTTCATCCGGAGTTAATACACCATCATCAATTAATCTTTGAACAAATGAATGGTCTTTGGTAAGCTGAATGAGTTTATTATCTGCGAATAAATAAGTTCTTGAATCACCAATATGTCCTGTATAAACTTTGTTATCTGTTAGGAAAAGAACTTCTGCTGTGGTTGACATTCCGGTTAGTGCAGAATTTTCTGAAGCTTTTAACCTGAGAACAATATCAGCATTTTTAATAGCAGATTTTATTGTTTCAGTAATATTGCTGTTAAATGATTCTTTAAAATACCCGGAAATACTATCAACTGTTAATCTTGATGCAACTTCACCGGCATTATTTCCCCCTAAGCCATCGCATAAAACTACAAGCAGACCATTATGAATATTAAAGACGCCAAGTGAGTCTTCATTTTCTGACCGGATTAAACCTGTTTTGGATTGAGTGATATAATGATAATTCATTTAAAACCTTATGCTAAAATAATTATTGCATTGATTAAATTCTTCAGAGAAAAAGCATTTTATTTTCTCCAGATAATGCGTAAAGTTATATAGTTAACGGATTTACTGCATCAGCAAATATGTTGGAGATCGCTTTAGAATGCTTTATATTTGAAACTTAATTTTACTGAAAAACAGTTCCAAAGCTCTTTATTTACAGCTTTTTGCGAGAATGGCGGAATTGGCAGACGCGCCAGACTTAGGATCTGGTACCGAAAGGTGTCGGGGTTCGAGTCCCCGTTCTCGCACTGATAATTTTATAAATTAATTTTAAGTTAAAACTACTAAAAAGTCAGAGGAATAATTTGGAATACAAAATAAATGACATTACCGATTCGGAAAGAGAAGTTGAAGTTACGCTTCCTTACGATGAAATTAAAAATGATATTAAAACCGAAGTAAAAAAACAGACAAAAAATCTTCAGATACCCGGCTTCAGAAAAGGTAAAGTGCCTTTAACAATGCTAAAAAAAATGTATGGTGATGCACTTGAGTATGAAGCTTCTGAAAAAGTTGCGAACAATAAATTCTGGGATATTGCGAAAGAAAAATCATTAAAACCTATTGGTCAGCCTCAACTGGTTGATATTCAATTTAACCCGAATGAGAATCTTTCTTTTAAAGTCCGTTATGAAATCCTTCCCGAGCTTGATGTAAATAATTACAAGGAGCTTGAGATTGAACTTCCTGATTTTACAGTAAGGGATGAAGATATTAATTATGAAATAGAAAGAATCTTAAAAGCTAATGCAGCTTATGAAGAGACAGATGTTGTTGGTGAAGATAAAAATTATATTCTGAATGTTGAAGTACAAAGAGTAGATAAAGATGGAAACCCTTTTGAAGATTCTAAACCTGAAGTAATTGATATCGATCTTTCAAATGAAAAAGTAAATACAGAAATACTCTCCAATTCAAAAGGGAAAAAACCGGGTGAAAGTTTTTCTTTTTCTTTTAAAGATGAACACACTCATAAAGTTGATGATAAAGAGGAAAAACATGTTGTTGAATATTTCTATAATGCAAAAATAAATTCCATAAAGAAAATTAATTTGCCTCCATTGAATGAGGAGTTAATAAAAAAAGTTACAAAAGATAAACTTTCAACAGAGGAAGAATTAAGAGACGGAATCAGAAAAGATATACAGGCTTATTATGATCAGAGAACAGATGAGATTTTGAGAAACAAACTTCTTCAGCAGATAGTAGATAATAATGATTTTATTCCACCGCAGACAATGGTTAAAAATGTTCTTGATGATCTTGTTAAACAGCAGGAAGAACAGATAAAAAAATCGGGTTACAAAAAATTTGACAGAAAAAGTGCAGAAAGTAATCTCGAAAAATCTGCTGAGCTTGAAGTAAAATGGTTTCTTATAAAAAATGCGATTATTAAAAAGGAGAACATTTCTGTTAATTATGAAGACCTTCAGGAGCTTGCAAAAAAAGATGCTGAAACTACCGGTCTTCCCGAAGATAAATTAATTAACTATTACAAAACTTCAGGAATTCAGGAGAGACTGTTAGATAAAAAACTGTTTGATTTTTTAAAGGAACAAACCAAAATTAAAAAAGTAAATCCTGAAAGTTTAATAAACAAAGAAACAGAGGAAGTCTAATGAACAAAATTTTTGAGTCATCTCATTCCGCGGGCACAATTTACAACCAGTTAGTTCCTTATGTTATTGAACAGACTGGCAGAGGGGAAAGAGGTATGGATATTTTCTCCCGCTTGCTGAGGGAGAGAATTATATTTCTTGGGACAGCTATTGATGATCATATAGCAAGTTTAATTATTGCACAATTAATTTTCCTTGAAGCAGAAGATTCTGAGAAGGATATAAGTCTGTATATAAATTCTCCTGGCGGAAGTGTTACTGCCGGGTTAGCAATTTATGATACAATGAAATATATTAAACCTGATATTTCAACAATTTGTGTTGGTATGGCAATGAGTATGGGTGCTGTTCTTCTTGCAGGAGGAACTGCAGGTAAAAGAATTGCTTTACCCAATGCTAAAATTATGATTCACCAGCCATGGGTCGGAGGCTTGCAGGGACAAACTACCGATATTGAAATTCATGCAAGAGAGATGTTAAAAACAAGAGATACACTTTACAGAATTCTTGCAGAACATACCGGAAAATCTATTGAACAAATTACCAAGGATTGTGACAGAGATTATTTTCTCTCAGCACAGGAAGCAAAAGATTATAATCTCATTGATAACATTATTGAAAAAAGAGTAACTACTAAAACCTAATTTATAATTTTAAGGGGTTGACTCAGAAATTGAGTCACCTCTTTTTCCTTCTTTGCTGCTACCCTTTTAGTTAATTCCTTTTACGTGATTCAAATTACGTTATTAAGCATTTTAAGTTTAAATCGGGTATAGAAGAATACGTTCTGCAAAAAACGCTTGAATTACTAAACTATTCTGATAAATTTAGGCTCAAGGTAAAAACAATCTTTTTATTAACAATAATTGAACAGACTAAATTAGTCTTCAATTTATTCTTCAATTTATTTTTATAATAAAGTAAGATGATAGGAATAAGATTCACAAAATATATTCCTCAAAACAACAAAGCCCAGGGTTTTGATGAACTCCTGAAAATGTTTCTTCAGTTATTAATTATAACATCCGGTGATGTTGCCGAAACATTAAACTGGCTGAACCAGCTCGATCAGCAGTATGGTTTAACAAATGATGAATACGGAATGGGAGATTTTATCCAGGACCTGAAGGATAAAGGTTATATTGAAGAAAATGAAGATGGAACAGGGTTTATCATTACAGCTAAAAGTGAACAAAGTATCCGGAGACAATCTCTCGAAGAAATTTTCGGTAAACTTAAAAAGTCGCCAAGAGGTAACCATTATTCACCATTTTCAGGTCAGGGTGATGAACCAACTTCAGACAGGCGTGAGTTTAATTTTGGCGATTCAATTGAACAGATTGATATGACTGATTCAATAAAGAATGCTCAGATAAATCATGGTCTGGATGAGTTCAAACTAACTGAAAATGATCTTGAAATTGAAGAGAGAGATTATAAAGCATTAACTTCAACAGTTCTAATGATTGATATCTCTCATTCAATGATTCTTTATGGTGAAGACAGAATTACTCCTGCTAAAAAAGTTGCAATGGCTCTTTCCGAATTGATCACTACAAAATATCCTAAAGATACACTGGATATTATTGCATTTGGCAATGATGCATGGCCGATTGAAATTAAAGATCTCCCCTATCTTGAAGTTGGTCCTTATCATACAAATACAGTTGCAGGACTTGAACTCGCTGTTGATATTTTGCGCAGAAGAAAAACAAGCAATAAACAAATTTTCATGATTACAGATGGTAAACCTACCTGCCTTAAAATCGGGTTAAAATATTATAAAAACAGTTTCGGGTTAGACAGAAAAATTGTAAACAAAACTTTAGATCAGGCGGCAAGATGCAGAAAACTCGGTATCTCAATTACAACTTTTATGATTGCCCGGGATCCTTATCTTCAGCAGTTTGTTAGAGAGTTTACAAAAACAAATAACGGCAAAGCTTTCTACAGCAGCCTTTCGGGTTTGGGTGAGTACATCTTTGAAGATTATGTAAGAAACAGAAGAAAAAGACTGAAATAATTTTTTCATCAGAATTTTCAAATCATTTTAAACATAAAGAGATTTTATTAAATGGAATTAACAAAAATATCTACGTTCGGTGAACTAAAAAGATCAGGTTATAAAACAAAGCATATTAAGGATGAGCTAAGGGATAACTTAATTAAATTCTTAAAAGAAAATAAAAATCCTTTTGAAGGAATTATAGGATATGATGATACTGTAATTCCCGATATTCAAACAGCAATTCTTTCACGGCATAATATTATTCTTTTAGGTTTGCGGGGACAGGCAAAAACAAAAATAGCACGTATGTTAATAAATCTGCTTGATGAATACATTCCTGTTGTTGCGGGCTCTGAATTAAATGATGATCCTTTCAATCCTTTATCAAGATTTTCAAAAGATATTCTTAAAGAACAGGGAGATGATACAAAAATAGAATGGATGCATCGTTCAGAAAGATATGCTGAAAAACTTGCAACGCCGGATGTTTCTGTTGCAGATCTAATCGGGGATGTTGATCCAATTAAAGCTGCTGCATTAAAACTTCCCTACTCTGACGAAAGAGTGATTCATTTTGGTTTAATACCACGTTCTCATCGTTCAATTTTTGTAATTAATGAATTACCTGATCTTCAGGCAAGGATTCAGGTTGCACTTTTTAATATTCTGCAGGAGAGTGATATTCAGATAAGAGGATTTAAAGTAAGACTTCCGCTTGATATACAATTTGTATTCACTGCAAACCCTGAAGATTATACCAACAGAGGTTCAATCGTTACACCTCTTAAGGATAGAATTGACAGCCAGATATTAACACATTATCCGAAAACAATTGCTCTCTCCCAGGCAATAACAGAACAGGAAGCTAAGTTTACTCCTGAGCAGAAGAAAAAAATTAATACAAATCAATTACTTAAAGATCTTGTTGAACAAATTGCATTTGAAGCAAGGTCGAGTGAATATATTGATCCTAAAAGCGGAGTCTCCGCAAGGTTAACAATTTCTGCTTATGAAAATTTAATAAGCACTGCCGAAAGAAGGATGATTTTGAATAAAGAAGAATGTACACATCTCAGAATTTCTGATTTATACGGAATAATTCCTGCTATTACCGGAAAGATTGAACTTGTGTATGAAGGTGAACAGGAAGGTCCTGCTAAAGTTGCACATATTCTTATAAGCAAAGCAATAAGAAGTTTGTTTGATAAATATTTTCCATCTCCCGATAAATCAACACGCAGAGATTCAGATTATACACAAACAGCTCCGGCTCAGCAGCAAAAAGTTCCGGAAGTAAATCCATACAGCACTATTACCGGCTGGTTTAATAAAGGAAATAAAGTTGATCTCCTTCATACAATTTCTGATAAAAATTATGAAAAAGTACTAAACAATATTCCGGGATTAAATGAACTGGTTAAAAGATATCATCCGGGAGTAAATGGAAAAGATCATTTGCTCTTAATGGAATTTGTACTGCATGGACTTGCAGAATATTCAATGCTTAGCAAATTCAGACTTGAAAACGGAATTCAGTTTAAAGATATGTTAAGTTCTATGTTTACAATATCTGAAGAAGATGATACCGAATTATCTGATGAGGATATTTATTAAAACGTGTTCTTTTTAAGTTCCTGATATAATTATTATTTTCGTTTTAACTGATTTATTCTGTTGATGCAAAATTCAAAAAAGAAAATAATAATTATCGGTCCTGTTTATCCTTACAGAGGCGGTCCTTCAACATTCCTATCTTATCTTTATAAAACATTCAGCGATAGATTTGAATTTAAAATATATAATTACAAACTCCTCTACCCTTCAATTCTTTTTCCGGGCAAAACACAATATGATGAGAGTGAAACAAGCAGATTTGTTGTTCCAAGTGAAAGAATAGTGAATTCAATATCACCTATTAATTGGTATACAACAGCAAAAAAAATAAAAAAAGAAAATGCTGATCTTATAGTATTCGATTGGTGGCAGCCATTCTTCGGTCCCTGTCATTTTTTTATTTCATCTTTTATAAAAAGTGAGTACAAGGGTAAGATTGTTTTTATCACAGAAAATTTTATTTCACATGAAGCAAGGTTTGCAGATTCTTTTTTAACAAAATTAGGATTAAAGAATGCAGATTATTTTGTTGCTCTTTCAAATATTGTTGAAAATGATTTAAAAAGTATTGCAGATAAAAGGAAAATTTACAGAGCCGAACTTCCACCATTTGATCTTTATAAAACACCTGAGACAGATAAAATATCAGAAGAAAAGAAAGTTTTAGGAATTAAAGATGATGATAACATTCTATTATTTTTTGGTTATGTAAGAAAATATAAAGGACTCGACCTGCTTTTAAAAGCTTTGCCTGAAGTTATTGCTTCATATCCGAATACAAAGCTTCTTATTGTTGGAGAGTTTTACGATGATCCTGCTTCATACAATAAAATAATTAATGAATTAAATCTTCAGGATAATGTTAGAATAATTAACAGATTTGTTAAAAATGAGGAGGTAGGTTTATATTATTCATTAGCTGACCTTGTTATACTTCCATACAGAAGTGCTACACAATCTGCTGTTTTAAATGTAAGCTATTCATTTTTAAAACCTGTTATTGCTACCCGAGTGGGAGGACTTGAAGAATTTGTAGAAGATAATAAAACAGGATTTCTTGTAGATAAAGAATCATCAAAAGCATTAGCTGAAGGGATAATTAAATTTTTTGAATTAAGAGATACGATTGATTTTCAATCAAATATAAAAATGAAATTAAAAGAGAGCCTCTTTTATAAATTCGGGGATATTTTTGAAGAAATAATTCAAAGTTCAAACTAAAAAATAAAAAAGCCGGAGTTGAATCCGGCTCTTTTAGTGAATTGAAATATTAATTTAATTATTTGAGAAGAATCATTTTCTTCATATCAGTAAATTCACTTCCGTTTACTCCACTGGCTTTCATTTCCAGGAAGTAAATACCACTGCTGAGTTTTTCTGCATTCCAATTGATTTTATGATTTCCTGCATTCATTTCTCTGTTAACCAAAACATTTACAACTTCACCAAGAAGATTGTAAACAGTTAATTTAACATTAGAAACAAATGGTAAAGAAAACTCTATTGTGGTTACAGGATTAAACGGATTAGGATAATTCTGCGATAATGAATAAACATTTGGAACAGTGTAATCTTCATCATCAACGGCGTTTGGTTCACCTCCAATAAATGCTAACCCGGTAATTGAAGGATAACCTATTGATCCGATTACTGTACCCGAAGCAGTTGTTGTATCAATTGAGATTAAATCATTAACATTTGCACCCGCTCCGACTACAGCAAATAAATTACCATTATCATCAAATGCAAGTCCGTTATTAACCATATTAAGTCCGGTATGTCCAACAATTGTAGTATCACCTGTACCCTTATTTATTTTAAATACCAGATCCCTGTTTGAACCAACAATTGCAAAAGCAGAAGCCCAAAGTTCATTTGTTAATGGATTTACTGCTATACAATTTATGGAAGTAGAAGCATTACTTAATTGAGAAGCAGTTTGATTCTCTAAATCAATAAGATAAATTTCACCAGGTCTTGTAACCCCGTACAATGTTCCGAGAGTGTCAAATGCAATTCCCTGCATTAAACCAATTGGCAGAGTAAACAGATGATAAGCATCTCCATCTTCTGCGTTAATTCTTACTATCTGAGCTTCCATTGATAAAGAAACCAGACCATACATAACTCTTGTATCGGGGTGTATAGTAATGCTTTTAATTTCATTAAATAATGATGGTCCTATTAATGTACCTGCTCCGGTCTGACGATCAATCTCAAGTATTTGTCCATCATTATTTAATCCGGAAGAAGCATATAATTTATTTAGCTCTGCCGGATTTATAGTATATCCTCTTGCTTTTAATTTAACACCCTGAAAGTCTGGATCATTTGATGTTACAGTAAATATTTCCTCATAAACTCCAGGGATGGTAGGATTAAAATATAATTGAATTAGAAGTGAATCATAAGAATCAAGAACTACCGGAGTAGATATTTGTGAAAGCAATTTAAACGGACCAACAGAATCGGGAATTGCAGTAATATTAACTGCATCTTCACCAAGATTAGCCAGAATAAAACTTAAAGTATCACTACTAAAATTTATTTCGGTACTTTTAAATTCCAATGAATCGATGTTGGCTATCATATGTGTACCTGGGAAAGGCACCATTCTTATTTCACCAACCCAGGTGCCCCATGTATTTGTACCTGCAGCATATTCGGTAAACATCCATACATTACTTTCAGTAACAGGATCGAGAAAAATTCCCATATAATCTCCCCAACGATTTCT
>Ga0079224_100001308_pt1 | contig 28269 bp, 23 predicted proteins | sample Stecom2015_FD_80414 | JGI IMG/M metagenome (GOLD analysis project Ga0079224, IMG submission 80414) | Agricultural soil microbial communities from Utah to study Nitrogen management - Steer compost 2015 | ecosystem: Environmental > Terrestrial > Soil > Agricultural land | place: USA: Utah... | reverse complement strand
TCCCTATGTGAATCAACCAAAACGGTCACTGCATAATCCCATGGAAAAAACCTACCAGCCAGAAAACATCGAGCGCCAGTGGTACGAAAACTGGGAATCCAAAGGCTATTTCCGCCCCAGCGGCGAAGGCGACTCCTACAGCATCGCCATCCCGCCACCCAACGTGACCGGCAGCCTGCACATGGGCCATGCCTTCCAGCACACCATCATGGACACTCTCACCCGCTTCAAGCGTATGCAGGGCCGTAACGCACTGTGGACCGTTGGCACCGATCATGCCGGCATCGCCACCCAGATGGTCGTCGAACGCAAACTGGCTGCAGAAGAAGACAAAACCCGCCACGATCTGGGCCGGGAAGAATTCATCAAGCGCATCTGGGACTGGAAAGAACACTCCGGCGGTACCATCACCCGCCAAATGCGCCGCCTGGGCAACTCCGTGGACTGGAGCAACGAACGCTTCACCATGGACGACGGCTTTTACAAAGCCGTACAGGAAGTGTTTATCCGTCTGTACGACGAAGGCCTGGTATATCGCGGCAAACGGCTGGTGAACTGGGATCCGAAGCTGCACACCGCCATCTCTGATCTGGAAGTCGAAAACAAGGAAGAAAAGGGCTACTTCTGGCACCTGCGCTACCCGCTGGCCGACGGCCAGAAAACCCAGGACGGCAAAGACTACCTCATCGTCGCCACCACCCGCCCTGAAACCATGCTGGGTGACACAGCGGTGGCCGTGCACCCGGATGATGAGCGCTACCAGCACCTGATTGGGCAGCACGTTCTGCTGCCGTTGGTAAACCGCCGCATTCCCATCGTGGCCGACCACCACGCCGATCCGGAGAAAGGCTCCGGCTGCGTGAAGATCACCCCGGCCCACGACTTCAACGATTACGCCGTAGGTAAACGCAACAACCTGCCCATGATCAACGTCATGACGCAGGACGCCAACATTCGTGAAATCGCGGAAGTCTTCAATGCCGACGGCACCGAGAATTCCGAGATTAACAGTGCCCTCCCGGCCGCCTATGCCGGCCTGAGCCGGGAAGCGGCCCGCAAGCAGATTGTTGCCGACATGGAACTGGCAGGCCTGGTCGAGAAGATCGAAGACCACGTGCTGAGCGTACCCCGCGGTGATCGCTCCGGGCTGATCATCGAGCCGATGCTGACGGATCAGTGGTTTGCCGACGCCAAGACCCTGGCCAAGCCGGCTATTGAAGCGGTAGAAGACGGTCGTATCCAGTTCGTACCCAAACAGTACGAGAACATGTATTTCGCCTGGATGCGCGACATCCAGGACTGGTGTATCTCCCGCCAGCTCTGGTGGGGGCACCGGATTCCCGCCTGGTACGACGCTGAAGGCAATATCTATGTGGGCCGGAGCGAGGCTGAGGTGCGCAGCAAACACCAGCTTTCAGACACACTGGAACTCAAGCAGGACGACGATGTACTGGACACCTGGTTCAGCTCCGCCCTGTGGACTTTCGGTACCCTCGGCTGGCCGGAGATCACCGAGCGCCTGAAAACCTTCCATCCCACGGACGTGCTGGTGACCGGTTTCGACATCATCTTCTTCTGGGTTGCCCGGATGATCATGATGACCATGCACTTCATGAAAGATGAAGACGGTACCCCGCAGGTTCCGTTCAAGACCGTTTACGTGACCGGCCTGATCCGGGACGAGCACGGCGACAAGATGTCCAAGTCCAAGGGTAACGTAATCGACCCGCTGGACATGATCGACGGCATCAGCCTGCCGGATCTGCTGGAAAAGCGTACCGGCAACCTGATGCAGCCGAAGCTGGCCGAAAAGATCGGCAAGCGTACCGAGAAGGAATTCCCGGAAGGCATCGCTGCCCACGGCACCGATGCTCTGCGCTTCACCCTGGCCGCCATGGCCACCACCGGCCGTGATATCAACTGGGACATGAAGCGCCTGGAAGGCTACCGTAACTTCTGCAACAAGCTGTGGAACGCCGCCCGCTACGTGCTGATGAACACCGAAGGCGAAGACTGCGGCGTCAACGACGAGCCGGTGGAACTGTCCCTGGCCGACCGCTGGATCATCAGCGAACTGCAGCACTGCGAGCAGGAAGTCATTCGCCACCTGGATCAGTACCGCTTCGACCTGGCCGCCTACGCCCTGTACGAGTTCATCTGGAACGAATACTGCGACTGGTACCTGGAGCTGTCCAAGCCGGCCCTGAGTGACGACAACGCCAGCCCCAAAGCCAAGCGCGGCACTCGCCGTACCCTGGTTCGCGTGCTGGAAGCCGTCCTGCGCCTGGCACATCCGATGATGCCGTTCATCACCGAAGAAATCTGGCAGCGCATCGCGCCGCTGGCCGGCAAACAGGGTGACAGCATCATGCTGCAGCCCTACCCGCATCCGGATGCCAGCAAGCAGGATGCCGCCGTGGCCGCCGATATCGAGTGGCTGAAAGGCGTGATTGTAGCGGTGCGTAATATCCGTGGCGAGATGAACATCTCCCCGGCCAAGCAGGTACCGGTATTGCTGAAAGGCGGCAACGCCGACGACCAGCGCCGCCTGAACGACAACCGCCAATTCCTGATTTCCCTGGCCAAACTTGAGAAGCTGGAATGGTTCGAGGGCGACAAAGCTCCCATGAGCGCCACCCAACTGGTGGGCGAAATGGAAGTGCTGGTACCCATGGCCGGCCTGATCGACAAGGACGCCGAACTCAAGCGCCTGGACAAGGAGTTAGAGCGTCTGAACAAGGAAATCGGTCGCCTGGAAGGCAAGCTGAACAACGAAAAGTTCACCGCCAAGGCCCCAGCCGACGTCGTAGAGAAGGAAAAAGAGAAACTGAAGGATGCCCAGGGCAGCCTGCAGCGGCTCAGTGCACAACGGGCTGAAATCGAGGCCATGTAAGGCCATGATTGCCATCCTCGGTGCCGGCTCCCTGGGCCGGCTCTGGGCCGCAACGCTACCTGCCGGTCAGGTAGCGTTTGTGCCCCGCCCGGGGCAGGCCCCTGACCCCGTCTGTTATCGCTTTCAGTCCATTGACGGCGAATCAGCCAGTATCATTATTCCCTGGCTACAACCCGGCCGATCTCCTGATCTGCTCCTGGTGACCACCAAAGCCGGCAACACTCTCGAAGCCCTCAAGGCGGTCCTGCCCTCCATTGCCATTCAGACCCCCATTGTGTTGTTCCAAAACGGTTTGGGGAGCCAGCAGCAGGTCACCGAAACATGGCCCGACCGGCCGGTATTGGCCGCATCCACGACCGAAGGCGCAAACCGGCCCGCCCCCGGACTGACCGTTCACGCAGGCCGCGGCACAACCTGGGTCGGCTCCCTGAGCCCGGCGGGGAGCCCATCGGTCGAATGGGTTGCCCAACAGCTCGCCAGCAGCGGCCTCATGGTCCACCCTGAACACGACATACTCGCCAGGCTCTGGCAAAAACTGGTGATCAACGCCGGCATAAACGCCTTTACGGCCATTCTGGATTGCTCCAACGGAGAGATTCTGACACAGCCGTTTTACCTGCAATGGATTGCCCCCTTGTGCGAGGAGATCAGCCGCCTGCTCCCTGCCGCCGGACAACGGCAACAAGCCCCGGAAGCCCTGCGCGAGACTATTGAGACTGTCGCCCGCAAAACCGCCTCCAACACGTCATCCATGCGGGCTGATGTACAGGCAGGCAGAACCACGGAAATCGACTTCATTAACGGTTACCTGGCGCGGCTCGGCCATCAACATGGCATACCGGCACAGGTGAACCAAATGCTCACCGAACAGGTACAACAACTGAACTGACTTTTTTCCAGAGGGAGCAACATCATGGGCAACCGCCTGTCGAAGATCTACACCCGCACCGGAGACGACGGCTCAACCGGTCTGGCCGATGGCAATCGTATCGCCAAAAACGCCCAGAGAGTGGAAGCCATGGGTATGGCGGATGAGCTGAATTGCCATATTGGCGTGTTGATTGAGACACTTCCCGCCGACGATAGCCTGATCGATACTTTCCGGCGCATTCAGCATCACCTTTTTGATCTTGGCGGTGAGTTTGCCATCCCGGGCAGCAAGGTGATCAGCGATAACCACATTGAGTGGCTGGAGCAGACTCTGGATGAGCACAACACCGATCTCCCCCCTCTGAAGAACTTCATCCTGCCCGGAGGCTGCCCCGCTGCAGCACAATGTCATCTGGCACGGGCAGTCTGTCGACGGGCGGAGCGGGTGGTGGTGGCCCTTGGCCACGAGGACTCCATCAATACCGCCTCCCGTCACTACCTGAACCGGCTATCCGATCTGCTGTTTGTCATTGCCCGCGTGCTGGCTCGCCGGGATGGCAGCCAGGAGATTCTCTGGGAGCAAAAAAAATCCGGCCTTTGAAGGCCGGATTTTTCATCAGAACAACGACCAATTACACCTTGAACGCTTCCACCAGGCGCTGAAGTGACGCCGTCAGCTCCGACATCTGTCGGGACGATGCCAGTGTCTCTTCGGCGTTGGAGGCGGTGCTCTGGCCAAGGTCACCAATGCGCTCTACGTTGGCATTCACGTTCTTGGCCACGGCCGACTGTTCTTCCGCCGCCTGGGCGATCTGATGGCTCATGTCCACGATCTCGGAAATGCCCGAAGCTATCCGATCCAGCGCCTCGGTTACTTCACCGGACTTCTGCACCGTTTTTTCCGTGGCATCGTGACTCGAGGTCATGGCCGAGACCGCTTCTTTTACGCCGCCCTGTAGCCGGGAGATCATGCCTTCAATCTCCTCGGTGGACTTATGGGTGCGCTGGGACAGCGAACGAACCTCATCAGCCACCACCGCAAAGCCACGGCCCTGCTCTCCCGCCCTGGCCGCTTCAATGGCCGCGTTCAGCGCGAGCAGGTTGGTCTGCTCGGCTATGGCCTTGATCTCGACCAGCACCTGACTGATGTTGTCGCTGTCGGCGCTGACCCGGTTGATAACATCAACGGCGCCGGCAATCTCCGTGGCCAGACGGTTAATGGTTGCCACCGTATCGGCCACCACTTCCCGGCCCTTCTCGGTGTCTCTCTCGGCATTTCCGGCACTGTCAGCCACCCGGTGCGCGCTCTCGGTCACTTCGTTGACCGCGTCCACCATCTGACCCATGGCCTCATTGATCTGACCGGTCTCATCCATCTGCCGGGCAACAGCCTGACTGTTAGCCGAAGCGGTGTCGTTTACCCTGACCGCCTGCTGGTCCACATCAGCCGTGGTGGAACCCACCGACCGGACAAGCTCGGCAATACGATCGGTCATGTTATTGAATTCGGAGGTAAGCTCGCCCAGTTCATCCCGGTTGTTCAATTGGATATGGGTGGTCATATCGCCAGCGGCCACATTGCGGGCAGCTTCGCTGAACCGGTTGATGGCAATCCGCACAGACATAAAGAAGCCCACATACAGGTAGACCACCACCAGCATCACCGCAATCAGCGCCACCAGAATCAGCGTGCGCTGCCCGGTCTCCCGGGCCAGACGATCCTCAAGATTAGCGGCAACCACATCGAAAATGTGTTCACTGAGGGTATCGTAATACCCCATCTGTGCCGACACTTTGCTATCCAGCTCCGGCCATGGGAGCTCCAGTCGCATGGGCGCAATCACGTTCAGGTCCAGCTCATCACGCACCGTCATCAGACTCTCTTCGGTGCGAGTCAGGGCACCACTGGCTTTCTCTGCCAGCTGGGGCGACGCCTCCACGGCAACGGACAGTGCCGGCGAAAGTAGCGAACTGCGATTGGTCAGCTGGTCGTATATTTCATTCAGGGTTTCGCTGAGGGCATAGCCCACCTGGCCTTCGACCAGCGCGAAAATACCGTATGAACGGGCACGGCCGACAACGGTGCGTGCCTCTGGCAGCGCAGAACGCACCAGTCCAAGCAACAGCAGGTTTTCCCGGGAAGCATCCTGGCCCAACCCGCTGATTTCAATCGTGGCCGGCAGCAAGGCCATCACTTTCTGTACAAACTCCTGGTAATACTTGAACTGGGGATCAATGTTGCCCTGATAGTTATCGTTGGCTTTCAGCGTCTCCCATTCTTCCCGGACAACTCGAATCTGCTCCTGCCAGGAGCCAGAGGTATCAAAAGAGCGCTGTGGTTCGGCAAGGTCTGCCAACAGAGCATCCAGGCGACTGGCCGCTTCATTGGCTTTTTCGAGCAGGGGTTGTTCGTCTTTCAGAATGCCGGGGGCCTGATAGTCACGGTAATCCATTGCAGCCACCAGCAGGCGCTCCACCTTCTGAAGCTCTGCAAGACCTTCAATGCCGCGGGTCATGGTCTGAACCGACTGATTCAGCCCGGAAATCACCAGCCAGGAAAGCACGATGATGGGGCCAAGAAAGAGAATGCTGATGAGGCTGAATTTGTAAACCATAGGCAGCCGATTCATCAGTGCTACAGCCGGATTGATTATATAGTTCACAGAGCCCTCGCTGCTTCTAACAACTGAATCTTTATTCTTTTGTTTGATTATCGCCCGTTGCCGGAAAAACTTAATCACTATTTAGTGTTATTCTGTAATCCGTTTCAGCCCTCGGGCTACGCCATGCCTGCGATCACCAGAAGCGCAAACGCGCAAATCCACACCAGCATGCTCCGGTTGAGCAGATCCCTTATGGCGCTGAGGCTTCGCCCACCAAATGCAGGCCATTCTTCCGGATGCAACTCCGAAAAGCGCGCAGGATCAAGCGCATAACCGGTTAACGACCCGTTGGCAGAAATCATGAGCACATCCGGGGTGTTTTTTCCGAAACCCGGGAACACCTTGCGTATTTCCCGGGACCAACCGGCCAGATCACCAGCGAGGCCGAAAGTGCAGGACAGTAAGCGGGCAGGAATCCAGCCGGCGAGCCAGGCCAGCCGCTGGTAGCGCTCCCTCGCGGCCGCCTGTGGCCACTGCCCCGCCAGCGCAACAAGCCCACGAGCCAGGAAAGCCAGGGCTATGCCGCCGACGGCGTACCAGAAAACCACCAGAAAGAAACGCTCGAAAACCGACACCATCAACGCCCGAGATACCGACAGATGCATAGCTTCCGGCGACAGCGCCGCCCCTCTTTCGGAGGCGGGCAGGCGTTCCTGAATATGGTGCCAGGCAGCCTGCATATCTCCCCGCCGCCAGGCGTCGGAATAGGCCTGCAACACTTTGCGCCAGCCCGGCGCGCCCATTATCACCACCAGCAGCACCAGTTCCAGCGGATACAGGGCGTAACGGAAGCCAGCCTCGCTGGACAGTGCCAGCGCCCCAGCCAGCGCCAGAGAAGGCAATCCAACCAGTAGCATCCCTTTCCAGACCGAACCTTCCTGACCCGCTTCAACCCGGCTCCAACGATGGAACCAGCGTCGCCAGACCTCATCACCGGCCAGGCGGTCGGCACGGTCCAGCCTGCGACGAATCACGTACGCAATCAGAAAAACAACCAACGACATTCAGGCCATCTCCTCGGTCGACAGCATCGTCTGGAAGCGAGACCAGGCAAACGCAGGCCCGGGGTCGGTTTTTCGGCCCGGCGCAATGTCACTGTGGCCGGCAATGCGGCCCGGCGTGACCTCCGGCCAGGCTGTCATCACCAGTTGTGCCAATCGCGCCAGCGCGCGGTACTGATCCTCGGTGTAGGGAATTTCATCCGCACCTTCGAGTTCGATGCCAATGGAGTAGTCGTTGCACTCTTCCTCACCCTGAAAACTGGAGCGGCCAGCGTGCCAGGCCCGGTCCAGACAACTGACAAACTGAATAACGGAACCATCCCGACGAATCAACGCGTGGGCAGAGACCTTCAGCTCGGCGATGGTTTCAAAATAAGGATGGGCAGTGGTATCGAGGCAGTTACAGAAAAAATTCTCGATGTGTGGTCCGCCAAACTGTTCGGGCGGCAGGCTGATGTTGTGAACCACCAGCAATGAGATAGAGGAACCGTCCGGGCGAGGTCCAAAATTGGGCGACGGACACCAGCGCGCATCGGGAAACCGGCCACTGGAGCGCAAAAGCGACGCCGCGTCTTTCAGAGAGTGAGTGTGATGATGGTTCTGGATACTAGACAACGTGTTTCCATCGGCGCAGGGGACTCATACATCTGATTGAATCACAAAGCGCCCATGGATGCCACGACGTCGCCGGTGCCCTGCCCGGGCACTCAGCACCGGAGATCAGTCTTTTCGGCTATGGCGGAGGTTGTCGATGATGGACTCCAGTGCCCGGTCAAAGATCAGGCCGTCATCCAGCATGGTGATCGCCTGTTCCTGCAGAGCAATCGCCAGGTCATCCCGATGGTATTCCGCCACCTTGGCACCACTGCGGTTAACAAAGATGTACTTGCCGGTGGCCTTGATGAAGGCTGCCAGCTTGCACCTCACCCGGGTCTCGTCTCTGGCCATTTCCACCCAGGAACCGACTCTCAGGCCGTCCGCCTTCTCCAGCCATTCTGCCGATGCACCTGGCGATTGAGCCTCAGCAGTTTCCTCGGCGATGGTCACTGCCTCGACGCCGGCTGAGGCCTCTGCAGGTTTGACTGGCGCAGGCGCAGGCTCAGCTGCCTCGTCAACCACCTCCGGCTCAGGCTCTGATTGCTCCGGGGTTTCCACGGGCTCGGCCGGAGCTTCAGGCACCTCAAAATTATCAATTGTGGGCGCCCTGTCCTCAACAACCGGCGCTGTCACCAGCTTCTGGAAGACATCGACATGGGCAAGCTCCAGGTCTCGAATGGCTGCATCGGTTGCAAAGGGATCCCAGGAAATCTCCTGAAGCGCCTTTCGGAGCTCTTCCACCACCTCAGGAATCATTCGTAACAGTTCCGCCCGGGTATCGGCAGACACTGGCCGTGGGTCAACACTCCACACCAGACGCTCGCTGAGTGCCGTTGCCTGGTGCCAACGCTCACTCTCTTCACCTTCGCGCAATACCACCCACTGCAGATAACGGGTCCAGGGCTCGTTAAGCACCTGTAAAACAGGTTCCGGAATGTCTCGGCCTGCGGTGTGCTCACGGATAACATCGGTAGCGGCCTGGCTGGCACGCTCCTGCCTGGCGCGCCCCTCTTCGGCATCCCGAAGGCGCTGCTCCACCAACTCACGGCGCCGGCGGTCCAGATCCATAAAGTGACCGAAATCCTTCAGCAACTCCTCGAACAGCGCCACCTGATCGGTATATTCGGTAAGCACCCGGCCCACCACCTCCTCGATCTTTTCCCGGAGCGGATCACGCATTCCGGCACGCTTCTCACTCCAGCCAATAGCGGCAAGGGCCAGCTCGTTGAGCAGCTTGCGAACCGGGTGGCCACCGCGGTTGAAAAAGTTCTTGTCGCTGAGCGCAACCTTGAGCACCGGAATCTGCAGCCGGCCGATCAGTGCCTTCATAACCGGATGCAACTGCCGATCTTCGAGAATGAAGTCAAACAGCATCGAGACCAGATTGATTACATCGCTGTCGACCTGCCCCACTGAGTACTTCTTGCCTTCCGGGCCCTGCAACAGCGGCTGTAACTGCTGGCGCAAGGGCACGACATTGTCACCTTCGCCCTGCTGCGCTGCGCCCTGCAGTTCACTCAGGCGCGCCATCAGACGATCGGTATCCAGAACGGCGCCGGTTTGTGCCACACCGCTACTGCCGGTCTCTCCCTGGTGCAACAGCGCACTCAGTTCACTGAAGGTGGGCGAAGGTCCATGACCATGGGCAGCGCCTTCGGCAGTCGCCGCCTCGTCCGTACTCGCGGGCGAACCACTTGCCTTTGGCGCGCTGCGGCCCGGCACTACCTGGGCACCACCCACCGGAGCGCGCTTCATGTCAGGCAGCACGCCTGCGGCAATCAGGGTTTTGTTGCATTCCTGGTAGAAATCGCTGAGTTTGTCCACCAGCAGGCGCTCAAACAGCTTCAAAACCACCAGCTTGGCACGGATATCAATATCCAGATCGGTGCAAGCATCCGAGATCGCGCCACAAATGACTTCCGGGCTGAGAGGCATTTGATCGTCTGAGAGATCCAACTGCGGAACAAGATGGCGAATCCGGGCCGCCAGCATGCGCACAGGTTCCTGGTATCGATTCCGCAGGCGATTGGTCAGGTTATCTATTGCTACCTGCTGTTCAAGGTCAGAGTGATCCACCAGGCTAAGAGAATCCTGATCCACTTCTTCCAGAGAACCACCGGAGCGCGCGGGCTTGAATTTACCCAGTTCATTGAAGGCCTGGCTGACGTATTGCAGGACTGAAACGGTCATGGCCTTGCGGCGCAGCCGCAGCTCCCGCATGGCGTCGAAGTATGCGGTCTGGTCCTGATTGGAGCCGGCCCTGTCTGCGAGCGCGAACAAACTGTCGTCCGCCTGTTCGAAAAAACTGGCAAGCACCGACTTGAGTGACTGACCCGATGTGTCACGCAGTCGCACCAGCTCTACCGGTAACGAGAACCGGCTCACCGGCTTCTGGCCGGCCAAGCGGACTACCTTGTTATCGTGCGCCATGTGGATGCTCCGGAAACGATCAGCTGATGGTACTTAAACCTCTATAGGTTTACATCATACGGGCGAGTGTCGTCACCTTGTGTCAGAATTTGTCACCTTTTGTGTCAGCAGGAACTGCATCACACTTCCAGCCTTCCGCACCTCCATTTGGAGAATAGATGGCGCTGGCAGTAGAATTGCCCTCCACAATCTTCCAAGCCACCATCAACCTCCGGACGTCCCCATGATTTCTGCCGAACTGCTGCGCCAGGCCCGTATCGAATCCGTTGCCCAGAGCCTGCGGGAAGATATTGGCGATGGCGACATCACCGCCCAGCTGATTCCCGCCGAAAAACTGGCAACAGCAAGGGTAATCACCCGGGAAGACGCCCGCCTGGCTGGAAGCGCCTGGGTTGAAGAGGTTTTTCGCCAGGTAGATCCATCAGTGACGCTTCAGTGGCAGTTTCGCGATGGCGACGACGTACCCGCCAACGCCGTGATTTTCCGCATGCAAGGTCCGGCCCGCTCGCTTCTGACCGCAGAACGCGCCGCGCTGAACTGGTTGCAGACCCTGTCTGGCGTGGCAACGGCCTGCGCCAATTACGCTCGCCGGGTGTCCCATACCAACGTCCGCCTTCTGGATACCAGGAAAACCCTGCCGGGGCTGCGACTGGCCCAGAAATACGCGGTGACTTGCGGTGACTGCGACAATCACCGGCTGGGGCTCTGGGACGCCTTCCTGATCAAGGAAAATCACATTGCCGCCTGCGGCTCCATCGGCAATGCGGTGGCCGAAGCGCACCGTATTGCACCGGGCAAACCCGTAGAAGTGGAAACTGAATCTCTCACTGAACTGGACCAGGCTCTTGAAGCCGGGGCCGACATCATCATGCTGGACGAGTTTTCGCTCTCTGACATGGCTGAAGCGGTAAAGCGGAATGCCGGAAAAGCCCGTCTAGAGGCTTCCGGAGGTATCAACGAGCAAACGCTGGTTCCGGTTGCCGAAACCGGCGTGGATTACATCTCCATTGGCGCACTGACCAAAGACGTACGGGCCATCGATCTTTCCATGCGCCTGGAGTAATCCAGCACCGGAACAATCAGCGGCCGCCAGAAGACAACAGCCGGTCCATCTCCTCAAGTACTGAGATCAGCTCACGGCCGGACTGCTCTCGCCCACGGAAATGCTCTTCAGCCATGGGCGCGATGCCAGATACTTCCGGCAGCGCGTGGCCGGCCTCAACCAAGGCCTTCATTTTTTCAAGAAACACGAACTGCAGCCACTGAGTGAAGTCCATAGTATCCAGGCAGAACGGCTGGGTGCTCTGGAAGGCCTCCGGTGGCAAGCTTTCTGTCTGCCAGCCCCCCAGTTGTCGAAGCTCGATTTCAATCTGTAGCAAACTGTCGGTCACCTGATCCAGGTGGCGCGCTTCTTCACTCATGGGATTCCTCTCAGTCAGCCAATGGCTCCAGCTCAACAGACTCTCCATGCAGTACACGATACAGATCCTCATACTGGCGCGTGAGCGTGTGTTTCGGAGCCATGTGAATCAGCGGCTGGCGACTCTGGTGTGATTCTTTCATCTTGACGGAGCTGGACAGGCGCACCGGCAGCACCGGCAACCCCTCCTCCGTCAGCTCCCGGACCAGTTGCCTGGGCAGGCTCGCCCTTGGCTGAAACTGGTTTGCGATGATGCCCTCAACCACCAATTCCTCGTTGTGGTCTTCCTGCAATTCACGAATCTCATGAAGGATGTTGTACAGCGCCTGGCGGGAAAAATCATCACAGTCGAACGGGATCAGGCAGCGTTGGGCAGCAATCAGCGCAGAACGGGTATAGAAGTTCAAGGCCGGGGCGGTATCGATGTAGATCTCGTCGAAGCTGTCGCTGAGCTTCTTCAGAAACTCTCTGAGTTTGTAGATCTTGTGCTTGGCTTCGAGCTTGCGCTCCAGAAAATCCAGCTCCGGGCTGGATGGCAGCACGTACAGGTTATCGAATGACGAGGCGTGTACAAACTCGTCAGGGCGACGGTTGAAGACACTGAAGGCGACCGTCTGCTCCAGCAGATCGGCAACAGTATCCTTCAGCTCAGCCGCCGGTTTACCCAGCAAGTAGTGGGTGGAGTTGCCCTGCGGGTCCAGATCCACCACCAGGGTACGCTTTCCTCTTGCGGCGCTGATGGCCGCCAGATTACAGGTGATACTGGACTTGCCAACGCCACCTTTCTGATTGAATACAACCCGTCTCATGTCGTCTCTCCAATGGCCTTTATCGTTATTTATCCCTTACCGCTACCATCCCATCACGGCTTTCACGAACGGAATGGTCAAACGCCGCTGGGCCTGCAGCGAATTTTCATCCAGTGTATCCAGCAGCCCCAGCAGGTCACCCAGCTTTCTCGGGGCCCTGCGCATGATGAAGCCCGCAACGTCCTCGCTCATCACCAGCCCGCGCTGCTCCGCCCGGGCCATCAGGATTCGCTGCCGGTCCTCATCCCGGTACACGCCCAACTGAATGAGCAAGCCATGCGCCAGGCGAGATCCCAGGTCTGCCAGCCCGAACGGCAGCGAAGCAGGCACCTCGGACAGACTGACCACCAGCAGGCCATTGCGGTCCAACACCCGGTTGTACAGGTGGAAAACCGCCTCCTCCCAGCCGGGATCCCCCGCGGCATGCTCCAGATCGTCAAGACAGATCACATCATGACTGTCCAGGCCCGCCAGGGCATCCGGGCCAAACGGCAACAACTCGATGATGCTGATGCAGACGGCAGTTTTCCCCATTTGCTCGGACTCATGGCAAATCGCCTGCAACAAGTGGCTTTTACCGGTATCGGAATCGCCACAGATCACGACCACCGGAAGCCCCGACGGCTCCCGGCACACCAGCTTAAGCCGCTGGGCGGCCGAACGGTTACGGTCGCCGTGAAAGTTGTCGAAGCGGGCATCGTCCCGGAGCTTGACCCCCAATACCATTTGTGAGGCTTTCATGACTGCTTCGCCCTCCAGGCCCGCAAACTCCAGACTGCAACATAATGGCCTCCGCTCACTACAGCGCTGACGGCAACCAGCCAGACCCCGGTATCGATTACCCAGGGCTGCATGGGCAAACCCGCCAGCAGGATGATAATGGCGAGCGCCACGAGTATCTGCACAAAGGTATTGATCTTACCTGGAATGCTGGGCTCCATATCAAACCGGCCGATGCCGTAATGAAAAGCCAGCCCGCCGCAGACAATGACAAGATCCCGCCCCAGCACAAGGGCAAACAGCCACAACGGAAGTACGCCGGTAATGGTGAGCATGAGGTAGGCCGAAATCAACAACGCCTTGTCTGCGAGAGGGTCGGCCACGGCTCCAAGTCGGGAGCGCCAGTTGAAATGCCGGGCCAGAAATCCGTCAAAGGCATCGGTCAGTGCGGCAACAAAGAAAATCACCAGAGACAGCCGATAGTTACCTTCCAGCAGCGCGCCGGCGAACGGCACGATCAGCACCATTCGCAGGAATGTCAGTGCATTGGGGATCCAGCGCCACTGCCTAGAACTCACCGGGCTGCCTCCATCAAGCCATCAGCTTTGGTCGCCGCCAGTGGCACCGGGAGCAGGTTGCCAGCGGTAATAAAGTACCTGATACAAAGACTCGAAAGCCTGTTCGGCGTCCTGCTCATCGCCCGGAGCCAGGGGCTGATAGCTGAATCCGACGGCCGAAGCGCTATCTTGCGTATCCGTACCAGCCTGCGCCTCAGCAACGACCTGGGAGCCGGATTCGTCTGTTTGCGCACTACCAACACCGTCCGAGCCAATACTTTGCCGGGGGGCGCTGGCCGGGTTCGGCTCCGCAGGCTGCTCCGCCGGCACAAATCGTGCGTCCAGTGCGATATGCTCTTTCAACTGGTCCAGTTCTCCGGAGAACGCCACTTCCACGGTCAGTCGGTTGCCACGAACCCGTGAAGCACCCACGGACATTACCGGAGTCATGTCCTGAAGCGCGCGAGTCACCTGGCCGTAATCCGCCAGCGTCGTCACGCCCTCCAGCACCATATCAACTTTCGGGGACTCGCCCGCCTCGCCGGCCGTTACCGCGTATCGACTGGCATATTGCTCTGTCCACCGGTCAATTACAGCTTGCGCCAGCTGCTCCGGCGTCTCGGCATTGACCGACTGCTCACCCGCATCCAGCCCCATGCCTTCAACGACCCAGCCTGCACGCCACTGGCCACCGGAACGACTGATGCGGACCAGAGCCAGGGCATCGTGGGACAGATCTTCTGAAGCTTGCTGGATGCGGCCGACAAACTGGCCCCACAAATCCGAAAGCAAAGCCCGGTCGCCAGCATAGGTCTCCGGCGGGAAGGCAATGGGCAGACCACGGGCGGCCGCGGCCGATAAGAGATACTGCGCCCAGAGACCCTCGCTGCTATCCGGCTCTGATTCGGCAGCGCGGGTCAGCAATTGCCGGTCTCCACGGTCTTCCACCGCAATCCAGGCCAGCGTCAGGGGGCGATTGGCACCCCACACCGGGGCCTGCACAGACGCCAGTGCGCGGTTAACTCCGACGGCACCAAAACTCATCTGCAAACGTGACTGCCCCGCGGTACGGTTCACCTGGTAAGACAGCAACATGGATTCTGCGTCCGCCAGCACGTCGTCTATGCCTTCGAGTTCAAGCACCTCACGGGTGCCGGACACTCTCACCAGTACCTGACGCAGTCCTTCAGCGTATCCCGCTTTCAAGGCATCCGCCGAGGTGCCTTCAACCGGAACATCGGCCGAATATAGTCCGGACACGGTGACCGCCGATGCCGGGCCGGCCGAGAACACCCAACAGACGGCCGCCAACAGAAACGCAGCAACTCGCCCGTTCCTGGCTGTATTCACTGATTCGGTCATGAAACACCTTGCCATTCCCATGGTTGGCGCACAGGATACACCATCACCAGACCCGAGAGTAGCAAGCGCAGGTTGCAGTCCGGCAATCTGAAACCGGCAATATCGCCTGTCCTCCCAATTCCATTTGGAGCCCCCGTGCGCACCTGTTAAAATCCGCGCCTTGACTCACAGGCCTACGGTTATTTTCCATGAGCGAACAGAAGCCCTCCCTGACCTACCGCGATGCCGGCGTGGACATCGACGCAGGTAACGATCTTGTCAACCGAATCAAGAGCACCGCTGCCCGCACCCGTCGCCCCGAAGTGCTCGGCGGCCTAGGCGGCTTTGGCGCCATGGTATCGATTCCTGCAGGCTACAAAGAGCCCGTGCTGGTCTCTGGCACAGACGGCGTAGGCACCAAGCTTCGACTCGCCATGCAACTGCAGAAGCATGACAGCATCGGTATCGACCTGGTGGCCATGTGCGTGAATGATCTGGTGGTCGGTGGTGCCGAGCCTCTGTTCTTTCTGGACTACTACGCAACCGGCAAACTCAATGTTGACGTTGCCGCCCAGGTAGTTGAAGGCATTGGCCAGGGCTGTGAGCAGGCCGGGTGTGCCCTGGTGGGTGGCGAAACTGCCGAGATGCCGGGCATGTATGAAGGCGACGATTACGATCTGGCCGGCTTCTGTGTAGGCATTGTGGAGCGTGACCAGATCATTGACGGTAGCCGCGCCCAACCGGGTGACGCACTGCTGGCCCTGGGTTCCTCTGGCCCCCATTCCAACGGTTACTCGCTGATTCGCAAGATTATCGAAGTCAGTGGCGCAGACCTGAGCCAGCCAATGGGCGACACCACACTGGCCGACGCCCTGATGGCGCCCACACGCATCTATGTGAAGAATCTGCTTAAACTGATTCGCGAAGTCGATGTTCGGGCCCTGTCCCACATTACCGGCGGCGGCCTGCCCGAGAACATCCCCCGGGTACTGCCCAAGGGCACCATAGCCGCACTCGACACCCAGAGCTGGGAGCTGCCACCGGTATTCCAGTGGCTTCAGAATGCCGGCGGCGTGGCCGAAGAGGAAATGTATCGCACCTTTAACTGTGGTATCGGTATGGTCATCTGCGTACCGGAAGACCAGAAGGCATTGGCCATGGACACCCTGAATGCCATGGGTGAAAAGGTGTGGCAGATCGGCGTAATGGAAGCGGCCGAATCCAGCGATGCTGAGCCCGTTGTTCGCTACGCACCGGGGCTTTTGACGGCATGAAGGCAGATCCGGCCCCCGTTCCGAAGATCCTGGTGCTCGCCTCTGGCAGCGGCACCAACCTCCAGGCCTTGATCGACGCCACCCGGGAACGTGACTTTCCGGGTGAGATCATTGCCGTTGGCTGCAACAAACCGGGCGCGTTTGCCCTGGAGCGCGCCGCCCAGGCCAATCTCACCACCTTTGTGGTCGACCATACTAAATATGGCTCCCGAGAAGAGTTCGACGCCGCCCTGCTGGCCGAAATTCTTCGCCACAATCCGGACCTGGTGGTGCTGGCTGGCTTCATGCGGATTCTGACCAGCGACTTTGTCCGCGCATTCCGTGGCCGGATGCTTAATATTCACCCTTCCCTGTTGCCGGCCTACACCGGTCTGAACACCCACCATAGGGTCCTGGAAGCCGGTGACCGCACCCACGGTGTGTCCATTCACTTTGTTACCGAGGAACTGGACGGCGGGCCGGTCATCGCCCAGGCGGAAGTTGCCGTGGCAGAGGATGACACTCCGGAGTCCCTGGCGGAAAAAGTTCAGCAACAGGAACACGTGCTCTACCCCATCGTTGTGCGCTGGTTCTGCGAGGGTCGCATTCAGCTAGGCGCCGAGGGCGTTCTGTTTGATGGCGCGCCCATCGAGCGTCCCATGCGACTGCCGGCGAACTGAACAGATTGTCATCACAAGGCCTCGCCGAACCAACTACACTGTCGCTAGCGTAGACGGTCAAAGAGGCTTTTTGATGCACACAGACAACCCCCACAAACCACGTTTTCAGCTCTGGGCGGCCCTAATTGCCGGCATGATTGCGCTGCCGGCGTCCGCCGCCGATGTTGATTACGTCCCTCTGGTGCCCTATGAGGCCCGCTACACCGCCTCCATGTCCAAGGGCGTCAGCCTCAGCGGCGAGGGTGTTCGGGAACTGACAAACCAGGGCAATAATGTCTGGCTGTACCGTACGGATGTCGACTCCTTCATCGCCGATATCAACGAATCCCTGATTTTTCGCTGGGAGGATGGCCAGGTGATTCCCCTGCGCTACCGCTATCACCTCTCCGGCTTCCTGATCAAAGATCGCAAACAGTCCATTGATTTTGACTGGCAGGCAGGCACTGCCACAGGCAGCTATCGCGGCGAGAAGTTTGAAGTGGAGTTACGGGACAATACCCTGGACCCACTGGGCTACCAGTTACAGCTGCATCAGGATCTCAAGGCGGGCAAACGCGATGTCACCTACCAGGTGCTCGACAAGGGGGATTACGACGACGACCGCTTTGCTGTCATCGACGAAGACAGCCTGAGCGACAATGGCCGCACCATGAATACCCTGAAGGCGGAAAAGGTCCGGGACGAAGACTCCAAACGCCAGACCCTGATGTGGTTTGATCCGGCCCGGGATTACCTGCTGGTTCGCCTGCTCCAGGTAGAGCCTGATGGCAGCGAGTACGAGCTGAAACTCAAAGACGCGACACTGGCCAATTAATCGGTCAGTCACTGCTCGGCCCACACCGCCTTTACTTCTTCAGCAATAATTCTCAGGCCCTCAGCCACCCGGGCATCGTCCTGCGAATAGGTGACCCTGAGGCACTCATGGCGATGACGCCAGCCATCCTCGGGCAAGCCCGGGAAGAAATAATGCCCGGAGACCACCAGCACACCCCGAGCCTTGAGACGCTGATAAAGTTCCAGACTGGAGACCGGCAAATCCGGGAACCAGAGCCACAGGAACATGGCGCCTTCCGGTTTATGGATGTACCAGCGACAACTATCCTCGCCCATGGCGTCCCGGAACACTGATACCGCCCGCTCCATTTTTGCTTTGTAGAACGGGCAAACCACATCCCGGCTCAGGGACAGAATCTCTCCGGAGCGCACCAGCGGTTCTGCCAGCATCGCACCGAAGCTTCCGGTGGCCAGGTTCATGATGGCGTTGATACCCGACAATGCCTTGATGATGGACTCTTCGGCAATCACAATCCCGGTTCGCGCCGCCGGCAAGCCCAGCTTGGACAGGCTTAGGCACAGGATGATCTGCTCGTTCCAGGTTGGCTGGGCGTCGACAAACAGCAGGCTTGGAAATGGCGTTCCGTAGGCGCCATCCACAATCAGCGGAATCTCGTGTTGCCGGGCCAGCGCTTCCAGCCGGGCCAGCTCTTCATCGGTAATCACATTCCCGGTGGGGTTGGTTGGCCGGGAGACACAGATAGCGCCGGTTTCTCCGGTCACCTCCACGGCGTCAAAATCCACCCGATATTTGAATTCATGGGCATCGGTGAAGGAGATGTCCGGCTGTACCGCGTGGAACAGCCCTTGCTCAATACCGGCATCGGCGTAGCCAATGTATTCAGGCGCCAGCGGCAACAGGATATGCTTGCGATGGCCATCACCGTAGTCGCCACCAAACATGTTGAAAAGCATGAAGAAGGCAGCCTGACTGCCGTTGGTCAGCGCAATGTTTTCGGGCTTCAGGCCCCAGCCGTATTCCTGATTCAGCAACTGGGCCAGGGAGGCAATAAACTGCTTTTCCCCCTGAGGGGGATCGTAAATACCCACCAGCCGACGTACGTCCGCTTCACTGGATGCCATCTCCGCCAGAATGCTCTGAACTCTCTGCTGGATCTCCGGAATGTGGCCGGGATTACCACCGCCCATCATGATCATGTCTTCACCCGAGGCCATGGCATTCCCGAGATCGTCCATCAGGGAAGTAATGCCGGCATCAGCGGTGAATTTACGACCGAAAGCAGAGAGTTTCATGATTCATTCCGTTCAATAAAGTACTGAGGGGGGTTACAGGCAGTGTAGCTCGGTTGCCTTATGTCAGCCTTCCAGGGAGATCCCCAGGTTACTGACACCGTCGTTGGCGGCACCGGCTCGCAGTTCAGCCAGGAAGGCTTCTTTGGGTGTTCGCTGCTTTTTCAGCGCCATGACGGTGTCGCGCTGAAACAGTTTATCGTCCTTCAGCAGGGGGTGGTGCTCAAACACGCGCACCAGCTCGTTTTCATCCAGGCCCTCACCTTCGGACATTTCAACAAAATCCATAACGGTGCGGGTCGCCAGCTGGGAGGCTTCGGTGGCACGATGCTTGTTCGGGTTCAGGCGGTTCAGCAGCGCCTGCTCAAGCAGCTGGCAGAAATCGAAGGCCGGGTAGACACCATAGGCGTCGTACTCGTCGACATTGGGGCACAGGGCTTCGAGTTTACTGAGCAGCTGGGGAATTGCTGCATCGGCCACGTCTTTCTGGAGCATGTCCCAGGCCAGATCGAGCAACTGGCGCATCTTGCCGCCGGTTTTCAGGCCAACGGCGTCAGCGAACAGGGCGTAGTTGGGGAATGAACGTTCGGCCAGGGCCAGCAGGAAGGCGCATTCGCGCCAGCCCTGCAGTTGTGAGACGGCTTTGAGAAACTGGTTGGCGTTCATGTCCTGGGCAGGGTCACGCCGGTCTGGCCCAGGTACTTGCCGCCGCGGTCTTTGTAGCTGGTTTCGCAGATTTCGTCGGATTCGAAGAACAGCATCTGGGCGACGCCTTCGTTGGCGTAGATTTTCGCTGGCAGGTTGGTGGTGTTGGAGAATTCCAGGGTTACCTGGCCTTCCCACTCCGGCTCCAGCGGGGTAACGTTCACGATGATGCCGCAGCGGGCATAGGTGCTTTTGCCCAGGCAGATGGTAAGTACGCTTCTGGGGATGCGGAAGTATTCAACGGTGCGCGCCAGGGCGAAGCTGTTCGGCGGGATGATGCAGACGTCGCCGGTGTAGTTGACGAAGCTGTTTTCGTCGAAGTTCTTCGGGTCTACGGTGGCGCTATGGACGTTGGTGAAGATTTTGAATTCGTTGCTGCAACGTACGTCGTAGCCGTAGCTTGAGGTGCCGTAGGAGATGACGCGGCCTTTTTCGCTTTCCCGAACTTGTCCGGCTTCGAAGGGTTCGATCATGCCGTGCTGTTCGGACATCCGGCGGATCCACTTGTCGGATTTGATGCTCATGGTGAATTCTCGTTTCCAGCTGGGAAAAATTGGGGCGTAGTTTACCTTGTCGTGCGGTGACTGTCGAAGATATAGGACTGGTTGCCCAACACCGCGCACTGGGGGCTGCGCCATCAGGCCCTTCTGTCCAAAAACCGCTACGAGCACCCGCAAGCGGGTCCAGCCAGCAATCATAGATTGCTGTCGTTCGGCGGCGCATGAAGCTTTGCTTCATAAACGCTTGCCTCACCCCTGTGCGCTTCTCTCCGGCCATCCATGGCCTCCGACATTTTTGGACAGAAGGGCCTGATGCCGCGAACAGACTATGGAGCTGGAGTCCCTCTGTACCCGGTCTTGGTTAATGCTCCGTCACGGAGACACTGGAAATCGTTCCACCAAGATTCCGCTCCCGGGTGGACAACCCCGCCCCCACCCTTCTGGCGATGTCGCGGTAGCGTCTTGCCACTTCCGAATCCGGCTCGGCGACCACCGTCGGGGCGCCGCTGTCGGTCTGCTCGCGGATGGTCATGTGCAGGGGTAACTGGCCCAGGAGGGTGGTTTCGTATTCTTCCGCGATGCGTTCGCCGCCACCGTGGCCGAAGAGGGGTTCCTCATGGCCGCAGCTGGAGCAGATGTGGACGCTCATGTTCTCGACTACGCCCAACACCGGGATGTCGACTTTGCGGAACATTTCGATGCCTTTTTTACCGTCCAGCAGGGCGATGTCCTGGGGAGTGGTGACGATGACGGCGCCGGTTACCGGGACTTTCTGGGCCAGGGTGAGCTGGATGTCGCCGGTGCCGGGAGGCATGTCGATGATGAGGTAGTCGAGTTCATCCCACAGGGTTTGCTGGAGCAGTTGCATCACCGCACCGCTGACCATGGGGCCGCGCCAGACCATGGGGGTTTTGTCGGTGGTGACAAAGGCCATGGAGTTGGCTTGCAGGCCGTGGGCCTGCATGGGGACGAAGTATTTGTTTTCGCGTACGTCCGGGCGTTTGCCTTCGGGTACGCCGAGCATCATGCCGATGCTGGGCCCGTAGATATCGGCGTCGAGGATGCCGACCCGGGCGCCTTCGGCGTGCAGGGCCAGGGCGAGGTTGACGGCGGTGGTGGATTTGCCCACGCCGCCTTTGCCGGAGGCGACGGCGATGATGTTTTTCACACCGGGGACGGCCGGCAGGTCTTTGTTGGTTTTGTAGCTGTGTATTTTCTGGGCTACGTGTACCTCGGCACTTTCAACGCCATCGACAAATTCCAGAGCGTTGGCGACGATCTGTTTCAGGCCACCAGCAATGCCTTTGGAAGGGTATGGCAGTTCGACCATCAGGGTCACATTGCCGCTGTCGTCTGCGCTCAGGTTTTTCACGGCTCCCAGTTCGTACAGGTCTTTGTTGAGGTAGGGGTCCCGGTATTCGCGAACGGCGGCTTCTAGGGCCTGTTGGGAAATCTGGGTCATCGAGGTCTCCGGAATAAGCTCATAAGCTTGAATGCAGGTGAAAAATGATGGCTCGGAAGGTATCATCTGTGCCCGTTTCTGACCATATGGGGTCTTTACCTGGAACAATCAATTGCGATTGGCGCCGGAACCCCGTTTTTGTCTTTCCAACCCGACTCAACATAAGGTTCGGACATCACCATGACGCAAGCGAGCAAGCAACAGCGCGATATTCTGGTTACCAGCGCCCTGCCCTACGCCAACGGGCCCATTCATCTGGGGCACCTGCTGGAATACATTCAGACCGATATCTGGGTGCGTTTCCAGAACATGCGTGGCCACAACTGCTACTACGTTTGCGCCGACGATGCCCACGGCACTGCCATCATGCTGCGGGCCGAGCGTGAGGGAATTACCCCGGAGCAGCTGATCGACCGGATTCGTCAGGAGCATCAGGAGGACTTCGCGGGCTTCCATATCCGCTTCGACAACTATTACTCCACGCACTCGGAGGAGAATCAGTACTTCTCGGAGTACATCTACCGCCAGCTCAAGGACAATGATCACATTGCCACGCGCAAGATCACGCAGTTCTTTGATCCGGAAAAAGAGATGTTTCTGGCGGATCGCTTCATCAAAGGCACCTGCCCCAAGTGCAAAACCGAAGACCAGTATGGTGATAACTGCGAAGCCTGCGGTGCCACCTACACGCCCGCCGAGCTGATCAATCCCCGCTCGGCGGTGTCTGGCGCTACCCCCGTGGAAAAAGAATCCGAGCATTACTTCTTCAAGCTGCCGGAGTTCCACGATTTTCTGAGCAAATGGACCCGTAGCGGTGCCCTGCAGCCCCAGGTGGCCAACAAGCTGGCCGAATGGCTGGATGCGGGCCTGCAGGAGTGGGACATCAGCCGGGATGCGCCCTATTTTGGGTTTGAGATTCCGGACGCTCCGGGCAAGTACTTCTACGTGTGGCTGGATGCGCCTATCGGCTACCTGGCCAGCTTCAAGAACCTGTGCAACCGCGAAGGCATCGATTTCGAGCATTTCTGGAAGAAGGATTCCAGCGCCGAGGTGTATCACTTCATCGGTAAGGACATCATTAATTTCCATGCCCTGTTCTGGCCGTCGATGCTTCACGATGCGGGCTTCCGCACGCCAACCGCGGTCTGGGCCCACGGTTTTGTGACGGTTAATGGCAAGAAGATGTCCAAGTCCCGCGGCACCTTCATTATGGCCCGCACCTATCTGGACCATCTGAACCCTGAGTACCTGCGCTACTACTTCGCCGCCAAACTGACCGGCGGTGTGGATGACATGGACCTGAACCTGGAAGACTTTGCCGCCCGGGTGAATTCCGATCTGGTGGGCAAGGTGGTGAACATTGCCAGCCGCAGTGCCGGGTTTGTGACCAAGCGCTTTGACGGCAAGCTGGGCAAGGTCACCGAGCAGGACAAGCTGAAAGAGTTTATCGATGCCGGTGAGCAGATTGCCGAGTTCTACGAAGCCCGTGAGTTCGGCCGCGCCATGCGCCGGATTATGGAGCTGGCTGATATTGCCAACCAGTACGTGAACGATGAGCAGCCCTGGGTGATTGCCAAGCAGGACGGCCAGGACGACAAGCTGCAGGCCATCTGCACCAACGCCATCAACATGTTCCGCCTGCTCATGACCTATCTGGCGCCGGTACTGCCGAAGACCGCCGATGCAGCCCAGTCGTTCCTGAATTCACGTCTGGACTGGAACAACCGCGCCGCCCTTCTGGAAAACCACGGCATCGACAAGTTCAAGCCGCTGATGAACCGGGTGGATATGGCCCAGATCGAGAAAATGCTGGATGCCTCCAAAGAGGAGCTGCCGGCAGCCCAGGGCGACAGCAAGAAAGAAGCGGCAAAAGATCTGGAGCCAATCGCCGAGGAAATCGAGTTCCCGGATTTTGCCAAGGTGGACCTGCGCGTCGTCAAAATTGTCAAAGCAGAGCATGTGGAAGGCGCCGACAAGCTTCTTCGACTGACTCTTGACGTGGGGCATGGAGAACGCAACGTGTTTGCTGGTATCAAGTCCGCCTACAAACCGGAAGATCTGGAAGGTCGTATGACCGTGATGGTCGCCAACCTCAAACCGCGGAAGATGAAGTTCGGTATGTCCGAAGGCATGGTACTGGCGGCCGGCCCCGGTGGTAAGGATATTTTCATTCTGTCTCCGGATTCCGGCGCTGTGCCGGGCATGCGGGTAATGTAAAGCAGAGACTGAGACGCTCCGATGACAGAGTATTTACTGATTCTGGTCAGCACCATTCTGGTGAACAACTTTGTGCTGGTGCAGTTCCTGGGGCTATGCCCGTTCATGGGGGTTTCCGGGAAACTGGAGACCGCCATGGGCATGTCGCTGGCGACCACGTTCGTACTGACTCTGTCGTCGGTGTGCAGTTATCTGGCCTACACCTACCTGCTGGCGCCGCTGGATCTCGCATTCCTGAAAACCATCACCTTCATTCTGGTGATTGCCGTGGTGGTGCAGTTCACCGAGATGGTGGTGCGCAAGACCAGTCCGCTGCTGTACCGGGTCCTCGGGATCTTTCTGCCCCTGATCACCACCAACTGCGCGGTGTTGGGTGTGGCCCTTCTGAACCTCAACAAAAACAACAACTTTGTGGAATCTGTACTTTACGGCTTTGGCGCCGCCGCCGGGTTCTCCCTGGTGCTGGTGCTGTTTGCCGCCATGCGCGAGCGCATTGCCGTATCCGATGTGCCGGTGGCCTTCCGGGGCGCGGCTATCGGCATGATTACCGCAGGGCTCATGTCGCTGGCTTTCCTGGGCTTCACCGGCCTGGTCGCAGTCTGACGGAGCGGTTGTTATGTGGACGAGTTTCCTGATTGCCGTTGTGGTCCTGCTGGCGCTTGCCCTGGTCTTTGGCGGTCTACTGGGATTTGCCTCTGAACGGTTCAGAGTTGAAGGCAATCCGCTGGTTGACCAGATTGATTCGCTGCTGCCGCAAACCCAGTGCGGCCAGTGTGGCTTCCCCGGCTGCCGGCCCTATGCCGAATCCATTGCCAACGGCGACGCCATCAACAAATGCCCGCCCGGTGGCGAGAGCACCATCAAGGCGCTGGCCGACCTGTTGGATGTAGAGCCACAACCGCTGGACGCCGAGCACGGTGTCGAGCAGGCCAAACGGGTCGCCGTTATCCGTGAAGACGAATGCATCGGCTGCACCAAATGTATTCAGGCCTGCCCGGTGGACGCCATTCTGGGTGCCGCCAAGCACATGCACACCGTTATCGAAAGCGAGTGCACCGGCTGTGACCTGTGTGTGGAACCCTGCCCGGTGGATTGCATCGACATGATCACCATCGAGCCGGATATCCGTACCTGGACCTGGACGCCGCCAGCGCCTCAAATCATCGCCACCGATCGCCAGGGAGCCAGCGCCTGATGACTCAGCTGTGGGATTTCACCGGCGGCATTCATCCGCCCGAGAACAAGCATCAGTCCACGGCCCGGCCGATCCGCAAGGCCGCCATGCCCGATCGCCTGGTGTTGCCGTTGCAGCAACACATCGGCGAACCAGCAGAGTTGGTGGTTGCGGTGGGCGACCGGGTACTGAAGGGTCAGAAAATCGCAGACGTCACCAATGGCATGGGCGTGCCGGTGCATGCCCCCACCTCGGGGGTTATCGAAAGCATTGAGCAGCGTCCGGTTCCCCATCCGTCCGGTATGGCGGACTGGTGTGTGGTGTTGAAACCGGACGGCGAAGACCAGTGGTGCGCCCTGTCACCGATTGACGATTACAAACAAATTGACCGGGAAGTGGTGCTGCAGCGAATTCGCGAAGCCGGCATTTCCGGCATGGGTGGCGCCGGTTTCCCAACCGATATCAAGCTGAGGCCACCGAGGGATCGCAAAGTCGATACCCTGATTCTCAACGGCGCGGAATGCGAGCCCTACATCACTGCCGATGACATGACCATGCGCGAGCAGGCCGCCGAGGTGGTTGCCGGCCTGAAAGTGATGGCGTGGATTCTCCGGCCTTCCCGGTGCGTTGTCGGCATTGAAGATAACAAGCCCGAGGCCGTTGCCGCCATGCGCCAGGCGGTGGAAGGCACTCAGATTGAAATTGCGGTGGTGCCCACCAAGTACCCGTCTGGTGGTGAAAAACAGTTGATACAGATTCTGACTGGCCAGGAAGTCCCCAGTGGCGGTATTCCGGCCGATATCGGGGTTATGTGCCAGAACATCGGAACTGCCGTCGCGGTGGGCCGCGCTGTCTTTGAGGGCAAGCCGCTGATATCCCGTGTGGTGACCGTTACCGGCGAGGCGGTGCGTGAACCCGGCAATTTTGAGATCCTGATCGGCACTCCGATCAATCACCTGCTCGAAACGGCAGGATTGGCGCAGGAACGCCTTGACCGGCTGGTTCTTGGCGGCCCCATGATGGGTTATACCCTGACCACGGATACCGTGCCCGTGGTAAAAACCACCAACTGCGTGATCGCGGCCACCGCGGCAGAACTGCCGGCTCCGCCGCCAGAGCAGCCCTGCATCCGTTGCGGACAGTGTGCCGAGGTGTGCCCCATGGAACTGTTGCCGCAGCAATTGTTCTGGTATTCCAAGGCGGGTGAATTCGAGAAAGCAGAACACCTGAATCTGTTCGACTGCATCGAATGCGGAGCCTGTTCCTACGTCTGCCCCAGCTCCATTCCGTTGGTCCAGTACTATCGGTTTGCCAAAGGCGAGATTCGCACCCAGCGCGCGGAACAGCTGAAAGCGGATCGCGCCCGGGAGCGCTTTGAGGCACGTCAGGCACGCCTGGAACGGGAACAACAGGAAAAGGAACAGCGGCGTAAAGAGCGGGCCAAGGCCGCTGCCGAAGCTCAGGCCAAAAAGCAGGCGGAGGCAGAAATGGCCGCCGCCGATGGCCAGGCAAGCGACGACCGGGCAGCCAAAGCCGCCCTGGTGCAGCAGGCTCTGGAACGCAAGAAGGCCAAAGCAGCCGCCGGCACCCAAGAGCAACCGGTACCGGGCAGCACCGAGGTGGCCGATGACAAGCCCGACATTGAGGCGCTTGAGAAGCAGCTCACCCAGGCAGAAGCCAAGCTCAACACCATGCAGGGCATGCTCGATGAGGCCCGGGCTCAGCAGGCAGATAACGTCGAGAAGCTGGAGCGTGCTGTCGCCAAGAATCATGATCGTGTGCAACGGGCTCAGCAGGCTCTTGATCAGGCTCGCAAGCAAGCGGCGGAAGAACCCGCGTCGTCCCAATAATTCATTCAGGCTGGAACTTCATGGCTCTCGTTCAACAGTCCTCACCCCATGCCCATCGCGCGCGGCCCACGTCACGGGTCATGCTCTGGGTCATTCTGGCCGCCCTGCCCGGCCTGCTGGCCCAGACTCTGTTCTTTGGCTGGGGCAATCTGATCAATGTCGTCTGGTGCATCGCCCTGGCGATGGGCGCTGAAGCCGCCTTCCTGAAGCTACGCGGCAAACCCGTGGCCTTTTTCCTGCGTGACAACACCGCCGCGGTAACCGGTTTACTGCTGGGGCTCTCCCTGCCCCAGTTCACACCCTGGTGGGTCTCCGGGATTGCCGTGGTCTCGGCGATCATAGTGGCCAAGCAGCTTTACGGTGGTTTGGGCTCCAACCCCTTCAACCCGGCCATGGTGGGCTATGCCCTGGCATTGATCTCGTTTCCGGTCGCCATGACCACCAACTGGGCTGAAGCAGCCACGCTCTGGGGCGGCGCGCCGGGCTTTGGTGAGACCCTGGCGAAGATTTTTGTCGGAGGCCAGACCGCCGTCGACGGCTGGACCATGGCGACGCCACTGGACGAATACAAGCACAAGATTGCCAGTCACACGTCAGCTGAAATACTCCGCCACCCCACTTTTGGCGAGTTGATTGCCCGGGGCTGGGAGTGGGTCAATCTGGCCTTCCTGGCCGGCGGAGTTCTGCTGATCGCGCTTAAAATCATAACCTGGCATATTCCGGTTGCATTCCTGGCCGGTATTGCCGCCATGAGCCTGGCCTTTGGCAGCAACGCCGACCAGTACGCGCCCTTGCAACTGCACCTGCTGGCCGGCGGCACCATGCTTGGCGCGTTCTTTATTGCCACCGACCCGGTTTCGGCCGCCACCAGCCACCAGGGCAAGCTGATTTACGGTGCCGGCATCGGCATCCTGGTGTTCCTCATTCGCAGTTGGGGCAACTATCCCGATGCAGTCGCGTTCAGCGTACTACTGATGAACTTTGCGGTTCCATTTATCGACCATTACACACCACCCCGCACCTACGGCCATCACAAGGCCCG
>Ga0079224_100001306_pt1 | contig 28281 bp, 22 predicted proteins | sample Stecom2015_FD_80414 | JGI IMG/M metagenome (GOLD analysis project Ga0079224, IMG submission 80414) | Agricultural soil microbial communities from Utah to study Nitrogen management - Steer compost 2015 | ecosystem: Environmental > Terrestrial > Soil > Agricultural land | place: USA: Utah... | reverse complement strand
GGGTAAAAACCGAAATTAAGATAATTTAACAACATCCTTACATTTTACTTTGCTAAATTTAATCCGAAAATAAAATTAGAATATGCAAAAGAGAAAATTAGGTAATACAGATTTGGAAGTTGCGCCCATAGCTTTTGGCGGAAATGTTTTTGGCTGGACTTTAAATGAAGAAAAATCACTGGAAATCATCGATGCATTTGTAGATGCAGGATTCAACTTGATTGATACGGCCAATAATTATTCCTATTGGGTAAAAGGAAATGACGGAGGAGAATCGGAAAGAATCATAGGCAAATGGGTAAAAAAAAGGAGAATACGGGATAAAGTGGTAATCGCCACCAAAGTAGGAGGAAGGGGAAAATCTGCCGATAAACCCAATACTTCCCGAAAATATATTTTGCAGGAAGTAGACAATTCACTTATGCGATTGCAAACGGATTACATAGATTTATACCAAACCCATTATGATGATGGCGTAACACCGGTAGAAGAAACTTTGTCGGCCTACCAGGATTTGATAAAGGAAGGTAAAATAAGATGGATAGGCGCTTCGAATATTTCTCCCGAACGGCTGACAGAATCACTGAAAGTTGCGGAAAAAGAAAATCTGCCTAAATACCAGACGTTACAACCCGAATACAATCTGTATGAAAGAGAAAATTATGAAACTTTGTATGAACCCATTGTTTTGAAAAATGGTCTGGGTGTCATGAATTATTATTCGCTCGCCAGCGGATTTCTAACAGGGAAATATAAAACTTCAGGTGATTTGAACCAAAGTCAAAGAGGGAAAGATGTTCAAAAATATATGGATGAGCGCGGATTACGCATTTTGGATGTTTTGGCTGAAATTTCCACAGAATACAAAACCACATCGGCAGTTGTAGCATTGGCTTGGTTACTTCGCAGACCTTCCATTACAGCCTCTATTGCAAGCGCGACCAGTTTAAATCAATTGGAATCTTTGATTCAGGCCCCCACATTGGACTTAAACTCTTCGGCGATCATGCGGTTAAATGAAGCAAGCGGTTATTAAACTATATTTATTAAGAAAAAACAAACTTTTTGTTTTCTTATTGGCGAAGTATTTTTTCCATTGATTTTCCTTTGGCCAATTCGTCTATGAGCTTATCCAGATAGCGAATTTTCTGCATCATATCATCTTCGATTTCTTCAACCCGGTATCCGCAGATTACGCCCGTGATTTTGGATGCATTGGGATTTATTTGGGGTGCCCGATTGAAAAAAGTTTCAAAATCTGTTTTATCGTCCAGTATTTTCTTTAAACTGTCTTTATCATAGCCCGTCAACCAGAAAATGATTTCGTCCACTTCTTCTTGGGTTCGACCTTTTTTTTCTGCTTTGGTTATATAATGCGGATAAACTCCTGCGAAGGACATTTTGTAAACCCTTTCATAATTTTTGGTATTCATATTTTTAAGAATTAATGATTTAAACTAAATCAGCATCCATCAAAATTAAGAAAATTGTTTGAAAAGAATTTGTTCAAGCGGGTTATAAATCCAAAGGCAACCCCAAATTGGAATTGCCTTATTATTTTTAGATTTTTACTTTAATTCTAATATTATCTCCATCCGCCACCTAATGCACGGTATAATTGTACCATCGCATTAAGTTTTCCGAATTCGGTGTTTACAACAGCAAGTTGGGCTGTCAAAGCATTTTCACGTGCCGTAAGAACTTCCAAATAATTTGCCATTCCATACACCTGCAATTCCTCCGAAAATTCAATCGCTTGTTGGTAGGCTTCATATTCTTGTTGTTTTAAACCGATTTTTTCATCATTGGTTTGGAAAGTATAAAGCGCGTCAGAAACTTCACGACTTGCATTCAGAACTGTATATTTATAATCCAATAATGCAGCTTCTTGCTGTGCTTTGCTGACTTCATACTGGGTTTTGATTTGTCTTCCGTTCAAGATAGGCTGTGTCAAAGAGCCCACAATGCTGGCAAATAAAGAATTGGCACTGAACAAATCTTCGAATTCTATACTTTGCAAACCTCCATTGGCAGACAGACGCAAAGAAGGATAAAAATTACTTCTGGCCACATTTGTCAATTCAAAGGCGTTGATAAGCGCATATTCCGCTGCCATAACATCGGGACGATTGCTCAACAGCTGAATAGGAACACCATACTTCAGTTCCTGATTGATTTCTTGAGAAGCCAAAGAACTGCGTTCAATTGCATGCGGATTTTCTCCCAACAAAATACTGAAAGCATTTTCCAGTAATTTGATGTCATTATTGATGTCGAGCAATAAAGATTTTGCATTTAATAATTGCGCTTCGGTCTGTTTTACTGCAACTTCGGTTACGTTTCCGGCATCTTTTAAAAGTTGGATGGTTCCCAGACTTTCTTCACGATTTGCAATGGTTTCTTCGGTAATTCGCTTTTGTTCATCAAGTGCCAACAATCTGTAATAGTTGGAAGCAATATTGGCTACCAAATTGGATTTGATGGCTTGGTGTGCCGAAACCGTTTGCAAATAAGAAGCTTTTGCTGCACGTTCAGAACTTCTGATTTTCCCCCAAATATCGGCTTCCCAGGAAAGTCCCAACGCTAATTCGGACTGTCCGACCCAATCTCTTTCACCCAATGCCAAACCCGACGCCGAATTCAGCGAAGGCGAAGTATAGGTATATCCGGCATTGGCATTCAAAGTCGGGAAATATCCTGCTTTTCCTTGTTTCATATAGGCTTCGGCGGCGGCAATATTTTGAAGGGCAATCCGAATGTCTATATTGTTTTCCAAAGCTTTATTAATATGCCGGACTAAATTTTCGTCGGTAAAAATTTCTTTCCATGAAACCGAAGCCAAACTCAAACTGTCGGTTGAAATTTGATCTGTTCGAAAATATTGTTCATTGATAATTTCTGCCTGGGGACGACTGTAATCTTTTGCCACAAAACAAGATTGTAAAACAATTAAAGCCGTTGGGAAAAGTATATATTTTATATTTTTCATTTTTAATTTCTTAATTCGGTTCCGCATTAATTAATTTCTTCAGGGCGATCTGCCGGTTGGAATTTCATCGGTGTGATTTTTTCCTGTAACCATTGGAAAATCACGTAAAGCACCGGAATGTTGAATAAACCGATAATGGTTCCGATTAACAATCCGAAAGCCGCACCGGTTGCGATGGATCTATTCCCTACATATCCGATTCCGTTTGAGAAAACCAAAGGCATTAATCCAAAAATAAAGGCAAAAGATGTCATCAAAATCGGACGAAAACGTGCTTTGGCACCATTAAACGCTGAACTTGCCAGTGATTCGCCGTGTCTTCTGCGCTGAATGGCAAATTCCACAATCAAAATTGCATTTTTTGCCAATAGCCCGACGAGCATGATCAAGGCGATTTGGAAATAAATATTGTTTTCCAATCCTGCCAGTTTCTGCGCCCAAAAAGCTCCCATCAATCCGCCCGGAATCGATAAAATAACCGAAAGCGGCAATAAATAACTTTCATATTGAGCCGATAAAATGAAATAGACAAAAATCAAACAAAGCATAAAAATCATGAAAGTTTGATTTCCCGAACTGATTTCCTCTCTTGTCAAACCGGCGAAATCTACACCGTAATTGGTAGACAATGTAGAATTTGAAACTTCCTGAATTGCATTAATCGCATCCCCCGTACTAAATCCGGGATTTGGGGCACCCGAAATACTCGCGTTGGTAAATAGATTAAAACGGTTGATAACCTGAGGTCCATAAATACGGTTGAGTTTTACAAATTGAGTAATTGGAGTCATGGCTCCGTTGGAAGTTCGAACAAATATTTTATTCAAATCTTGTGCAGTTGCACGGTCTTCCGGCAATGCTTGAACCATTACTCGAAATTGTTTTCCGTAACGTGTAAAATCGGCTGCATAAATTCCTCCGATATAACCTTGTAATGCATTAAATAAATTACTTACGGTTACACCGGATTGTTTTGCCAGCGGAATATTTAGTTCGATTTCATATTGTGCATAATTGGTATTAAATGAAGTTTGCGCATATTGAATTTCAGGTCTTTTCATCAATTCATTTGTAAATCCTTGTGCTACATCGGCAAATTCACTTAATTCGCCTCCCGATTTATCCAATAATTTTAATTCAAATCCAGAAGACATTCCAAATCCCGGAACAGAAGGCGGGGAGAAGAAAATCATATTGGCCTCGGGCATACTGGCTGCCATTCCGAATAGTTTTCCCACAACGGCATTACTGGATGATTCTTCAGATTCTCTTTCCGACAAACTTTTCAATCGGATCATACCCATACCATAATTTGAACCTTGTCCGGAAACAAAACTAAATCCGGAAACCATGGTCACAGCGTCAACTTCGGGCAGTTGTGCTATTTTTTGCTGGAATTCTTCTTGCATAGCGGCAACACGGTCACCTGAGGAACCCGCAGGTAGTTCGAAATTGGCCATGATAAAGCTACGGTCTTCAGAAGGAACAAATCCGGAAGGCATGGTTTTATTGGCCCAGAAAATCCCGATTCCGCATACAATAAGAATCAGAAAAGTCAACCATTTGTGGCGTAAAAGAAAACTAAAACTTTGGGCATATTTATTTGTCATTGCATTAAATGCCGTATTGAATCCGTCAAAAAATCTTTGCAATAAATTTCTCTTTTTACCTTCCGTTTCTTGGTGAGGTCTTAAGAATAAGGCACATAAAGCCGGACTAAGCGTTAAGGCATTTACGGCGGAAATCACAATTGCCACGATGAGCGTAACCCCAAATTGTTTATAGAATACTCCTGTTGGTCCTCCAATAAATGTTACAGGAATAAATACCGCACCCATCACGAGTGTAATGGAAATAATGGCGCCCGTAATTTCATTCATGGTGCTGATGGCAGCTGCTTTTCCCGGGAGATGGGTTTTTTCCATTTTGGCATGAATCGCCTCGACGACGACAATTGCATCATCCACCACAATTCCGATGGCAAGAACCAATGCGAAAAGGGTTAAGAGGTTAATGGAAAAACCAAAAAGATTCAGGAAGAAAAATGTTCCGACAATGGAAACAGGTACCGCAATCAGGGGAACCAAGGTGGAACGAATGTCCTGAAGGAAAATAAATACTACGATAAATACCAGTATAAAGGCTTCTATTAAAGTGGATAAAACTTTATCAATAGAAGAATCAAGGAATTCATTGGTATCAAACATCACTTTATAATTCACTCCACTGGGAAGAGTTTTGGAAATGTTTTCCAATTCTATATTCAGGTCATCAATGATTTCTTTTGCATTGGATCCGGGCGTCTGGTAAATAGCCATCGCAACCGCCGGTTTACCGTCAAGCCGGGAAATACCCGTGTATCCTTGAGAACCCATTTCGATTTTGGCCACATCTTTTAAATAGAGGATTTGTCCATTTCCCAGTGATTTAACCACAATGTTCTGGTATTGTTCTTCGGTTTGGAATTTACCACTGTATCGGATGACGTATTGGAATGCTTCTCCGGCATTTTCACCCAATTGACCCGCAGCAGCTTCCAAGCTTTGTTCGTTGAGTGCAGCGGTTATATCAGCCGGAACCAATCCATAGGAGGACATTTTTACAGGGTCAAGCCAAATACGCATCGCATAGTTTCTTTGTCCGAAAACATTGGCATCACCCACACCGTTCACCCTTTTCAATTGGGGAACAACGTTGATGTTCATGTAGTTCTGGACATATAATTGGTCATAATCTTCGTTTTCAGAATAAAATGAAACGAACATCAAGGCACTGGTTTGCTGTTTTTGTGTAACTACTCCAGAACGCGTTACTTCGGCCGGAAGTAATGGAGTAGCTCGTGCAACACGATTTTGGACGTTTACTGCCGCAATGTCCGGATCTACATTTTGTTTAAATGTAATCTGAATGGAAGCAGAACCATTATTGGTAGCGGTTGAAGAAATATAATCCATTCCTTCCACACCATTTACCTGTTCTTCAATCGGGATGATCACACTTTCCAATACCGTTTGCGCATTTGCCCCAGGATAATTCGCCGAAATCTGAACGGTCGGGGGTGCAATTTCTGGATATTGAGTGATGGGAAGGGCGATGATTCCCAAAATACCCAAAATAACTATGATAATCGAAATTACCGTTGATAATACCGGTCTTTCTATAAAGGTTTTTAACATAAGTCTTTAATTAAAATACGGGTTTAATGGGTTGGGCGATTGAATCAAAACTTACCATTTGAGGTTGAATCGGAGCTTTATCTCTCAATTTCCCTATTCCTTGTACAACAATTTTATCTCCTTTCTTTAATCCGGATTTTATAATAGCCAAATTATCCACGCGGTCTTCAATTTCAATTCGTGTATTGTGAACAGTATCGTTTACTACTTTGAACACATAATTATAGCCTTGCTGTTCAAAAGTTGCGGTTTCAGGGACAATGACAGCATTTGGATAAGTTTTTGGAATCCTTACGGTACCACTGTTTCCATTGTTAAGCAAACGAGCTTTGTTAGGAAAAGTCGCACGGAACTGAATTGTACCCGTTTGCGGATTGATTTGTCCCGTCGCGGTTTGAATTTTTCCTTTTTCATTGTACACCTGTCCATTTGCCAAAACCAAATCCACATCGGGAATATTTTTTAATTTTTCCTGAACGGTATTGCCCTCCGTTTCATTTAAAAAATTTAAATATTCGCTTTCATTCATTGAAAAATAGGCATATACCTCACCAACTTCAGATACAGTGGTAATGGGAGTTGGATCCGCAGGTCCAACCAAACTTCCTTCTCTGAAGTTGATAGCGCCTACCACACCCGAAATGGGACTGCGAACCACACCGAAATCAATATTGGCCTGAATCCCGCTGTAATTAGCTTGAGCCTGTTGTTGTGCGGCTTTGGCCTGTGCCAACTGACTTTGTGCACGCATCAGATTGGCTTTTGCCGTTTCAAGCTGAACATTACTGATGATATTTTTTTCCACCAAAGGAACCAATTTATCCACTTCCACCTGCGCAGCATTCACAGCTGCTTGAGAAGCACTTATATTGGCTTGTGCCGCGCTGATTCCTGATTTTGCAGCATTTGCATCTTGTGCTTGAACATTGGTTTCAAGTTTGAAAAGTGGTTGTCCCGCACGTACTACCTGGCCTTCATCTACATAAACTTGGGTAACGTATCCAGAAATTTTGGCTCTTACCGCATTATTGACTTTTCCTTCTATACTTACCGGAAAAGCTTGGTATCCCATCATGTCTTTTTGGGCAACTTCTGTTACGGGTAAACTCAGGGTAGGAACGCCTTGGGGCGGTTGTTCATTTTTACACGATACAAAAAATGCAAGACTCAATGCAAGGGTTGAAATGGCTGTTCTGTTTTTCATCTTATATTTTGTGGGTTAATTTTTCTAATCTATCTATGGTTTCTTCTAAACGTTCAATGGCATTTTCCAAATGGGTAACATAGATTTTTCCTTTTTCTACATTTAAGGAATCCATGGTCTTGGTTGTTTCGGATCTATATTGCATCAGCTTTTCCGATAAATATTTTTCACGAATGAGTTCTTTTTTTGTTCTCTTGAGTCGAAGCGGTAAAAGCTGCTCTGTGATTTTATAGCGTCGTTTTCTTTCACCTATTTTATTGTAAGGAGCGATATAATCCGATTTAATCAACATATTCAGACTACTAGAAACAGAACTTTTACTAACTTTGAAAATATCTACAAACTCATCAAAGGTATAACCGTCCTTTTCACCATCTACCAAAAGAAAAGAAAATATTTTTGTGGCCAATGGCGGAAGAGAAGTAGTTTGAAGATAGTGCTGGGTGAAATCCTCAATTAAATCTATTTTTATTTTTTCGCTCAAGAATTATTTTTTTGCAAAAATAAAGTTTGTTCGGTAAAAACAAAACAAATCGAAATTAATTAACTTTTTTTTAATTTTAAAACCTATCTTTCGGATTTCTTAACCTAAATCAATGTATGGAAAAACAGGTGATTCTACATTTGCATCATAACTTTTAAAATATATACTTATGTCACTAAAATGGAATTTAGATAAGAGTCATTCAGAGGCTCATTTCAAAGTTAAACACATGGTTATTTCAACCGTCACAGGAGAATTTTCGGATTTTGATGCATATATCGAATCAGAAGATGAATCTTTTAAAAACGCCAAGTTCGAATTCAAAGCAAAGGTGGATTCCATCAATACAAAAAATCCGCAACGCGATGAACATTTAAAAAATGACGATTTCTTTAATTCAGCTGAGTTTCCTGAGTTGGTTTTTGAAGGAAATGAATTTGACGGCGAACAATTAAACGGGGAAATTACCATAAAAGGAATTACAAAACCCATTTCACTTGATGTTGATTTTGGTGGAATTATCACAGATCCTTATGGAAATCAACGCGCTGGTTTTGAGGTTACAGGACAATTAAACCGTCACGATTTTGGGTTAAATTGGAACGCTACTTTGGAGTCTGGTGGTCTTGTTGTTTCGGATAATGTAAAATTATTTGTAAATTTGGAGTTCATAAAACAATAAAGCGAAATAGCTAATCACACACGATTGACCTTGTTTCTTATTAAAGAAACAAGGTTTTTTTATTTTTAGAATATGCAAATTGGATTATTTAAAACCTTGTCAGAATTCCGAAATGAATTTTTGAATTTTTAAAATCGAAATGCGTATCTGATTGTTTTCCCATGGCATAACTAAGATTGAAAACCCCCAATTGTGTCAAAAATGATATACCCGAACCCAGTCCCAATAGATTTTGGGAGATTCCCGAAGACTTGTTTTCAACAAATCCATAATCTCCAAAAACAGAAATATAAAATCCGTCATTCGGCATAAATCGGTATTCCAAACTGCCGATTCCATAAGCGGAAGCAAAAATACTTTCTTCATTAAATCCGCGTATACTGCCAAATCCCCCAATTCGGTACATTTCGTTTTCCGCATAAAATTCTTCTTCTCCAAACAAACCAAATCCTTCTAATTTTGCTTTCAATAGATGTTTTGGAAAAAGATTGAAAATATGAAATGCGTTAAGTCCAACTTCATATTGAGGAGAACTGATTTCCGTAATTTCTTCTGTCAACGGATCGGTTTCCCGGCTTTTTCTGGTCAGTGCTTTTCCAAGGATATTTAATGCTGATTTTCCTTCCAGCAAACGATTTTGAGTAGGCAGAAGAAATTCATAACTTAAACCAATTCCGGTTTTATCGAAATCATCATACAACATGGCAAGTTCCGGATGGTCATCCAACACGAAATTGGAACTTTCATAGCTCAGGTTCAGACCTAAATTCGAATTCATATTGAGCTGATAAAACAAACGTTCCTCAATTTTTGTACTGACAAACACACTGTCTTTTCTGTACATATTAAAATTTGTTTGGGTTCCGACTGCCGAACGAAACAAATACGGAACCCGGACATCCAAATCGAGCGAAGTGCTTTTGTCGGGCGTTGCAATCCAGTTCAGACGTACGCGCTCCATTCCGTTGAAATTATTATTGAGTTCAATTTTTACATTTCCGTTCAGTTGAAATTCGCCTTCTTCATTGTTCCCAAACCCCAAAACACCATCAAATAAATTCGATTTTACCTTTTTTACATACAAATAAATGGTTGTAGAATCGGTGTTAAAAAGCGTTTGTGGCGGACGTGCTTCTTCAATCAATAAATTATAACTCATCCGTTCCGAAATCTTTTTCAGTTCCGATTCATTGTAAATTTTTCCTTCTTTTATTCCTAAACCATGTTTGATATAGCCTTTTGATAATTTTTCATAACCTTCAACTTTCACTCCATCAATCGTCCGCGCCGCAAAAAGCCGAACATTTAATGCTACACGCGCTTCTCCGTCTTGATAACCTTGCGGAGAAATCTTCACTTCGGTAAAAGGAAATCCTCTTTCCGCATAATTATTATAGACTTTCTGAATCAGCGAATCCAGATTTTTCACCGCAAACCAATCTTCAGTTTTCTGGAAAATAGTATCGTTTTTTACCCAGATTTGTTTATACATTTTTCCTTTGTTGAGGTAAATATTTTGATTGCGGATTGAATCCAATTTAAGCGTATAATAGCCAACATTTTTCAGTGAATCCAGTGTTTGGTAAAGTGTAGAATCATTTTCAATCAATTTTTTAAAATCAGGTTCATAGACAGATTTTTCAATTTTGAAATCATAAAACTGGAGAATAGAATCCTTTTTCTCTTGGGCAAAAACAAGAGAACACAATAGAGCTGCAAATATGATAAATCGAAACTTCACCTTTCTGAAACGCTAATTAACGAAACAAATTATAATTGGCTTAAAGATTGTACGCTATTTTTGTAACCCAATCATTTCATTAGATAAATAAGGATATGCCGATTTTTAATTTTGATAATTCGTACAAAAAACTTTCAGATAAATTTTATTACCAAGTCAATCCTTCAACAGTTCCTGATCCTGAACTTTTATTGCTGAACAAAGATTTAGCAGATGAATTGGATTTAGAAATAAATACGGATGAAGATTTAGTTGAAATTCTGTCAGGAAATAAAATAGCCAAAGGCTCAGAGCCACTGGCACAAGCCTATGCCGGACACCAGTTCGGGCATTTTACCATGTTGGGTGACGGTCGTGCCGTTTTGTTGGGTGAACATTTATCTATTTCCGGAAAACGTTTTGACATTCAGTTAAAAGGAAGTGGACAAACGCCATTTTCAAGAAGAGGTGACGGGAAAGCGGCACTCAAGCCAATGCTTCGGGAATATTTAATAAGCGAAGCCATGCACGCTTTGAACATTCCGACTTCCCGAAGTCTTGCCGTAGTCAAAACCGGTGAAAAAATCTACCGAGAAACAATTTTAGAGGGTGCTGTTCTTACAAGAATTATGAGTAGTCATATTCGTGTCGGAACTTTTGAATTTGCCCGCTATTATGGCGGTATTGACGAGGTCAAGGAGTTAATGAATTACACTATTCATCGTCATTTTCGGGAATTAAAAGATGCGGTAAATCCGGCTTTGGCACTACTGGAAAAAGTCATGGATTTACAGATGGATTTGGTGGTCAACTGGATGCGCATAGGATTTATCCATGGCGTAATGAACACCGACAACACTTCCATTCCCGGTGAAACTTTTGACTACGGACCTTGTGCTTTTATGGGGAATTACAATCCTGATACGGTTTTTAGTTCCATCGACCAAAATGGCCGCTATCGATTTGGAAACCAATCTAATATTATCAAATGGAATCTTGCACGTTTTGCAGAAACTTTATTACCGCTTTTAAATCCAGATGAGAAAAAGGCGCTGGAAATGGCTACTGAAAAAATAAATGAGTTTGATGAAAATTTTAGCCAAAAATGGTGGGAAATGATGTGGTCCAAATTGGGAATTCAGCAACCGAAAGAAGGTGACGATTTACTCGTAAATGAACTACTACAACTGATGGAAGCCCAACAAAAAGACTATACAAACACCTTTAATTTCTTAAGAATGCCCGAAATTTTGGATGAAAATAAATTTTTCTTGAACGAAAAATTTGAACCTTGGATTTTAAAATGGCAACAACGCATTTCAAACGAAGAGGGTGGGAAATCCCAAGCTTTTGAAATCATGAAATCAAATAATCCCATCTTAATTCCGAGAAATCTCCATGTGGAAAAAGCTTTGGATAAAGCCAAAAAAGGTGATTTGTCTTTGATGAAATCTTTACTTAATTTAACTAAAAATCCCTACGAATATCATCCTGAAATGCAAGAATTTCTTTATTCTGATGAGAGTTTTGATTCCCAATACATGACATTTTGTGGTACTTAATAAGTTGTTATTTCATAGTTGTTTAATTGAAATTAATTTCTGTATAAGTTTAAATCACTCCATTCATTTCCTAAAACTGAAACCTTAGGAAAATATGAAACGAATTCAATTGATTAAAATAAATTTTTGTTGAATTAAAAATTTAATCTTTACATTTGTCGAACCTTATTGAGAAAGGTGGAGGGATTAGGCCCTGTGAAACCTTAGCAACCCGTTTAGTCGGGTGCTACATCCTATCTTGGTTCAGCTGAGAAAAGATAAGGGAAGAATTACTTCGCATATTTCTTTCATAAGGTCAAATAAATGAGTTAACACGAAATTCGAATTCGAATCTCGCCAAAACCAAAAAAATGAATTTGACCGAAATTATTCAAAACAGAATTTTAATTCTCGACGGTGCCATGGGCACGATGATTCAACGGCATCAACTTTCCGAAGAGGATTATCGAAGCGAACGTTTCAAAGATTTCCATCAGTCACTGAAAGGAAACAACGATTTGCTTTCTATCACCCAACCCGAAATCATCAAAAACATCCATTTGGATTATCTGAAAGCAGGAGCCGACATCATCGAAACCAATACTTTCAATGCCAACCGGATTTCCATGATCGATTATGACATGGTGGATTTGGTGGACGAATTAAACATTGCTTCTGCGAAATTGGCCTTGGAAGCAGCAGAGGAATTCACACTGAAAAATCCCGATAAACCTCGCTTTGTGGCTGGTTCTCTCGGTCCGACCAATCGTACGGCTTCAATTTCACCCGATGTGAACGATCCGGCTTTTAGGAATATTGATTTTGACGAATTGGTCACAACCTATAAACAACAAACAACTTCTCTTTTGAAAGCGGGTGTTCACCTGATTTTGGTCGAAACCATTTTTGATACGCTCAATGCTAAAGCAGCATTTTTCGGAATTATGGAAGCTATGGATGAAACCGGAATTCAGGTTCCGCTTATGGCTTCGGGGACAATTACCGATAAAAGCGGAAGAACACTTTCCGGACAAACCACGGAAGCATTTCTGATTTCGCTTTCGCATATTCCATTGCTGAGCATTGGGCTGAATTGCGCTCTGGGCGCAACCGATATGATTCCTTATGTCGAAATATTATCGGAAAACGCACCTTTTTATGTAAGTGTTTATCCGAATGCAGGATTGCCAAATGCTTTTGGAGGATATGATGAATCACCCGAAATCATGTTGGAAAATTTAAAACCGATGATTGAAAACGGTTGGGTGAACATCGTTGGGGGTTGTTGTGGAACCACACCCGAACACATAAAAGCCATAGCAGATTTTGCAAAGAATTACAAACCGAGAAAATTAGAAGAACTGGTATAAAAATAGACCTCACAAGTTTCAAAAACCTCTAAGATCTGCATATTCACCTTAATAATCTTTTATGCTATATTTTAGATCGTACAATAAAAAAATAAAATGAACAGAAAGCTAACACTCAGCGGATTAGAGCCGCTCTATATACGAGAGAATTCAAACTTCATCAACGTTGGCGAGCGAACCAACGTGACCGGTTCCAAACGGTTTTTGAGTTTGATTAAATCTGAAGATTTCGAAGCTGCTTTACAAATTGCACGCGACCAAGTGGAGGGTGGTGCACAAATTATCGACATCAATATGGATGAAGGAATGCTCGACGGAAAAGAAGCAATGGTTCGTTTTTTACGATTGATTGCAGCTGAGCCCGACATTTCAAAAGTGCCGATTATGATTGACTCTTCGAAATGGGAAATTCTCGAAGCCGGACTTAAAAACGTACAAGGAAAGGCCATTGTGAATTCCATCAGTTTAAAAGAAGGTGAGGAGCAATTTATTTATCAGGCAAAAAAAATCCGGCGATACGGGGCTGCTGCCATCGTGATGGCATTTGATGAAATCGGACAAGCCGACAATCTGGAAAGGCGAATTGAAATCTGCAAACGTTCTTATGATATTTTGGTCAATCAAGTTAAATTTCCTGCAAATGAAGTCATTTTTGATGTCAATATTTTCCCTTTGGCAACCGGAATGGAAGAGCATCGCCGAAATGCGCTGGACTTTTTTGAAGCCACTAAATGGATCAAAGGAAATCTGCCGGGAGCTTTGGTGAGCGGCGGCGTGAGCAATGCATCTTTCTCTTTTCGGGGAAATAATTTGGTTCGCGAAGCCATTCATTCGGTCTTTTTGTACCATGGAATTCGCCACGGAATGGATATGGGAATCGTGAATCCGGAAATGTTGGAGATTTATGACAACATCCCAAAAGAGTTGCTCGAATTGGTAGAAGATGTCGTTTTGGATAGAAGAGAAGATGCCACTGAACGATTAATTGAATTTGCAGAAAACGTAAAAGGTGAATCGAAATCCAAAAAGAAAGAAGAAGAATGGCGGAATTTTTCTTTGGAAAAACGGATTGAACATTCGCTCGTAAAAGGAATTACAGAGTTCATCGACCAAGATACTGCCGAAGCTTTAGAAAAAATCGAATCGCCTTTGAAAGTTATAGAAGGTCCTTTGATGGACGGAATGAACGTAGTGGGAGATTTGTTTGGAAGCGGAAAAATGTTTTTGCCCCAAGTGGTGAAATCAGCCCGTGTGATGAAAAAAGCAGTGGCCTTTCTCACGCCTTATTTGGAAGAAGAAAAACGCAAAAATAAAACCGATAAACCTGCGGCCAAAGTGCTGATGGCAACCGTGAAAGGCGATGTTCACGACATCGGAAAAAATATTGTTTCGGTGGTTTTGAGTTGCAATGGATTTGAAATCAAAGATTTGGGTGTGATGGTTCCAGCAGAAAAGATTTTGGAAACAGCGATAGAAGAAAAGGTCGATATGATTGGATTGAGCGGATTGATTACACCATCGCTCGACGAAATGGTGCACGTCGCCCGAGAAATGAAACGCAGAAATATGGATTTGCCGTTGTTAATCGGTGGAGCCACAACTTCCAAAGCGCATACGGCGGTCAAAATTGCGCCTGAATATCCGTCTGCTATTCATATTTTAGATGCTTCGCGTTCGGTTCCCGTCGCAGCGAAATTGGTAAGTGAAGGTCAAAATGAATTTTTGGTGGAAACCCATAAAGAATATGATAAAATTCGGGAAGGATTTCTTTCCAGATCGGTGAAAAAAGAATATTTGACCATTGAAGAGGCTCGGAAGAATAAATACCAAATCGATTTTAATCTAAATAAACCATTCAAACCAAAAGAATTAGGTGTTTTTCGGCATGAAGTAAGTGCTTTGGAATTAAGAAATTATATTGATTGGACGCCTTATTTCAAAACCTGGGAATTACATGGGAAATTCCCGGAATTATTGGAAGATGAATTGGTTGGAAACGAAGCCAAAAAGTTATACGAAGAAACTTTGCTTATGTTGGAAAGAATTGAAAAAGAAGAAATTGCAAAACCCAAAGCCGTTTACGGTTTGTTCAAAGCCAACACAACAGCCGACGATACGATTGAAATTTATGACGAAAACGGATTGAAAATCAATCAGTTTATATCCTTGCGACAACAAACCAAAAAATCCAAAAATCTTCCCAATTTTTCATTGGCTGATTTTGTGGCGCCAAAAGACTCGGGAATTCAGGATTATGTGGGCTGTTTTGTGGTAACTTCCGGACAAGAAATTTCAGATTTTGCCAAAGATTTTGAGGAGAAGAATGATGATTATAGTTCGATTATGGTCAAAGCTTTGGCCGATCGTTTGGCAGAAGCTTATGCGGAATTTCTTCACGAAAAAGTTCGGAAAGATTTCTGGGGTTACAGCGCCGATGAAAATTTGGACAATGAAGATTTGATCAAGGAAGCTTACAAAGGAATTCGGCCTGCACCGGGTTATCCGGCTTGTCCCGACCATTTGGAGAAATTAAAGATTTGGGAATTGTTGAAAGCCGACGAAAAAATAGGAGTGGAGTTGACCGAATCGCTGGCGATGGTTCCGGTTTCATCGGTTTCAGGCTATTATTTTGCCAATCCGGAAGCTAAATATTTCGGTGTGGGAAAAATAAAAAGAGATCAATTGGAAGATTTTGCGAAGCGAAAAAATATGGATTTAGAGTTGGCAGAAAAATGGTTGTCGCCTAATTTAGCATAGCTTCTCACCAAAAGAATGAGAATTATCGAATTAAATTTAATTAAGTAAGATAATGATTTTAGGCTTGTACGCTTTGTGTAAACCCTTGTATGCTTGGTGGTTTATTTTTACCACAAAGTTTACTAAGAAGTTACAAGAGCCACTACGAATTTGAACTTTAGTATTTTTAGTGAATGAATTGAATTAAAATCATAAAAAACGAACTTCGAATCGCAAAACAAGAAAAATATGAAAACATCACAACTATCTGAAAATCTGAAAGGATCGGCGATCATCAAATTGGCAGGTGAAGTAAAAGCTTTACAGGCGCAAGGCGAGAAAATTTACAATCTCACAATTGGTGATTTTGATTCCAATATTTTCCCAATTCCCGATGAATTGAAATCATTGATTATTGAGGCTTATCAGAACAATTTTACCAATTATCCGATGGGCAATGGCGAAGCTGCGCTTCGGAAATCGGTTTCGCATTTTTTGAAAGAAAATCTGGGACTTGATTATTCCGAAAACGAAATCCTAATTTCTGGTGGTGCCCGGCCTTTGATTTATGCGGTTTATCAGACCATTTTGGATTTGGACGATACGGTTTTGTATCCGACGCCGTCTTGGAACAACGACGCTTATACCTATCTTTCACGGAATCATGAAATTCTGATTGAAACCCAACCTGAAAATAAATTCATGCCGACGGCAGATGAAATCGAACCCCATATTCAAAAAGCCAATCTCATTGCGGTATGTTCGCCTTTGAATCCGACAGGAACCACTTTTGAAAAAGAAGATTTGGAGAAAATTTGTGCCTTAGTGCTAACTGAAAATCGCCGAAGAAAGGAATTGGATATAAAACCCCTTTATTTATTGTATGACCAGATTTATTGGCAATTGACTTATGGCGAAACCCCGCATTACAATCCGGTTTCTTTGAATCCGGAAATGCGCGATTATACGATTTTCATCGATGGAATTTCCAAAGCGTTTGCATCCACCGGTGTCCGTGTGGGTTGGGCTTTTGGGCCTGCTGACATCATCAACAAAATGAAAGATATTTTGGGGCACATCGGTGCTTGGGCACCAAAGCCGGAACAAGTCGCAACGGCAAAATACCTTGAAAGTTCAGATGAAATAAAGAAATATTTAGAAAATATAAAATCGGAACTTTCTTATCGTTTAGACGAATTTTACAAAGGATTTCTGGAATTAAAATCGGAAGGTTTTCCGGTGGATGTGATAGAACCCGAAGCTGCGCTTTATTTGACCGTGAAATTTGATTTGATCGGCAAACAAACCGCAAGCGGAACAGTTTTAAATTCGGTGTCGGACATTACAGATTATTTGTTGAAAGAAGCAAAAGTAGCTTTGGTGCCGTTTAGTGCATTTGGTGCTTCCGATAAATCGAATTGGTACCGTCTTTCGGTTGGAACTACTTCCAAATCTGATATTTCCAATGTTTTGTTGAATTTAAAAAAGGCATTGAAAGAATTAAATAATTCACAAGACGAAAATTATAAAATTAAATAGTACTCTTTGTGTTCCTTGTGGTTAATTTTTACCAAAAAGTTTCACGGAGAAGACAAAAAGCACACAACCGCCACGACAGAAACAAGGAGCAGAAAGAATTAAACCATAAATCAGCGAATTTCGAATTTCGAATTTCGCAAGACGAAAAAAATGAAAATAACTGAACATTACAAAAAAGCTGAACAGAATAAGAAAGCTGCTTTTTCGGTAGAAATTCTTCCGCCGGTAAAAGGTCAAAATATCCAAAATATTTTTGATACGCTCGATCCGCTGATAGAATTCAATCCGACGTTTATTGATGTGACTTATCACCGCGAAGAATTTGTTTATAAAAAACATCCAAACGGACTTTTGGAGCGGAAAAGCGTACGAAAGCGACCCGGAACCGTAGCGATTTGTGCCGCGATCCAAAACCATTATAACATTGATGCTGTGCCTCATATTATTTGTGGCGGATTTGACAAAGAAGATACCGAAAATGCATTGATAGAATTAAATTTCTTGGGCATAGATAATCTTCTTGTATTACGTGGAGATCCGGTTAAGTCCGAAAATACATTCCTTCCAGAGCCCAATGGGCATCGTTATGCATCTGAACTTTTGGAGCAAATTGTGAATTTAAATTCCGGAAAATATTTAGATGATGAATTGGAAAATTGCTGCAAAACCGATTTCTGTATTGGTGTAGCCGGTTATCCGGAAAAACATTTTGAAGCGCCCAACTTGAATATTGATTTAAATTACCTCAAAAAAAAGGTAGATTTAGGTGCGGAATACATTGTTACCCAAATGTTTTTCGACAATCAGAAATTCTTTGAATTTGTAGAGAAATGCAGAAAATCCGGAATTGATGTGCCTATTATTCCGGGATTAAAACCCATTACAACCCAATCTCAAATCACTGCACTTCCCAAAACATTTCATGTGGATTTGCCCGATGATTTGGCGAATGAATTATTGAAAGCAAAAAACAATAAAGTTGCTGCTGAAATAGGAGTAGAGTGGACGATTAAACAATGTAAAGAATTGATTCAGAGCAATATACCATTGTTGCATTTTTACACCATGAGTAAACCGGATGTCGTGGTGAAAATTTTGAAAGAAGTTTTGTAATAATTTAAAATTTATACCGCAACTGAACGATAAAATACCTACCCAAAACTTCTTTGGTATTGATGATGGTTTGATTATTAACCGCATCAAAGCTGGAATTGACTAGCGTTTCATTGCCCAATAGATTTCCGCCCATCAATGTCAAATAAGTGCTTTTGGCTATGTGGTAGCGGAGTGATGCATTTAAAGATTGATTTTCATTGATTAAATCCTCATTTTGGTATTGAATCCGGTAGGAATAATCGGATTGGAATAAGAACTTATCAGATATCGACCAAGCGAATTTCCCAAAGGGTCGCCAAGTGGTAAACTCATTATCTGTCAATGATTTGAAATCATTGTGCATATAATTTAATCCCAAATCAAATTCTACTTTCTTTTTGATTTTAAATTTATTGGTCAACGTATAATTCTGGGTCAAGGTGGAATTATTGACCAAATTTGAAATTAAATTATTATCAGGATCGTAGAGATTTATTCGCGTGAAATAGTCCAGATAACTGATATTTCCGTTTAAATTCAAGGAATAAAATCTTGAAAAACGTTTTCCACCTCCCAAATAAATACTCAAAGTTTGGTCATCTTCCGGATTGTTTATCATGGAATTAATTTGCGGAAATGCACCTAAATTGGAAGAATTCTGAACGTTATCTATGCTTCTGTTATAAGTTGCACCGGCGTAAAAATTTAAAAAACTGAAAGAATTAAAATAGCCGTAACGCAGCGTGGCTGTATGATAAAGCGATTCTCTCAAACCCAGAAAACCTTTAAATACCGAGAAATAATTCTGGACATCATAACCATTTGACAATTCGGTCAGATTGGGTAATTTATATTCCTGCAAATAACTTAAATTGAAATTATGGGTATTGTTCAGATTGACTTCGGCGTTTAAATGCGGTAAAATTTTGGTGAAATTCAAATCTTGTTTGCTCCCATCAATTAAAGTGGTTTTTTCTTGAAAATTATGAACACCTGCGCCCACATCTACTTTCAATACGCCTAATTTTTTGGTATAAGTCAAATCAGCATATAATTCTGTGAAATTAAAGTCGGAATCGGATTGGAAAAATTCTCGATTTACGATGGAATTATTTTCATAAATTTTATTCTCCAAATTTTGCCAACTGAAGTTAGATCCTGCTTTCAGACGGAGATTGCTGGTGTTGGTGAGCAAATGGTTATAAATTCCATAAACCTGAAGGTTTTGGGTATTGAGTTCTTTGTTCTGACGGAGATTGAAAAAATTCACACTGTCAATCATCAAGGGAATCATCTCAGAATTTATATACAAATCGGGTTGGTCGTTTGATAATTGATGGCGCACATAAATCCCAAGGTTATGGTCGCGGCCAATCTTGCGGATGTATGAAAGGTTTTGCCGAAGGCTGAAACTTGTTTTATCGGTCAAATTATCTCTGGAACCGGTTGAAATTTCATTCAAATGCGTATCAGCAAATTGTTCATCTTCATTTTCCAAATAATTGAAATTCACACGGTATTTAATCTGAGATTTACTGTCGGGCGTGAAATCCAATCTGACTCTTCCCAAAGTAGAAAGCAAATGTTGGTCGTTCATTTGTTCATCTTTGTAATTCATTCCCGCACCGATTCTTTCTTGTGTAGATTTGAACTTCAAATTATTATTGTTAAACAAAACAAATCCATTTGTATAAAGCTTTTTGCTGGGTTCATAACCAAAATGCAATGCGCTGAGGAAGGCATTCATATCGGCTGCATCTTGTGCGGTCCCGAGTGAAATCCGGTTTTGTTCTTCACGAAGCGAGAAACTGCTTCCTTCCTCCATCAGTTCAGACATTCCACCCAAAAAAGCAAAATAATCTTCGTACGTAAATACTTCTTTTCCAAAAGTATTGTAATCGGTGATAAAAGTACCATCGGTTTTCGGACTGAAGTAAAACAATTTGGTTTGAATATCTGTGTGTTCATGCGCATCACCACCCAAAGTCGCATTACCGAACACCAAACTTTTTTTATCTTCTTTCAGTTCGATGTTGAGCATGGCTTCTTCGTCATCTGACAAAGAATTGGCAAAAGGATTGGCTTTGAATTTTTTATTGAGTTGTATTTTGTCAATGGCATCAGCCGGAAGATTTTTGGTCAATAATTTTGTATTTCCTCCGAGCACTTCTCGGTCACCCACTTTGATGGTTTTGATTTCTTTTCCTTCGTAGTAAACTTTACCGTTTTCTACTTGTAATCCCGGGAGTTTTTTCAATAAATCTTCCAAATTCTCGTCAGCTGCGGTACGAAATGAATCAGCGTCATATTCGATGGTATCTCCTTTTACGGTGATGGGTTGTTTGGCTCTGATAACGGCTTCTTGCAAAGAAATAGCTGCTCTGCTCATGCGGAATGTAACCGATTTGGAGCGATCCATTTGGATATTTTCCGAATAAGAATCAAAATCCATATGTTCTGCTTCTACGTCATAGCTTTCACCACAAGGCAGTTCGAGTACAAATGCTCCTTCTGTATCGGTAAAAGTAAATGCTACGCCTTCGTTTTTTGAATTGAAAGCCGAAACAGAAGCATCAAAAACCGGAAGCCCGATGCTGTCGCGGATTTCGCCACGAAGTTTACAGGTTTCTTGGGCAAATGATAGGGAAGAGAATAGAAAACAGAAAATAGAAAATAGAAATAAACGCTTTCTCATCAATGATTTTTATTGATTAGTAACTGGAAATCCTGAATTGTTACAGTATGCGGTAAAATTAAAACTAATCTTTCTGAACACCATCATCATGCATTTCTTGATAAACTTTTTGCATTTCTGATAATATTTCGTCGTATTCCTCTTGCGTAATTTGTTTGTGTTTTTCGAACCTTTCGATTTCGGCAGATTTTGGTTGAGTATCAATGGAAGTTGCAATAAAACGTACTTGGTTTTCTACACCGTTGGGATAATGATTGGATTCATTAACTTCCAAAATTAATCCGGGTAAACCCCAATATTGGGAAGGCCCGTTTTTGAAAGAAATTTTTGGAGCATACCAGACTTCCACATTTGTAATGCTGTCATAAACGGCAGCTGCTTTTCGAACTTCCAATCCCAAAATCTCCTTTTTTTCGTTTGTGATTTTCCAATCCAAGCTTTTTAGAGAATCTTTTATAACATATTTTTTTTGACCTAAGTCATGTTCATTTAAAATAAATTTATTATTTAAATTGATGTACAAATCATTACACGCTGTAAATCTAACCATAGACATACCTCGTTCACTTGGCTGATTGTTTTGAATTCTTTCTTCCAAAACAAATGATGATTCGTTTTTATTCAGCGTGAGAATATGAATGGACGGAATTTTAGCAGCTTCTTCAAAAGCTCTTTCCATTTCGGCTAATTTCTGGGGATTATTTTTATATCGCTCCAGTGGAGGCGTGGATTTTACATACCCTTCATAGGTAACAGAAATTAAATCCTGTGCCCAAAGATTTAGACCAATAAAAATTAAAATAATAGGGAAAATGGTTTTCATTTGATTAGAATTTAGGTTTAAACAAAAAACATAAAACTCTGAAAATAAACGTTTACAGAGTTTTATGTGGGAATTAATTAGAAATAATGCTTTCGTTTTCTTTATCTAAATAAGATTGAACAATTTCAATCGCATTGGTCACAACATCGCTCAAGGCAGTGATGAAAGTTCCGTCTTTTGCATTATTGATTGCGTGTTTGATCGCTTCAATTTCTTTTGGAATGATTTCATAGGTGATGTCTTTATTGGATTCCTGAATGCCTTCCAAAATCAAACCGATGATTTCTTCCTCAGTTCGTCCGCGTAAATGTTTTTCTTGTCGGATGATGATGTGGTCAAACATTCGCCCGGCAATTTTTCCACATTCCTTGATGTCCTCATCTCTGCGGTCGCCAACTCCGGCAATGATCCCGATTTTATGTGGAGATTCGATGTTGCTCAAAAAATCTTCTATTGCCAAATAACCTTTCGGATTATGTGCGAAATCAATCATCACCTGGAAATTCTTGAAATTGAAAATATTCAAACGACCGGGTGTTTGTGCCGCACTCGGAATAAATGTTTGGAGCGATAAACTTAAATCTTCTGAATTAAATCCGCTCAGATACCCAGCCAAAGTCGCAGCCAAAGCATTGGCAATCATGAATTTAGCTTTTCCACCTACGGTTAACGGAATTTGGGTAACTTTTTCAATTCTGATTTTCCAATCCCCTTTTTTAATCGTTACATAACCATTTTCATATACCGCTACAACATTTCCGGCTTTTGATAGTGCTTTTATGTGCGGTTGATTTTCATCTAAACTGAAATAAGCAATGTTGCAATCCAATTCTTTTGCAATTTTTAAACAATGTTCATCATCCGCATTTAAAATAGCCCATCCATCATTTTTCACACTTCTGACTACGACACTTTTTACACGCGCCAAATCTTCCAGTGTGTGGATATCACTCAATCCCAAATGGTCTTCTTGAATATTGGTAATCACAGCAATATCGCACCGGCTGAATCCCAGTCCGGCACGTAAAATTCCACCCCGAGCAGTTTCCAAAACAGCGAATTCCACCGTCGGATCTTTCAATATATATTCGGCGCTGTATGGTCCTGTCGTATCTCCTTTTTCCAATAAATGGTTTTGGATGTAAATTCCATCTGAGGTCGTAAATCCGACACGGTAACCTTTATTCTTTACCATGTGGGCAATGAGTCGGGTAGTGGTTGTTTTACCATTGGTTCCCGTAACCGCGATAATCGGAATCCGGCTTGGTTTTCCCGGTGGATAAAGCATATCTATGACCGGTGCGGCTACGTTTCTCGGTAATCCTTCAGAGGGAGCGAGGTGCATACGGAATCCCGGGGCTGCATTTACTTCCAGAATTACACCACCGTTTTGTTGTAAAGGTTGGGTAAGATTCTCCGCCATGATGTCGATTCCACAAATATCAAGTCCAATTATTCTCGAAATTCGTTCTGCCAAAAATATATTTTCCGGATGCACCATTTCGGTTACATCGACCGAAGTACCACCCGTACTTAAGTTGGCAGTAGATTTTAAATAAACGATTTCACCTTTTTTGGGAATTGAATCTTCTGTATATCCTAATTTGTCCAATAAATCCAAAGAATCACGATCGATTTCAATTTCGGTCAAAACATTTTCATGTCCGTATCCGCGTCTTGGATCTTGATTTTCAATCTCAATTAATTCCCTGATGGTATGTTCACCATCACCGACTACATGCGCTGGAACACGTTGGGCCGCTGCAACCATTTTGTGATTGATAACTAAAATCCGGAAATCATGACCGGTTATAAATTTTTCTACAATTACCCGTCGGCCATATTTCTGTGCATGTTCCAGTCCGGCTTTAGCTTCTTCGATAGTTTTCACATTGATGGATGCACCTTTTCCGTGGTTTCCGCCCAATGGTTTGATTACAATCGGGAATCCGATTTTGTCTATAGTATCCATTAAATCTTCTTCATCCACGCAAATCGAACCTCTTGCCACCGGAACCGAAGAATTTTCCAACATCTTTTTTGTGTCTTCTTTATCGCAAGCAATATCCACAGCAATATTACTGGTGTTACAAGTGATGGTCGCTTGGAAACGCATTTGGTTAACGCCATAACCCAATTGTACTAAAGAATTGGTCCCCAAACGGATCCAAGGAATATCTCTTGCAACTGCTTCTTCCACAATGCTTCCCGTGCTCGGCCCTAAACGCACACGTTCACGGATTTCCCGCATCCGCTGGATATCGGCTTCCAAATCATAATCGGTTCCGTCAATCAAAGCTTGGGCAATTCTTACAGAAGATTCGGCAGCAAAAAGACCAACATTTTCTTCCAAATAGCTAAATACCACGTTGTAAACACCGGGTTCTTTGGTAACTCGAGTCCGGCCAAAACCCGTATCCATTCCGGCAAGGGTTTGAATTTCAAGCGCGATGTGTTCGATTACATGTCCCATCCAAGTTCCTTCATCGACCCGCATAAAAAAACCACCCCGAACGCCTTCTGAACATCGATGTTCAATCAGACTGGGCATCATTGCTTCCAGTCTTTCCCGAAAACCTTCGATTTTATTGGTGGGTCTTTCTTCCAGCTCTTCTAAATCGAGTCGCATTTGAATCAGTTTTTTACGTCGTACACTCCAAATATTTGGTCCGCGAAGCGCTTGTACTTTCAGAATTTTCATAAAATAAATGTATTTAAGTTGTCTTATTAATGTGTTCAGCTAAAATTAGTTCTTTTTTTGATTTTTTTCACTTTTCCTATAAAAATCTTGAAAAATTGTTATTATTTCGAATTAACTATATGTAAAATTGTATTTAAAAATATATTTAGATTTGCCCAATGGATATAAAAGGAAAACTAATCATCATTGGTGGCGCAGTAGATGTCGGGAGTTTCACTGAAGTAAGTTTTGACGAAAACGTTGCCAATAACCTTAATTTTTTTGAAAAAGGAATTCTGAAAAGAATCATCGAAGAATCCAAAAACGGAGAGAATTCCCAAATTGAAGTAATTACAACCGCTTCTACGGTTCCTTTGGAAGTTGGTTCCGAATATATAAAAGCATTTAATTATCTCGGAGCGTCGAATGTGGATGTGCTGCACATCCAAAAAAGAGACGAAGCGGATTTGCAGGAAAATCTGGACAGAATTGAGAAAGCAGATGTGGTGATGTTCACCGGTGGCGACCAGCTTCGTTTGACTTCTATTTTGGGTGGTACCAGATTTCATAAAATTTTATTGGAAAAATACCAAAACGAAGAATTCATTTATGCCGGAACTTCTGCGGGCGCAGCGGCTTCATCGGGAAGTATGATTTACCAAGGAGCGAGCAAAGAAGCTTTGTTAAAAGGAGAAATCAAAATCACGAGCGGACTCGGTTTCATTGACGATGTAATTGTCGATACGCATTTTGTTCAGCGTGGACGAATCGGACGATTATTTCAAGCAGTTGTGACGAATCCAATGGTTTTGGGAATCGGTTTGGGCGAAGATACCGGCCTTTTGATTACCAAGGGAACGAAAATGGAAGCCATCGGTTCGGGTTTGGTGATTTTGGTGGACGGAAAACAAATTAAAAATACAAATTTGACCGATGTTTCTTTGGGCGAACCGGTTTCCATCAGCAATTTGGTGGTGCACGTGATGAGCCAAAATGATATTTATGATTTGAATTCCGGAGAATTATCTATCCATAATGAACCCGTAAAAGAAATAACCGAATAATGAAAATCATCATTCACGGCGGATTTTTCTCAGAATCCCACACCAATCTGGAAACCAAAATTGCGAAACAAAACGCTTTAAAATCCATCGCTCAAAAAGGATTTGAATTTTTAAAAAATCATTCCGCATTGGAAACGGTGGTTTACACGGTTTCTTTGTTGGAGGACGACGAATTGTTCAATGCCGGAACCGGTTCACAAATCCAAAGTGACGGTGAAATCCGTATGAGTGCATCTTTGATGGATGGCACAGCGCAGAAAATGAGCGGAGTCATCAATATTCAAAATGTAAAAAATCCGATTCAAGTTGCGGAGAAATTATTGGATTACGACGATAAAATTTTGGGTGGAGAAGGCGCAACGAAATTTGCAAGAAAAAACGGATTTGAGTCTTTTTCGACTGAAATTTCGCAACGCAGAGAAGAATATTTGGCGAAAGTAAAATCAAACGGTTCAGGAACTGTGGGTTGTGTAGCTTTGGATGCTGACGGAAAATTGGCAGTAGCAACTTCCACGGGTGGAAAAGGTTTTGAAATTCCGGGAAGAATTTCGGATTCGGCAACGGTGGCGGGAAATTTTGCCAACCAAAATTGCGCAGTGAGTTGTACCGGTGTAGGCGAGGACATCGTAAGCGGAGCTGTTGCAGCAAAAATTGTTACAAGAGTTACGGACGGATTTACCATCGCTAAAGCTTTCCAGAAAACTTTTGAGGAATTGAAACCTTTTGACGGTTTTGCCGGCGCAATTGCCATTGATAAATCGGGAAATGTTTTTCATCAAGATTCACATCCAACCATGGTTTTTGCTTCTTTTGACGGAGAAGAGTGGGAGGTTTTTGGGTGAAATAAATTTGAAATTCCTATAGGAGGAATTTTTTACTTGAATTAGAATTGAAAGTTTTTAATTATGCCTAAAAGAGTTAAGCCCAATGTAATAAGTTTTGAAGATCTTGAAAAGCTGAATACAAAACAATTATTAGGTTATTTACGAAAGCTACATAAATGTGAAGAATCTTTTGAATTGTCCGATTTAGATAAAAATCCTGATATTGAAAATGAATCGATTATTCATTTTAAAAATACAGACAAGTGGAAATTTACACATCAAAATGTGAAAACTATTTTAAAGAAGAGAGAACACGTCAATTGATTCGAGAATAAATTACCAAAATGGATTATGATTGATATCATATCTAAACAACATAAATCAAATTAACTCATTGAAAAACAACTCCATATTTCATTCATAAAAACTATAAATTCAATTATAGGGTTTAGCTATGAATTATCATTTCGCTTGACTTATTCTTAAGGTACTTTTGCAGTGTAAAATTTAAAAACCAAAAAGATTATGTCATTAGTAGGAAAAAAAGCCCCACAATTTGTAGCTCCGGCAGTTTTGGACGGAGAAGAAATCGTTTCTGACTTCACATTGCCAATCGGCGAAAAAAATATAGTTTTATTCTTTTATCCAAAAGATTTCACCTTTGTTTGTCCCACCGAATTACACGCTTTTCAAGCGAAATTAGCTGAATTCGAAAAAAGAGATGCAGTTGTAGTTGCAGTTTCAACTGACTCTGAAGAAACACACTTAGCTTGGTTGAACACTGAGAAAGACAATGGTGGAATTCAAGGCGTTACGTATCCGGTAGTTGCAGATTTGGCAAAAACCATTTCTATGGATTATGGTGTTTTGGCGGGTGAATATGTAAATGATTATGAAACAGACCGTATTGTATTTGAAGGACTTCCGGTTGCGTACAGAGGAACTTTCATCATCGACAAAAACGGAATTGTTCGTCACGAAACCATCAACGATTTGCCGTTGGGAAGAAACATCGACGAATATGTTCGTTTGTTGGACGCGATTTTACACGTGGAAAAATTCGGTGAAGTTTGTCCAGCCAACTGGGAAGAAGGAAAAGCGGCAATGAGCGCAACCAAAGACGGCGTTGCAGAATATTTGTCAGCTAACGTAAACTTGAATTAATTTTTTAAAGTATAGTGTATAAAAGTACATTGTATGAATGTTTTTTACAATGTACTTTCATACAAACTAATAAAACAAGAAACCATGTTTGTAGAAGCAACAGAAGATAATTTACAGGAAGTTCTGAACCAGAATCCAAAAGTTTTGGTACAGTTCGGAGCAACTTGGTGCGGGAACTGCCGACTTTTGAAACCGAAAGTAAAACGTTTGGCAGATGCCAATCCGGAAATTCAGTTCATTTATGTAGATGCTGAAAAACATCCGGAAAGCCGCAAACTTGCCGAAGTAACGAATTTACCGACTTTTGCAATTTATCATCAGGGAAAATTTGTAAATCAAGTCGTTACATCAAAAGAAGAACACTTAAAAGACATCACCAATGAAATTGCCGGTTTATAAGAATTTAGCAAAATCAGCTTCTCAGGAAGCGATGGAAAGCGCTTTGGAAGTGCTGGAAATCTATGCGGATTCGCCTGCAGTGAAAGATGAAGAGCG
>Ga0079224_100001305_pt1 | contig 28288 bp, 22 predicted proteins | sample Stecom2015_FD_80414 | JGI IMG/M metagenome (GOLD analysis project Ga0079224, IMG submission 80414) | Agricultural soil microbial communities from Utah to study Nitrogen management - Steer compost 2015 | ecosystem: Environmental > Terrestrial > Soil > Agricultural land | place: USA: Utah... | reverse complement strand
TGGCTGCGCATCTCCTGTCTGAGCGATCAGCAGCGGGCGCAAGTCGTTGAGGAACTTCTGAAGATGGCAGAGGAAGCATTCGCAGGACGCGGTTGAGTCGTCGACTTGGCGCCCGTCGCGTCGTCCTTCACTACGCGCGTCGCCTGCGATCGAGGGCGGCGCGGCGTTTTCGTAATCATTCCAGGTGAATCGCATGTTGCGCCCCACACTGCGCCCCAGTCGTCCGCCCGTAGCGCTGCGCTCGCTGTTGCTGGTCGCATGCGCGGTCGCACTCGGCGCCTGCAGCCAGTCCGACCAGATGCACGCGCCGCCGCCGCCTGAAGTCGCCGTGCAGACGCTGCAGAACACTCCGGCGCCGCTCGAGCTGACGTACACCGCGCGGACGGTGGGTTCGCGAGAAGTCGAGGTGCGGGCGCGCGTCAGCGGCATCCTCATCAAGCGGCGTTACGAAGAAGGCGGCTGGGTGCGTCAGGGTCAGCCGATGTTCCTGATCGACCCCGAGCCGGTCCGCGCGCGGCTCGCGGCGGCGCGCGCCGAAGTCGCCGTGGCCCGCGCGCGCCTCGACGAGGCGCGCCGGCAGCGCGACCGTGTGCTGCCGCTTTTCGAGCAGAATGCGGTGAGCCAGAGCCGGCGCGACGAGGTGGTCTCTGCATACGAAGTCGCGCAGGCGAACCTGCACGCGGCGGAGTCGAGCCTGCGCATGGCGCAGCTCGATCTCGAATACACGGACGTGCGCGCGCCGATTTCCGGGCTCGCTAGCCGCGAGGTCATGTCCGAAGGCAGCCTGGTCTCGACCGACCAGGACTCGAGTCTGCTCACCCGCATCGTGCAGGTCGACCCGCTGTACGTGGAGTTCGCCGCGCCCGAGTCGGAGGCGGCGCTGCTGCGGGCCAGCGCGGACAGCGAGCCGCAAGCGCCGCTGGTCGTGAAGCTCGAGCTGCAGAACGGGATCGAGCACCCCGAGACCGCCAGGATCACTTTCATCGACAACGCAGTGGATCCGAACACCGGCACGGTGCGTGTCCGCGCGGTGCTGAGCAATCCGCATGGCAAGCTCATTCCGGGGCAGTTCGTGCGCGCCAGCATCGAGGGCGTGGCCCTGCCGAGCGCGGTTGCGATCCCGCGCAAGGCGGTCATGAGCAGCGCCCAGGGACCGTTCGTGTATGTCGTGGGCGAGGATGAGAAGGTCGAGGCGCGGCCCGTACAGGTCGGGCGCACCACGCGCAACAGCATTATCGTGACGGCCGGACTGTCCGAGGGTGAGCGCTTTATCGTCGAAGGCGTCCTCAAGGTGCGGCCTGGACTGCAGGTGAACGCCGTATCGGTGGATGCGGCCGCACGCCAAGCCGGCGCCGACGATCGCGCGAGCGCGCCAGGCGATGGCGCCCGCGCCGCAGGTGAGGAGGACGCATGATCTCCCGCTTCTTCATCACGCGCCCGATCTTCGCGTGCGTGATCTCCGCGTTCATTGTGATCGCGGGGCTGGGCGGAATGCGCGCGCTGCCGATCTCGGCGTATCCGGAAATCATCCCGCCCATGGTCACCGTCTCCGCCAACTACCCCGGAGCGACGGCCGAGACCATAGCCGAAACCGTCGCTGCGCCGCTCGAAGAGCAGATCAACGGCGTAGAAGACATGCTGTACATGAGCTCCGTCAGCTCCGGCGACGGCGCGCTCGCCATCAATGTCACGTTCGCCGTGGGCGCCGATCCGGACCTCGCCGCGATCAACGTCAACAACCGCATTCAGGCCGCTGTGCCCCGCCTGCCCGAGGAAGTGCGTCGTCAAGGCGTGGTGGTGCGCAAGGCGTCGGCGAGCTTGCTGCAGATCATCGCGCTCAGCTCGCCGGACGGCAGCCACGACATGCTTTCGCTGAGCAGCTATACGACGCTCAACATCCTCGATGAGGTGCGCCGCGTGCCAGGCGTAGGCGATGCGCATATGTGGGCGCACCCGTACGCGATCCGTATCTGGATGCAGCCCGACAAGCTGGCGCAGCTCGGCCTCACGCCTGCGGACGTGGTCGCGGCGGTCCGGCAGCAGAATTCACAGTTCGCGGCCGGCCGCATCGGCGTCGAGCCGATGGGCGAGCATGTCGACTTCACGTATTCGGTCACCGCGCAGGGTCGGCTGGCGACGCCCGAGGAGTTCGAGCAGATCGTGGTGCGCGCCACCGACGCGGGATCGGTCGTGCGCCTGCGCGATGTCGCGCGCGTCGAGCTCGGGGCGCAGACCTACAACTTCGAATCGTCCATCGACGGCAAGGAAGCCGCCATGATCGCCGTGTTCCTGCAGCCCGGTGCGAATGCGCTCCAGACGGGCGGCGCGGTCAAGGCGCGCCTGGAGGAGCTGTCGAGGGATTTCCCTCCGGGGATGGAGTACGCGATCCCGCACAACACCATCCAGTACGTCCAGGCGTCCATCAAGGAAGTGGTCAAGACGCTGCTCGAGGCGATGGTGCTGGTGTTCTTCGTCGTGCTGCTGTTCCTGCAGAACTGGCGCGCCACCATCATTCCGATGCTCGCCGTGCCCGTGTCTCTGGTGGGGACCTTCGCCGCCATGTACGCCTTCGGCTTCTCGATCAACATGCTGACGCTGTTCGGCATGGTGCTTGCGATCGGCATCGTCGTGGACGATGCGATCGTGGTGCTGGAAAACGTCGAACGCATCATGACGACGGAGAACCTGCCGGCGCCCGAGGCCACGATGAAGGCCATGGGCGAAGTGACGCGTCCGGTCATTGCGATCGTGCTGGTGCTGACCGCGGTGTTCCTGCCGGTCGCTTTCGTGGGCGGCCTGGTCGGCGAGATGTACCGGCAGTTCGCCGTGACCATCTCGGTCTCGGTGGCGATCTCCGGCTTCGTCGCGCTGACGCTCACCCCGGCGCTCTGCGCCCTGTTATTGCGGCGCGAGGACGTCGTGCACCACGGGTTCTTGCAAAAGTTCAACCAGTGGTTTCAGCGCATGACGGGTCGTTACGAGAGCGGCGTGCGGTTCTTCATGAAGCGCGGCGCGCTCGCGTTGGGCGTGTTCGCCGTCATGATCGTCGTGATGCTGAGTTTGTTTCGCGCCGTGCCGAGCTCGCTCGCGCCCGCCGAGGACCAGGGTTACGTGTTCGTGATCGGCGTGCTGCAGGACGCGGCTTCGCTGGATCGGACCGTCGCCGCCGTCGACGCCTTGGAAGGCCAGATGCTCGATCATCCGGCGGTGACCAACGCCGTGAGCGTCGCCGGCCTGGATGCGCTGACATTCGCGTTCAAGACCAACGCGTGGATCACCTGGCTGTCGATGAAGCATTGGAGCGAGCGCATCGGCGAGCAGAACATGACGCCGAAAGCGGTCGTCGATGCGGTCGCCGCGGCCGGAGCGCGAGTGAAGGACGCGTTCTTCTTCGCGGTGGAGCCGCCGCCGATCGAAGGCTTGTCGATGACCGGCGGATTCGAAGGGTTCATCCAGTCGCGCGGCCGCGGTTCGATGAAGGACTTGGAAGACGTCGCGCAGCGGTTCGTGCAGGCTGCTTCCCAGCGACCTGAGCTTGCGGGCGTAACGACCACGTTCAGCGCGAGCGTGCCGCAAATGCGCATCGACCTCGATCGCGAGAAGGCGATGAGCCTCGGCGTGCCGGTCAATGAGGTGTTCGACACGCTGCAGAGCACCTTCGGCGCGTTGTACGTAAACGATTTCAACCGCTCCGGACGTGTGTTCCAGGTGCAGCTGCAGTCCGAACCGCGCTTTCGCGCGTATCCCGACGACATCCGCAACGTGTACGTGCGTTCGCGCTCCGGAGACCTCGTGCCGCTGACCGCAATCGCCGCCATCCGCGAGGTCACCGGCCCCGAGATCGTGGAGCGCTTCAACGTATTCAATTCTGCGATGGTCATGGGCGGCGCGGCGCCCGGCTACAGCTCCGGCGATGCGATCCGGGTCGCGGAGGAGGTCGCCGAGGAGGTGCTGCCCGAGGGGTACGAGCTCGCCTGGACGGGCGTCGCCTATCAGGAGAAAGCGGCCGGGGGCGCCTCCAACAAGGTATATCTGCTCGGCGTGCTGATGGTGTTCCTGATTCTCGCTGCGCAGTTCGAGCGCTGGACGCTGCCCGTCGCGGTGATCCTAGCCGTGCCGTTCGCAGCATTCGGCGCGCTCGCCGCGGCGTTCCTGCGCGGCCTGGAGAACGATATCTACTTCCAGATCGGCATGCTGACGCTGATCGGTCTCGCGGCGAAAAACGCGATTCTGATAGTGGAGTTCGCGCTGATGAAGCATCACGAGGGCATGCCGCTGATGGACGCCGCGGTCGCCGGCGCGCGCTTGCGCTTCCGCCCGATTATCATGACCTCGTTGGCGCTGATGTTCGGCGTGCTGCCGCTCGCGATCAGCTCGGGCGCCGGGGCTGCGAGCCGGCACTCGCTCGGCACGAGCGTGATCGGCGGCATGCTCGCGGCCACCTTCATAGCGACGCTGTTCGTGCCGCTGTTCTTCCGCTGGATCGCGGGTTGGAGCGAACGACGCGCCGGACGCGCCGCCGAGATGCAACGGCCGGCGGTGAGCGGCTGACAGGATCGAACGAAGGACGAAGAATCGAGATGCGTAGAGTCTGTGTACTGTTGTTGTCGATATCGCTCGCCGGCTGCATCGTCACGCGCGTGGATCCTGGTCCGCGGCCACAGTCTCTGCCTGACGAGCTGCCAGCTCAGTCGGCCGGCGCAGTCTCCTTGCCGGATCCGTGGTGGGAGCTGTTCGATGATGAGACGCTCGATGAGCTGATCGACGAAGCGCTTGCGCACAACCCGGATGTAGCGATCGCGGCGGCGCGCGTCGAGCAGGCGCGTTCGACGCTGCGTATCGCCAACGCCGACCGGCTGCCGCGGCTGGATGCGCAGGGCGACGCAACGCGCTCGAAGAACAGCGAAGCAGTGCTGCAACTGCCGGGCGTCGAGCGTCATCGCACGATGTACACGGTGCAAGGCGCCGTGAGTTTCGAGCTCGACTTGTGGGGCCGATATAAGCGCGCTTCGGAGTCCGCGCGCGCACAGCTCCTCAACAGCGAATTCGGACGCGAGGCGGTGAAATTGAGTCTGACCGGCGAGGTCGCGCGCGGCTACTTTTCACTGATTGCGGCCGCCGAGCAACTCGCCCGGAGCCGCGATACGCTCGCTTCCCGCGAGGAGTCCTTGCGCATCGAGCGGCTGCGCTACGATGCAGGTGAGAGCGACGAGTTCACGTTCCGCCGCGCGGAAGCGGAAGCCGCGGCGGCGCGCGTGTCGTTGCACACGCTGGAGCGCGATCTCGTACTGCGCACCAATGCGCTGGGCGTGCTGCTCGGACGCTCGCCGCAGGAGCTGGTCGATCGCGCCATCGACCTGCCGGGAGCGGTGCTGCCGTCGCCGGCGGCCTTGCCGGCCGCTTTGCCGTCCGCCGTTCTCGAGCGGCGACCGGACATCGGCGCCGCCGAAGCGGCGTTGGCCGCCGCCGCGGCGGACGTCGGCGTAGCGCGGGCGGCGCTGTTTCCGACGATCAGTCTTACGGGAGCGTTCGGCTCGATCAGCACCGAGCTCAGCGATCTCTTCACCGAGCCCACGCAGGCTTGGACCGCGAGCGGCGGACTGCTGCAACCGCTTTTCCAGGGTGGACGCCTGCGGGCCAATGTCGCCCGCGCGCAAGCCGTGCGCGAGGAGCGCCACGGCCAATACGCACGCACCGTGCAGACGGCTTTCCGGGAAGTGCTCGATGCGATGCGGAGCCAGGAGCTGATCGCGGGCGTTCGCGAGGCGAACGTAGAACAGGTGACGGCGCTCGGTCGCGCCGCGCAGCTCGCAGAGCTGCGCTATGACCAGGGCGATATCGCCTACCTGGAGCTGCTGGACGTACGCCGTGGTCTGTTCCAGGCGCAGATCGATCTGGTCGCGGCGGAACGTGACGCACTACTCAACACCGTGGATCTGGCGCTGGCGCTGGGCGGCGGGCTGGGCCAACACGCCGGGCCGCTGACTGCGCACCGCTGAGAGAATGTCGTCAGCGTCGATGTGCACGTCGCTGGCCGAACGTGCATCCGGCAGGGACCGTAATAACGCGCATGGGCGCGCCTGCGAGCGCTGACCCATACTCTGGGACCCATGGCCTCGGTCCCGCTTTCGCCGGCGCGCGACGCTTCACTGCTCTACGGGGTTCCCGGCGCGCTGCTCACCGCGCTGGTGCTCATCGCGGGCGTCACGCTCACCTGGATTGCATGGCGCGCGACCGCGCAGGCGGAAGAGCGTGGCGTGCGCGACGCCTTGGCGGTGCATGCCGCGGATGTGCAGCTCACGTTGGAGAACCGCCTTCTCGCGCATGAGGGTCTGCTGCGCGCCGGAGCGGGAATGCTCGGCGCCGTGTGGCCGCTGACGGCGCAGCAGTGGCGCGTGTTCTGCAGTCAGTTGAGCCTCGCCGCCGTATACCCGGGGGTGCGCGGCGTCGGATTTGCGGCCCCGATCCGCAGCTCCGCCGACGTGGAGTACTGGAGTCGCGTCGCCGAACCGCTCGGGTTCGGCAAGCGCATCGCGACGGCCGCCGCCGACAAGCCTCTTCCCGAAACGCTGATCGTGTTGATCGAGCCGCTCGACGCGCGCAATCGGCGCGCCGTCGGCTACGACATGATGAGCGATCCGGTGCGCCGCGCCGCCATGGAGCGCGCCCGCGATCAGGGGAAGCCAGCGCTGTCGGCGAAGGTGCGCCTCGTGCAGGAGTTCGCGGGCGAGGACAATCCCGGCTTCATCCTGTATCTCCCGGTCTACGAGACGGTTGCGACGCCCGGCGGCGTCGAGGAGCGCCGCAGCGAGCTTCGCGGCTTCGTATACAGCCCGTTTCGCGCCATCGAATTCTTCTCCGACGTGCTCGATCTGGCGGCCGCCGACGCCGTGTTCGAGGTGTATGACGGCGCTCAGGTCGCGCCCGAGGCGCTGTTGTATCGCAGTGCGCGACGGCCGCAGGACGAGCGCGCTTCGCAAATCCGGTGGGTGAGCGTTGCGGGGCATACCTGGACGCTGCGGGTGTTGGCTGGAGAGAAGCTCGCAGGACCGCTGCCTTCGGCCGCGCAGATCGTCGCGATCAGCGGCTCGGCGATCACCGTGCTGCTTGCGCTCGTCGTCTCGGTCCTGGCGCTGAGCCGGCAGCGGTTGCGCGAGCGCATCGACGCCGATCGGGCGCTCGCGCAACAGGAGCGAGTGCTCAAGCAGACGCTCGAGTTGCGCGTCGCCGAACGCACCGCGCAGCTCGAGGACGCCAATCGGGAGCTGTGCGCCGCCAATCGCGATCTCGAGGCGTTCGCCTACAGCGTTTCGCACGATCTGCGGGCGCCGCTGCGGGCGATCGACGGGCACGCCGCGCGGCTTGTCGAAGCCGTCGGTCCGCTCGATGAAAGGCAGCAGTATCACGCTGTCGCCGTGCGTCGAAACATCCGGCAAATGACGCAGCTGATCGACGACCTGCTCAGTTTCGCGCTGGTGAGCCGGCGGCCGATCGAGCGCCGGCGGGTCGACCTGTGGGCGTTGCTGCGTCCGATCCTCGAAGACATCCGCTTGGTCGAGCCGATCGAGATCGACGTCGATCCGCAGCAGCTCGGCGAGGTGTACGCCGATCCTGGCTTGCTGCGCCAGGCGCTGGTGAACTTGTTGGACAATGCGGCGAAGTTCTCGCGCGGGCGCAATCCGCCGCGCATCTCGATCGGCTGCCAACAGGGGCCGGGTGAGCGCGTCTACTTCGTGCGCGACAACGGCGTGGGCTTCGACATGCGTTACGCCGGCAAGCTCTTCGGTGTATTCGAGCGACTGCACCAGGCGGGCGAGTTCGAAGGCATGGGCGTGGGTCTCGCCATCGTCAAGCAGATCATCGAGCGGCACGGCGGACGCATCTGGGCGCAGGCCGAGCCCGGATGCGGAGCGACGTTCTATTTCACGTTGCCCGAGCGGGCGCAGCAGGAGCAGGCGGCATGAACGTCTCGCCGCAGGAGCGCTGGATCGGCGAAGTGCTCCGCTTCTGGTTCGAGGAGGTTGCGTCCGAACGGCGCTTCGCGCCTGATGAGCGGCCGGACGCGCAGAGCAGAGAGCGTTTCGCCGCTTTGCACGAGCGTCTGGCGCACGCGCCTCTGGAGGACTTCGCCACTCCCGAAGCCTGCCTAGCCGGCGTGATCGTTCTCGATCAATTTCCGCGCAACATGCGCCGCGTCTCGGCGCGCGCCTTCGCGAGCGATTCGCGTGCGCTCGCCTTGGCGCAACGCGCGATCGAGCTCGGATTCGATCGCGAGCCGCCCGCGCAGCAGCGGATGTTCCTCTAGATGCCCTGGCGCCATGCGGAAGATGCTGCCGCGCAGGCGTGCTCCGTCGAGTTGTTCAGTCAAATCGGACTCGAGGAGCCTCTCGAATACTCGAACACCAGCGATCATCGATCTGTTCGGCCGCTTCCCTCATCGCAACGCGGCGCTCGGACGCCGCTCGACGCCCGAGGAGACGGTGGAGACTCATACCGGGTTCTGAATTGCGCGTTGCTGCACCGCGTCCTTGCAAGAAATGCAAGGCGCGTCGCGCGCGTCGTGTAACCGTGCGCCGGCGTGCACTTTCGGCCGAGTGAATTTTCTGACCGCAAGAGGATCTTTGTTGGAGCGAAGCGCGTTGATGTGCTCACAGCGCCAGGCGCGGCGCAGAGTTCGAGGAAAACATCAATGCTCACCTCAATACGGGAGCGGCTGGACTCCCGTGACGGACTGTTTCGGTCTGGCGTCTGGCCGATACTGAATGTGTGCGCGATGCTCGCTCTGGCGGCGTGCGGCGGGGGAGGCGGCGGCGGCTCGCCGAGCACTCCAAACGAAGAGCCTCCGCCTAGCAACGCAGCGCCGGCGGCGTCTGCAGGCGAGGATCAAACGATTCAACTGCCGACCAATTCCGTGGAGCTGCAAGGCGCGGCGACCGACGACGGCCCGAACAGCGCGCTCACCTATGCATGGACGAGCGACCCCGCTGAAGGGGTGAGCTTCGCGAACGCTGCTGCGGCTGTGACGACCGCGACGTTCGCCGCCGCAGGAACGTACACCCTGACGCTCACAGTAAGCGACGGCGCATTGAGCGGTGCGGATACTGTGGTCATCACGGTGCAGCCAGCCGCCGCCGCCAACCAGGCGCCGGTGGTCGCCGCGGGCGAGGATCAAACGATTCAACTGCCGACCAGCTCCGTGGAGCTGCAAGGTTCGGCGACCGACGACGACGCGAACAGCGCGCTCACCTATGCATGGACGAGCGATCCCGCTGAAGGGGTGAGCCTCGCGAACGCTGCTGCGGCTGTGACGACCGTGACGTTCGCCGCCGCAGGAACGTACACCCTGACGCTCACAGTAAGCGACGGGGAATTGAGCGGCGCAGACTCGATCACGATCACGGTGCAGGCCGCCTCTTCGGGCGAGGGCGTCTATCCGGCGCCGGATCTGGACGAGAACGACCCGGATCGCGGTTGGACGCGCATCACGCCTGCAGAGGCCGGCATGGATGTTGATCTACTCGCGCAGGCACAAGCGTACGCCGAAGCGGCGGGCGGCTCCGGCATGATCGTGCGCGGCGGCCGGCTCGTTCACTCCTGGGGCAATATCGACCAGCGCTTCGCGTCGCAGTCCGCCACGAAGTCGATCGGCGGCATGGCGCTTGGCTTGGCTATCGACGACGGCCTGGTCGCACTGGAAGACCTGGCGAGCACGCATCTGCCGTCCATAGGAACTCCGCCGGACAACGATCCTGCGCAGCTCGCCGCGATTACGCTGCTGCAGCTTGCGACGCATACAGCCGGATTCGAGAAATCCGGAGGCTATGGCGCGCTGCTGTTCGAGCCGGGCACGACCTGGTCGTATTCCGACGGTGGTCTGAATTGGCTCGCGGATCTGCTCACCACGGTGTATGCACAGGATCTGCGGGATCTGCTGAGCACGCGCGTGTGGCATCGCCTCGGTCTCAACTACGGTGAGATCGCCAATACGGATGATGTCGCGTGGCGCGCCTCGACGTTCGGCCAGCGTCCGGATCCGCGTCCAGACGGCATCGAGCACCGTGAGCTGGCCTCGGGCATCGCGACCAACGCCAACGCCATGGCGCGCGTCGGCCTGCTGTTCCTGCGCAACGGCGTATGGTCCGATGGACGCATTCTCTCGGAGAGCTTCGTCGAGACGGTGCGCACGTCCCGCGCGGAGATTGCGCCGCTGACCATCGCCGATCCAGTGAACTTCCCCGGCGCGACCACGAACTACGGCGTGCTGTGGTGGACCAACGCCACCGGCCTGCTGCCGAACGTGCCGACCGACGCGTACTGGGCGTGGGGTCAGTACGACAGTCTGATCGTGGTGATACCCAGCCTCGATCTGGTGGTCTCGCGCATCGGCCCGGAGGGCGAGTACGGCCCGCCGCGCAGGTTCGGCGGCGGCGATTGGAACGCGGACTACTCGATCCTGGCGCCGTTCCTCGACCCGATTGTGCAGTCCATTCAGGAGTGAGCCGCCGCGGCCGCGAACCGACTTCGCGGCCGCGGTTTTCGGGCCCCCTGCGAGCTCGGCGCCCATAACCTTGCTGTGTTATCGCGCTGGGGAGCGACTTTGGCGACGCGCCGATTCGCGTGCGCGTGGTCGCGCTCTTTGCTATGAATGGCGCCGCGACGCACGCCCTTGCGTTCAACCCGTACGCAGAGATCAGAGGCCCAGCCATCCATGAAATCCGCCTATCCGCTGTTGCTGATCGCCAGCTTCCTCATGCTCGGAGCATGCCGCGAAGACGACGAGTTGAGCGCTTCGAGCGCCGCACGCGCGGCGCCGGTCAAGGATGTCGCGGCGACCACCGGGCAGCCGCAGGTGACCGTGTACAAGACCGAGAGCTGCGGCTGCTGCAACGTGTGGATCGAACACATGCAGAGCCATGGCTTCCCCGTGAAAGCGCATAACGTCGACGACATGGGGCCGGTGAAGGAGAGACTGGGCGTGCCTTACGGCAAGGGCTCCTGCCACACGGCCGAAGTGGCCGGCTATTTCATCGAGGGTCACGTGCCGGCCGCAGATGTGCAGCGCCTGCTCGCCGAAAAACCCGATGCGAAGGGGCTGACTGTGCCCGGCATGCCGAGCGGTTCGCCTGGCATGGAGCAGGGCGATCGGGTCGATCCTTATCAAGTGCTCCTGGTGCATAACGACGGCGGCGTGTCGGTGTATTCGCAGTATCCGAAGTAACGGTCGAACGGCGCTTTCGCCAGCACGCGTCTCGCGCGTCCTCTGAGAGGCGTACGGGAACCAGGAAGCTGATCGCGTGATTAGGCCTGCGGAATCCCGACCGAGCCCGCAGACCGCCGAACCGTCTCGCAGCGGCGCCTGCGGTGTAAACCTTCGCAGGAGTAACCGCCATGGCGCAGTCAATTGGCTCCGAACGTCCTCATCGGCCCGACAATGTGGCGCCGATCGAGCGCTGGGCCTCGGCGCTCGCAGGTCTGGGCTTGATGGCGTCCGCTGCACGCGTACGCGGGGTGCTGGGACGATTGACGCTTGGCTACGCGGGGCTCAGCCTCATGGCGCGCGGCGCCACTGGCTACTGCCCTGTGAAGGCCGCGATGCAGGGCCAATCCACGATGCGCGAGGGCTTGCAGGAGCAGTGGAGCCGGCTGACGGACGGCGTCAGCGAATCAGCCGGCGCGGCGCGCCGTCGCGTACGTCATTTCCGTTCGCCGCGGATCGAAAGCATGGAGGACATGTACCGCGCGGAGCTGCAGGAGCTGCACAGCGCGGAGCAGCAGCTCATCGAGTTGACGCTTGAGCTGATGCGCGTCATCAGCGATTCGCCGCTGGCGTTTCGCGTGCAGGAATACGGCGCGGAGCTGCAATCGCGCAAGGAAGATCTCGAGAACATCATGACGCGGATCGGCGCCGAGCGCGGCCGTCATCCAGACGATGCGATGCAGGCGCTGATCCGTGAATCGCGCAAGATGGCGTCCGTGCGTGAGGGCGCAATGCGCGACGCCGCGCTGGCCTCATCGCTGCAGCGCATCATTCACTACAAGATCGCCGGGTACGGCACGATCGCCGCGTACGCAAAGGCGCTCGGACGCGGCGACGACGCCAGGCACTTCGCCCAACTTGCCGACCGCGACAAGACGATTGATGCGGAGATCAGCGATCTGGCCAAGCGCACGCTCAATCCCGAAGCGGCGATCGCTTCGCAGGAGGCCGCGCCCACCGACATCGAGCGAGATGCGTACGCACTAAGAAGCGGTTAGCGGCTCGACTTAGCGCGCTGTTTGCCGACGCGACGTTCGTTGAGGCGCTCGACCATTTCGTCGAGTTGGGCCGCGACCTGTGAGCGGCTGCCGGCGCGCATGCCGGTGATCTGGTTCGTTCCCTGCGAGATGACGTAACAACACCACACGCCGTCCGAGCCGGCCGGTGCGGCGGTTTGCTCGATCGACTCCACGCGGAACGGCGTCTCGAGCACCGCTACGGAGGGATCGGCCTTGCTCATGATTGAGATGGCCTCCTGGTGGGGCGAGTCGGACGACGCCGCGTGCTCGCGACGCCGTCCTGAAAGAGCCCCGCACAGCGCGCGGGGCCCCGGTCGATGAAGCAAGCGGCTTGCGCCGCCGTGCTTACCAGCGGCGGGGGCCGCCGCTGCGAGGCTTGTCCTGCGCCTCGTTGACCTTGAGCGGCCTGCCGCCCATGTCCTGGCCGTTCAGATTCTGGATGGCGCGCGCCGCATCGGCGCGCGGCATCTCCACGAACCCGAAGCCGCGAGGACGGCCCGTCTCGCGATCCATGATCAGGGCGACGGACTCGACCGTGCCGTGCTGCGCAAACAGCGTGCGGACGGCTTCTTCATCGGCGGAAAAGGGCAGGTTGCCCACGTAGATCTTGCTCATTCAAAAGTACTCACTGACAGTGACGCCGGTCGGCCGCATCGCGGCTTGTGGGCGTCGGAAATATGACAGCCCCTAAGGCTGTCTCCATTTCGAGGCGCAAACGGTCACGTACGTAGGAACCAGTGTTGGCGGCGGTGCACGTGGAACCATAGGGTTACCCCGGTCCTCGAGCTTCGGGAACGATTCGGTTTAGCTGCAGTGGTCCCGATTGGAGGGTGCGCCGGGCGGCGCCGGGACCAGACAAAGATAAATAGAAAGGTCACGAAACGTCTCGGACTATACACGGGTGCAGCGCCGTGTGCTCGGTTATTTCGCCTTCCGCGGGAGTAATGGATCAGGAACCCGCGTGCGATTGCGGCGTTGTCCCAGCATCGATGACGAGTCGGCGGCCGCGCGGGAGATGGGCCGAGCGATGTTTCAGTATGAGCTGCATTATTGGCCCGACGTCCAGGGGCGCGGAGAATTCGTACGCCTGGCGCTCGAGTACGCCGGCGTCGAGTATCTGGATGTGGCGCGTCAGGATGAGGGCGGGAGAGGCGCAGCGGAGCTGCTCGAGCATATGGAGAGCGCCAATGAGCATCGGCCGCCGTTCGCGCCTCCCTATCTGAAAAGCGTCGATCTCACGATCGGTCAGACCGCCAACATCCTGCTGTATCTTGGCCATCGTCATGGACTCGCGCCGATCGACGAGGCGGGCTGGTTGTGGACTCACCAGATTCAGCTCACCATCGCCGACTTCCTGGTTGAAATTCACGATACACATCATCCGCTAGGCGTCGAACGGTATTACGAAGATCAGCGAGAAGCGGCCGCGCAACGCGCGCGCGAGTTCCGCGAGCTGCGGGCGCCGAAATTCCTGCGCTACTTCGAGCGCATCATCGAGCTCAACCCGGACAAGAGCGGACTGTTGGTCGGCGACGCCACAACCTACGCCGATCTGTCGATGTTCCAGGTGATCGCAGGGTTGCGTTACGCATTTCCGCGCTTGATGGCGCGTCTCGAGCCGCAGCTGCCCCGGCTCATCGCCTTGCACGATCGGATCGAGCGAGAGCCGCGCATAGCGGCGTACCTGGCCTCGCCGCGACGGATTGCATTCAATCGCGACGGCGTCTTCCGTCACTACCCCGAACTCGATCCGTAGCAGCCTCAGCGCCTCGAGAAGTCACATCGCCGCGCTCGCCCCAGCGCCGGCGCCGGGCGCAATCGCGCCTCGCGCATTGAGTGATCATTAGGCCTTTGATTCACCTGGCGTCTGCGATCGCCTCGCGCTCGAACCTCCCATTTCGAGCTTGGCGGTTCCCGGGTTGCTGCTGGAGATCCAGGGTGTAGCCGTGATCGGCGAGAAGTAGGACCGACGGCCAGGCAAACGCTGATTACGGCCGCAGGCTGCCGAGCGATCAACCTGCTTCCACCGGCTCCGGACGCCGCCAGAGCCAGATCGCCACCGCGAGCAGACAGACGGGGATGGCGATACGCAGCCACAAGGGCGTGGGGGTGAGCTGCACGCCGGAGGCGCTCGTGATCATCATGAGCGAGGCGCCGATCTTCGCCTTGCGCGGCACGGCGCCTCGTTCTCGCCAGCGGCGAATATGGAGGCCGAACCTGGGATCCTCGAGCAATCGACGTTCCAGCTGCGGCCAGCCTTTACCGCCGGCCCATGCGGCGGCGATGAGGAATGGCACGGTGGGCAGGATCGGCGCCGCCAGACCGATGAGCCCAAGGGCGACGCAGACCAGCGCCACGGCGCGCCATATCAGGTTGACAGTCGAAGCCTGCATCCGAGTCAAAGTCCGCGCGTCGTTCGCTCATGCGCGACGCCTAGTTCGATGCGCCTCGCGCGCGATCGTTCAGAATCTCCACACGACCTGCGTCGCCACCACGTCGATATACGACTCCTGCTCACCGAGCAGCAATCCCGAGGCCGCCGGGTTGCCGGCGTCCTGGTCGAGCGGCACGTCGTCGCTGAACAGGTGAGCGTACCCGAAATCGACGGTCAATGAGTCCGAGGGGCGCCAGCTTGCACCGACAGCGAGCCAATAGCGCTCCGTATCCGGCAGGCGCGGCGTGCGCGTCGAGTCCGGCACGGCCGAGTCGTCGAACGCCACGCCGGCCCGCAAAGTCCAGCGATCCGACAGCTCGTAGGCGCCCCCAAGCGCGAAACGCCAGGCGTCATCCCATTCTTCGGGCGTCACGGAAGCGGTTACACCAGTGTCACGCACGATGCGCAGCTCCTGCACCGAGCTCCATTCCGTCCAGCCGATGTCGGCCAGCAGGACGAATCTGTCGCCGACCTCCTGCCTGAGCGAGAGCAAAGCGGAAGCGGGCAGCTCGATGTCCACGGAAACCGGACCGTTCGACAGGGCGCCTCCCGGCGCCGAGACGGCCGCCACCACGCCTTGGCCGACGGGATGGGTCGGCGAAGGCGCCGCAAAGTTGATCGTACCTTCGACGTCGTAGTCCACGGCGGAACGGTAGGCCAAGCCGATGCGCGTCGTCGGCGTAACGTCGAACAACAGGCCGAGATTGAAGCCCCAAGCAGAGTCGTGTCCGCGCACACGAGCGCGCCCTTCCTGGCCCGCGTTGGCGGCTATGACGGCCGGCGCCGCGGCGGCGGGCAGTTCTCCGAGCTGCACGAGTTGCTGCACGCCTTGCGCAATCGCCGCGGAGTAGTTGACGGAGTTGGTCAGCTCCGCGTCGAGCCGTTGAAAGCTCACGCCGAGGCCCAGCGAAAAGCGCTCGTTTGCGCGCCAGGAGATCGAGGGATTGAAGTTCATGGTCTCGATCTCGGACCTGAGCGCCTGGAAGCGCCCCATCCAGCCCGCGTCGTAATCGGTCACCAGTCCGAAAGGCGCGTTGAAACCGATCCCGATCGCGAACTCATCGTTCACCGGCCAGGACAGATAAGCCGAAGGGATCAAATGCCAGTCGCCCGCATCGCCGCCCTCGCCGCCGAGCGGCTGGCCGAGCGCGGGCTGCGAGCCGCTGCTGCGAAACTCAGAATTGATGCCCACGCCGCTCGCCACGATGATCGCTTCACCACGCCCGAGATGGCTCAGGCCTGCGGGATTGAAGTAGATAGTGGTCGCATCGTCCGCCGCCGCCGCGGTGCCGGCGAACGCCGTGCCAAGTCGGCTCGCACTTTGTTCGAGCAGTGCGAATCCCGAAGCCTGGCAGACGGCGGGAACGACAACCGCCGTTGCAGCCATCGTCGTCCAGGCGATGCGGCGAGGGTATGCAAGGACGTGGGTGCGATGCATCGCGTGTGCTCCAGTTGCGATACTGATCCGAGCAAACGTCTCGGCGACCCGAAAGTGCCGGCGCAAAGCATGCGCAGCTTCCGGGCGGCGTTGATTGCGCTCCGCGCATGAGGCGCCGCGTGACAACCGCCGGCGGCGCCATCGACCGTTGCGGATTTACAATACATCTCGGCGGCGCCGGTTCGGCGTCGTATTCTGTGCATGTACATGGTCGAACGCCCCGCTGCAAGCAAGAACGATGAATCCTCCCAATCCTCTCGACGGCTCCGCGCAAACTGCCTCGTCCAGCTACAAGCTCGCGGTGGAAGACACCGATTTCCTGCTGCGCGATGAGATGCGCGCGACGCGCTTCGCGCTGGAATACGCCAAAGCGGAGCTGGCGCTGCGTGACTGGGGCGTGCGCTCTACCATCATCGTCTTCGGCAGCGCGCGGACGCCGTCGCCTGAGAAGCTTCGCCAGCTTCCGCCGCCTCGGACGGACGCGGAGCGCGCGACGCTGGCGCGCATGCAGAGGCAGGTTCTGTGGTACGAGGCGGCGCGCCAGTTCGGCGCGATCGCTTCCGATCGCGGCGGCGCACGCGCGCCGCGCGACCGCTGGCGCGACAACGTGATCGCCACCGGCGGCGGCCCTGGACTCATGGAAGCGGCCAATCGCGGCGCCTGGGAGGTGGGCGCTCCGACCATCGGCTTCAACATCACGTTGCCGCATGAGCAGAAGCCGAACCCGTACACCACGCCTGAGTTGACGTTCCGCTTCCATTACTTCGCGATGCGCAAGATGCACCTGGCGATGCGCGCCAACGCCCTGGTCATCTTTCCCGGCGGTTTCGGCACCATGGACGAGTTGTTCGAGCTGTTGACCCTGCGCCAGACCGAAAAGGCGCCGCGCCTGCCGATAGTGCTGTTCGATCGTGCGTACTGGCGCCGTATCATCAATTTCGACGTGCTGGTGGAGGAGGCGATGATCTCCCCCGGGGATCTGAACCTGTTCGCGTTCGCCGATTCGGCCGAGGAGACCTGGGCCGAGCTGGTGAAATACGGTCTGCGGGCGCACAGCTCGGACTGAAGGAAGCGGATAGCGGATGGGCGGATAGTCAGAGGGGCGCCGCCGTCCTGCTTCGCAGGGAGGGGCCGCGGCCTCGCCGGGCTGGCCCGTTGCGTACTTCCGCAGTTTTTCCGGCGCGCGCGCCATGCTTACGATGCACGTCTCGTGTAAGGAGGCAGCGATGCAAGCGAGCAAGCATCCGGAGGAACTACCGCTGGCGGCGGAATCGGCGTCGGGCTATGCAGGCGAGGGCGTTGCGGTCGCCCAGAGCGCCTCGCTCGAAGGGCGCATGCTCAGACTCCTGTTGAGCGCCTTTGGCGATCCACGCGTGCGCATCGTGCTGTGGAACGGGGAGTCGATCTGCACATCCCCGGAGACGCCGGTCGCAACCGTGCGTCTCGCCAATCGCGCGACGCTGCTGCGACTGTGCGCCGATCCGGACGTGCAATTCGGGGAGGGCTACAGCGCCGGCGATATCGACGTGCAGGGCGACCTGGGTCTGCTGATCGAGGAGATCTACCGCGGCGCGGCCGCGCCGCGCGGCGGCGGCGCCGTCGCGCTCGCGCGGCGCATCGCCCATTCACTGCACCGCAGACCGGCGAACACGCTGCAGGGCTCGCAGCACAACATCCATCATCATTACGACATCGGCAACGAATTCTATTCGTTATGGCTGGGCGCCACGATGGCGTATACCTGCGCCTACTTTCCGACCGAATCCGCGACGCTCGACGAGGCTCAGGTCGCGAAGATGGATCACGTCTGCCGCAAGCTTCGCCTGCGGCCGGGACAGAAGGTGGTGGAAGCCGGATGCGGCTGGGGCAGTCTCGCGCTGCATATGGCGGAGCGCTACGGCGTCGAGGTGCGGGCGTTCAACATCTCGCGCGAGCAGATCGCGTATGCGCGCGATCGGGCGAAGGAGCGCGGCCTCGACGGCCGGGTCGAGTTCGTGCTCGACGACTACCGCAACATCAGCGGCCGCTACGACGCGTTCGCATCCGTCGGCATGCTGGAGCACGTGGGCGTGGAGAACTACGAAGAGCTGGGCCGCATCATCTACCGGTCGCTCGCGCCGCACGGACTGGGACTGATTCACACGATCGGCCGCAATCGCCCGAAGCCGATGCACCGCTGGATCGACAAGCGCATCTTCCCGGGCGCCAGCCCGCCTTCGCTCAAGCAGATGATGGACATCTTCGAGGGCGGCAATTTATCCGTGCTGGATGTGGAGAACATTCGCCTGCATTACGCGAAGACGCTGGCGTGTTGGATCAGGTTGTACGAGCGTTCGGCGCAGCGCGTCGCGCAGATGTTCGATGAGCGTTTCGTGCGCATGTGGCGGCTCTATCTGGAAGGCTCCGGCGCGGCGTTCAGGACCGGAGAGCTGCAGCTCTTTCAGGTCGTGTTCGCACATGGCGGCAACAACGCGATACCGTGGACGCGGGCGGATGTTTACGCGTCATGACCGCTGACATGGCGATGGCTTCTTCCTGCGACGTGCTGATCGTCGGCGGCGGGCCGGCGGGTTCGAGCTGCGCGCGCGCACTGGTGCGCGCCGGACTGGATGTGCTGGTGCTGGACAAGAGCGAATTCCCCCGCGACAAGGTGTGCGCGGGGTGGATTACGCCGCAAGTCGTCCAGGAACTCGGCGTCGATCTGGAGGATTATCGGCGCGAGCGCGTCCTGCAGCCGATCACGAGTTTCATCACCGGGCTCGGCGAGAGGGTGGCGCAGCCGGTGAGTTACGACAGGGTGGTGAGCTACGGCATACGACGTTGCGAGTTCGATCACTACCTGCTCGAGCGCTGCGGCGCGCGGCTCGCGCTCGGAGAAGCGCTGAAGTCCATGCGCCGCGACGGTGGGCGCTGGATCGTAAACGAACGCATCATCGCGCCGCTCATCGTCGGCGCCGGCGGGCATTTCTGCCCCGTGGCGCGCCAGCTCGGCGCCCAGTTCGGCAAGGATGAGCGGGCGGTGTGCGCGCAGGAGATCGAGCTGCGGATGAGTCCGGAGCAGGCCGCGGCCTGCCGAGTCGAGGCAGACAGGCCGGAGCTCTACTTCTGCGAGGATCTGCAGGGATACGGCTGGTGCTTTCGCAAAGGGGAGTACATCAACGTGGGGCTCGGTCGCGAAGATTCCGAACGACTTTCCAGCCACGTGCAGGCCTTCCATCGCTGGCTGGTGGAGCAGGGCAGGATTCCCCCGGGGCTTGCGGAGCGCTTCAAGGGACATGCGTATCTGTTGTATTCGCATGCCAGCCGCGCCGTCTGCAAGGACGGCGTGCTGCTCATCGGCGACGCCGCCGGTCTCGCCTACACCCAGAGCGGCGAGGGCATCCGCCCCGCCGTCGAATCGGGAATGCTGGCGGCGGAGACGATTCTCGCCGCGTGCGGCGACTACAGCAGCGAGCGCTTGGCGCCGTACGAGGCGGCGCTGCGAGCCCGGTTCGGCGAGCGACCGGCCGCGGGCGGACTGCGCAACACACTGCCGCGAGGACTACGCAAGGCGCTCGCGCGGGCGCTGATGCGCACCCGCTGGTTCAATCGAAACATCGTGCTCGATCGCTGGTTCCTGCACGCCGATCTGCCCGCATTGGCGCCAGCGGCTGAGGCGTAGCGCCAGCCGCCAGGAGAAACACACCATGATCAATCAGCCAGAAAATGTCGGAGCAATGGATCCGGAGCTGCGCAACTCGCCGGTCGCGGCCGAGTTCGACGAGGACTCCGACACCGTGCTGCAGCAGCATCCGGGTGCGCCAGTCTGCTATTTCAACGCTCGTGAGTACGCGAACGGCGAGTACGTGCGCAGCGGCAGTCGGCTTCTGAAATGTCGCTACGGCGTATGGGTGGAGGTCGGGTCGGCCGATCCACACAACCCGTGAAGACGCCCACAGCGGGCGAGTCGCCGAGGCGCGTTCGACGGCCGCGCACTCGACTACGGCCTGCAGTGGGAATTCATCAAACGGCGTGTACCTGACGGCGGCGCTCAGTTCGCCGACGCCTCACCTGATCTGCACCCGGGTCCCGCTGCGTCTGGGCTCCCGGTTGTAATGCCGGTAGAGGCGTTCCTCCTCCGTCTCGCTGATCATCAGGCGGCGATCATATTCGGGACTGCTGCGCACCTCTTCTCGCGAGAGTCCCACGTAAGCCTTGCGCTCGCTCCAGCTCACCTCGTCCACCCATTCGGTGGAGAGCAGCACCTGGCGGCCCGGCAGCCAGTTGCGTGTATCGACCACGAGGTAGCGCAACGCCCAGTCTTCATCGTCGAACAGGAAATCGTCTATGTGGCCTATGCCGCCGTCGGCCGCTTCGATTCCGTAGCCTGACACTTCGTTCGCGCTGCGCAAGTGAGGATCGTGCGACTCCTGTTCGCGGCGCGCGAGTCGTTCCGGCTCCACTGGCGGCGGAATCTGGCCGAGCGCCGCCTCCGTTCCGGCCGGAAACGAGGTCGGCCCCCACATGGCGGGTCCCGCCCAGTAGTACGGGTAGCCATAGTGATCGAAGAACTCCGATTCACGCTGCCGCGAGACTGGTTTGTCGGTGTCGATGTCGGGCGCGTTCTTCACCTGGTCGCGCGTCAGCCTGACATGCAGCACGCGGTTCTCCCAGTCCCCTTCGCCGACTGACAGCGGCGTAATCAGCACCTTGCGGCCGGAAAGCCAGCCGCCAGTGTCCACCACCAGGTAGCGCACCGCCCAATGATGATCGTCGAAGAAGGCGTCCCTCACCTTGCCGATCTCGCCGTCGGTGGCGCCGATCGTCATACGTTTCAGGTCCCTGAGCGTTCGAAGCATGGCGATCTCTCCCCGCATCAGAGGTTGCCGATTGCAACGACAACGCACACTCGCCGCGCCGGTTCAATCGCGACCAGGCAAGCCGTGCAGGCTGTGGTGAAGGCGCTGACGCGTCGTCGGCCGCGGCGTGCATAAACGAGCTCGCGATGCGCGAAGATCACGCCCGGGGCGCTCATCAGAAACCGAGCGTGATCTCCTCAGGCAATTCAAGCGCCAGAGGCGCATTCAGGTCGAGCGCTCTCCCGCATGCGTCGTTTCCGTGTCGGGTTTGATCGCGCTGTGTTCGGAGCGCTGTTCCGAGGGTTTGACGGCTTCGCACAGATTGAACGCCGCCGTGATCAGGGACAGATGCGAGAAGCCTTGGGGAAAGTTGCCGACCATCGTCGCGGCGGCCGGATCGTATTCCTCTGCGAGCAGCCCCACGTCATTCCTGAGCGCGAGCAGCCGTTCGAACAGCGCTTCGGCGTCACGCACGCGCCCGCAGATCGCGTAAGCGCTCACCAGCCAGAAGCTGCAAGCCAGAAACGCTCCTTCGCCCGGCGGTAAGCCGTCGTCGCTTTCGCCGGTGTCATAGCGCATGACCAGTCCATCGTGCAGCAGTCGCGTTTCGACGGCGCGGATGGTGCCCAGAAAGCGTGGGTCGTGCGGCGGCAGGAAGCCGAGCTCTCCGATCAACAGCAGGCTCGCATCGAGCTGACGGGAGCCATAGGCCTGCACGAACGAGCCGAGCCGCGCGTCGTAGCCGCGCTCGCACACCTGGCGATGGATGCGTTCGCGGATGGCGCGCCATTGCTCGAGCGGTCCTGGCCATTCGCGGCGCTCCGCGTCCTTGATCGCACGATCGAACGCCACCCAGGCCATGATCTTGGAGTGGGTGAAGTGCTGCGACGGACCGCGCATCTCCCATACGCCATAGTCGGGTTGTTCCCAGATCTCGGCGAGATGCTCGAGCAGTGCGCATTCCAGCGCCCAGCCGCTGTCGCTCTGCGGCAGGCCCAACTCGCGCGCCTGGTGCAGCGCGTCCATCAGCTCGCCGTACACGTCGAGCTGCAGCTGCACGTGGGCCTGGTTCCCGATGCGCACCGGACTGGAGTTGCAGTAGCCGGGCAGCCACGGCAGCTCGAGCTCAGTGAGCCGGCGTTCCCCGGCGACGCCGTACATGATCTGCATCTGCTGTGGGCTGCCGGCGACCGCTCGCACCAGCCAATCGCGCCACGCCGCGGCTTCTTCGCGGTGGCCGCCGTTCATGAGCGCAAGCAGCGTCAAGGTCGCATCGCGCAGCCAGCAGTAGCGGTAATCCCAGTTGCGCTCGCCGCCGATCTTCTCGGGCAGCGAAGTCGTCGGCGCCGCGATGATGCCGCCCGTCGGCCGGTAGATGAGCGCCCGCAGCGTGAGCAGCGAACGGGCGACTGCGGATGGCCAGCGAGCCGTGCGCCGGCTCGCCGCGGCCCAGGTGCGCCAGAACTCTATCGTCTCGCGTAGCTCTTGTTCGGGGTCGACAGGCGCGGGCAGCGGCAGATGGGACTGTGTATACGTGAGCGCGAAGCTCATGCGCTCGCCTGCTCGCAGCTTGAAATCCGCGACGCTCTTCAAGTCCTCGCCACGCACCGAAGCGGCCGTGCGCAGGATCGTCATGTCCGGTCCGGCGACCGCCCGCCAGGCATGCGGCTCTATATGAGTGATCCAGGGAACCAGCGCGCCGTAACCGAACCGCAGCACGAGCTCCATGTGCATGTCCACTTCTCCGCGCTCGCAGGTCGCCACGCGGATCAGATCGGAGGCCTCGTCGCGCGGCGGCATGAAGTCGAGCACGGTCACGACGCCCGTGTGCGTCTCGAAGCGCGTCTCCAGAATCAGCGTGTCCTCCAGATAGCGTCTGGTGATGCGCACGGCTGGATCGCGAGGCGCGAGCCGCCAACGCCCGTGGGACGGATCGCCCAGCAGCGCCGCGAAGCATGCGTCGCTGTCGAAGCGCGGCCAGCAAAGCCAGTCCACGGAGCCTTCGCGGCTCACCAGCGCCGCCGATTCGCAATCGCCTATCAGAGCGTAGCTTTCGATACGTTCAGCCATGCTGGACTCGGTTGTCTGCGGCCGGCGCGAGACCGCACAGCACTGTGCGCAGGGCCTCGCAAGCACAAGGAAGCGGATGCAGCATGGGTTCCCGTCGCTGTTGACGCGGCGCATCACTGCTCGCTACGTTTCGCGCTCCAGCGCGTCCGCAGCGACGCGGTCATTCGTGGAGCAACACGACATGCCAGATTTCGACGAATTGTCCCGCCTGACGCTCTTCGACAAGAACTCGCCATCGCAATGGCTGATCGCGCTGGCCGTGGCCATCGCCGTCTACATCATGCTCACTACTGCGCGCCGCCTGATTCGCGGCTATTACACGCGCATGCGGTCGACGGAGAACGTCGAGCTGCTGGAGATTCCGTTGGGCGTGCTCAGCAAGACCAGCGCGCTCTTTTTCCTGGTGCTGTCGCTGTACATCGGCTCCTTGGCGCTGGTCCTCGGCGCGTCGGTCACGCGCGTGCTCAATTCTGCGATCACGATCGCGCTGTTCTGGCAGGCTGGCGTGTGGGCGGGCGCGGCCGCCGCGGCATGGATCGACCGCAAGCGGCGCCAGAGCATGGGCGTGGACCGGGCGGCGGTCGGCTCGCTGGGCGTCATCGGCTTCATGATCAACGTCGTGATCTGGGCGCTGGTCGTCATGCTCACGCTCGACAATCTGGGCGTGGACATCACCGCGCTGATCGCGGGCCTCGGCATCGGCGGCATTGCGGTGGCGCTGGCGGTGCAGAACATCCTCGGCGACCTGTTCGCGTCGCTGTCGATCACGCTCGATCGTCCGTTCGTGGTGGGCGATTTCCTCAGCGTGGGCGAATTCCTGGGATCGGTCGAGTACATCGGCATCAAGAGCACGCGTCTGAGGAGCCTGAGCGGGGAGCAGATCGTGATCTCCAATGCGGATCTGCTGGCTTCGCGCGTGCGCAACTACGGGCGCATGTCCGAGCGGCGCGTGGTGTTCAATATCTCGGTGATGCTCGACACGCCTACCGAGTTGCTCGAGCGCATTCCCACGATCATCCGCGCCATTGTCGAGGCGCAGAAGGACGTGCGCTTCGACCGGAGCCACTTCGCCCGATACAACGCCGGCTCACTCGAGTTCGAGACCGTCTATTACGTGTTGAGCCCCGAGTACGATCGGTACATGGATACGCAGCAGCAGATCAATCTGCGGCTGCACCGGGAGCTGGCGCAGCTCGGGGCGAGATTCGCCTACCCGACGCAGAGGTTGTTCGTCGCGACCACCCACACTCACGAACAAGGTGCGCAGCCCATTCCCGCGCAGAGTTGATTCAGCTCTGCTCACCGTGTGTAATCTCCGCGGGCCGCGCAACAGCGCGGCCCGTGACGTTATGCCGATCCGGATCTGCGCCGATCGGTTCACAGCCTGCCGGAGGCGCCGCCCTTGAGCCGACGTACCGAAGACGCGCCGCGATTGCCGCAGGCGCAAGTGGTTGCAGAAAGGGTATTCAGCGCGCTCGAGCGGTTCCTGCACGTGGAGGCGGTCAGCGGCGTCGCGCTGTTGGCGGCGGCCGCCGCGGCGCTGGTCTGGGCGAATTCGCCCGCCGCGCATTCCTATCACGACCTGTGGGACGCGCAGCTCAGTTTCGGCCTTGGGCCTTACTCCGTCTCGCAATCGCTGCACTTCTGGATCAACGACGGGCTGATGACCGTGTTCTTCCTGGTCGTCGGCATGGAGATCCGCCGCGAGCTCCACGAGGGCGCCTTGTCCAACTTGCGACTCGCCATGCTGCCGCTCGCGGCGGCGCTCGGCGGCGTCATGGTCCCCGCTCTGATCTACTTCGGGCTCAACTCCGAGCCGGTGCTGCGCGAGGGCTGGGCCGTGCCGACGGCGACCGACATCGCTTTCGCCGTCGGCGTGCTGGCGCTGCTGGGTCGTTCGATTCCCGGCTCGGTTCGCGTGCTGCTGCTCGCGCTCGCGATCATCGACGACGTCGCGGCCGTGCTCATCATTGCGCTGTTTTATTCAGGGGGACTGCAGCTTTCTGGGCTGGTCATCGCCGCGATGGGCGTGCTGATGACCCTCGCCTTCCAGCAGATCGGGCTGCGTTCGGCGTGGGCCTATGTGTTTCCGGGCGCCGTGCTGTGGTTCGGCATGTTACGGACCGGTGCGCATCCGTCGCTGGCCGGCGTAGTGCTTGGCATGATGACGCCGGTGCTGCCGATGCTTCGACGCGAGCAGCCGATGACCGCGGCCACCCGCGCGCTCAACGACTTTGGTCAGCGCGCACAGGGTGGGAGCCAGGACCCGCGCGAGCTGATGGAGCCGCTCAAGCAGCTCAGTCGCGCGCAACGCGATCTGCTGGCCCCGGTGGTGCGCGTACAAATGACGCTGCACCCGTGGGTCGCCTACGGCGTGATGCCGCTGTTCGCGCTCGCAAATGCAGGCGTCGATCTCCAGGGCGTAGACTTTGCGGCGGCTGGCGCGGGCAGCGTCGTTCTGGGCGTGTTCGTAGGCCTGCTGATCGGCAAGCCGATCGGCATCTTCCTCGGGAGCTGGACCGCCGTGCGTCTGGGATGGTGCCGCTTGCCTGCAGGATTGACTTGGCCCGGCGTGATCCTCGTGGGTTGCCTCGGCGGCATCGGTTTCACCATGTCGATATTCATCGCCAATCTGGCGTTCGTCGACGGGCAGCTGCTTGCGGCCGCCAAGTCGGGGGTGCTGCTGGGTTCGCTCACCGCCGGCATCGTGGGCTTGATCGTGGGGCGGCTGTACACGAAAGCACGGCTGCGCAGCGGCGCGATCCCGGAATCTTCCGCAAGCGCCGCGGAAGAGCGGATGGCGGAGAGAAGAGGCGGTTAGGTGAGAAGCGGTTAGCGGTTAGCGGTTAGCGGTTAGTCAGAGTGTGGCGCAGTTCCTCTGAACTATCCGCTATCCGCTTCGAAACCGCTAACCGCTTCTCCTTCCCACCATATCGGCCGAATACGCGCGCCGTTCTCCCATCGGCCGCTCCGGGCCCTCGGTCGTGTCGCGGCGCGTCTGGCGCTCCATTTCCGAATTGATCTCTGCGCCCAGGATCACGACATAGGCCGAGAAGAACAACCACAGCAGCATGATGACCACGCCGCCGAGCGCGCCGTACGTCTCGCCGTAGGATGCGCCGAACTTGCTGACGTACAGTGCGAACAGCAGGCTGCCCGCGAGCCACAGGGTGGCGGCGATCGCCGAGCCCCAGGTCACCCAGCGCCACTGCGCATCGCGCCGGTCCGGCGCGAATCGATAGACGACCGAAAGCGCCGATACGGCGATGAACCACAGCAGCGCCCAGCGGAACGCCAGCAGCACGCCTTGCGCTGCGTCGCCGAGCGGCAGGAAGCTCAGCAGCACCGGCACAGCGACGCCCAGGGCGATCAGCAGTATGAAGCCGAGCACGGCGCCGATCGTGAACGCGAGCGAGACGAACAGCCGGCGGAAGAAGCCGCGCTGCTCGCGCTCGTTGTAGGCGACGTTGGTCGCCGTCATGAGCGCCACCATGCCCTTACGCGCGCTCCACAACGCGACCAGCACGGCGGCCATGAGTCCCAGGCCGAGCGTGTGGCTGCTCTGGTTCGCGAGATTGGTGAGCTGACGCTGCAGGATGGTCACGCCTTCCGGCGGAAGCAGTCCTTCGAACGCACGCAACTGCTCGGTGATCTGCTCCGGCGAAGAAAACAAACCGTAAAGCAGCACCACGGCCGCGAGCGCCGGAAAAATCGCGAGCAGCGAATACAACGCCAAGCCGGCGGCGACGATCGACGCGTTGTCCTGCGTGAGCTGCCGCTGGACGCGTTTGAGGATGTCGAGCCAGCCCCGCGCGGGGATTTCTTGCGGTTTCCCGGCTTCCCTGCCGCGGCCGGCTTCGCGTCCGGCCATGGAGTCCGGCGCGTAATCGGAATCGGCTGGGACGCTGCGCGGCATCGTGGCGCCTCGAGATGGCCAAGCTTCTGTGAGCGAAAACGCGGCGCGTCAAGTGTAAGTTTCGAACTGAGCCAGGCGGCCGCGGGCGCGCTTGCAGGCGGCGCGCAGCGCATCTCGTTCCGACTCGATTGGTTGTTTGTGTGCGACTTCCTCCACCAGATCGATTTGCTGCAGCACGGCCTTGCGCCTCTGGTCGTGCGGGGCGGCCGCGGCGATCCATTCGAGCGCATCGAGCAGTCGGAGCTGAATGCGCGCGTTCTCGGAGGCGCTGCGCCGGATCTCGTCGAACGCTTCGTGCAGCAGTTCGTCGAACTGCACGCCCAGTGCGACGACGCGCAGCTCGCCGTCGACCTCGCGATAGGGACTAGGGATTCTCCGGGCGGCCAGGCTGCTGAGCACGCCGGTCAGATAGTGGATGCAGCTCACCGCCGTGGTCGGATCGTTGACGCCGGGAGACAGCGCTTTCAGCGCGACATCGACCATCTGGCGCACGCCGAAGCCGACGTCCTGATGCACGGTGCGATATGAATCCACAACGTAGTGGCGTCCGATCTCACGCGCGAGGTCATCTTCATCCGCGCTCGCGTCCGCGCTGCTGAAAGATGCGAGCGCGGCGCCGTGGGTCACGAACTGACCCACGGCGCGCTCCATGCGCACGACGGCGTCGTGCTCGCGCGCGAACTCCAGCAGCCCGTCCTCGTCGATGTACTGTATGTATCCCGTCCTGCGCGACCCTAGAGTGCGCCAAGTGCGCTGATCGAGGCGATACGATGCCTTCGCGACGCTGGCCGCCGGCGCGCGTGCGCCGAGCGTCTGGGGAAAGAGCTTGTCGATCGCCTCCACAGTCTCGTCGTGCACTGACGCCAGTATCCTGCCCGGATCGAGCGTACTGGCGATGTGGTGTATGAAATACACGAGAAAGCCGACGCCGATGATCGCCAGCAGCAGAGCGACCGTGACCGCGGGCCCCGGCACGAATTGTTGCTCGCCCTCGCCGCGAATGGTGCGCAGCACGATGAGTGCGTACACGAACACGCCCGCGAGCACCCCGAGTGCAACCTGGCTATGACGGTCGCGCATGAAGTTACGCAGCACGCGCGGGGTGAACTGCGCGGAGGCCTGAGCGACCGCCACGACCATCACTGAAAACGTCACGCCTGCAACAGTCACGATCGAGCCGGCGATCGTAGCCAGCATGCTGCGGGAGCCCTCGGCCGCCCAGCCCAGCGCAGTACGCGAAAAGGCCTTGCCCAACTCGGTTCCGGGCGGCCCGGACAGCTCGAGCATCACGAGGGCCAGCACGGCGGCGCCGCCGG
>Ga0079224_100001304_pt1 | contig 28288 bp, 24 predicted proteins | sample Stecom2015_FD_80414 | JGI IMG/M metagenome (GOLD analysis project Ga0079224, IMG submission 80414) | Agricultural soil microbial communities from Utah to study Nitrogen management - Steer compost 2015 | ecosystem: Environmental > Terrestrial > Soil > Agricultural land | place: USA: Utah... | reverse complement strand
GCCGCGCGAGAGGTACTGGCGCTTGATCTCCTGCTCGGCGGACTCGAGCTGCGAGCGGTCGAAGATGCGGCCTTCGGCCATGCCGAGCTGGCGCAGCGCCTGCCGGATGGCGTCGGGCTGGAACTCCTTCATCCCCACGAAATCGATCTGCGCGATGGCCGGCCGCTCGCGCACGAGGACGACGAGCACGTTGCCCTCGGCCTCGAGCCGCACGTCCTGGAAAAAGCCCGTGGCGAAGAGCGCGCGCAGGGCCTCCTGCGCCTTCTTCCCGTCGATGACCTCGCCCACCTTCACGGGCAGGTAGGCGAAGACGGTGCCCGGCTCGGTGCGCTGCAGGCCCTCGACGCGGATGTCGCGCACCACGAACGGCGTGAAGGACTGGGCGAAGGCCCCCGCGGTGCCTGCCAGCAGGGCGAGTGCAAGCACCGCCGCGGTCAACGCTCTGCGAACCATCAGCCGGTCAGAAGGCGATTGAAGTCGTTATAGAAGGCGAAGGCCATCAGCACCAGCAGCAGCGCGAGACCTACCCGCTGCCCGAGCTCCATGGCCCGCTCGGAGACGGGCTTTCCCTTGATGAGCTCGATGCCATAGTACATCAGGTGCCCGCCGTCGAGCAGCGGGATGGGAAGCAGGTTCAGCACGCCGAGGCTGATGCTGATGAGCGCGAGGAACGTGAGGTACGAGATCCAGCCGAGCTGCGCCGACTGCCCGGCGAAGTCGGCGATGGTGACCGGCCCGGAGAGATGCTTCCACGAGACCTGGCCGAAGACCATGCGACCGAGCATCCGCAGGCTGAACACCGAGATGTCCCAGGTCTTCGCCACGGCCATGCCGAGACTGGCGAGCGGCCCGTGGCGCACGTGCACGGTCATCGCCTCGCGGTCCGCGGCGGTGATCCTCGGGGCCGCGCCGATGCGCCCGATCACCGCCTCGCCCGCCGGCACCGCCTCGGGGACGACTTCGATCGGCAACGTCGTCTCGCCCCGCTCCACCGTCAGCGCGAGCGGCGTGCCGGGACTTCCGCGCACGGCCTCGACGAGCGCTTCCCAGGTCCCGATCGGCTTGCCGTTCGCGCGCACGATGCGATCGCCGGCGGCAAGCCCCGCCGCCTCGGCGGGCGAGCCGGAAACCACGGCCCCGAGCACCGGCGCGAGCGGCGGCCGGAAAAGGCCGAGGCCGGCGCGAGCGAGCACGTCGCGCTCGACCTCGTCGGTGGAAAAGCCTCTGAAGTCGAGCGTGACGACCCGCGCTGCGCCGTCGTCGCGCGCCGCTTCGAGCGTGATGCGCTCCTGCTCGAGCGCCGCCTGCAGCACGCGCCAGCGCACCTCCTGCCAGGTCGTCACCGCTTCGCCCTCGACCGAGCGCACCGTGTCGCCCGCCTTCAAACCGGCCTGCGCAGCGACGGTTCCCGCCGGCGGCTCGGCGAGCACGGGGCGCGCCTCGGGCATGCCGGCCATGTAGAGGCCCGCGTACAACAGGATCGCGAATAGGAAGTTGAAGGCGGGGCCGGCGGCGACGATGAAGAACCGGCGCCCGACGCTCTGGCGGTTGAAGGCGCGGCGCACCTCCTCCGCGGGAACCGGGCCCTCGCGCTCGTCGAGCATCTTGACGTAGCCGCCGAAGGGGATGGCCGCCAGCACCCATTCGGTGCGGTCCTTCCCGCGCCGCAGGAGCGCGATCGGGCGGCCGAATCCGACGGAGAAGCGCAGCACCCGCACGTTGCAGAGCCTTGCGGCGAGATAGTGGCCGTACTCGTGCACGACGATGAGCACGCCGAGCGCGACGACGAAGGCGACGACCGTGTGCAGGAAGCTCATGCCGCTCGCACCTCGTTGAGGCCGGCGGCGAGCGTCGCGGCGAGCCGCCGCGCCTCGGCATCGGCCCCGAGGACGGTCTCCAGGCTCCCGGCGGCGACGGCGGCGATGCGCCCGAGGGTCTGCTCGATCACTTTCGGGATGGCGATGAACGGCAGGCGCCCTGCGAGGAACGCCTCCACGGCCACCTCGTTCGCCGCGTTGAGGATCGCGGGCGCCGTGCCGCCGGCCTCGAGCGCCGCGTAGGCGAGCCCGATGCACGGGAAGCGCTTGTTGTCGGGCCGCTCGAACGAGAGCGCAGGCGAAGCCGCGAGGTCGAGGTAGCTCGCGCCGGAGGCGACGCGCTCCGGGTACGCGAGCGCGTGCGCGATCGGCACGCGCATGTCGGGATTCGAGAGCTGCGCGAGGATCGAGCCATCGGCGTACTCGACCATGGAATGCACGATGCTCTGCGGATGCACGAGCACCTCGATCCGGGCCGGCGCGACGTCGAAGAGCCAGCGCGCCTCGATCACCTCCAGGCCCTTGTTCATCATGGTCGCGGAATCGACCGAGATCTTGCGTCCCATCACCCAGTTCGGGTGGGCGCAGGCCTGGTCGGGCGTGACCGAGCCGAGCTTGTCGAGCGAGAGCGAGCGGAACGGGCCGCCGGAGGCCGTCAGGATGATCCGTCGCACCGCGCGCGTCGGGCTGCCGGCGAGGCACTGGAAGACGGCGTTGTGCTCGCTGTCGATGGGGAGCAGCACCGCCCGGGCGTCGCTCGCCGCCTGCATGAGGAGCGGGCCCGCCATGACGAGCGCCTCCTTGTTGGCGAGGAGCAGGCGCTTTCCGGCGCGCGCGGCGCAGAGCGTCGCCGGAAGTCCGGCCGCGCCCACGATGGCCGCCATCACGCTCCCGCCGTCCGGGTGCCCGGCCACCTCCTCCAGCGCCCGCGGGCCGAAGAGAAGCTCCGTTCCAACGTCCTTGAAGCGCTCGCGCTCGGCTCGGCTCTCGGGCATGCCCGAGAGCACGGCGTAGGCCGGTCGGTGGCGGCGGCAGAGCTCGAGGAGCGCCTCGCTCCCCGTATGCGCGGTGAGCGCGAACGGCCGGTAGCGCTCCGGATGGCGGGCGAGGACGTCGAGCGTGCTTGCGCCAATCGACCCGGTCGCGCCGAGCACCGTGACGTTCATCTCAGTCGCCTCCCACGATCCACGGAAGCGCCAGCGCGGCGAGCGGCAGCGCCGCCGTGGCGCTGTCCACGCGGTCGAGGACGCCGCCATGGCCCGGAAGAAGCGTGCCGCTGTCCTTGCGGCCGGCCTGCCGCTTGAGCGCCGACTCGAAAAGATCCCCGTAGATGCTGAGGACGGCCAGAAGCGCCGCGGCGCCGACGAGGATCGCCCAGCGCACTTCGCCGGCGAGCAGGCCGCAAATCGCCGCATAGGCGAGCACGCCGGCCACGCCGCCGATCGCGCCTTCCCAGGTCTTGCCCGGGCTGATGCTGGGCGCGAGCTTGCGGCGGCCCCACGCGCGCCCCGTAAAGTAGGCTGCGGTGTCGGCAATCCAGACGCCGCCGAGCACAAGCAGGAGTTCCCCCGGCCGCAACGCGATCATGGCGAGGCCGGCCGGAACCAGGACCGGGAACCCGGCGAGCGAGAGCCAGGGCGTCTGCCGCGCGCCGACCCCGCGCCCGAGCCAGGCGGGCACGACCGCGATCCAGAAGAGCGCCGAGAGGCCGAAGGCGAGGTCGACCCGGCCCGCGTACGCCCACGCGGCGTAGGCGAGGACGACGCTGCCCGCATAGGCCCACGCCACGCCCTGGCGCAGCCCGCAGAGCCGGGCCCATTCCGCGCCCGCGAGCAGCAGCACTGCGGCGACGACCACGGCGAAGGCCGCTTGCGGAAGCAGGAAAAGCGCCGCGAGCAGACCCGCCAGCAGCGCCGCGGCGGTGCCCACGCGCACGGCCAGCGCACCGGCTGCCGGGGGTGCGCCTGCGCCCACCGCTTCAGGCGACCTCGGCCCGCTTCGCCTGCTCGACCTGCTCGCTCGTGCGCCCGAAGCGCCGCTCGCGCTGGCGGTAGGACACGATCGCCGCGTCGAGCGCGGCGGCGTCGAAGTCGGGCCACAGGGTGTCGGTGAAATAAAGCTCGGTGTAGGCAAGCTGCCAGAGGAGAAAGTTGCTGATGCGCTGCTCGCCGCCGGTCCGGATGAAAAGGTCCGGCTCGGGCGCGTAGTGCATCGCCAGGTAGGGGGCCAGGTCGGCCTCGGTGATTTCCTCGCGCAGGCCGCGTGCCTGGAGGAGCCGGTTGGTGGCCTGGAGGATGTCCCACCGGCCGCCGTAGTTCGCGGCGACCGTGAGGGTGAGCCGCTGGTTGGCGGCGGTCAGCTTCTCGCCCTTCTCGATGAGCTGGGTGATCTTCGGGTCGAAGCGCGCGGTGTCGCCGATCACGCGAAGGCGCACGCCGTTGCGATGCAGCTTGCCGACCTCGTTCGTGAGGGCGGCATGGAAGAGCTGCATGAGGAGCGCCACCTCCTCGGCCGGGCGGCGCCAATTCTCGGAGCTGAAGGCGAAGAGCGTGAGGAACTCGACGCCGCGGTCGACGCAGGCCTGGACCGTGGCGCGGACGGCTTCCACGCCGCGCTTGTGGCCGGCGAAGCGCGGCAGGTGCCGCCGCTTCGCCCAGCGCCCGTTGCCGTCCATGATGATGGCCACATGGCGCGGAACGTCGCCGTGCTGCGGCACCGCCTGCGTCGAGCTCGGCGCGCTCATACGGCGAGCAGCTCGGCTTCCTTCTGCTGCAGCAGGCGGTCGATCTCGCCGATGTGGCGGTCGGTGAGCTTCTGCACGTCGTCCTGCGCCCGGCGCTCGTCGTTCTCGGAGATGTCCTTCTTCTTCAGCGCCTCCTTGAGCGCGTGGTTCGCTTCGCGACGCAGGTTGCGGATCGCGACGCGGGCGTTCTCGGCCTCGTGGCGCACCACCTTGATGAGCTCCTTGCGGCGCTCCTCGGTGAGCGGCGGCATCGGCACCCGCACCGTGTCGCCGCTCGTGGCGGGATTGAGGCCGAGGTCGGAGTCGCGGATGGCCTTCTCGACCGTCTGGATCATCTTCTTCTCGAAGGGCGTCACGCCGATGGTGCGCGAGTCGAGCAGCACCACCTTGGCGACCTGGTTGAGCGGCGTCGGATTGCCGTAGTAGTCGACCGAGATGTGGTCGAGCAGCCCCGTGTGGGCCCGGCCCGTGCGGACCTTGGCGAGGTCGCCCTTGAACGCCTCGATGCTCTTGCCCATCTTCTGCTCGGTGGTCTTCTTCAGCTCCGGAATCATGATGCCTCCAGCAAGTCAGGCTCTCGCCCGGGGGGACCGCGGCCCGGCAGTGCAGATCATACGTGAACGAGGGTCCCTTCGTCGTCGCCCACCACCACCCGCCGGAGCGCCTCGCGCTTGAAGATGCTGAACACGCTGATCGGCAGCTTCTGGTCCCGGCACAGCGTGAGCGCCGTGGCGTCCATGACCTTGAGGTTGCGCGCGATGGCCTCGTCGAAGCTGATGCGCGCATAGCGCTCGGCCGTCGGGTCGGTCTTGGGGTCGGCGCTGTACACGCCGTCCACCTTGGTCGCCTTCAGGACGATCTCGGCGCCCATCTCCGCGCCCCGCAGGGCCGCGGCGGTATCCGTGGTGAAGAAAGGATTGCCGGTGCCGGCGGCGAAAATGACGATCTTGCCCTCCTCCAGGTAGCGGATGGCCTTGCCGCGGATATAGGGCTCGACGATCTGCTCGATATTGAGCGCGGAGAGGGCGCGGCTTGCAAGCCCGGCGCGCCGCATCGCGTCCTGCAGGGCGAGGGCGTTCATGACCGTGGCGAGCATGCCCATGTAGTCCGCGGTCGCGCGGTCCATGCCGGCGGCGCCGGGAGCGACGCCGCGGAAGATGTTGCCGCCGCCGATGACCACGGCCGTCTCCACGCCCATGCGGGAGACCTGGGCGATCTCGCCCACGATCGACTCGATCGTCTGGCGGTTGATGCCGAAGGCATCCTCGCCCATCAGGGCTTCCCCCGAGAGCTTGAGCAGGATGCGCTTGTACTTCGGCGTCACGCCGCCTCCTTCATGAGTCTCCCCGGCGCCCGTGGCCGCCCGCTAGCGCGCGCGGGCCGCCTGCGCCTGCGCCATCACCTCGGCGGCGAAGTCGTCGCTGCGCCGCTCGAGGCCTTCGCCGACCACGAAGAACGCATACCCGTGGACCTTCGCCTTCTTCGCCGCGAGCATCTTCTCCACCGTCTGCTTGTCGTCCTTGACGAACGGCTGGCCGAGGAGCGTCTTCTCGTTGATCCACTTGCCGAGCGCGCCTTCGACCATCTTCGCCACGATCTCGGCCGGCTTGCCGGATTCCTTCGCCCGGGCTTCCTGGATGCGCCGCTCCTCGGCGACCGCGTCCTGCGGCACGTCCGCCTTGCCGAGGTAGAGCGGCTTCGCGAAGGCGATGTGCATGCCGAGGTCCTTGCCCACCTCCTCGGGTCCCTCGTAGTCGACCAGCACGCCGATCTTCGTGCCGTGCACGTAGAGCGCGAGCTTCGACGGGCCTTCCTTAGCCTCCAGGCGCCGGAAGCGGCGGATGGTGATGTTCTCGCCGATCTTCTGCACGAGCGCCTGGCGGCGCGCCTCGACCGTGGTGCCGGGGAGATCGATCGACGCGAGCTCCTCGACGTTGGCGGGCGCGCGCGTCGCGACGATCTCGGCGAGCGAGGCCGCGAACGCGAGGAAGTCCTCGTTCTTCGCCACGAAGTCGGTCTCGCAGTTGAGCTCGACCAGGGCGCCGACCCGCGCGTCGGCGGCGAGCCAGGCGCCGATGACGCCCTCGGCGGCGATGCGCGCGGCGGCCTTGGTCGCCTTGGCGCCGCTCTTGATGCGCAGCAGCTCTTCGGCCTTCTTCAGGTCACCGCCCGCCTCGGCGAGCGCCTTCTTGCACTCCATCATTCCGAGGCCGGTGCGCTCTCTCAGCTCCTTCACCATGCCTGCACTGATCTCTGCCATTCCTTTCGCTCCTTGCACCTGCGTTGTACAGCGACGGTTGTCCTGCGCGGCCGTCAGGTTGAAAAAAAGGGGCGCTCGGCCCCTTTCTTCCCGCCCTGGCGGCCAAGGCCTACTTCGCCGCCTCCTCGTCCTCGACCTCGACGAACTCGTCGCGCGAGGCGGCCACGACTTCCTCGACGGCCTGGTTGCGGCCTTCCAGCACGGCGTCGGCGACGCCGCGGGCGTAGAGGCGGATCGCCCTGCTCGAGTCGTCGTTGCCCGGGATCACGTAGTCCACGCCTTCGGGGGAATGGTTCGTGTCGACCACGCCGACCACCGGGATGCCGAGCTTCACGGCCTCGGCGACGGCGCCCTTCTGGTAGCCGACGTCGATGACGAAGAGCGCATCGGGCAGCGCGGAAAGCTCCTTGATGCCGCCGAGCGAGCGCTGCAGCTTCTCCAGCTCGCGCTGTAGGCCGAGCGCCTCCTTCTTGGACATCCGGTCGAAGCTGCCGTCCTGCGCCATCTGCTCCATCTCCTTCAGCCGCTTGATGGACTGCTTCACGGTCTTGAAGTTCGTCAGCATGCCGCCGAGCCAGCGGTGGTCGACGTAGGGCATGGCGCAGCGCTGGGCCTCCTCGCGCACGATGTCGCGGGCCTGTCGCTTGGTGCCGACGAAGAGCAGCGTCCCGCGGTTCGCGGCGAGCTGGCGCACGAACTTCATCGCTTCCTGGTAGAGCACCAGGGTGCGCTCGAGGTTGATGATGTGGATCTTGTTGCGATGGCCGAAGATGTACTGCGCCATCTTCGGGTTCCAGTATCGGGTCTGGTGTCCGAAATGGACGCCGGCCTCGAGCATCTGACGCATGGTCACCGACACGCTTCTCTCCTTAGGGTTGGGTCTGCCGCCCGGTCCAAGAACCCGCTCGCGTTCGCCTGCTGCGAAACGGGCACCCTAGTGAACCGGGCAGGAAATTTACCTGGCGAACCGCCAAGTGAGCCCGAAATTCTAGCATAATCAGGCATCAATGGCCGTAGCACTGAAGACCCCCGAGGAGATCGAGCGCATGCGCGTCGCCGGCCGGCTCGCCTCCGAAGTCCTCGACTTCATCACCCCGTACGTCAAGGCCGGCGTGACGACCGGGAAGCTGAACGACCTCTGCCATGACTACATGGTGAACGTTCAGAAGACCGTGCCCGCGCCGCTCAACTACGCGCCGCCGGGCTACCGGCCCTACCCCAAGTCGATCTGCACTTCCGTCAACCACCAGGTCTGCCACGGCGTGCCCGGCGAGCGGGTGCTGAAGGCCGGCGACATCCTCAACATCGACATCACCGTCATCAAGGACGGCTACCACGGCGACTGCAGCCGCATGTTCTTCGTCGGCGAGCCGAGCATCCAGGCGCGGCGCCTGGTGGAGGTCACGTTCGAGTGCATGTGGCGCGGCATCGGCGAAGTGCGCCCGGGCGCGCGCCTGGGCGACATCGGCGCGGCGATCCAGCGCCACGCCGAGGCAAACGGCTACGCCGTCGTGCGCGAGTTCTGCGGCCACGGCATCGGGCGCAAGTTCCACGAGGAGCCGCAGGTGCTGCACTACGGCCGGCCGGCGACCGGCCTCGTGCTCGAGCCGGGCATGACCTTCACCATCGAGCCCATGATCAACGCGGGCAAGGCGGCCGTGCGCGAGCTCGCCGACGGCTGGACCATCGTCACCAAGGACCACAGCCTCTCGGCGCAGTGGGAGCACACCATCCTCGTGACCGAGACCGGCCACGAGGTCCTGACCCAGTCCGAGGGCACGCGCCTGCCGGCCGCGCAGGCGGGATGAGCGCGCCCGAGCGGATGCCCGCGGCCGCGGAGGAAGGGCGGCGGGCGCTCGCGGCGGGCCGGGCAGCACTGGAGGCGAGCTATGCGAGGCCGCGCACGCCGGGCCGGCTCTCGGTGCGGCCGGCGTCGCTGCTCCGCCGCCATGCCCGGCTGATCGACGGCATCCTCAAGGCGCTCTGGCGCGAGTCGGCGCCGCCGCGCGACGCCGCCCTCGTCGCCACCGGCGGCTACGGGCGCGGCGAGCTTTATCCCGCCTCCGACATCGACATCCTGATCCTCCTCGCCGGCGAGCCGGACGAGGCGGCGCGCGGCGCCATCGAGCGGCTGATCGGCGCCTTCTGGGACATCGGCCTCGAGGTCGGCCACAGCGTGCGCACCGTGGAGGGCTGCATCGAGGCGGCGGCAGGCGACATCACCATCGCCACCAGCCTTCTCGAGTCGCGCTTCCTGTGCGGCAGCCGGAAGCGCTTCGGCGAGCTGCAGTCGGCGTTTCGCCGCGCGCTCGACCCGGTCTCGTTCCTCAAGGCGAAGAAGCTCGAGCAGGAGCAGCGCCACGCGAAGCATCACGATTCCCCGTATTCCCTCGAGCCGAACCTCAAGGAGGCGCCCGGGGGGCTGCGCGACCTGCAGGTCATCCAGTGGATCGCGGCCGCCTGCGGCATCGGCGCGCGCTGGAGCGACCTCGCGGCGAACGGCCTGATCGAGGAGGACGAGGCGCGCAAGCTCGCGCGGCACGAGGCGGCCTTCCAGGACCTGCGCATCCGGCTCCACTACCTCGCGCGAAGGCGCGAAGACCGCATCGTGTTCGACTACCAGGAGGCGCTTGCCGAGCAGTACGGCTACGCCGGGACCGAGCACCGCCGGGCAAGCGAGGCGATGATGCAGCGCTACTACCTCGCGGCGAAGACCGTCACGCAGCTGAACACCATCCTCCTGCAGAACCTCGAGGCGCGCTTCGCGCCGCGGCCGGCCGTGCCCGCCCGGCCGCTCAACGAGCGCTTTCGCATCGAGGGCGAGCTCCTCGAGGTGGTCGACGAGCGCATCTTCCAGCAGACGCCCTCGGCCGTGCTCGAGTCCTTCCTCCTCATGATGCAGCACCCGGAGCTCCGCGGCATGACGGCGTCGACGCTGCGCGCGCTGTGGCGCGCGCGCACGGCCGTCGACGCCCGCTTCCGCGCCGACCCGGTGGCGCGCCTGCTCTTTCTCCTCATCCTCCAGCAGCCGCGCGGCATCGTGCACGAGTTCCGGCGCATGAACCAGTACGGGATCCTCGGCCGCTACCTTCCCGAGTTCGGCCGCATCGTCGGCCAGATGCAGCACGACCTCTTCCACGTCTATACCGTGGACCAGCACATCCTCATGGTCGTGCGCAACCTCCGCCGCTTCACGATGCCGGAGCTCGCCCACGAGTTCCCGCTCTGCAGCGAGCTCATGAACGGATTCGAGCGCCGCTGGCTCCTGTACGTCGCCGCCCTCTTCCACGACATCGCCAAGGGCCGCGGCGGCGACCATTCGGAGCTCGGCGCCGACGACGCGAGGCGCTTCTGCCGCCGCCACGGGCTCGCGCCGCAGGACGAGGACCTCGTCGCGTTCCTCGTGGAGAACCACCTCGCCATGTCGGGGGTCGCGCAGAAGCAGGACGTGCACGACCCGGAGGTCGTGCGCGCGTTCGCCGCGCGGGTCGGGACCGAGCGGCGCCTCGTCGCGCTCTATCTCCTCACGGTCGCCGACGTGCGCGGCACGAGCCCCAAGGTCTGGAACGCCTGGAAAGGCAAGCTCCTCGAGGACCTTTTCCGCGCCGCACGGCGCGTGCTCACCGGCGAGCCGCTCGCGCGCGACAAGGCGCTCGCCGAAAAGCGCGAGGAAGCCGTCCGGCTCCTTCGCCTCTACGCGCTCTCCGACGGCGTCAAGGACCGCCTCTGGAAGCAGCTCGACATCACGTATTTCCTGCGCCACGACGCGCAGGAGATCGCCTGGCAGACGCGCAACCTTCACTACCGCGTCGATACCGATGCGCCGGTCGTCAAGGCGCGCCTCGCGCCCTTCGGCGAAGGCCTGCAGGTCATGATCTACACGAAGGACCGGGAGGCGCTCTTCGCTCGCATCTGCGGCTGCTTCGAGCGGCTGGGCTTCAGCATCGCCGAGGCCAAGATCCACACGACGCGCAACGGCTACGCGCTCGACACCTTCGTCGTCCTCGGGCAGGGGACCACGCCGCACTACCGCGACATGATCAGCCTCACGGAGGCGGCGCTCGCCGAGGATCTCTCGAAGGACGGCCCCCTCCCGCCGCCGCGCGGCGGCCGCATCTCGCGCCGGGTGCGGCACTTTCCCATCACGCCGAGCGTGGACGTGCGCCCGGACGAGCGCGGCGCCTACCAGGTGCTCTCCCTCGTCGCGAGCGACCGCCCGGGATTGCTCTACGCCGTGGCGCGGGTGCTCGCGCGCTACCGCATCAACCTGCACACGGCGCGCATCAACACGCTGGGCGACCGCGCCGAGGACGTCTTCCTCGTCTCCGGCGAGGCGCTCTCGAATCCGCGCACGGTGCTGCAGCTCGAGCAGGACCTCGTCAAGGCGCTCCAGGTCAACGACTCGGCCTAGCGGGCCGGCCCGGCTAGTCGTCGGCCAGATCGGCGCCCGGAAAGAGCACGTCGGTAAAGCCGAACTGGGTGAGGTCGCGGATGCGTCTCGGGTAAAGGATGCCGTCGAGGTGATCGACCTCGTGCTGGACGACGCGGGCATGGAAGCCCTCGGCTTCGCGCTCGAAGGGCCGGCCCTGCTCGTCGAGCCCGCTGTAGCGAAGGCGCCGGTAGCGCGGCACGAGGCCCCGCATGCCGGGCACCGAGAGGCAGCCTTCCCAGCCCTCCTCCATCTCCTCCGAGAGCGGCGTGATCACCGGATTGATGAGCACCGTGTCCGGGACCGGCTCGACGCCGGGATAGCGCGGGTTCGAGGCGACGCCGAAGATCACCACGCGCAGGAGCACGCCGATCTGCGGCGCGGCGAGCCCGGCGCCGTTCAGGTGCGCCATGGTGTCGCGCATGTCCTGGAGCAGCGCGGCAAGCTCCGGCGTGCCGAAGCGCGTGACCTTCTCCGAGACCTGGAGGAGCCGCGGATCACCCATGCGGAGGACTTCGCGGATCATTCGCTGCAGAGCGCCTCGATGATGCGCCGCACCCGGCCCATGGACTCGGCGAGCACCGCCTCGATCCGGTCGAGCGGCACCGCGTGCTCGCTGTCGCCGCGCCCGGCGGCGTAGTTCGCGACGAGGTTGATCGCAGCGTATTCCAGGCTCACCTCGCGGGCAAGCGCGGCCTCCGGCATCCCGGTCATGCCGACGACGTCGGCGCCGTCGCGCTCGAGCCGCGTGATCTCGGCGGCGGTCTCGAGCCGCGGCCCCTGGGTCGCCGCGTAGACGCCGCCGTCGACGATCGGCTCCCCGCAGCGGGCGGCCGCCGCGAGCAGGCGCCGGCGAAGCGGCGCCGAGTAAGGCTCGGTGAAGTCGATGTGGTTCACCGGGGCGCCGACGCCCTCGAAGAAGGTCGAGGCCCGGCCCCAGGTGTAGTCGATGATCTGGTCGGGGAGCACGAGCACGCCCGGGCCGAGGTCGTTGCGGATGCCGCCGACGGAGGCGACCGACACGACCGCGTCGGCGCCGGTTTCCTTGAGCGCCCACAGGTTGGCGCGATAGTTCACCTGGTGCGGCGCGATGGTGTGGCCGTAGCCATGGCGGGCGAGGAACACGACGTCCTTTGCGGCGATGCGGCCGAAGGTGAGCGCCCCGGAGGGCTCGCCGTAGGGCGTGCGCATGATCTTGCGCTGCGTGACCTCCATGTTGCCGAGCTTCGAGAGCCCGCTTCCGCCGATGATCGCCAGCATCCCTAGTCTTCCTTCATCGCCCGGATCTCCGGGAGGTTGCGCCAGTAGCCCTTCGCGTCCATGCCGCAGCCGAACACGAAGCGGTCGGCCACCCTGAGGCCCACGAAGTCGGCGGCGATCGGCTTCGCCACCGAAAGCTCCTTTTCGACCAGCACGGCGCACTGGAAGCTCGCCGCGCCGAGCCCCAGCAGCCGCTCGCGGATGGCGCTCATGGTCTGGCCGCCGTCCAGGATGTCGTCCAGCACGAGCACGTCGCGCCCCGCGACGCGGGGCGGCGGCGTGACGCGCCACTCGATGGTTCCGCCGCGCGTGGCAGACCCGTAGCGCGAGGCGTGGATGTAGTCGAAGTCGAGCGGGAAGCGAAGGAGCGGCAGGATCTGCCCGGCGAACACCACCGCGCCGCCCATGACGGCGAGGACGAGCGGGTAGCGCTCGGCGAGGCGCGCCTCGATCTCGGCAGCCAGGCGGCGCACGGCGGCCTGCACTTCGTCGGCGCTGGCGACGGGCTCCGAGCGCTCGAGGAATTCCCAGGCGGCCTTCGCGTGATCGGTCAGGGCATCGGGCGATTCGGCCATCGCCCCGAGTCTATCCGATTGCACAATCTGGGCCCCCGCCTTCGCGGGGGCGACTACCTTGCACTTGCTACCTTCGACCTTGCTTGCCTAGCCGGTCCGGCGCGACTCGAGGAAGCGGCGGAACTCGGCGCCGACCTCGGGATGGCGCACGCCGAGATCGACGGTCGCCTGCAAGTAGCCGAGCTTCGAGCCGCAGTCGTAGCGCCTGCCGGGGAGCCGCAGCGCGAGCACGCGCTCCTCGCCGAGCAGCGCGGCGATGCGGTCGGTGAGCTGGATCTCGCCGCCGGCGCCGGGCGTCACCTGGCCGAGAAGGTCGAAGATCCGCGGCGTGAGCACGTAGCGGCCGATGACGGCGAGGTTCGACGGCGCGTCCGCCGGCTTCGGCTTCTCGACGATGCCGTGCACCCGGGCGACATCGCCCTCCATGGCGTCCGCCGTGACGATGCCGTAGTTCTGGGTCTGGTCGCGCGGCACCTCCTCCACCCCGAGGAGCGACGCCGACTCGCGCTCGAACACCTCGGCCATGCGCGCCATGGCGGGCGGTTCGGAGTCCATGAGGTCGTCCGCCAGCAGAACGGCGAACGGCTCGCGGCCGACGATCGGCTGCGCGCAGAGCACGGCGTGCCCGAGCCCGAGCGGCTCGGCCTGGCGCACGTACATGCAGCGCACGTTGCAGGGCAGGACCGACTTCACCATGTCGAGCAGGCCCTCCTTGCCCTTGCGCTCGAGCTCGGTCTCGAGCTCGTAGGCCTTGTCGAAATGGTCCTCGATGGCGCGCTTGTTGCGCCCCGTGACGAAGATCATGTCGGTGATCCCGGCGGCCGCCGCCTCCTCGACCGCGTACTGGATGAGGGGCTTGTCGACGACCGGGAGCATCTCCTTCGGGCTCGCCTTGGTCACCGGAAGGAAGCGGCTGCCGAGACCGGCGACCGGGAAGACGGCTTTTCTCAGCTTGATGGGCATGGCTACGAAGCGTCCAGTAGATCCTTGAGTTGCTGTTCGTCGATGACTTCGACGCCGAGCGCGCGGGCGCGCTCGAGCTTGCTGCCGGCGTCGGCGCCCGCCACGAGGTAGTCGGTCTTCGCGGAGACCGAGCTCGTCACCTTGTGCCCTTTCGACTCGATGAGGGCTTTCGCCTCGTCCCGCGTCAGGCCGGAAAGGGTCCCGGTCAGGACGAACGTCTTGGCGCCCCCCGAGGCGGACTTGGAGACCGTCGCAGCCGACGGCGCTTCCTCCGGCAGCACGCGCACGCCGTGCTCGGGGTCCGTCAGCCGCGCGATGACCCCTCGGTTGTGCGGCTCGTGGAGGAACTGCTGGAGGCTTTCCATGAGCTCCGGTCCGATGCCTTCCAGGGGCACGGCGAGCAGCGGCTCGCCGCGCCTCTTGAGCGCCGTATTCTGCTTGCGGACGGCCTCCTTGTCTGCCGCCAGGGTGGACCATTCGGCTTCCAGCAGGGCCTGGAAGCTGCGGAAGTGCCGCGCCAGCACCTTGGCCACTTCCTCCCCGACGCCCGGAATGCCGAGCGCGTAGATGAAGCGCGCAAGCGGCATGTCGCGCGAGCGCTGGATGCTCTGCACCAGGTTCTGCGCCGATTTCTCGCCCATGCGCTCGAGCCCGGCGAGCGTCTGCGCGTCGAGCCGGTAAAGATCCGAGGGATCCTTCACGAGCCCGCGCTCGACGAGCTGGTCGACGAGCTTCTCGCCCAGCCCCTCGATGTCCATGGCGCGCCGGCTGGCGAAGTGGAGCAGCGTCTGCTTGCGCTGCGCCTTGCAGTAGAGGCCGCCGGTGCACCGGGTCGCCGCCTCGCCGGGCACCCGGATGACCGGCGAGCCGCAGACGGGACAGGTGCGCGGCATCTCGAAGCGGTCGGCGGGCCGGCGCGGGCCCGGGGTGCGCACGCCGACGACCTCGGGAATCACGTCCCCGGCGCGGCGCACCGTCACGAGGTCGCCGATCCAGACGTCCTTGCGGCGCAGCTCGTCCTCGTTGTGGAGCGTCGCGTTGCTGACGTTCACGCCGCCGACGAACACCTCCTTCAGCCGGGCGACCGGCGTGAGCGCCCCCGTGCGCCCCACCTGCACGTCGATCGCCAGCACCTCGGTGCTCGCCTCTTCCGCCGGGAACTTGTGCGCGACGGCCCAGCGCGGCTCGCGCGCGAGGAAGCCGAGCTTCGCCTGGAGCTCGAGGCTGTTCACCTTGTAGACCACGCCGTCGATGTCGAAGGGCAGCGACGGCCGCAGCTTGCCGATGCGCCGGTGGTAGTCCGCGAGCGCCTCGGGGCCCCGCAGGACCTCGCGCTTGTCGTTGACGGGAAAGCCGAAGCCTTCCAGGGCGTCCAGCACGGCGCTTTGCGTGGGCGGAACCTCCCAGTCCTCGACGCGACCCAGGCCGTAGACGAACAGGCGGAGCGGGCGGCGCGCGGTGATCCGCGGGTCGAGCTGGCGCAGCGCGCCCGCGGCGGCGTTGCGCGGGTTGGCGAAAACCTTCTGCCCTGCCTCGCGCTGGCGCGCGTTGAGCGCGTCGAAGTCGGCGCGGTTCATGTAGACCTCGCCGCGCACCTCCAGCACGGGGGGCGGCGCGCCGCGCAGGCGCAGGGGCACCTGCCGGATGGTGCGCGCGTTCTGCGTCACGTTCTCGCCCACCTGCCCGTCGCCCCGCGTGGCGGCGCGCACGAGCACGCCCTCCTCGTAGAGCAGGCTGATCGCGACGCCGTCGAACTTGAGCTCGGCGTTGTACTCGATCGGAGCAGGCGCGTCGGGCAGCTCGCGGCGGATTCGCGCGTCGAAGTTCGCCGCGGCCGCGTCTTCGGTATCGGTCTCCGTCCGGATGGAGAGCATCGGCAGCTCGTGGCGCACCGGCTCGAGCTCCGGCAGCGGCGCTCCGCCCACGCGCTGCGTGGGCGAGTCCGGCGTGCGAAGCTCCGGATGCGCTTCCTCGAGCGCCTGGAGCTCGCGGAAGAGCGCGTCGTACTCCGCGTCGGAGATCTCCGGCGCGTCCTCGACGTAGTAGAGCCGGTTATGGCGCTCCACTTCGTCGCGCAGCCGCTTCCAGCGCGCGGCAACGGACTCCGGCGTGCTCACGAGAAGAGGCGATTGGCGATGCTGCCGCCCGGGGGGATGCCGGCCTCGGCGAGCCGCCGCTGCACCGGCTCGAGCTGCGAGGCGATGGCCGAGAGCGCGCGCTCGTCGAGCGGCTGCCCGCGATCGTCGATGAGGCGCGCCCCCAGGCGCGCCGCGAGCCCCGTCGCGTCGCTCGCCATCTCCGCATAGGCCTGCAGGACCGAGGGCGTGCGCGGCAGGTCGAGGAGCAGCGTCACCCCGTCCTTTCGCCCGACGATCGCGTACGGCGCCTCGGCCACCGCGGCCTCGACCTGCTCGCGCAGGTCCCCGTCCGCCGGCGACTTCACGAGGTGCAGGGCGACCTGGATGTCGGTATCGGCGCACAGCGCATCGAGCTCGCGCGCGTAGTCGAGCGCCGCGCGCATCTCGGGCGCGGACACCTCCGCGCGCAGGCGCGCCGCGAGCGTCTCCACTTCCGTCCGGAACTCCACGAGCTCGGCGTCGCCGACGACGCCGCTGCGGCTCACGAGCTGGAGCGAGGCCTGCAGCGCGTTGAAGCTGTCGAAGCCGCCCGGCAGGACGCGCTTCCAGCCGGCGCCGCCGGAGCCGGCGAGGAGCGCGCGCCGGCCGAAGCGCTGCTCGATGGGACGCCAGGCCTCGAGCGCCGCAGCGCCCGGGATGCCGGTCGGCACCCTGAGGACGACGATGTAGTCGATCTTCGCGTCGGGCAGCGCGGCGTCGGAGGGCGCGGCGCTCGCCGTGGCGGCCGGCGCCGGCGGTACGGCCTCGCCGGGCCTTCTCGATGGCGCCCGGGGCGCCGCCGGTGCCTCGCCCTCCCCGAGCAGGACGTCGGAATGCCGGGCGGCGAACGCGCGCTCGGTCTCCCGCCGCGCCCGGTGCTCCTGCCACCGGTTGTAGGCGAGCACTCCCGCCACGGCCGCGATGCCGAGGAGCAGCAGGCCGAGCTGGAGGTCGCTCATCGCCTCAGGCCGCGAGCTCCTCCCGGATGCGCAGCGCCTGATCGATGTCGACGGCTACGACCCGCGAGACGCCCGACTCGGGCATGGTGACGCCGACGAGCTGCTCTGCCATTTCCATCGAGATCTTGTTGTGGCTGATGAAAAGGAACTGCGTCTGCGCCGACATCCGCTTCACGAGGTCGCAGAACCGCTGCGTGTTGGAGTCGTCGAGCGGAGCGTCGACCTCGTCGAGCAGGCAGAAGGGCGCCGGATTGAGCTGGAAGAGCGAGAAGACGAGCGAGATGGCGGTGAGCGCCTTCTCGCCGCCGGAGAGCAGGTGGATGCTGCTGTTGCGCTTTCCCGGCGGATGCGCCATGACCTGCACGCCGGCATCGAGGATCTCCTCGCCCGTCATGACGAGCTTCGCCTCGCCGCCGCCGAAGAGGGCGGGAAAGAGCGTGCCGAAATGGCGGTTCACGCTCTCGAAGGTCTCGCGCAGGAGCTCGCGCGTCTCGCGGTCGATCTTGCGGATGGCGTCCTCGAGCGTGCGAACCGCCTCCTCGAGGTCCGCCGCCTGCGAGTCGAGGAAGCTCTTGCGCTCCTTGCTCGTGCCGAGCTCTTCCAGCGCCGCAAGGTTCACCGCGCCCAGCTCGGCGATCGCCTGGCCGAGGCGCGTGATCTCGCCTTGCAGCACGGACGGCCGCGGCGCGTCCTGCGCGGCGGCCTCGAGCGCGGCCTCGTCGGCGTTGGCCTCGCGAAGCTGCGTGGCGAACTGCTCGGCGTTGAGCCCGGCGGCCTGCTCCTTCAGGCGAAGCTCCCCCAGGCGCTCGCGAAGCGGCGCCACCCTCGCCTCGACGGCAAGGCGCGCCTCTTCCAGCTCGCGCAGCCGCCCGGCCGCGCCTTCGACCGCGTCGCGCGCCTCGGCGAGCGTCTTCTCGCACGCGAGGCGCGCCTCGACCGCCGCGTCGAGCGCCTCGCGCACGGCGGGAATGGGATCGGCGGAGAGCTCCTCGGCGAGCCGGGCGATCTCGGCCTCGGCGCGCTCGATCTGCTGGTCGATGACGCGCACGGAATTGTCGATCTCGGCGATCTTGGAGCCGCACTCGCGCTCGGAGAAGACGGCGTTCTGCGCTTCGCGCTCGGCCTGCTGCACGGCGCGGCGCTGCTCGGCGAGGGCGGTCTCGGCCGCCACGTGCTCCTCGCGGACCGCATCCAGCGCCTCGCGCGCGGCGGCGATGGTGGACGCGAGCGCCTCGATGCGCTGCTCGCACTCGGCGAGCGTGCCGACCGCGCTCTCGAGCTCCGCCTCGACCTCGGCAAGCTCCGCGCGGAGCTTCGCGCTGCGCTCGCGATAGCGCTCCTGCTGCTGCGCGAGCTTCACCTGCTCGATCTGCGCGTCGTGCTGCGCCTTCTGGCGAGCGGCCACCTCCTCGCGGGCGGCGGCGAGCTCGTCGGCGCGCGCCGCCGAGGCGGCCTCGCTCTCCTCGAGCCGGGCACGGGCGGCCTCGACGTCGCGCGCGAGGTTCTCGCAGCGCGCCTCGAGCTGCTCGATCTGCGCCTGGCGCAGCAGCACGCCTTCGTCGCCGCTTTCGTCCGGGGCGTGGAAGCTGACGGTATGGCGCGTGAACTGATGCCCTTCGCGGTTGACGAGCACGGCGCCCGCCGGCAGCGCCTGGCGCGCCGCCTCGTCGGGCGTGCCCTCGCACGCGTGGACGCCGTCCAGCCAGTCGGCGAGCGCGCCCGAAAGCCCTTCCCCGAGCGCATGCACTTTGGACGCGAGCGGCGCGAAGCCCTCGACGCGCAGCCCGGGCTCGGCGGCGCCTGCCCGGAAGACGCTCGCCTTCGCGGGCGGATGGTCCTCGAGCACCGCGGCAAGCGACGCCGCCTCGCTCATCTCGACCGCATGCAGGCGCTCGCGCAGCACGGCCTCTACGGCGGTCTCCCAGCCCGGCTCGATGCGAAGCCGCTGCCACAGCCGAGGCAGCGCGGCGTGCCCGTGCTTCTCGTGCCAGGCGCGAAGCGCCTCGTCGTCGGCCGCAGCCTCCTGGATCTGGCGCAGGGTGGCGAGCTGCGCCTCGGTCGCCGCATGCTCGCGCTGGGCGCTGGTGAGGGCGTCCGCCACCTGCGAGCGCTCTTCCTCGAGCGCCGCACAGTCGTTCTGCAGGCTCTCGACCGCCGCCTGCGCGGCGCTTACGGCATCGGCAAGCCCCGCCAGCCGGCCGGCGAGCGATTCGACCTCGGCCGCGTCGGGCTCCGCGAGCGCGCCGAGCTCGCCCTGCAGCCGCTCGCGGCGCTGCTCGAGCCCCTGGCGGGTGCGCTCGGCGTGGGCGAGGTTGCTCTGCTCGACCTGCAGCCGGCTCTCGGCCTGCACGAGTTCACTTCGCTTCTCGTTCAGCCGCTCCTGCACGCCGCGGAACGCCTGCTCCACTTCCGGCAGCCGGGCATTCTGCGCCGCGAGCGCTTCCTGCGTCGCGGCGAGCGCCCTCTTGGCTTCCACGGCGCGCGAGGCCCACATGTGCAGCGCCTGCGTGAGCTGCGAGCGCTGCTCGCGCCAGGAGGCGAGCTGCGAGCGCCGCTCCGCGTCCTGCCGCTCGAGCCGCTGGCGCGTCTCCTCGGCGTGGCGCAGCTCCGACTCATGGCGCGCGACCTCGGCGTTGGCGGCGTAGAGCGCGCCCTGGGCCGCGTTCAGCGCGTCGCCCGCGCCGAAGTGGGCCACGCGCGCTTCCTCGACGCGCGCCTCGATGCTGCGCGCCTCGGCGTTCTCGGCCTCGAGCTGGTTCGTCGTGCGCTCGATCTCCGCGGCGTGGCGCTCGCGCTCCGCGCTCGCGTCGCGCTTTCGCAGGTACCAGAGGAGCTGCTGCTTCGACTGCAGGGACGCCTGGTGCTCCTTGTAGCGCGCGGCCACCTCGGCCTGGGCTTCGAGCTTCTCGAGCTGCGCCGCGAGCTCCGTGCGGATGTCGGTGATGCGCGCCAGGTTGTCGCGCGTGTCGGAGAGCCGGTTCTCGGTCTCGCGGCGGCGCTCCTTGTACTTGGAGATCCCGGCGGCCTCCTCGAGGAAGACGCGCAGCTCCTCGGGCTTCGCCTCGATCACGCGCGAGATCATGCCCTGCTCGATGATGGCGTAGGCGCGCGGGCCGAGCCCCGTGCCGAGGAAGATGTCGGTGACGTCGCGGCGCCGCACGTGCGTGCCGTTGATGTAGTACGAGGACTCGCCGTCGCGCTGGAGCACCCGCTTGACGGAGATCTCGGCGTACTGCGACCACTGCCCGGCCGCGCGGCCGAGCGAGTTGTCGAAGGTGAGCTCCACCGAAGCGCGCGAATGCGGCTGCCGGTTCACCGAGCCGTTGAAGATGACGTCCTGCATCGAGTCGCCGCGCAGCGCCGAGGCCCGGGACTCGCCGAGCACCCAGCGCACCGCGTCGATCACGTTCGATTTGCCGCAGCCGTTGGGGCCGACGACGCCGACCAGCTGGCCGGGGACATGAATCGTTGTGGGATCGACGAAAGACTTGAAGCCTGCGAGTTTTATTTGAGTGAGTCGCACGCAAAAAATGATACCATCGCGCGCTCGAATTCCGCTTCGGAAAACATCGCTTCCCGCCGGACACGACGATGCCTTCGCGCCCCACGAAGCGGCTGGAAACGTTTCCCAATCCGACGCCGCAGCGCGACTACCGGATCCACATGGAGATCCCGGAGTTCACCTGCCTTTGTCCCAAGACCGGGCAGCCCGACTTCGCCACCCTCAAGCTCGAGTACGTGCCCGACCGGCTCTGCGTCGAGCTGAAGTCGCTCAAGCTGTACATCTGGTCCTATCGCGACGAGGGCGCCTTCCACGAGGCGGTCACCAACCGCATCCTCGACGATCTCGTCGCCGCCACCCGGCCGCGCTACCTGCGCCTGGAGGCCCGCTTCAACGTGCGCGGCGGGATCTGGACGACCGTGGTCGCGGAGCACCGCAAGCGCGGCTGGCGCGCCTCGTGACGCGCCGCGCTGGCTGACGCGCCCGTAGTGACGCCGCGGTGAACCCGCTTCTTTCGCGCCTGCAGCCCTACCCGTTCGAGCGGCTGCGCGCGCTGCTCGCCGGCACGGCGCCCGCCGCGGGCTTCTCGCCGGTCGACCTCTCGATCGGCGAGCCGAAGCATCCGACGCCGGCCTTCATCCGCGAGGCGCTCACCCGCTCGCTCGACGGGCTCGCCGCCTATCCCCGCACCGCCGGGCTGCCCGAGCTTCGCCGCGCCATCGCCGGGTGGCTCGAGCGCCGCTACGCCCTTCCGGCCCTGGACCCCGAGACGCAGGTGCTGCCCGTGAACGGCTCGCGCGAGGCGCTCTTCGCCTTCGCGCAGACGGTCGTCGACCCTTCGTGCGGCGACGCGCTCGTGCTCTCGCCGAACCCCTTCTACCAGATCTACGAAGGCGCGGCGCTCCTCGCCGGCGCCCGGCCGATCTATGCCGAGGACCCGGCGCGCCACGAGCAGTGGCAGGGCGTGCAGCTCGCCTATGTCTGCTCGCCCGCGAACCCGACCGGGAAGGTGCTCTCGCTCGAGGACTGGAAAGCGCTCTTCGCCGCCTCCGACCGGCACGGCTTCGTCATCGCCGCCGACGAGTGCTATTCGGAGCTCTACTACGGCACGCCGCCGCTCGGCGCGCTCGAGGCGGCGCACCGGCTCGGGCGCGCGGGCTATCCCCGCCTCGTCGTCTTCTCCAGCCTGTCGAAGCGCTCCAACGTCCCGGGCATGCGCTCGGGCTTCGTCGCGGGCGACGCCGCGCTCCTGAAGGCGTTCCTCCTCTACCGCACCTACCACGGCTCCGCGATGAGCATCGCCGTGCAGAAGGCGTCGGCGGCCGCGTGGGCCGACGAGGCGCACGTGGAAGAGAACCGCCGGCTCTACGCCGCGAAGTACGCCCGCGTGCTGCCGCTCCTCGAGGACAAGGCACAGACGGCGCTGCAGGCGGACATGCCCGAGGGCGGCTTCTATCTCTGGATGCGCACGCCGCTCGACGACGAGTCCTTCACGCGCCGCCTCTTCGAGGCGCGCAACGTCCTCGTGCTGCCGGGGAGCTACCTCGCGCGCGAGGCCTCGGGGCACAATCCCGGGCGCAACCGCGTCCGGGTGGCGCTCGTCGCGCCGCTCGAAGAATGCGTCGACGCCGTGCGGCGCATGGTCGATTTCGCAAGGACACTCTAAGGAGCCATGGACAACACCGCACAGAAGACGATCGAGGAAGCCTGGGAGAACCGCGCCGAGCTCGGCCCCGCCAGGGCGCCGGCGGCGCTGCGCGAGGCCGTCGAGCACGTGCTCGACGGGCTCGACAAGGGACGGCTGCGCGTGGCCGAGAAGGTCGACGGGACCTGGGTCACGCACCAGTGGATCAAGAAGGCGGTCCTTCTTTCCTTCCGGCTGGAGGACAACCGCCTGATCGAGGGCGCCGAGACGCGCTACTACGACAAGGTGCCGTCGAAGTTCGCCGCCTACGACGCCGCCGCCTTCTCCGCCGGCGGCTTCCGCGTCGTCCCGCCGGCGAGCGCGCGCCGCGGCGCCTACGTCGCCCGCAACGCCGTCCTCATGCCCTCCTACGTCAACATCGGCGCCTACGTGGACGAAGGCACCATGGTCGACACGTGGGCGACCGTCGGCTCCTGCGCGCAGATCGGCCGGAACGTCCATCTCTCCGGCGGCGTCGGCATCGGCGGCGTGCTCGAGCCGCTGCAGGCGAACCCCGTCATCATCGAGGACAACTGCTTCATCGGCGCGCGCTCCGAGGTGGTCGAGGGCGTGATCGTGGAGGAGAACAGCGTGCTCTCCATGGGCGTGTTCATCGGCCAGAGCACCAAGATCTTCGACCGCGAGCGGGGCGAAGTCCTCTACGGCCGGGTGCCCGCCGGCTCCGTGGTCGTCCCCGGCACCCTGCCCTCGGCCGACGGCAGCTGCGCGCTCTACTGCGCCGTGATCGTCAAGAAGGTGGACGCGAAGACAAGGGCCAAGACGAGCCTCAACGATCTCCTTCGCGGCGACTAGAATACGGACGGCTCGTACCAGGAAGGGAGGGCTCCAGCATGTCCGCGATGAAGCGCCTGTTCCAGATCATGGCCGACAAGAAGGCGTCGGACATCTTCCTGTCGGTCGGCGCGCCGATCAACATCAAGATCAACGGCGTGGCCATGCCGGTCAACCAGACCGTCATGACCGCCGACACGGTGCGCCAGCTCCTCTACGAGGTGCTGACCGAGCGGCAGGTGCGCGAGTTCGAGGAGGAGATGGAGCTGAACACCGCCTACGCGCTCGACGGCGTGGGGAGCTTCCGCATCAGCGCCTTCCAGCAGAAGGGCTCGCCGGCCGTGGTGGTGCGCTACATCCCGGGCAGCATCCCCTCGATCGACACGCTCGGCGTGCCCGAGGTGCTGAAGGAAGTCATCATGGACAAGCGCGGCCTCATCCTGATGGTCGGCGCCACCGGCTCGGGCAAGTCGACCTCGCTCGCCGCCATGCTCGACTACCGCAACGAGCGCAAGTCCGGCCACATCCTCACGCTGGAGGACCCGGTCGAGTTCATCTTCCAGAACAAGAAGTCGATCGTGAACCAGCGCGAGGTCGGCACCGACACGAAGGCCTTCGAGATCGCGCTGAAGAACGCCCTGCGCCAGGCGCCCGATTGCATCCTGATCGGCGAGATCCGCGACAAGCAGACCATGGCGATGGCCCTCGCCTACGCGCAGTCGGGCCACCTGTGCCTCGCGACGCTGCACGCGAACAACAGCTACCACGCCATGAACCGCATCATCAACTTCTATCCGCTGGAGAACCGCCCGGCGCTGCTGCTCGACCTGGCGGCGGCGCTGCGGGCGGTCATCTCGCAGCGCCTCGTGCGCACGAAGGCCGGCGCGCGCGTGGCCGCGGTGGAAGTGCTGCTCAACACGCGCCACATCGCCGAGCTCATCGAGAAGGGCGAGATCAGCGAGATCAAGGAGGCGCTGGAGAAGAGCATGTCGCCCGGGTCGCAGACCTTCGAGCAGGCGCTCTTCAAGCTCTTCATGGAAGGCAAGATCACGCAGGACGAGGCGATGGCGAACGCCGACTCGGCCACCAACATGCTGTGGCTCATCAACCAGGCGACCGCGGGCGAGATCACCGCCTCGGGCAAGCCGCCGGCCAGGAGCGACGTGACGCCCTCCGGCCCCGAGAGCCCGAAGGCGGCCGACCAGTCCGGCGCCAACGGCGCCTCGTTCAGCGACTTCAAGATCGACATGAATGCCTGAGGCGGGCGGGCGCGTCCGGGCGCTCCTCGAAGCGCTCATCGCCCGGCGCTCGGTCACGCCCGAAGACGCCGGCTGCCAGGCGCTGATCGCCGGGCGGCTCGGGCGCTGCGGCTTTCGCTGCGAGCCGATGCGCTTCGGCGAGGTCACGAACCTGTGGGCCCGCCGGGGCGACGCGGCGCCGCTCGTCTGCTTCGCGGGCCATACCGACGTGGTGCCGACCGGCCCGCTCGAGGAGTGGCATTCGGATCCCTTCACGCCCACCGTTCGCGAAGGCAAGCTCTACGGCCGCGGCGCGGCCGACATGAAGTCGTCGCTCGCCGCCTTCGTCGTCGCCGTCGAGGACTTCGTGGCCGAGCGGCCCGGCCACGCCGGCTCCATCGCCTTTCTCCTCACCTCCGACGAGGAAGGGCCCGCCGTGGACGGGACCGTGCGCGTGGTCGAGGCGCTGAAGGCCCGCGGCGAGCGCATCCACTACTGCATCGTGGGCGAGCCGACCTCGGTCGAGGCGCTGGGCGACACGCTGAAGAACGGCCGCCGCGGCTCGCTCTCCGGGCGCCTGACCGTGCGCGGCGTCCAGGGGCACGTCGCCTACCCGCACCTCGCGCGTAATCCGGTGCACGAGCTCGCCCCCGCCCTCGCCGAGCTTGCGGCCACGCGCTGGGACGAAGGCAACGAAGCCTTTCCGCCGACCACCTGGCAGGTCTCGAACATCCATGCCGGTACCGGCGCCGCCAACGTGATCCCGGGGAGCGTCACGGTCGACTTCAACTTCCGCTTCTCGACCGAGAGCACCGAAAGCGCGCTTCGCGAGCGGCTCGAGGCCGTGCTCGCCCGCCACGGCCTCGACTGCACCGTGGAGTGGACGCTCGGCGCGAAGCCCTTCCTCTCCCGGCGCGGCAAGCTCGCCGAGGCGGCCCTCGGCGCGGTGCGCCGGGTGACGGGTCGCACGGGCGAGCTCTCCACCACCGGCGGCACCTCCGACGCGCGCTTCATCATCGACGTGTGCGACGAAGTGGTCGAGCTCGGCCCGGTCAACGCGAGCATCCACAAGCTGAACGAGCACATCGACCTTCGCGAGCTCGAGCAGCTGCCGCGCATCTACCTGGAGACGCTGCGCGCGCTCCTTCCCTGACGCTCGCCTGACGCTCTTCCACTGACCGCCGCATGCGCCGGCCCCGCTCCTCGCTCGCGGATACCGTCGACGCAGTGGAGCGAAAGCTCCGCGGCGCGCGGGTGCACTTCGGCCACGGCACGCAGAACGCCCGCGACGAGGCGGCCTACCTCGTGCTCCGCGGGCTCGGCCTTCCTTTCGACGCGCCGGCGGACCGGCCGCTCTCCGGGCGCGAGCTCGCGCGCGTCGGGCATCTGCTGGAGCGGCGCGTGCGCGAGCGCACGCCGGTGGCGTACCTCCTCAAGGAAGCCTGGCTGGACGGCCTGCCGTTCTACGTCGACGAGCGGGTCATCATTCCGCGCTCGCACATCGCCGAGCTGCTCGCTCGCCGGCTGAAGCCGTGGCTCGGACGCGCGCCGCGGCGCGTCCTCGATCTCTGCACCGGCTCGGGCTGCCTCGCCATCCTCGCGGCGCGGACGTTCCCGAACGCCGCGGTCGACGCGTCGGACGTCTCGACCGGCGCGCTCGCCGTGGCGCGGCGCAACGTGAAGCGCCATGCGCTCGAAGGCCGGGTGCGGCTGGTCCGCTCGGACCTCTTCGCCGCGCTCCAAAGCGAGCGCTATGACCTCATCATCACCAATCCGCCGTACGTGACGCGCGCCGCCATGCGCGCGCTGCCGAAGGAATACCGCCATGAGCCGGCGCTCGCGCTTGCGGGCGGCGCGGACGGGCTAGCGCTCGTGCATCGTATCCTCGCCGAGGCGCCCGCGCACCTGACGCGCCGCGGCGTTCTCGTGTGCGAAATCGGCGGCGGCCGAAAGGCGCTCGAGCGCGCCTATCCCGGCCTGCCGTTCGTGTGGCCGCAAGTCGCCGCCGGCGCGGGGCCGGTGTTCGTGCTCCCCGCCGCGGCGCTGGACTTTTCTCGAGGAAAAACCGGGTTCCCGCCTTCGCGGGAACGACGAGAAGGTGCGGGGAACGAGGCGAAGTCGCGCGGGAGACGGGGAACTGCGCCGGAGAAGGAAATGGGGTGAGCGATGGGATTTGAACCCACGACCCTCGGCTTCACAAACCGATGCTCTAACCAACTGAGCTACGCTCACCACTGCCCTGCACGACTGCTTTGCTGCGAGAGCCGTACGACCGCTCTCTGGCCTGCCCGGCGCGACTCGAACGCGCAACCCCCAGCTTAGAAGGCTGGTGCTCTATCCGGTTGAGCTACGGGCAGCCACCGGCGCACGCCGAACTGGTCGGGGTGGCGTGATTTGAACACGCGACATCTTGCTCCCAAAGCAAGCGCGCTACCAGGCTGCGCCACACCCCGGAAAAGGGGCCAAATGATACCGCCCGGCGCCGTTCGGAGCAACGCGCCTCGGCTTCCGCAACGGTCTGTTTTCTGATACAAAGTCGCCTTCCTTTGGAAGGCCGGACTTTGCGGCCGAGAACGAGAAATGGCTGTAGATCTGACCCGCAAGAGCTTTACGCCCTACGCCCCGAAAAAGGGCGAGGAATACATGAACGCGCGCCAGCGGGCGCATTTCCGCAAGATCCTGGAGTCGCTCAAGGCGGAGCTCTCCGAGGAGATCGACCGCACGGTGCACACGATGCAGCACGAGGCGACGGTGTTCGCCGACCCGAACGACCGCGCGAGCCAGGAATCCGACATGGCGCTCGAGCTGCGCAATCGCGACCGCGAGCGCAAGCTCATCAAGAAGATCGACGAGACGATCGCCCGCATCGACGCCAACGAGTACGGCTACTGCGACAGCTGCGGCGTGGAGATCGGCCTGAAGCGCCTCGAGGCGCGGCCCACGGCGACGCTCTGCATCGACTGCAAGACGCTCGACGAGCTTCGCGAGCGGCAGGTCGCCAAGTAGCTTCCCGTAGTCTTTCCCGTAGTCTTCCCGACTTGGCGCGGCCCTCATGCCCGAGGGGGCCCGAGGGCCGTGCCCGGCCGGGAAATCAGGTCTTGGCGGTTTCCTGCGCGCCGACGGCCTTCATGGAAAGGCGCACGCGGCCCTTGTCGTCCGCCTCGAGCACCTTCACCTTCACGATCTGCCCTTCCTTCAGGTAGTCGGAGACGGCGTTGACGCGCTCGTTGCTGATCTGCGAGATGTGGAGCAGACCGTCGCGCCCGGGCAGCAGCTGGATGATGGCGCCGAAGTCGAGCAGGCGCAGCACCGGGCCTTCGTAGACCTTGCCCACCTCCACGTCGGCGGTGATGTCGAGGATGCGCTTGCGCGCCGCCTCGCCGCCCTCGGCCGAGACGCAGGCGATCGAGATGGTGCCGTCGTCCTCGATCTCGATGGTGGTGCCGGTCTCCTCCTGGATGCCGCGGATGATCACGCCGCCCTTGCCGATGACGTCGCGGATCTTGTCCGGGTTGATCTTGATCTTGATGATGCGCGGGGCGAAGCTCGAGAGCTCGTTCCGCGAGCCCTCGATCGCCTGCTTCATGATCTGCAGGATCTGCAGCCGCGCCTCGCGCGCCTGGTCGAGGGCGACCTTCATGATGCCCTTGTTGATGGACTCGATCTTGAGGTCCATCTGCAGCGCGGTCACGCCCTTCTCCGTGCCGGCGACCTTGAAGTCCATGTCGCCCAGGTGGTCCTCGTCGCCGAGGATGTCGGAGAGCACGGCGAAGCGGTTGCCTTCCTTGATGAGGCCCATGGCGATGCCGGCGACGTGCGCCTTGATGGGCACGCCCGCGTCCATGAGCGCGAGGCTTCCGCCGCACACCGAGGCCATCGACGAGGAGCCGTTCGACTCGGTGATCTCGGACACCACGCGCAGCGAGTAGCCGAACTCCTCCTGCGAGGG
>Ga0079224_100001303_pt1 | contig 28292 bp, 30 predicted proteins | sample Stecom2015_FD_80414 | JGI IMG/M metagenome (GOLD analysis project Ga0079224, IMG submission 80414) | Agricultural soil microbial communities from Utah to study Nitrogen management - Steer compost 2015 | ecosystem: Environmental > Terrestrial > Soil > Agricultural land | place: USA: Utah... | reverse complement strand
TGGCAGGCGGACGCCTTCGGCCGCTGGCGGCTGGTGCGCCGGCAGTGCCTGAACCCGCACGGCAACGGCCTGCCGACCTTCCATCTGGAGCTGGAGGCGGTGGAGCCGACACAGGCCGACTGGCAGGCGGGCGACCTCGCCGAGCTGCGGATCACGGCGGACCCGCCGCTGCTGCGCGAATACTCGATCGCCTCGATCCCGACTGACGGCCGCCTGCACCTGCTGGTGCGGCAGGTCCGCCGCGCGGACGGCAGCCTGGGCCTCGGCTCCGGCTGGCTGACCGACACCCTGGCGGAAGGCGCCGAGGTCGCGCTGCGCATCCGCCGCAACAGCGGCTTCCACGGCCCCGAAGCCGGCCGGCCGATGATCCTGATCGGCAACGGCACCGGCATCGCCGGCCTGCGCGCCCATCTGCGGGCCCGCGCCCAGGCCGGCGCCGGCCGCAACTGGCTGCTGTTCGGCGAGCGCAACGCCGCGCACGATTTCTATTACCGCGACGAGCTGCTCGCCTGGTCCCGCGCCGGCCTGCTCAGCCGGCTGGATGTCGCCTTCTCCCGCGATCAGGCGCGAAAGGTGTACGTGCAGGATCTGCTCCGCGCCGAAGCCGACCGGCTGCGGCAATGGCTGGCGGACGGCGCGGCGATCTATGTCTGCGGCAGCGTCGACACCATGGCGCCGGCAGTCGAGGCCACTCTACGGGAACTGCTCGGCGGCACTATGATGGACGAGCTGCTGGCACAGGAGCGCTACCGGCGCGACGTGTACTGATCCATTCCAAGCAACGACAAGAGGTAATTCCATGCGATTCGCCCGCCTGCTGCTACTGCTGGCCCTGCTGCCGATCGGCACCGCCGCCGCCCACGGCGACCACGACGATGCCATCCGGATCCGGATCCTGCTGGGCGAGATGTACTTCCAGGTCGACGGCCAGGCCAAAGGCGAGCCGCTGCGCCTGCAGGCCGGGCAGGACTACGAGCTGGTATTCGAGAACGTCGGCGCCATGCAGCACGAGGTCCTGTTCGGCCGCGAGCTGGTCAAGAAGGACGGCCGGCCGGTCGGCTATCGAACCAACCTGCTGGAAGACGTCGAAGTCGAGATCGCCGCGGTGCAGACGGTCGACGGCAAGCCCAGGCAGTTGCTGGTCGAGGCCAACGGCTTCGAGGAGCTCTACCTGGATCCCGGCGCCAGCGTGACGCTGGGCTTCGAGCTGCCGGCTGCCGCCAAGGGCCGCTGGGAGCTGGGCTGTTTCATCGCCGGCCACTACGAGGGCGGCATGAAGCTGGACCTGGTGGTGGAGTAAGCCGGCGAAGGCTGGCCGCGCACTGCTCACCGGCAATGCGAGCGCGGCGAAGCGGTCTCGAAACGGCAGGGTACCTGCCGTTGCGACTTTGTCGTCTCGAGATTGCTTCGTCGCCTTGGCCTCCTTGCAGTGACGGGATAGGCATCGTCATTGCAAGCGATAAGCGAAGCAATCTCGGGCTGACGACGTGTCGTCCGACAATGGTGCCCCGTCCCGAGATTGCGTCGTCATTCCGCTTCCCGCAACGACGGGGAATGGCAGCCGCTCCTGCATCCAGCAAGGCGGCTGCAGGCCCTTGCTGCTGCTGGGGCGTTCCCATCCCGGCAGCGTCCAAAGCCTTTTCTCCCGAGGATGCCGCCCCATTGATTAACGACGAGGGCGCCACGCCGCATCCCTTCACGGCGCCCGGAGGCTATCGTCATGCTGACTTCTGCACTCGCAGCGCTGCTGGCCGTCGGTGCCCCGTCGGCACCGGCCCCCGCCTCCAAAGTCCAGGACTGGGAAACCGTGGTCACCGATGACGGTGCCGGCAGCCTGACCTTTCGCGCAATGACCTTCGAGGAAAACAAGGGAGCGGATACGCTGGTGCTGTCGCTGGACCGGCTGCCCGGCCAGTGCGACCAGATCCTGGTATCGCTGGCGGTGGTCGGTGCCGAGGAACACGGCCTGCCGGGCGGCCTGCTATCGCCCAACTATCTCGGCGAGATGCAGGTCGACAAGCGGGCGCCGCGCCGCTTCGACTACCGGTTCCTGACCGATCCCAGCTTCGACAACGTCATCCTGGTCCAGCTTACCCACTGGGACGGCGACGACAATCTGTTCCGGGAAGTGCGCAACGGCAGCAAGTGGCGGTTCCGCTTCGACATGGACGGCGAGGTCCATTCCTGGCGTTTCTCGCTGATGGGGGTTTCCGCCGTGCTGGAGCAGACCTACCAGGCCTGCACGGCGCACAACGACCCCGGTTCCGGCGAAGAAGTACCGGCCCAGGCCAAGCTGGAAAGCAAGTACCGGATGTGACCGCCGGCCGCCCCTGCGGCCGGCGGCGTGGCACCGGCTGCTCAGGCGATGCTGGTGCCGCCGTCGACAGCCAGGTATTGGCCGGTGACGTGGCGCGACGCCTCGCTGGCGAAGTACACCACCGCGCCCTTGAGGTCCTCCTCGCCGCCCAGCCGCCGGAGCGGCGCCATGGCGATCGCCCTCTCGGCCAGCGTCTCCAGCACGCCCTGCGACATCTTGGACGGGAAGAACCCCGGGCAGATCGCGTTGACGTTGATGTTGTACTTGCCCCACTCCGCCGCCAGCGCGCGGGTGAAATTCACCACCCCGCCCTTGCTGGTGTGGTAGGCGATGGCGGTCATGGCGGTGGAACCGCGCAGCCCGGCGATCGAGGCGATGTTGATGATCTTGCCGGCCTTGCGCGGGATCATGCAGCGGCGCGCCACTTCCTGGCTAACGAAGAACAGCGCGTCGACATTGAGCCGCATGACCTTGTGCCAGCCGTCGGCCGGGTATTCCTCGGCCGGCGCGCCCCAGGAGGTGCCGGCATTGTTGACCAGGATGTCGATGCCGCCGAAACGCTCGATCACCCGCTCCACCATGGCCGGGATGGTGTCGAACTGCGACAGGTCGCCGGCCACGGTCAGCACCTCGACGCCCAGCCCCTGCAGGTGGGCGGCCGCCTCGTCCAGCTCGGCCTGCTTGCGGGCGGTAATGGCCACCTTGGCGCCCATCTCGCCCAGGGCCTCCGCCATCTGCAGGCCCAGCCCGCGGGAACCGCCGGTGATGAGGGCGACCTTGCCGGTCAGATCGAACAGCGCCTTCACGCTCATAATGTTTGCCTCCGTTGCTGTATGCCGCTGCGGTTCAGCGCCCGGCCAGCGTGTCGAACGCCGCCGTTTCGCGTTCGGCCGCTTCCGCACGCGCCCTGATCAGCGCCTTGATCTTCTTGTGGGGGAAGACATAGAACTGGTCGCGCTCGACCGCCTGCAGCGTCATCTCGGCGATGTCTGCGGCCGGTATCCGGCCGTGCTGCACCGCATAGCGGATGCGCTCCTCGCGCTGCCGGCGCGCTTCCGTCATCGGCGCCGTGTCGGCAAGCTCGGCGGGCCGGTTGCGGGCGGCATCGACGATGGCCGTCGGGAAATAGGCCGGCGAGAGCACCGTGACCCCGATGTTGTCGGCGCCCGCGTCCTTGAGGTCGAACACCAGGGTCTCCGACAGCGCCACCACCGCGTGCTTGCTGGCGTTGTAGATGCCGCCGCCCGGCGCATTCACCCAGCCGGCCGCCGAGGCCGTGTTGACGATGTGCCCTTCGCCCTGCTCCAGCAGCATGGGCACGAAGGCCTTGATGCCCCAGGCAACCCCGTACAGGTTCACGCCCAGCACCCATTGCCAGTCGGCTGCGGTGTGCTCCCACAGCGGGCCGCCGCAACTGACGCCGGCGTTATTGAAGATCACATGAGCGGCGCCGAAACGCTCCTTCGCGAGCCCGGCCAGCGCCTCGACCTGCTCCAGCTTCGACACGTCGACCCGCAGCGTTGCCGTCTCAATCCCCGGCTGCGCCTGCTCGGCGAGCCGTACGGTCTCCGCCATGCCTTGCTCGTCGACGTCGGCCAGCACCAGCTTCATGCCCCGCCGCGCGCAGCAGAGCGCAAACTCCCGGCCCAAGCCGCTGCCGCCACCGGTAATGACGGCAACCTTGCCGCTCAGCTCCTTCATCTCCTCTCCTCCCGGTCGTTGTTCGCCAAAGGCGCCGCGGCCCGAGCGGTTCGCTGCCCGGGCCGCGCCTTCGTCATGCTATTACCGATTCAGATACGGCCGCAGCTCGTGCTTGGCGATAGCGTTGCGGTGCACCTCGTCCGGGCCGTCGGCGGTGCGCAGGTGACGCGCGTAGACCCACATGTCGGCCAGCGGGAAGTCCTCGGTGTAGCCGGCCGCGCCGTGCGCCTGGATCGCCCAGTCGATCACCTGGCAGGCCATGTTCGGCGCCGCCACCTTGATCATGGCGATTTCCTTGGCAGCGACCTTGTTGCCGACCGTGTCCATCTTGTGGGCGGCGTTCAGCACCAGCCAGCGGGCCTGGTCGATCAGGATCCGCGACTCGGCGATACGCTCGCGCCAGACACCCTGCTCCGCCAGCGGCTTGCCGAAGGCGACCCGGTCCACCACCCGCTTGCACAGCAGCTCCAGCGCCCGCTCGGCCTGGCCGATGACCCGCATGCAGTGATGGATGCGGCCGGGGCCGAGGCGGCCCTGGGCGATCTCGAAGCCGCGGCCCTCGCCCAGGATCAGGTTGGAGACCGGCACCCGCACGTTCTCGAACAGCACCTCGGGGTGGCCCTTGGGCGCGTGGTAATTGCCGTACACCGACATGTCGCGGACGATGGTCACGCCCGGCGTGTCCTTGGGCACGATGATCTGCGACTGCTGCTTGTGCCGGTTCGGGTTGTCCGGATCGGTCTTGCCCATCAGGATGAAGAACTTGGTGCGCTCGTTGCAGGCGCCGCTGGAGAACCACTTGCGGCCGTTGATGACGTACTCGTCGCCGTCACGGACGATGCTGGTCTCGATGTTGGTGGCGTCGGAGGAAGCGACCGCCGGCTCGGTCATGGCGAAGGCGGAGCGGATCTTGCCTTCCAGCAGCGGATACAGCCACTGCTGCTTCTGCTCCTCGCTGCCGTAGCGGACCAGCACTTCCATGTTGCCGGTGTCCGGCGCGCTGCAGTTGAACACCTCGGACGACCACATCACCCGGCCCATGATTTCGGCCAGCGGCGCATACTCCAGGTTGCTCAGGCCGGCGCCGTACTCGGCCTCCGGCAGGAACAGGTTCCACAGCCCGGCGGCCCGGGCCTTGGGCTTGAGTTCCTCGATCAGCGGCACTGCCGCATAAGCGTTGCCATTACGGGCATTCTCGGCCACTTCCTCGCGGTAGCGGCGCTCGTTCGGGTAGATGTGCTCATCCATGAACGCCTGCAACCGCTGTCGCAGTTCCTGCACCTTGGGGGAGTATTCGAAATCCATGGTCTTGCTCCTGGAGAGACGAAGCCGGCTGTGCCGGCGGGGGGCTGCCGGAGCAGTGCGCACACGCAGCTGCCCACGGTTCCATAGGCACAGCATGCCGGGCAGGGTAGACTCCATCAAATCATAGTTTTAACTACCATCTATAAATGCCATGGATATTAGTCGCATCGACCTGAACCTGCTGGTGGTCCTGGAGGCGATCTATAGCGAAGGCGGGCTTACCCGCGCCGCCGAACGGCTGCACGTCACCCAGCCGGCCGTGAGCTACGCGCTGGGGCGGCTGCGGGAGCTGCTGGGCGACCCGCTGTTCGTGCGGCAGGGCCACGGCATGGCGCCGACCCCGCTGATGCGCACCATGATCGAGCCGCTGCGCCAGGCACTGCAAGGCATCGAGGCGGTGCTCAACGACATGCAGCATTTCGACCCGGCGACCGCCGAACGGCGCTTTACCCTGGGCTGCCGCGATACGCTGGAGTCGCTGGTGCTGCCGCGGCTGCTGAACCGCATCACCCGCGCCGCGCCGAAGGTGGAGCTGGCGACCGTGCATTTCAGCCGGCGCGACGCCAAGGCGGATCTGGTCAGCGGCCGGCTGGACCTGCTGACCGATGCCGTGCTGCCCAACTCCGGCCAGATCCGCCACACCCGGCTGAGCGACGATCGGCTGGCGGTAGTGGCGCGTCAGGGCCACCCGCTGATCGGCGAACAGCTGACGCTGGAGGACTACCTGCGGCTGGGGCACGTGCTGGTCAGCTCGCGTCCGCGCGGACCCGGCGTCGAGGACCACGAACTCGGCCGCCGGGGGCTGCAGCGGCGGGTGGTGTTGCGCTGCCAGCACTACTACGCAGCGCTGCGGGTGGTCAGCGAGACCGACCTCATCGTCACCATGCCGCAGCGACTGGCGCAGACCATCAACCAGCATCTGGGCAACCGCATCCTGCCCTTCCCGCTGGAAGCGCCGCGCCACGGCATCTATCTGCTCTGGCATGCCAACCGCGACAACGACCCGGCCAATCGCTGGCTGCGCGAGCAGATCGTGGCGGCCTTCGCCGAAACGGCAGGCGATGCCGCGCCCGAGGCCAAGGACACGGCATTCCGGGACCAAGATCGCCGCAAGCCGATGCCGCGCAGCGGCGCATAGGCCTGGTCGGCGCCGTCCCGACCGGCCCGTGCCGATAGCGACAGCCTGGGCGGCGGGCCGCGATCTCAGGCATCATGCACAGCCATGCCGGCGCCTAGCGCGCTGATCACCTCACACCGATACGCCACGTGGACCCGACCGTCGAACGCACCGTCATCCGTTCCCGCCAGCGCGGCTTCATCGCCGCCCTCGGCGTCGGCCAGATCATTTCCTGGGGCACGCTCTACTTCGCCTTTCCGCTGCTCGCCGTGCCCATGGGCGCGGAATTGGGCTACAGTCGGCCGCAGCTGTACGGGCTGGCAACCCTGGCGCTGATCGTCTCGGGGCTGGCCGCCTATCCGGTGGGCGCCGCCATTGACCGCGGCCTGGGCCGGCGGGTGATGACCGCCGGCGCCATGCTGGCGGGCCTGCTGCTGCTCATCTGGTCGCGCCTGCACAGCCTGGCCGGCCTGTACCTGGTGTTCGCCGGCATCGGCCTGGCGCAGGCCATGACGCTGTACGAGCCGGTATTCGCGGTGATCGTGCGCCGCTTCGGCAGCGACGCTCGCCGCGGCATCACCGCCGTCACGCTGTGGGGCGGCTTCGCCAGCACCATCGCGGTGCCGGTGGCGCAGGCATTGATCGACGCGATCGGCTGGCGTGACACCCTGGCCCTGCTGGGCCTGTGCAACCTGCTGTGCGCCGTGCTGTATCTCCGCGCCATTAATCCGGCCCGGGACGTGCTTCCGACTGCAACCGCCGGCAGCACGGCCACCACCGAGCGCGCCGGCGTGCTGGGCCCGCTGCTGCGCCGCCCGACCTTCTGGGCGCTGCTGGTCGCCTTCACGGTGTTCTACGGCGCCGTCTCCGCGCTGCTGCTGCACCTCTATCCGCTGCTGGTCGAGCGCGGCCTGGAACCGGCCATGGCGGTGGCGCTGATCGCGGCGATCGGGCCGTCGCAGGTGGCGGCGCGCGTGCTGATCATGTGGCTGGCCGGCAGCCGTTCGATCCGCTTCCTCGGCATGGCGACCGCCAGCGCCTTCCCGGTGGCCTTCCTGCTGCTCGCCCTGCCGGCCAACCCCATCCTGCTGTGGCTGTTCGCCATCGTGTTCGGCGCGGCCAACGGCGTCATGACCATTGTCCGCGGCCTGGTGGTGCCGGAAATGCTGACCCGCGAAGCCTACGGCGCCGTCAACGGCGTGCTGGCGGCACCGTCCGCGGTGGCCCGTGCGCTGGCGCCGGTGCTGGCGGCGGCGCTGTGGGCCATCGCCGGCAGCTATCAGATCTTCGTGATCGTGCTGCTGCTCGCCTCGCTGGTGCTGGTCGGCGCCTTCGGCCTGGCGGTGGCGACCAGCCGCCCCGCCGCCGATTGATTCCGGTCCCGGCAGCCTCCACCCGGCGGAGACACGTCCTTGCCACCAGGAGCAGGCCATGCGCCGGAATCCACCCTCGCCTCCCACTGGCCGTCCACTCAACCCGGGCGATGAGCAGCGGCCCGGCACGCCGCAGACCGGCGAGACCCTGTGCTGGGACTGCAAGGGCAGCGGCAGGCTGAGCGGTCGCTCCTGCCCCACCTGCCAGGGCAGCGGCCGGGTGGTGGTCAGCGTCGGCGATGCCTGATCAGGCCTCGGCGGCGATCTGCCGGAACGCCTGGATGAAGGTGGCCGGCTCCTGCCCGCCGGAGATCAGGTACTGGCGGTTGATCACATAGGCCGGCACGCCGCGGATGCCGGCCGCGACGTAGCACTGCTCGGCCTCCCGCACCTCCTGCGCATAGCGGTCGCTGGCCACGATCGCCTCCACTTCGGCGCCGTCCAGGCCCTGCGCTTCCGCTGCCTCCCGCAGCACGGCCGGATCGGAAGGATTGCGGCCTTCGGTGAAATAGGCATGGAACAGCGCCAGGCTGAGCTCGGTCTGCCGCCCCTGTTCCCGCGCCCAGTGCAGGACGCGATGGGCATCGAAGGTGTTGTATATGCGGCGGTCGTCGCCGGCCCGGAACTCGAAGCCGAGCTCGCGGCCGATGGCGGCGATCCGGCCGCGGTTTTCCTCGGCCTGCTCGCGGCTGATGCCGTATTTGCGCATGAGATGCTCGGTGGCGTTCTCGCCTTCCGGCGGCAGGTCCGGGTTCAGCTCGAACGGCTGCCAGTCGATCTCGAACTGCAGTTCGCCCGCCAGCTCCTGCATGGCCAGCTCCAGCCGCTTGTAGCCGATCACGCACCAGGGGCAGACGACATCGGAGACAATATCCAGGCGAATTGCAGTCATGACAGTTTCCATTTCGTTGCAGGGGGATGGATTGCTCTATCGAGCATGGCCGCTAACGGGCGCGCGGGCAATGCCGGTAGAGAATCACGGGCACTTTATCCCCATCTGGCAGATACTGCGTAGCTTTCAAGTTACCCGGAGAACCGACCATGCACCTGTACTACAGCCTGACATCCCCCTACGCACGGGTAGTGAGGGTCGCAGTCCTGGAAAAGGGCCTGGCCGATCGCGTGCGCATGCATGTGGTCGACCCCTGGGCCGACGATCCCGAGCTGATGCGGGTCAGCCCGCTGATGCGGGTGCCCGCGCTGCTCACCGACGACCGCTCGGTGCTCACCGAATCGCTGCTGATCGTCCACTATCTTGAGGAGACCGTGCCGGACCCGGCGCTCATTCCCGCCGCGCGCCGCAGCGCCATCCTGTCCCGGGCCGGGCAGGCATTCGGCATCATCGACGCAGCGGTGCATACCGTCCTCGGCCGCCGCTTCGCCGGCGACCAGTTCGACGCCAGCCCCATGGGCGAGCGGCGCCGGCGGGCCATCGTCAACGCGCTGGAGTACCTGGAGCGCAGCTCGCCCACCGAGGCCGGGCCGGTGCTGAACCTGAGCGCGATCGTCACGGCGGTGGCGCTGGACTACCTGCAGCTGCGCTTCCCGGACCTCGCCTGGACCGAGTCCTGCCCCCGGCTGGCGGCCTGGCGCGAGCAGTTGCAGCAGCGGCCGTCGCTGATCGAGACCATGCCGCCGTCCAGCTGACGCCGGGGGGCGTTGCGTGCAGCCGTCGCTTGCGCATTCGCCGGCGACGGTACGATCATTGCCGCTTTGTCCCGCTGTACCGAGAACTCGCCTTGAACGTCGCCTTCCTGCGCCACCCTGCCTACATCCTGTCGGCCGCGGCCGTGATGCTGACCATCACCATGGGCATCCGCCACAGCTTCGGCCTGTTCCTGCCCCCCATGAGCGCCGCCAACGGCTGGGGCCGGGAGGTCTTCGCCTTCGCCATGGCCGTGCAGAACCTGCTGTGGGGCGCCGCCCAGCCCTTCACCGGCATGCTGGCCGACCGTTACGGCGCCGGCAAGGCGATGGCCGGCGGCACCCTGCTGTACGCCCTGGGCCTGTTCCTGATGGCGGAGGCGGCCACGCCGGGCGGGCTGGTGCTGAGCGCCGGCGTGCTGATCGGGCTGGGGCTGAGCGGCACGACGTTCACGGTGGTGCTGGGCGTGGTCGGCCGGGCGGTGCCGCCGGAAAAACGCAGCGTGGCGCTCGGCATCGCCGCGGCGGTAGGCTCGTTCGGCCAGTTCGCGATGCTGCCGGTGTCGCTGGGCCTGATGGAAGGATTCGGCTGGTCGTCGGCGCTGCTTGCCCTGGCACTGCTGACCGCGCTCATGGTGCCGCTGTCGGCCTCGGTGGTGGAACGGCCGGTGGCCCAGAGCGGCGAGGCCGATGTCGGCGTCATGCAGGCGCTGCGGGAAGCGGCCGGGCACCGGGGCTTCTGGCTGCTGTGCCTCGGCTTCTTCGTCTGCGGCTTTCATGTCCTGTTCATCGCCATCCACCTGCCGGCCTTCCTGGCCGACCGCGGCATGCCGATGACGGTGGGCACCAACGCCCTGGCGCTGATCGGCCTGTTCAACATCTTCGGCACCTACCTGGCCGGGCTGGCCGGCAGCCGCTACCGCAAGCCCTGGCTGCTGGCGGCGATCTACCTCGCCCGGGCGGTGGCGATCGCCGCCTTCATCACGGTGCCGCTGTCGGTGTGGTCGGTGTATGCCTTCGCGGCCGCCATCGGCTTCCTCTGGCTGAGCACGGTGCCGCTCACCAACGGCACGGTGGCCGTCATCTTCGGCGTGCGGAACATGTCCATGCTGACCGGCATCGCCTTCTTCTTCCACCAGGTCGGCTCCTTCCTCGGCGGCTGGCTGGGCGGTTATCTGTATGACCGCAGCGGCAGCTACGATCTGGTGTGGCTGATAGCCATCGGCCTCGGCGTGCTGGCCGCCGGGCTCAACCTGCCGATCCGCGAGCAGCCGCTGCTGCGCGCCCCGGTCAGGGAAGCGGAGGCCACGGCATGACACCGGGGCGGGTGGCGCTCGGCCTGGCCGGCCTGTTCGCCGCCGGCTTCACGCTGGTAGCGCTGTTCCTGCTGTACCGCCGGCCCGGCATGCTGTCCGCCTGGCTGGCCGGCCTGCCCTTCTGCGGCTGACGGGCTCAGGCGGTGACGGCCAGCACCGCCGCCATCGCCGGCACGGCCAGCACATTGCTGATCACCACCATGCTCGATGCCAGCGCCTCGTCGCCCTGCAGCTGCCTGACCAGCACATAGGACGCCGAAGCGGTCGGGCAGGCCAGCAACAGCAGCACGATCCGGGTGTGCTCGGCCGACAGGTCCGCCCAGAGCGCCAGCAGCAGGCCGATCGCCGGCACCAGCGCCACCTTCATGACCGATCCCAGCATGGCCGGCCCGAGGCTGCCGCGCAGCCGCGTGGCGTGCAGGGTGCCGCCGATGCAGATCAGCGCGAGCGGCAGCGCCATCTGACCGATGGCGGCAAGCGTGCGCTGCACCAGGGTCGGCAGTCCGAACCCGGCGAGCGAGAACAGCAGCCCGGCCGCGCAGGCAATCAGGATCGGGTTGCTCAGCAGGCCGTACCCCACCGTGCGCAGCAGCCCGCGGCGGCCGGCGCCCCCGGCCAGCAGCAGCACCACCACCGCCAGCACGTTGTAGAGCACCACCATCGGCCCGAACGCCAGCAGCGCGCTGCCGGCCGCACCGGCGCTGGCCGTGCCCTGGAAGGCGTAGAGCACCACCGGCAGCCCGATGAAGGCCAGGTTGCCGCGGAACACGCCCTGGATGAAAGTACCGTGAGAGCCGGCCGGCAGGCGCAGCAGCCTGGCCGTCACCGCGGCGGCGGCGATGGCGGCGAAGGTCGCCGCGGTCCCTACCAGCAGCAGCCCGCCAACCGCGGCAACATCGGGACTGGCGGTAGCAATGCGATGGAACAGCGCGCACGGCAGTCCCACCCAGTAGGTCAGCCGGTTGGCATCGTGCAGCGCCTGCGCCGACAGGAACTGGGTCCGGGTCAGCACCCAGCCCAGACCGATGACCAGGAAGATCGGGGCGAGAATGTTGGCGATGGTGAGCAGAGCGGCGGTCTCCAGGGCCAGGGCGGCTGCATGTGGGCGGAGGATAGCATCTCCCGCGGCAGCGCCATTGTTGGTCTATCCTGCAGCGATCGGGCAACGCAATGGAGGTCGCGATGACGGCACGTTTTGACGGCAAGCGGGTGCTCATCACCCAGGCCGACACGTTCATGGGGCCGGCGCTTTGCGAGGTATTCGCCGAACAGGGCGCCCAGGTGGTCGCCGATACCGGGCCGCTGGCCGATCCCGCCTACCCGCAGGCCATGATCGAGGCCGCCGGCCGGGTCGACGTACTGATCGCCAATCTCGCCGTGCCCGCCCCCAGCACCCATGCCCATGAAGTCAGCGACGACGAGTGGCGGCATGTCTTCGCCCACATGGTGGACCCGCTGCCGCGGCTGTTCCGGGCAGTGCTGCCGCAAATGCTGGAACGGCGGGCCGGCAAGATCGTGCTGATGGGCAGCGCCTCGGCGCTGCGCGGCATGAAGCGTACGTCCAGCTACAGCGCCGCGCGCGGCGCCCAGCTCGCCTACGTGCAGGCGGTCGGCGTGGAAGTCGCGCCGCACAATGTGCAGGTCAACGCCATCGCCCAGAACTTCGTCGACAACCCCACCTACTTCCCGGCCGAGGTGCAGGCCAATCCGCGCTTCCAGGAGCGGCTGGCGCGCGAGGTACCGGCCGGCCGGCTGGGCACGCCGCGCGAGGACGCGCTGTTCGCGGCCTTCCTGGCAAGCGACGAAGTCAACTTCCTGGCCGGTCAGGCCATTCCGTTCTGCGGCGGCTGGGTCACGCGCTGACGCGCCTGCGGGCCGTCACCGGCAACGCCGTCGTCAAGCGTGGCCGGTCCGCCCCCCTGTTCAGGCGTTCCCGGCACGTCGGCGGCCAGGGCCGAAGAACCAGGCCAGCGCCAGCGCCAGCAGCAACGCCAGGCCGCCGAAAGCGACCCGGTAGCCGACCGGCGCGTACTCCTGGGTGAGCGGGTCTTCCCACAGCCCGATCACCACGCCAACAAGCCACTGCATCAGGAAGGACGCCACGAACACCAGCAGGTTGAGGGCGGTGTTGGCCCGCCCGGCCAGCTGGCTGCCGAAATGCTGCGATATCACCGCGTAGTTGACGGTCGAGCCGGCGCCGAGAAAGGCCAGCACCACCAGCAGCAGCAACAGCCAGCCGCCGCTGACCATGCCGCTCGCGAGGGTCAGCATGGCCAGCAAGAAGCCGCCCATGCCGATGCCGACCACCTGTGCCGGCTTGATGCCGATGCGGCTGAGCCGCTCGGCCAGCATTCCCATCAGCAGAAAGCCGGCCGCCATGCCGCAGGCGCCGACCAGCAGATAGCTGGCGACACCGGCCCGCTCAAGGCCGGCGACATCGCGCAGCCACGGTCCCAGCCACAGCCCCATGACCGCCTGCGAGGCGCCGGCGCCGATGGCGCCGAGCGGAGCGACCCGCCAGAAGACCGGATCGACGAACACCCGCCGCAGGCCGGCCAGTTGCTCGGACAGGCCGATCGAGGCGGAAGACTGCGGATGGTCGGGCACGATGGCAAAGATCGCGAGCGCCACCGCCGCCGTGATGCCGGCGAGCCCGACGAACAGCACCCGCCAGTCGGCGATGGCCAGCAGCGCCTCCACCGGCGCCGTGGCGCTGATCGCGCCCAGTCCGCCGAATGCGAGCAGCATGCCGTTCACCGCCGGCAGCCGCTGCGACGGGAACCACTGGGTAAAGGCCTTGAAGCTGGACATCAGGCAGGACGACACGCCGGCCCCGATCAGCGCGCGCCCCAGCACCAGTCCCGACAGGCCGTCGGCCCAGGCGAACACCACGGCGCCGGCCGCCGCCACCAGCAGCAGCGCGGCGGCGACCCGCCGCGGGCCGAAGCGGTCCAGCGCCAGCCCCAGCGGCAGCTGCAGGGCGGCGAAGGTGAGGAAATACACGCTGGTCAGCAGCCCCAGGTCGGCCGCCCCGACCCCGGCATCGGCCGCCAGGTTGGGGGCAATCACCGCGTTGATGCTGCGGTACAGGTAGGACAGGTAATAGCCCGCCGCGAACGGCAGGAACACGCTCAGCACCAGGACCAGCGGCAAGGGTCGGGCGTGGGTGGCGCCGGTCTTCGGTGCTGACTCGGACAGTAATCGACTTATGGTTTACATCTAAGCCAAGTGGGAAAGCGGCAATCATAGCAGCAGCCCCGGCTCCGCTGCCGCGCCGGCCGGCAGCGGCCAGGCCCATGCCTCATTCCGGGCCGATCAGCACCAGCCGCTCCAGGTCCTGCACCACCGATCGCTCCACCCGCCGCTGCATGCTGGCCTGCACCACCTCGTCGATCACCGGCAGCATGGCCGGCATCAGCAACCCTTCCGGCGCCCAGGGCAGGCGCAGGCTGGCGCCACCGAGTTCCACGGCCAGTCCGGTGGAATCGCCGATCAGGAAGATCGGCGTGGTCTCGCCCTCGGCCGCCTCATGCGCCCGCACGAACTGGCAGGCCACTTCCACCGCGCCACGCCCGCAGGCGGTGTAGGCATCGCTGGGCGGCGCGGCGACCATGGTGGCGATGCCCGCATCCAGCAGGCGCTGGTTCAGGGTATCGATCCAGTCGATGAAGCAGCGCTGGGTCTCGCCGCTCAGATCGGCCTCGGATTCGAATTCGAGAAGCGCGCCGCTGTCGAAGCGATCGGCCAGCAGCAGCTCGGTGCGTGCCTCCTGCTGCCAGGGCGCGAGCGCATCCAGCAGCTGGGCGGCCGGATCGGGCGAGATCACCACCAGCAGCGCCAGCCGCACTTCCAGCGGCCGCAGCGTCGGCGCTCCCGCCACCGCCTCCGGTCGGCGCCACCAGCGCGCCCAGGCCGCTGTCATGTCCGCCGCCGGCGCCAGCTCCGGTCCCCAGGCGGACTCGGCGCCGGCGAGCGCGAACTCGATCAGCCGCGTGAAGGCGGCCAGCCGGGTGACGGCCGTCGGCGGCAGGCTGGCCGGCGCCACCAGCACCGCTTCGTCGGGTTGCACCACGCCTCCCGCGTACAGCAGCTCGCGCAGGCTGCGCATCAGCAGCGGCGGCAGCGTCGGCGCCCAGTTCGCCTGTTCGCAGACCAGCGGTACGAACAGCACCCGCAAGTCGCGGGTCGTTCCCACCTGCGGCGGCGCCTCGGCCGCCGCGACCAGCCGGGTGCCGGCCTCGAAGGCATAGGCCCAGTGCATTGCCTCCTGCACCGCCGCCGGCATCTCCAGCACAAGACGTTCAAAGATCCGCCCGGCCAGCTCCGGCGACTCCAGCAGGGCGCGCAGCCACGGGCTCAGCTGCGCCTGCAGGCGCGGCGCGATCATGGTCTGCGTGTAACCGATCGTCGGCACCACCTGCCGCCGGAACCGGTTTTCCGCCCGCAGCCGGGTCCGGCGGAAACCGAGCTCTGCGTACAGGCTGCTCAACAGCGGCGGCAGGCTCTGCAGGGCCGGCAGAAGATACGGAAGCGCTTTATGGCGCATACGGCGGCCTTCGCTCTGAACCTCTTCCCTTAGTGGGGACGCAGTGCCGGAGAACGTTAATCGGGCTCGCGGCCGGGCGCCGACCGCAATCCGGCGCCGGCCACGGATGACGCAGTACGGCGCCGGCGCGTATAGTCGGCCGCCTGTCGCCCATGCCATAGTCCACCGCAATCATGTTCCTCACCATACTCAACATCGTCTTCCCGGTCTTTGCCGTGATCGGCGCCGGCGCTGCCTGGGGCCGGCTGCGCCGGCCGGATCTCGGGCTGGTCAACCGCCTCAACATGGAGGTGTTCGTGCCAGCCCTGGTGTTCGCGGTCATGGCGGGCAAGGACTTCCAGATCGCCGCCTATCAGCAGCTGGCGCTGGGCGCCGCCGCGGTGGTGCTCGGCTCAGGGCTGCTGAGCTGGCCGCTGGCCAGGCTGCTCGGCGTCCAGACCCGCACCTTCGTGCCGCCGATGATGTTCAACAACACCGGCAACATGGGCATTCCGCTGCTGGTGCTGGCCTTCGGCCAGGAGGCGCTGCCGGCGGCGGTGATGGTGTTCGTGGTGGAGATGCTGCTGCACTTCACGCTCGGGCTGTACATCCTCGATCACCGCACCCACCCGAGCGTGCTGCTGAAGATGCCCATCGTACAGGCAACCTTTGCCGGACTGGCCTTCAGCCTGTTCGGCTGGACCCTGCCGCAGGCGCTCGCGGTACCGCTGGAGATGCTCGGCCAGATTTCCATTCCGCTGATGCTGTTCGCGCTCGGCGTGCGGCTGCTCGACGTGGACTTCCGCGACCTGCGGCTCGGACTGATCGGCGCTGCCGTCTGCCCCATCGTCGGCGTCGCCGTGGCCCTGCTGCTGCGGCCCTGGCTTGCGCTGCCGGGCGAGCAGTGGGGCGTCCTGCTGGTGTTCGCGGCGCTGCCGCCGGCCGTGCTGAATTTCATGCTCGCCGAGCAGTACGGCCAGGAGCCGCAGCGGGTGGCGTCCATCGTGCTGGTCGGCAACTTCGCCAGCATCGTCTTCATCCCGCTGGCATTGTGGTGGGCCTTGGGCTAGCGGCGCGGCCTCGCCGGCTGAGAATTCCGTCGCATTTCCGGGCCGGCTCTGCCCCTGGTCCGGCCGTGGTTGATAAGCTACGGCGTGCGGCATAAACCGAATAACCGAGAGGGCACCGCATGGCCAGACTGGTACAGCTCATCGATGGGGTGGCGGCGAGCAAGTTCATGCTGGACAAGGACATCGTCAGCATCGGCCGCGGGCCGGACAACGATGTCGAAATCAACGACCTGTCCGTCAGCGTCAAGCATGCCGTGGTCGAGCGCAGCATGGACGGCGATTCGGTCGTCTACCATGTCCGCGATCTGCAGAGCACCAACGGCACCTTCGTCAACGAAGAGCCGGTGACCCGCCGGCAGCTGCACAGCCGCGACGTCATCCGCATCGGCTGGAGCTATTTCGAGTTCGTCGACGAACAGGCGGCGCTGGAGCGGACGGCCAAGATCCGCAAGACCTGGATTCCCGGCGTCTTCGTCAGCAAGAAGTGATACAGGCGTCCTGAGGCCGTGCGCCAGACGCTCCATGCCGCCTTCCGCTTCGGCGCCAGCGGTGCCGGCCTGCTGCTGGCGCTGGCTCTCGCGCTGGCGCTGCTCCCCGGTTCGCTGCCGGGAACCGGCCGCCTGGGGACGATGCTGTTCCCGCTCTCGACCCGGCTCCTGCCGCCGCCGGCACCGACGACCGAGATCGGCATCGTCCGGCTGCCGGCAGTGCCGCAGGCCGCCGCAGCCGACCAGCTCGCCGCCATGGACGCCCTGGCCCAGGCTCTGCCGGGCATGGAAGGGGTGGTCTGGTGGCTGCCGAACGCCGCGCTGCGGGAAGCCCTGGCCTGGACGCCCGAGGGGCAGCGGCTGCAGGCCGCCCTGGCCGGAATCGACGCCGTCCGCGAGCGCGCGCTGCTGCAGCCAGGCTCGGCTTCCGGCTCCTGGCAGGCGGCGGTATTGGCGGCCCTGGGCGCGGCGCCGGCCGCGGCCGGCCAGGAGGAGCGCGCGCTGCCGTCCACAGCCGCCCTCCCCCTGCTGGTCGCAGCTCCCGCCGGCGTCGAGGCAACGCCTCTCTTGCAGGCTTTCGTCCGCCGTCACGCAGCCCCGACCTGGTCGGCGGAACGCGGCTTGCGGCTCGCCGACGGCAGCTACCTGGCCGGTCCGGACGGCCGCGTCTATCCCCACGGCACCACTCCCGCTGTACCGGCGCTGCCGCTCGACCGGTTGCCGGAGGCGCCGCCGGCGGTGCTCATCGGCGCGGCCGGGGACCCGCTGCTGGACGCCGCGGCCGGCGCGCTTGCCGACCTTCTGCAAGCGGCCTACAGCTACACCCCCTGGTGGAGCGCAGCGCTGGACAAGCTGCTGATCGCGCTGCTGCTGGCCTACTACCTCCTGCTGCTGCCGCGGCTGTCGGCCGGCAGCGGTTTCCTGCTGACGGTGCTGGTCGCCGTCGGCGTGCTCGCCCTGCAGCTCGGCCTCCAGCTCGGCCAGCGCCAGTGGCTGGTCCTCGCCGGGACCTACGGCATGCTGCTCGCCGGTTATCCGCTGGCGGCGCTGAACGCCTACGCCGGTCGAGACCGCCAGCGCCTGCGGCGCAACGCCGACACAGCCCGGCTGGCGCTCGCCCGCCATCAGATCCGCCAGGGCGAGCTGGACGCGGCCCGGGAACAGCTGCTGGCGGTCACTCCCGACCCCGAGCGGCTGGAGCTGCTGTACGAGCTGGCGATCGCCCATGAACGCCGCCGCCAGTACGCGAATGCGCGCGACATCTTCGCCGTCTGCGCCGAGCAGGACAGCGGCTACCGCGACGTCCAGGAGCGGCTGGCAGTGCTGGCCCAGGTCAGCGCTCCCACCACCCTGCTTGCCGCCCGGCTGTCGACCGCCAGCACCCTGGTGATGCCGGAGGCCGTCGAGAAGCCGGTGCTGGGCCGCTATCAGCTGGAGCGGGAGCTCGGCCGCGGCGCCATGGGCGTGGTCTATCTGGGCGTCGATCCCAAGATCAGCCGCAGCGTCGCCATCAAGACCCTGGACATGGCGCTGTTGCCGCGCGACGAGGTGCAGGAATTCAAGGAGCGCTTCTTCCGGGAAGCGGAGGCTGCCGGCCGGCTCAGCCACCCCAATATCGTCACGGTGTACGACGTCGGCGAGGAAGGCGAACTGGCCTTCATCGCCATGGACTATGCCAGCGGCCGGCCGCTCAGCGAGTACACGGATCCCGAGCGGCTGCTGCCGGTCGCCACCGTCTACGCGCTGCTGGCAGAAGTCGCCGAGGCGCTCGATTACGCCCATGGGCGCGGCGTCATTCACCGCGACATCAAGCCCGCCAACCTGATCTACGACGCCGAGGCCGGCACGGTCAAGATCACCGATTTCGGCATCGCCCGCGTGGGCGATACCCGCCGCACCAGTACCGGCACCGTGCTCGGCAGCCCGTCGTACATGGCCCCGGAGCAGTTCGCCGGCGACGAGCCCAAAGGCACGGCCGACCTTTTCAGCCTGGGCGTAACGTTCTACCAGCTGCTCACCGGCAAGCTGCCGTTCACGGCCGACAACGTCGCGCGGCTCGCCTATCAGATCAGCGAGGCCCGCCACCCGGACATCCGGCGCCTGCGGCCGGAGCTGCCGAACAGCGCCAGCCGCATCGTCAACAAGGCGCTCGCCAAACGGCCGGGCGACCGCTACCAGAGCGGCCGCGAGATGGCCCAGGCACTGCGCCGGGCGGCGCCCAAACTGCAGACGGGATAGGGACATGGGTATTGGCTACGTCGTACACGGCAGAACCGACCGCGGGCGTAGCCGCGAGGTCAACGAGGACAGCCTGGGGCAGCGCGCGCTGCCGGACGGCATGATCGCGGTCGTCGCCGATGGGGTCGGCGGCCAGCCCGGCGGCGCCTTCGCCAGCCGCCTCGCGGTGGCCCGAATCCTGGACTCCGACGCCCTCACGGCGGCGGCGCCGCCGGCCGAACGGCTGGCGGCGGCCTGCGCGGAAGCGAACGCCGCACTGCGGGAAGCGCAGCAGACCCATGCCGGCTACGAGGACATGGCCACTACCGTGGTGGCGCTGCTGGCCCAGGCCGAGCAGGCGGCCATCCTGCATGCCGGCGATTCGCGCTGCTACCGCTGGCGCGGCGGAGTCCTGACCCTGCTGACGCGGGATCACACCGTCGCCGAGCAGATGGTCGAGGATGGTACGATCCCCGCCGCAGCGGCCGGCCGCACGCCCTACCAGCACATCCTGACCCGGGCGCTGGGCCTGGACGATAGCTTCGAGCATACGCTGATCGACAGCCGGCTCGCTCCCGGCGATGTCTACCTGCTCTGCTCGGACGGCCTCAGCAAGCCCCTGGCCGACAGCGAGCTGGCCGCGGTGCTGGCCGAGCAGACCGATGCCGCCGCGGTCGAGGCGCTGATCGAGGCGGCCAACGACGCCGGCGGGCCGGACAATATCTCGGTGATTCTGATACGTTGCGTCGAAACCGACGCCTGAACCGGCTCTGCCGGCCGGCAGCCGTGCGGTCGCAACCGCGGCCGCTCCCCGCGCAGATCGCGCCGCTGCGACCCGCTACCGGCAAACCGCCCTGGAGTCCTGACCGATCGTGAACCGGTCCGCATCCATCCCGCCGCGCTTATCTGCCAGGCCGGCCCTGCTGACGCTGCTGCCGTTCGTGCGGCCGCACCGGCGCCTGCTGCTCGTCGCCGTCGCCGCGCTGGTGGTCGCCGCGGCGGCGACCCTGGCCCTGCCGGTGGCGTTCCGCCTGGTGATCGACTCCGGCTTTTCGGCCCAGGCGGCGGACACCATCAACCGCTATTTCCTGGGGCTGTTCGCGGTGGCGGTGGTACTCGCCGCCGCGACCGCGCTGCGCTTCTACTGCGTCACCGTGTTCGGCGAGCGGGTGGTGGCCGACATCCGCCAGGCCGTCTACCGCCATCTCCTGCACCTGGACGCCGGCTTCTACGAGACCACCCGCACCGGCGAGCTGCTGTCGCGGCTGACGACCGATACCGAGCTGGTGCAGACCGTGCTGGGCTCCAGCGCTTCGGTGGCGCTGCGCAGCGCCTTGATGCTGCTCGGCGCCGCCGTGCTGCTGACCGCCACCAGCCCGCGGCTGGCCGGCCTGATCGCCATCGTCATCCCGTTCGTGGTGCTGCCGATCGTGGTGCTCGGCCGCCGGGTGCGCCGCCTCTCCCGTCTCAGCCAGGACCGCATCGCCGATACCAACGCGCTGGCCGGCGAATCGCTGAACGCCCTGCGCACGGTGCAGGCGCACGCCCGCGAGCCGTACGAGCACGCGCGCTTCCGCGCCGCCACCCTGGCGGCACTGGCCGCCGCGATACGGCGCACCCGGGCCAGGGCGGCGCTCACCGCCATCGTCATCCTGCTGGTGTTCGGCGCCATAGTGCTGGTGCTGTGGATAGGCGCACGGGCCGTGATCGGCGGCGGCATGAGCAGCGGCGAGCTCGGCCAGTTCGTGCTCTATGCGGTGATCGCGGCCGGCTCGGTCGGCTCGCTCAGCGAGGTATGGGGCGACGTGCAGCGCGCCGCCGGCGCCGCCGAGCGGCTGGGCGAGCTGCTGGCGACCCGCAGCCAGGTGCAGGAACCGGCGCAGCCAATCATCGCGCCGGCCGGCCCCGGCCGGCTGGACTTCGATTCCATCGAATTCGCCTACCCGTCCCGCCCGCAGCAGCCGGCACTGGTCGATTTCACGCTGCAGATCGCACCCGGCGAGACCGTCGCCCTGGTCGGCCCGTCAGGCGCCGGCAAGAGCACGGTGCTGCAGCTGCTGCTGCGCTTCTACGACCCGCAGCGGGGCGCCATCCGCCTGGACGGCATCGATCTGCGCCGGCTGCCCCTGGCTGCCCTGCGCGAGCAGCTGGCGCTGGTCCCGCAGGATCCGGTGATCTTCGGCGCCAGCGCCCGCGACAACATCCGCTACGGCCGTCTGGACGCCAGCGACGCCGAGGTGGAGGCCGCCGCCCGGGCGGCTGAGGCACACGACTTCATCGCCGCTCTGCCCGAGGGCTACGACAGCTTCCTGGGCGAGCGCGGCGTGCGCCTGTCCGGCGGCCAGCGCCAGCGCATTGCCATCGCCCGCGCGCTCCTCAGCAAGGCTCCGGTCCTGCTGCTGGATGAAGCCACCAGCGCGCTCGACTCCCAGAGCGAGCAGCTGATCCAGCAGGCGCTGGAACGGCTGATGGCAGGTCGCACCACCATCGTCATCGCCCACCGCCTGGCTACCGTACAGCGGGCCGACCGCATCGTGGTCCTCGACCGCGGCGGCATCGTCGCCATCGGCTCGCACGAGGCCCTGCTGCAGCAGGGCGGGCTCTATGCGGAGCTGGCTCGGTTGCAGTTTGGCGGCAAGTCGGAGTGAGGGGCATCGCTCTCCACCGGTATCTCCACCTGCAGCCCTCAAGCCTTGGTTTTACCAGCAGCCGGCTCGATGTCGATGCCTCTTAAGGAGGTGCGAATGCGCGAGAATGTCGGGTCCTGGGACCGGTCGATGCGTGCGGTGGCAGGCCCGCTACTGATAGGTTGGGGCTATCGACACCGGCACAGCCTGGCCGGAATCGCTGCCATAGCAGGCGGTGCGGCCATTACGGAAACGGCCATAACAAGGGTCTGCCCCATGAACACAGCGCTCGGTATCAACACTGCCAGTGGGCATAGCGATACTGCGACACAGCCCGATCTGGATCATGTCGACGAAATGGTGGCAGCCGCAGCCTCGTTGGCCGCGGCACAGCCATTACCGACGATCGACTGACAGTCGGCTAGGATGCGGCAGGCTCTGCTGCCGACCCGGAAGCCGCGTCGCTGTCAGCGGCGGACGACTCCATGTGCCAATAGGTATAGCGACCATCCTGGCTGCTACGCCGCCACCAGACGCGTTTGACCGATTCGCATTCGAGCCGGGTTGGGTTCTCTGGCGGATTCAGCAGCGCGCGCGTGAGATGCTGGTTCTTGCGCACGAGAATCGTTGCGATGTGCTCCGCCTCCGCCTCGTCGCCGGCCTTGACGTAGTGCGTGACCCGAAAGCCGAGCAATTCGGGCTCGCCCGTCAGGTTGAGCAGGAAATTCTCGCCCCGCAGCACGACTTTAAACCAAGACATGGCCCGCCCTCCGGGTCAAACTGCTGTAACAGCAGGGCATTATAAGCCGATTGCCCGGGCTGCGGCTGCCGGTCCGCGAACCGGCCGTGGCGGCAACGGCTAGAAGTCGAACAGCTCGCCGAGCAGGCCGTGCTTCTTGCGCCGCTTGCCGTGATAGCGGTCGTTCTGCTCGTGCGGCTCCCGGTAGGCGCTGGCCGGTCGCGAAGCGACCTGCGCCGGGGCGGCCTGCGCCGAGCGCTCGATCAGCTTGTCCAGCTCGCCGCGGTCGAGCCAGACGCCGCGACACTGCGGGCAGTAGTCGATCTCGATGCCCTGGCGGTCGGCCATCAGCAGCGTGGCCTTGCAGTTGGGACATTGCATGCGCGTGCCTCCCTAAGGCGTTCCCCCGCAGGCAATCTTGGGGGCGCAGCGGTCCCGTTCATCCCCGGCAAGCTCCGGCAACCGCGCGCAAGGCGTGTCTGCCGCGGCGCAGGCGGCGGCCTGGCTGCCAGAACCCAAAAACCGTGGCGCCGCATGTTACCCTCCTCCTGCGTCCGCGGCCGAGCCCGCCGACGCCAGCGCGCGCCGATCCCCCCGAGCACCGATGCCGGCCGGAAGCTTGCCGGCTGCGGACTTCGGATCTGGCGGCGCCGGCCGTGGCAACAGCACGGCCAGGATCAACCACCCCCTGCAACAGGAGGCCATATGGCATTCAATACGGAAACCCAGCCCGGGGTGCATCCCCAGGCGCCGGCGCAGACGCGCGGCTTCGTGTTCAACCACACCATGCTGCGGGTCAAGGATCCGGAGCGTTCCCTGGACTTCTATACCCGCGTCCTCGGCATGCGGCTGCTGCGCAAGCTGGACTTCGCCGAGATGAAGTTCTCGCTGTATTTCCTGATCGGCCCGGACGCCGGCGAAGAGGCCCCGGAAGACCCGCAGGCACGGACGGCCTGGATGTTCGGCCAGCGCGCCGTGCTGGAACTCACCCATAACTGGGGCACGGAAGACGATCCGGACTTCAAGTACCACAACGGCAACGAGGAGCCGCGCGGCTACGGCCACATCTGCTTCTCGGTTCCGGACCTGGACGCGGCGGTGCGCTGGTTCGACGAGAACGGCGTGGAATTCGTCAAGCGCCCGGACCAGGGCAAGATGAAGGACGTCGCCTTCATCAAGGATCCGGACGGCTACTGGATCGAGATCGTCCAGCCGGACCGGCTGAGCGCGCTGGGCGACTGAGCCTCAGGCCGGCGCTCGCACGGATGCGCGAATGATCCGCGCGACCAGTGCCCGGGTGCCGGCCGTATCCGACGGCGCGCCGGGGATGCGGCGGTCGATGAGCAGCGTCGCCAGGCCATGCACCAGCGACCAGGCCGCCAGCGTGCGGGTGTCCACCTCCCCGCCGCCGCTGCCGGCCACCGCCGCCCGCAGCGCTTCGAAGGCCTCGCCTGCCGCGCTCTGCAGGGCCGGCACCGGCGGCTCGTCATCGCGCACGGGACCGAACATGAGCCGGAAGCGCGCCGGCGACTCCAGGGCGAAAGCCACGTAAGTCTCGCCGAGCACGGCCAGCAGTTCCTCCGGCTCTCCTTCATGCCCGGCCGCTGCCGCTTCCATGGCCTGCCGCAGCGCCCGGAACCCTACTGCCGCCACTTCCGCCAGCAGCTCACGCTTGTCGGCAAAGTGCTTGTACGGCGCCGCGTGGCTGACGCCGGCCCGGCGAGCCAGCTCGCGCAGGGTGAACTCCCAGTTCTGCTCCTCCTGCAGGATCTGCAGCGCCGTATCGATCAATGCCCGGCGGAGATCGCCATGGTGATAGGGGCGAGTGCGGCCAGTTTCTGAGCTCATGATCCACCTTTAAGTTGACGGCGAAAACATAGAGGCGTATGTTGCGGCCGTCAAGCAAGTTGCCATCAGCAACATGAGCGGAGAGACTGCAATGGATTATCTGAGCCTGAAGACTCTGCACGTGCTGGGCGTTGTCCTGTTTGTCGGCAACATCGTCGTGACGGCGGTCTGGAAAGCCGTCGCCGACCGCAGCCGGCAGCCGCCGGTGATTGCCTTCGGGACCCGCCTGGTGCTCCTGACAGATGCCGTCTTCACCCTGCCGGGCGCGGTCCTGATCCTGCTGACAGGACTGGCCATGGCGGGCGGACATGCCGCCATTGCCGCCACACCCTGGTTGGCCTGGGGCTTCGGCCTGTTCGCCGTTTCCGGCCTGCTGTGGCTGCTGGTCCTGGTCCCGGTCCAGCTGGGGCAGGCGCGGCTTGCCCGCCGGTCCGTGGGGGCAGTCGAACTGCCGCCCCGCTACTGGCAGCTGGCACGGGTCTGGATGGTGGCCGGCAGCATCGCCACCATCCTGCCGCTGGTGAATATCTTTCTGATGGTGAGCAAGCCGGCCTAGGAAATTCACCAGCAAAATTGTTTGTGCTCGGGCCCGGAGTCCGGTATCGTTCGCATTGGTTCGTCGCCTGCTCATCTCTGTGATCCCTGCCGATTCCGAGGTCTTCGCCTCGTCTTCACTGGATCCTCAAGGAAGAGAGGTCTCGATCCCACGGGTGCATCGGGCCTTCCACCGCTCCTTCGCGCTGGCCTGCCGGACGTACCACCATGACCCTTTAGCGGAAATACCGATTTTCGGCGCCGCGTGTATTGAGAGTGAATGAACTAGATGAAGTCCATCTACGTTGGCAACCTGCCTTTTACTGCCACTGAAGACGAAGTCCGCGACCTGTTCGCAGCTTATGGCGAAGTGGATTCGGTCCGCCTGATGAGCGACCGTGAGACCGGCCGTCCCCGCGGCTTTGGCTTTGTGAAGATGGGCGCGCAAGACGCCGATGCCGCCATTCAGGCGCTGAACGGCAAGAATTTCGGCGGCCGCGACCTGCGCATCAACGAAGCGGAAGACCGCAAGCCGATGGGCCAGCGCCCGGCCCGGAACGGCTCCCGCTGGTAAGCAGGCGGCAGGCACGACGCCTGCCGTTGAGCTGACGGCAAGAAGCCCGCCGGCATCACCGGCGGGCTTTTTTTATTCGTCCGTCGGAAACCCGGCCACGATACCGCCTGCCTCAGGCGCGATCGGTCCGCTTCGACAGCAGCGTGATCCGCGGCGGCGCGGCCCCGCGGCAGCGCGATGTCCGTCCGCATTCCGGGCAGTTGTACTCCTCGACCTGCTCCTGCGAACTCTTCGCCATCGGCCCGCCGATCACGACGACCTCGTAGACGGCTCCACAGCGGCCGCAGGTTTCCTGGTACCGCCCCTTCTCGTATGAAATCGCCGGTTGCGAAGCCTGCATAGCACTCCCTCGAATCCGTGGCGCCCGGGGAGACAGCTGGGGCGCGATACAGCCAGATAGTCGCCGTTGCGGCCCGACGGCAGACACAAAAAAGTGCCGCCGGGCAGTGCAAAACGGCACTATTATGCCGGATTGCGAGAAAAATTTCATCTATTTCAAAAACATGCAAAAACCGGCAGGAATGGCGAGGTCGACTCGCCCTTCCTGCCGGTCATGGAAGGCCCGGCCCGGCGGCTCAGGCGACGCGGTAACGGCTGATCTGGATCGCCACGTTCTCAGCCAGTTCGATCAGCGAGGCGCTGGTGGTACGCGCCTTCTCCGCCTCCTCCAGCGTCCCGCGGGAGGCATCGTGGATGCGCACCATGTTGCCGTCCATCTCCTGGGCGACATGGCTCTGCTCCTGCGCCGCGGCGGCGATGCCGGCGTTGCGGTCGGAGATGTCGGTAATGGCGGCGAGGATCGCCTGCAGCGACTGCGCGGTTTCCTCGGAGCTGCGCCTGGTTTCTTCGGCCTGGACCACCGCGCTGTCGGCCACCTCCACCGCAACCTCGGCATCCGACTGCAGGGTTTCGATGACGGCGACGATCTGACCCGCCGAGTCGCGGGTGCGGTTGGCCAGGGTCCGCACCTCGTCGGCCACCACCGCAAAGCCGCGGCCGGCCTCGCCGGCGCGGGCCGCCTCGATGGCGGCGTTGAGCGCCAGCAGGTTGGTCTGCTCGGCAATGGCCTGGATCACTTCCAGCACCGTGCCGATTTCGCCGCTGGTCAGGCGCACCTTTCCGATCCGTTCGGAAACTTCCTTGACGCGCTCGGCCAGCACCTGCATGGCGCGGGTGGTATTGTCGACCTCGGCGCGGCTCCGCTGCGCCAGGCTGTCGGCCTCGCGGGCGCTGACGGCTGCCTGCTCGGCGCTGCCGGCCACCTCGGCGATGGTGGTCGCCATCTCGTTCATGGCGGTGACCACCATGTCCATCTCGGTCTGCTGGGTACGCGCCCGGTTGGCCGTGTGTTCGGAGCCGGACGCCAGCGCCCGGGACACTTCCCGCAAGCGCTCCATGCTCCGGCCGATTTCGCTGAAGGCATTGCGCAGGCCGGCGCTGACGCCGTTGAAGGCCTTCGCCAGTTCGGCGATCTCGTCCTTGCCGTCGGCCGGGATGGTGACGGTCAGATCGCCGTCGGCCACGGCCCGGAACGCCTGCCGGACACTGGCGACACGGTGCACCACCGCGCGATACACCCATGCCCCCAGCGCCGTCGCCAGCACTACCGCGACGGCCAGCAGAACGCCCACGAACAGCAGGGCGTTGCGCTGAACCTTGACGATCTGATCGGTCGCGCGGGTCACCATGTTGGTGATTTCTTCATCCGCCCTGACGGAGTACTCGTCGATCCGCAGCAACCTCGGCAGGGCCTCGGTCTCATACAGCCTGAAGGCCCGCTCCCTCTCGCCCGCCGCGCTGTAGGCCTCGACCTGATCCAGGATCGATCGGTACTGCCGGAAGTTCTGCTGCACCGCCATCAGCAGTTCCTCGCCGGGGCCGCGGACATAGCCTTCCAGTTGCGCCATCGCGGCGGCGGTGGCTTCGGCGAAGCGGCGGCTGTTCGCGCTGGCGGCCCCGTGGTCGTCGGCGAACACCGTCTGCCCCGCGGCGACGTGATACTGGTAGGTGCTGCGGTGCACGTCCTTTGCCAGTTTCACGATCGGCAACACGGTGTTGATGATGGCATCCGTCTGCAGGCGCATGATGTACATGAACGTCAGCCCAGCTCCTGACGAAATCACCAGCAGCAGCGTGAGCGCGCCGAAGGCGCCGATAAGCTTGGTTCGCAGTTTCATGGGGCGCTGTACGGTAGAGGACTTGCTTCCCTGTTATCGGCCATCCGCGCCCCGACTTGAGAAACGGCTCCCCTGGCCCTCAGGGACCACGGGCAATAAAAAAGCGCGACGCATTCGCGCCGCGCTTGCGACTCGGGGTGCTCCGGCCTACTTGCGAACGCCCTCGACCACGAAATACAGGTCCATGGTCTCGGCAGCCGGGCCCAGGTTGTAGCTGATGCCCCAGTCGCTGCGCTTGATGGTGGTCTTGCCGCTGTAGCCGCGGCGGTAGCCGCCCCAGGGATCCTTGCCGGCGCCGACGAAGGTGACGTCGATGGTGATCGGCTTGGTAACGCCGTGCAGGGTCAGGTCGCCGGTGAGTACGCCGTCCTCGCCCTTGGGCTCGAAGCTGGTGGTCTTGAAGGTGGCGGTCGGGTACTTGTCGACGTTCAGGAAATCCTTGCCGCGCAGGTGCTTGTCACGCTCGGCATGGTTGCTGTCGATGCTGGCGGTCTTGACCTCGACGGTGATGGAGTTGGCCCTGGGGTTGTCAGCGTCGTACACGAAGCTACCGGAGATATCGTTGAACCGGCCCTGCAGGAAGCTGAAGCCCAGGTGCGAGATGCTGAAGTTGATGAAGCTGTGAGTCGGGTCGATCTCGTAGGTTTCCGGCGCGGCCATGGCGTTGGACGCGAACAGGCTGCCGGCGAGGGCAAAGGCGATCAAAGGACGGGTCATGCG
>Ga0079224_100001302_pt1 | contig 28295 bp, 28 predicted proteins | sample Stecom2015_FD_80414 | JGI IMG/M metagenome (GOLD analysis project Ga0079224, IMG submission 80414) | Agricultural soil microbial communities from Utah to study Nitrogen management - Steer compost 2015 | ecosystem: Environmental > Terrestrial > Soil > Agricultural land | place: USA: Utah... | reverse complement strand
GGGTCCCGGTCCGCCCGGGCGATGTGGGCGCCGTGGACCTGGCGGACCATGTAGACGGGATGGTCAAGCCCCGGGGGCAGGGCGGCGGCCAGGAACCGATCGGTGTTGCGGGCCACCCGGCGGGGCTCGTCCCCCACCCCCCGGCCCAGATTGAGGCTGTGGTAGGGCGGGGTGCCCACGCCGCCCAGGCGGGTGGAGAAGGCCGCCCAAAAGCCGGGCCAGGCCTCCCGCCACGGGGCTGCCCGCAGGAGGGGAACGCCGGCGGAATCATCCCATCGCAAAGGCCCGCCGCCTTCGCCGGCCGGGGCCCGGCCGTCACCCGTCATGCTGGCCCTCCCCCCGGCGGAAAAAGCGCTGCCGCTGGCCCGGCAGGTGCACCAAAATAACATCCTCGCCCAACTTGACCACCATGTCCCAAGGGATGACGTGATCCTGGTCGCGGCCGAACAGGCCCAGGAGGCGGGTGCCGCCGGGCACGATCAAGGCCAGGATGCGGCCGTCCACCGGATCCACTTCCACATCTTCGACGAAGCCGATGCGTTTCCCACTGCCCACATCGATGACATCCCGGGACCGCAGGTCCGACAAGCGGTACATGGCCCTCTCCCCCAGCGGCACCGTCGGGGGCGCCCCATGACTTCTTCTAATTGTTACGCCGGGAAAATCGGGGTATGTGGGCAGGGGCGGGGAATCTGAACCGCACCGGGCTACGGTGTTTGTTCGGAGACGGGAGGCTGTCAGGGAGCCGGCGGCGGCTGCAGGGTGGGAACGGATTCCGGTGGAGCCCCTATCGCCACCTGGAGCCAAAGGCGCCACAGGCCTGCCAGGGGCGCCGTGGAGGCGCGATGCTCCTGCCACCAGTCCCGGATGAACCACCGGTAGGTGACGGGCACCTCCTCCACCAGGGGCTCATGGCCGCCGGCGGCCAGGGCCGCCACGGCCCGCTGCAAGGTTTCATCGTCCTCCCACGTGCCGGCCACGCACAGGCCTTGGAACAGGGCGCACCACCAATTGCCGCCGGCACCGTCCCCCAGGATGACCCGGGTGGCGGGATAGATGCCGGCGGGGATGACATGGCGGCCCAGGGTCCTTTGGTCGAACCAGGCGGGCCCCACTTCCACCCGCACGAGCTCTTCCCGGCCGGCGGCCCGCAAGGCGGACTTCACCGCCGCCGCCAGGTCGTCCCGGTGGCGGTGCATCCAAATCTCCGTTGCTGCGGGATCGGCGCCCAAGTCCCCGGGCCCGTGCCGGGTCAAGTAGTCCAGCAGGGCCTTTTGGGCCACGGGCTTGGCTTCCTGGTGGAAGGCGTCGTCGCTGTGGGGTATGACGTGGAGGCGGTACAAGGGCCGGACGGCCTCGGCCGTTGCCGGCTGCCGGGCCCAGGCGGCCGCGGCGGCTACGGCCCCCACCAGGCCCAGAAGGATGACGGCGGCGGCGGCGACGGAGCCCCAATGCTTGTCCCGGGTGAAGGCGGATCCATCCATGGCGGCGGCCCCGTCACATGAGCTTGCGCATCCGCTGGAGGGCGGCTTTTTCCAAGCGGGAAACCTGGGCCTGGGAGATGCCGATTTCCTCGGCCACCTCCATCTGGGTCTTGCCCTGGTAGAAGCGCAGCTGGATGATGCGCTGCTCCCGCTTGTCCAGCTTGCGCAAGGCTTCCCGGAGGGCGATGCCTTCCAGCCAGACCTCGTCCACGCTGTCTTCATCGCTCACCTGGTCCATGACGAAGATGGGATCACCGCCGTCCTGGTAGATGGGCTCGAAGAGGCTGATGGGCTCCTGGATGGCATCCAGGGCATAAATGATTTCTTCCCGGGGCATGCCAAGCTGGCGGGCAATCTCGTTGATGGTGGGCTCCCGGGAGTGCTTCTGGGTCAATTGGTCCCGGGCCTGGAGGGCTTTGTAGGCCACGTCCCGCAGGGAGCGGCTGACCCGGATGGGGTTGTTGTCCCTCAGGTAACGACGAATTTCGCCGATGATCATGGGCACGGCGTAGGTGGAAAATTTCACGTTCTGGCCCAGGTCGAAATTGTCGATGGCCTTCATCAGGCCGATGCAGCCCACCTGGAACAGGTCGTCGACATTTTCCCCCCGGCTGTTGAACCGCTGGATGACCGACAGGACCAGGCGCAGGTTGCCTTGGACCAACTGCCGGCGGGCGTCTTCGTCGCCGTCCTGGAGGCGGCGGAAAAGCTCGCGCATTTCCTCGTTCTTCAGGACGGGAAGTTCCGAGGTGTTGACGCCGCAAATCTCCACCTTGTTGGCCATAAGCGACCCCTCTCACGGCTGGGAACGGCCCGTTGCCGTAAGGGAGTATGCCGCTGAAGGCCGATTTTTATGCATAAAGGAAAGAGGCCGCCCCGGCAAGGGACGGCCGTTGAGAATATTAGGGTGCCCCGGGCCTCAGGCTTCCATGCGGGCCATCTCCCGGCGCAGCCGGCCGATGATGCGCTTTTCCAGCCGGGAGATGTAGCTCTGGCTGATGCCCAGCACATCGGCCACCTGCTTTTGGGTCCGCTCCACTCCATCGCCCAGGCCGAAGCGCAACTCCATGATGCGGCGCTCCCGCACCGACAGGCGGGACAAGGCCTCCCAGAGGAGTCCCCGATCCACCCGGGCCTCCAGGTCCCGGTAGATGCTGTCGCCGTCGGCTCCCGGCAGCACGTCGCTCAGCAGCAGTTCGTTGCCGTCCCAATCCACATTCAGAGGCTCATCCAGGGAAATTTCCGACCGGGTGCGGCTGTTGCGGCGCAAGTACATCAAAATCTCGTTCTCGATGCATTTGGAGGCGTAGGTGGCCAGTTTGATCCGCTTGGTGGGATCGAAGGTGTTGACGGCTTTGATGAGGCCGATGGTGCCGATGGAGACCAAGTCTTCGATGGGGATGCCCGTGTTGTCGAACTTGCGGGCGATGTAAACGACCAAGCGCAAATTCCGCTCGATGAGGGGGGAGCGCACCGAGGTGTCGCCCATCTCCAGCCGGCGAAGAAGCTCCTTCTCCTCCTCGGCGGTCAAGGGGGGCGGCAGGGTCTGGCTGCCGCCCACGTAATGGATGGGCCGCAGCCAAGGCAGGCGGCGCAGCAGCAGGGCCACGCCCACCGCCCAAGCCCGGCGCAGGCGCCCCAAGACATAGGCCATAATCATCAACTCCTCCTCGCCGCGGCCGGCGCCGCCCCGTCTCAGCCCGCCGCTTCGTCTACGGGTGCAGGCACGGGATCCAGCAGCAGTTCCGCGGGCAGCAAAGCTCGGAAGGAGCCGGGTCCTCCCAGACGGCCGGGGTACAGGGCCACCACGGCCCCGGGGTGCTCCCTGGGCCCGCCCGTCCCGGTGTGAACCAGCAGGCGGTCCACCCGCAGGGCGGGCAGCAGCCCGTGATCCACCCCGAGGGCCCGGTAGGGAAACAGCCGGGCCCGGTGGGCCAGGGGGCCTTGGGACAGGCGGTTCCAGATTAGGTCGAAGGAGGCGTCTTCACCGCCCCAGAGGAAGGCCATGGCCCCGGCTTCCACCACCGTCACCGGCCGGCCGCTCAAGGGATCTACGGCGTCGTGGCCCGTGTCCACCCGGGCGGGCAGCTGGATGCGCCGCCCCTCCACCTGGATGACGATGGCCACCTGGTGCCGGGCCTGGAGTTGGAGGCGCCGGGCCGCCCGCCACGAGCCCGTAGCCAGGATGAGGACCAAGAGGGCGCCCACCGGCGCGCCCCACCAAGGCGGCACGAAACCGGGCCACAACCCGGCCGCCGGCGCCAAGGCGCTCCCCCGGTACCCGGCCAGGGCGGCCAGGCCGCCGGCGGCGGTGCCCAGGGCGTAGAACCATAGGAGCATGGTCAAGCCACGGCGGGGATCAAAGGGCCAGAAGGCGATGCCCACCATGAGCAGGGCCGTTATCAAGGAGGGAAAGACTCCTTGCAGGAAGGCTCCCCAAGGCATGACGGCCGCCGTCCCGTAGGCGGCTCCCAGGGCGGCGGCTGCCGCCGCCCGCAACAGATGGGTCCGGCGGCCCGTCACCGCCGCTACGCCGTAGAGCAAAGCCAGGTCGATGGCGAAGTTGAGCAGAGCCAGCAAATCCAGGTACACCAGCAAGCCCCGACACCCCCCAAGGGGAGGGAGAGACCGCGCTGCCCCGACCTTGCCTAAACCTTATGCAGTGCCCCGGCCGTCCATGACGGCCGATTTCATCAGCCCCCGTTGCGGCGGCGGAGAAAAGCGGGGATTTCCACTTCTACGTCATCGCCCACCAGGGACCGCAGCTCCAGACCTTCCCACTCGGTCTCGTCCATGGGGTCGGCAACCTCCCTGGGGCTGCCGAAGCCGGTGGCGATGACGGTGACGCGGATGGTGTCGGTCAGTTCCTCGTCGATGACGGCGCCGAAGATGATGTTGGCATCGGGATCGGCCGCCTCGGTGATGATGCCCGCGGCCTCGTTCACCTCGAACAGGCCCAGATCGGGGCCGCCGGTGATGTTGAGGAGCACGCCCCGGGCCCCTTCGATGGAGGTCTCCAGCAGGGGGCTGGAAATGGCTTCCCGGGCCGCCTTGCTGGCCCGCCCCTCCCCCGAGGCCTGGCCGATGCCCATGAGGGCGGTGCCGGTGTTCATCATGGCGGTCCGCACGTCGGCGAAGTCCAAGTTGATGAGGCCGGGAATGGCGATGAGATCGGAGATGCCCTGCACACCTTGCCGCAGGACGTCGTCGGCCACCCGGAAGGCTTCCACGATGGAGGTGCTCCGGTCCACCACCTGGAGCAGGCGGTCATTGGGGATGGTGATGAGGGTGTCCACCTCATCCCGCAGTGCGGTGATCCCTTGCTCTGCCTGGGCAGCCCGGCGGCGCCCCTCGAAACCGAAGGGCTTGGTGACGACGCCCACGGTCAGGGCCCCCGTCTCCCGGGCGATGCGGGCAATGATGGGCGAGGCGCCCGTGCCCGTGCCGCCTCCCATGCCGGCGGTGATGAAGATCAAGTCGGCGCCCTTGAGGCGCTCGGCGATTTCTTCTTTAGTTTCCTCGGCGGCGTTGCGGCCGATTTCAGGGTCGGCCCCGGCGCCCAGGCCCTTGGTGAGGCGGGCGCCGATTTGAATCTTTTCCGCGGCCAAGGAGCTGGCGAGGGCCTGGGCATCGGTGTTGACGGCGATGAAGTCAACACCTTGCAGGCCGGCTTCGATCATGCGGTTGAGGGCGTTGTTGCCGCCGCCCCCTACACCCACGACCTTGATTACGGCGAAACGTCCGGGTTCGGTATCAAATTCCAGCAAGGCCGTACCTCCTTTGCCCCACGACCCCGACTGCCTCCCGGGGCTGCCTGATCCAGACCGTCGAGGTAGCCGTGCCGTTCACTTTGTGCTGTTTTCTTGGAGCCGCAGGGCCTTTCCTTCTGTGCCTCTTAGACAGGTAACGACGGGCACCCCGTTATCTGTCGCCTCCGCCCGGGTCATCAGGCACCTTCACCGCCGGCCGCTGGGGATTGCGCACATCGAAGTAGGATACCTGCCCTGCCTGGTCCCGCCACTGCTCCCACAGGGCGGCCAGGGCGGCCAGCTGGGACCGCAGCAGGTCTTCGCTGCCGTCCAGGCGGGCGGGGACGTCGTGCTCCAGCCAGAGCACCAGCTCCCCCGACTCCTGCACGGTGATGCGCCGTACCCAGTCCATGCCGAACTGGGCCACCAGGAGGGCGCACAAGACGGGGCCCCTGCTGCCGGCGGGCAGGGGGCTGCCCAAGGGCTGGTCCACCAGGCCCAAGCCCTCGAGGCGCAGGACGTCCCCGGGGGGATCGGTCTCCAGGGCGAAGGGAATCCCCGCGTCATCCAAGGCCAGCCACAGGTCATGGTAGGCCACGTAAACCACGGGCCTGCGCTCCATCAAGTGGATGACCAAAGTGTCGGGCCAGCGTCGGGTCACCTGGGCGCCGGCGATGCGGGGATGGCTTTCCAGCCGGGCGGCCACCTGGGCGGTGCTGATGCGCCAGAGGGAGACCTCCGCCTGGAGGCTTGTCCACTCCAGCACCTCCTCCTCCCCCAGGTGCTGCAGGCCGTTGATCTCCACCCGGGCCAGGTGAAAGTAGGGTGAGTTGAGGCCGTAGAAGATGCCTGCCGTTGCTGCCAGCAAAAAGAGTATGACCAGCGTACCTCGGCGTCTCCGGCGGCGCCGGGAGATACGCCGGCGGCGGGGATCCATGCCCCGTCCCTCCCCCGCTGCCGCAACTCCCGTCAGCCGGCGCCGGGATGCCGGGCGGTGCCGGGATTCGACAGCGAATCAACTTTTTCGGGCTTTAGACGGTAGACTTCGGCTCCCAGTTTCTTCAGGACGCCTTCGAAATCCTGGTAGCCCCGGTCGATGAACTGGGCCCCTTCCACCACGGTGGTGCCCTGGGCTCCCAGGCCGGCCAGCACCAGGGAGGCGGCGCCCCGCAGGTCATCGCTGGCCTGCACGGGAGCGCCCGTGAGGCTGGGCACGCCCCGCACCACCGCCACCCTCCCGTCGGTATGGATGCGGGCGCCCATCTTCCGGAGTTCGCCGGCGATTTTCAGCCGCTGCTCGTAGATGGTCTCGTTGATGACGCTGGTCCCCTCGGCAGTGCACATCAAGGCCAGGAATTGATTTTGGGCGTCGGTGGGATAGCCGGGATAGGGCAAGGTGGTGAGATCCACGGCCCGGGGCCGCCGGGGGCACCGGACCCGCACCCAATGGTCGCCGGTGGTGACCGTCACCCCCACTTCCCGCAATTTGGCCGTCACCGCGTCCAGGTGCTGGGGGATGACGCCGGTGATTTCCACATCGCCCCGGCTGATGGCGGCGGCCACCATGTAGGTGGCCGCTTCGATGCGGTCGGGGATGACTTCGTGGCGGCCGCCCCCCAGCCGCTCCACCCCGTCGATCCTGATGGTGCCGGTGCCGGCGCCCCGCACCCGGGCGCCCAGCCGGTTGAGAAAGATTTGCAGGTCGACGATTTCGGGCTCCCGGGCGGCGTTGCCGATGACGGTGGCGCCCTGGGCCAGAACGGCGGCCATCATCAGGTTTTCCGTAGCACCTACGCTGGGCACGTCCAGATGGATGTGGGCTCCCCGGAGGCGGGGAGCGGCGGCGGTGATGGTGCCCCCCTCCTCGGTCACCTGGGCGCCCAATTTCCGCAGGCCGTTGAGGTGGAGATCGATGGGCCGGCTGCCGATGACGCAGCCGCCGGGATAGGCGATGCGGACCTGCCCCCCTTTGGCCAGGAGGGCGCCCATGACCAGGATGGAGGAGCGCATGCGGCGGGTCAAAGGGGCGGGCACCCGGTAATCGGTGAGGCCGGGAACGATGTGCACCGTCAGGCCGTAGGGCGAAGTCTCGGTCGCCACCCCCAGGCCCAAGGAGCGCAGGATATCCAGCATTACGGCGATGTCATCCAGTCGGGGAATGCGGTGGAGGGTTACTGCCTCACCGGCCAGGATGGATGCCGCCAGCAAGGGCAGGGCCGAATTTTTCGCGCCCCTGACGGCTACCTTGCCTTCCAGGGGCCGGCCCCCCTTGACCACTAAGCGTGCCACAAAACCACCTCCGCGGGTTCCGTCAACGACCCTGCGGCGGCGGCAGCCCGCGGGCAGTCAGGCGGGGGACCCGGGTTGCTGTTCCAGCCGGGCCACGGCTTGGCGCCAGCGGGCCGACAGGGGGCCCAGGAGACGGATTTCCGGTTCCAGGACCAGGGCGAAGCGGGACCAGACCGCCTCCGCTACATCTACCATCAAAGCCACCACGTCATCGGCCCGGGCGTCTCCCAGATTGATGATCCAGTTGGCGTGCATCTCCGAGACCTGGGCGTCGCCCCGGCGCATGCCCTTGCAGCCGGCGGCGTCGATGAGACGCCCGGCGGCATCCCCGGGCGGGTTCTTGAAAATGCTGCCGGCGTTGGGCCATTGGAGGGGCTGGGTTTCGTTCCGGTACCGGAGGGCATCGTCGACCCGGGCCCGAATGGCCTGGGGGTCGCCGGGCTCCAGAACCAGGCACGCCGTAAGAGCCAGCCACGGCTCCTGCTGGAGGCGGCTGCTCCGGTAGCCGAAGGCCAGTTCCTCCCGGGTCAGTTCCCTCACCCGGCCCTCTTGGTCGACGATGCGCACCCATTCCACCCGGCTGCCTATGTCGCCGCCCCGGGTGCCGGCGTTCATGGCCAGGGCGCCCCCCACGCTGCCGGGCACGCCGGCCAGGCCTTCCACACCCTGAAGGCCCAGACGGGCCGCCTGGCCCACCAGGCGGGCCACCGAGGCGCCGGAGCCCACCAGCACCCGGTTGCCGTCGAAGCGCAAGGTGTCCAGGGCGGGCCGGGTGCGCACCACCAGGCCCCGGAGCCCTTCGTCGGGCACCAGCAGGTTGCTGCCCGCCCCCAGGATGTGCCAAGGCACTTGGTGCTGCCGGGCCCAGGCCAGGGCCGCCAGCAGATCATCCTCGTCGGCGGGGGCCGCCATCAGATCCGCCGGGCCGCCGATGCGAATGGTGGTCAATGGTTTTAAGGGTTCGTTGACCGTAACGCGGCCGCGAACCATACTACGCAGGGCGGGGGCAAGATGTGAAAAGTTGATGAAAGCCACCTCCTGGGGTTACCGGCGTCGGGGCGCCGGCTGCCGGGCCGTTTCCAGCACCAGCTGGGCCAGCCGCCGGGCGGCGTCGGGCACGCCCAGGGCCCCGCTGGCGGCGGCCATGGCCGCCAGTCGCTCCTCATCGGCCAGCAGTTGGCCCACGATGCGGGCCAAGGCTTCCCCGGTGCACTGATCATCCTCCAGCATGACGGCGGCGCCCGCCCCGGCCAGCACCCGGGCGTTGTGCCGCTGGTGGTCATGGGTGACATGGGGCGACGGCACCACCACCGCCGGCAGGCCCCGGGCGGTGACCTCCGCCAGGCTGATGCCCCCGGCCCGGGTCACCGCCAGATCCGCCGCCGCCAAGGCCAGCTCCATCTCTTCCAAGTAAGGACGGATCCGCAGGGGGCCCGGCGGGCCGGGGGCCAGGCCGGCCTCCTGCAGCCGGGCCAGCACATCATCGTAGTACCGCTCCCCCGTCACCCACAGGAGGGCGGTGTCCTCCGGCAATGATGCCGCCAGGGCGTGGGCCGCCTCGTTGATCCGCTGGGCACCCCGGCTGCCGCTGGTGACCAGCACCACCCGCCGGAAGCCGTCCAAGGCCAGCTGCCGCCGGGCCTCCCGGCCGTCGGCGGCCAAAATGGCGGGCCGCACCGGGTTGCCCGTCACCACCACCCGCCGGGCCCTGGGAAAGGCGTCCCCCACGGCGGGAAAGGGCACCGCCACCGCCGCCGCCCTGGGGCTGAGCAGCCGGTTGGTGACGCTGGGAAAGGCGTTCTGCTCGTGGACGATGAGGGGAATGCCCATGATGGCCGCCATCATGCCCACAGGACCCGACACGTAGCCGCCGGTCCCCACCACCACCCATGGCCGGGCGTCGGTGAGAATCTTCCTGGCGGCAGCCATCCCCTGGAGCAGGGCGGCCACGCCCCGCACCCGGTCCATCATGCTTTTGCCCACCAAACCCCGGGCGGGTATGGCCACGAAGGGAATGCCGGCGGCGGGCACGATGCGCCCCTCCAGCCCCGTCCGGCTGCCCACGTAGAGGAGGTTGACGTGGGGGTCGTGCCGGCGCAGTTCCTCGGCCAGGGCCAGGGCGGGGTAGATGTGGCCCCCCGTGCCGCCTCCCGTCAAAACAACCCGCATATGTTCCACCTCAAGGCGGCACGTATTTGGACAAATTCAACAAGATGCCGATCCCCGCCATGGTGAACACCAGGGATGAGCCGCCGTAGCTGACCAGGGGCAGCGGGATCCCCGTGATGGGCAGGGTGCCGGTGACCACGCCGATGTTGATGATGGTCTGGAGCAGGATGGACGAGGTCAGGCCGGCGGCCATCAGGGCGCCGAAGGTGTCGGGGGCCGAGGCCGCCACCCGGTAGCCCCGCCAGCCTATGATGGCGAAAAGGACCAGCACCAGCCCCGCTCCCAGGAAGCCCAACTCCTCGCCGATGATGGAAAAGATGAAGTCGGTATGTTCCTCGGGCAGGTAGTAAAACTTTTGCCGGCTGGCGCCGTAGCCCACCCCGAACAGATGGCCCGAGCCCAGGGCGTACAAGGACTGGATGATATGGTAGCCCGACTCCGCCGGATCTGCTTCGGGGTTGAGGAAGGCCAGGATGCGGCGCATCCGCTCGGGCTTGCTGTAGATGAGCCAGGCCAGCATGGGCGCCCCGGCCATGCCCATGAGGAAGAGATGCCCCAGGCGCGCCCCGGCCAGGAAAAGCATGACCACGCTGATGGCCGCCAGGGTGACGGCGGTGCCCAGGTCGGGCTGCTCGTGGACCAGGCCCGCCACCAAGCCGGTGATGCCCAGGAAGGGCAGCAATACGGGCCAGAAGCGGCGAACCTGGTCGGTGCGCCGGGAGTAATAGGCGGCCCAGAACATGATGAGCACCAGCTTGGCCGCTTCGGAGGGCTGGAAGCTCATGGAGCCCACGCCCAGCCAGCGGCGGGAGCCCTGGACCTTGATCCCCACCCCCGGGATGAGGACCACCACCAGCAGCAGCACCGTCACCAGCAGCAGGGGTCTGGCCACCCGCCGCCAATGCCAGTACTGGATTTGGGACGTGAGAAACATGGCGGCCAGGCCGGCGCCCGCCCACATAAGCTGCCGCTTCAAATAGTAGTAGCGGTCCAGGCGCTCCTGCTCCGCCTTGAAGAAGCTGGCGCTGAAGACCATCAGCACGCTGACGACCAGGAGGAGGACCACCGCTGCCACGATGACCAAGTCTGCCGTCCGGTGCCTGGCCTTCACCGCCTACCCCCCTATGCCCCACATGGCCACGAAGCCCAGGCCCGCACAGGCCAAGGCCACCAGCCAAAAGGTGGTCACCACCCGCTGCTCGGGCCACCCCACCAGTTCGAAGTGATGGTGGAGGGGGCTCATGCGCAGCAGCCGCCGCCCGCCGGTGAGGCGAAAGTAAAGCACCTGCACGATTACGGAAGCCGCCTCGATGACGAACAGGCCCGCCACGATGGGCAGCAGGAGCTCCGTCTTGGTCAGCACCGCCAGGGAGCCCAAGGCCCCGCCCAGGGCCAGGGCGCCGGTGTCGCCCATGAAAGCCTTGGCGGGATGGATGTTGAAGAAAAGGAAGCCGGCGGTGCCGCCGGCCAGGGCTACGGCGAAAACGGCCATGTCCGTCAGCCCTTGATTCAAGGCCACCAGCAGGTAGAAGGACAGGGCGATGACGGCGGCGCCCCCCGCCAGGCCATCCAAGCCGTCGGTGATGTTTACGGCGTTGCTGGCCCCGGTGATGACCAAAATGACAAAGGGCACGTAGAAGACGCCCAGGTCCACCACCGTGTCGGTAAAGGGCAGGGCCACCCAGGAGCCGAAGCCCTGGGACAGGGCGAAAAAGCCCAGGAAGGCGCCCAAGGCCAGCTGGGCCACCAGCTTGTGGCGGGCCCGCAGACCCAGGGGGCGCTGGAGGACCACCTTCAGGTAGTCATCGGCGAAACCGGTGAGGCCGAAGCCGTAGGTGACGATGAGGGCCGCCCCCAAGGCCGGGGTGCGGGGGGCGAAAAAGATGACGCCCAGGGCCAGGGCGGTGAGGAACAGGATCCCGCCCATGGTGGGCACCCCCGCCTTGGATTGGTGACGGGCGGGCCCTTGGGCGCGGATAACCTGTCCGATGCGCAGGCGGCGCAAAACGGGCAGCAGGATGGGACCCAGCAATAGGGCAGCGACAAAAGCCACCAAGGCTGCCCCGATTACAGCCTGTACCATTCAGCCATCGACACTCCTCACCGGGATCGCCAATCCCGCCTTAAAGCCGTAACGATGGAACCCATGTCCATGCTGCGGGAACCCTTGACCAGCAAGGTGTCCCCCGGGCGGAGCAGGCCCAGCAGGTCGGCCGTCAACCGCTCCTTGTCTTGGTAGTGGCGTACATTCTCTCCGGGCATGCCCGCCTCCCGGGCGGCGGCGGCGGCGTGGGCCATGAGGGGCCCGTAGCAGAACAAGTAGTCGGCCGTCCCGGCCGCGGCCCGGCCCACCTCGGCATGGCCCTCCTGGGCCAGGGAGCCCAGTTCCAGCATGTCTCCCAACACGGCGATGGCCCGGCCCGACCCGGCGGCCTGGGCCAAGGCCCCCAGGGAGGCCTTCACCGAAACGGGCGCCGCATTGTAGGAGTCGTCCAATATGGTCAGGCCCGGCAGGGTGATGATCTCCAGGCGGGGCCCCGCCGGCTGGTAGGCGGCCAGGCCCTTGGCCGTCTCCTCCACCGAGAGGCCCATCACCCATCCCACGGCGGCCGCCGCCAGGGCGTTGGTCATCAGGTGGGCCCCCGGGGAAGGCACCCGCACCCGCCCGCTCCCCGCCGGGGTGGTCAACTGGAAGGTGAAGGCGAAACGGCCGTCGGGCCGGGGATCCTGGCCCCGCACCTCGGCCTCGGCGCCCGTCCCGTACAGCACCACCCGGCCCGGGGCCTGGCCGGCCATGGCCGCTACCAAGGGGTCGTCGGCGTTGAGGACGGCGACGCCCGATTCGGGCAGGGCATCGATCAATTCCGCCTTGGCCGCGGCGATGGCCTCCATGGAGCCCAGCACTTCCAGGTGGGTGGGCCCGATCTTGGTGATCACGCCCATGGTGGGCTGGACGATGTCCGTCAGCAGCTTGATGTCGCCCCTGGCCCGCATGGCCAGCTCGAACACCGCCGCCCGGTGCTCGGGGCGCCAGGCGAAGGTGCTTAGGGGCACGCCGATTTCGTTGTTGTAGTTGCCGAAGGATTTCAGTACAGGTCCCCGCCGGCCCAGAACGGCGGCAATCATCTCTTTGGTGGTAGTCTTGCCCACGCTGCCCGTGACGCCGATGGTGGGAACCTGGAAGCCCTTGCGGTACCAGGCAGCCAGGCGCCCCAGGGCCGTCAGGGGCTGCTCCACCTCGATGCGGGGCAGGTCGCCTCCGGGCGGCAGCCGCCGGGGGTCCACCAGGACGCAGGCCGCCCCCTTGGCCGCGGCGTCCCGGGCAAACAGATGGCCGTCCACGTTTTGACCCGCCAGGGCCACGAACAAGTCCCCGGGACCCGTTGCCCGGGAGTCAATGACCACCCCCGTCACGGGGGTGGCGGGGTCCACCCCCCGGAGGGTGCCGCCTACGGCGGCGGCCGCTTCACCAACGGTAAACAGCAAGTTCTCTACTCCTCAGCGGGCCGCCAGCCGCCGGCGGATGGCCGCCGCGGCCGCTTCCCGGTCGTCGAAGTAAACGGTTTCGTCGCGGAAAATTTGATATGTTTCATGGCCCTTGCCGGCGATCAACACCACGTCGCCGGGCTTGGCCTGTTCAATGGCGGCGGCGATGGCCTGGCCCCGGTCGGGCACCACCGCCAGGAATTCGCCGTTCCCCATGGCCGCCCTGGCTCCCTCTTCTATTTCCGCCAGGATTTGCTCCGGATCCTCGCTGCGGGGGTTGTCGGAGGTCAAAACGATGTGATCGGCCAGCCGGGCGGCCACGGCGCCCATCAAGGGCCGCTTGGCCCGGTCCCGGTCGCCGCCGGCCCCGAAGACCACCCACAAGCGGCCCCGGGTGAATTCCCGGGCCGTGGACAAGGCCTTTTCCAGGCCGTCGGGGGTATGGGCGTAGTCGACGATGACGGTGAAGGGCTGGCCCAGGTCCACCCTTTGGAAGCGGCCTTCCACCGGCGGGGCGTCGGCCAAGGCGGCCACGGCCTCGGGCAGGGCCATGCCTTCCTCCATGGCCACCGCCAGGGCTGCCAGGGCGTTGTAAACGTTGAAGCGCCCCACCAGGGGCATGGTCACCTGGGCGGAACCCACCGGCGTCACCACCTGAAAAGACGTGCCTGCCGAAGTTATACGGATATTACGGGCCATTATGTCCGCCGGTGACGCCAGGCCGTACCAGACGACCCGCCCGTCGCCGGCCCGGGCCATGTAGGGGCCCGCCGGGTCATCGGCGTTCAAGACGGCGTAGGGGCCATCCCCGCCCCGATCCCGGGACAAGCCGGCGAAAAGCCGGGCCTTGGCGTCCCGGTCCGCCTCCATGGTGCCGTGGTAATCCAGGTGGTCCTGGGAAAGGTTGGTGAACACCCCGGCATCGAACCGGCAGCCGGCGGTCCTGTTTTGCTGCAGGGCGTGGGAAGCGACTTCCATCAAGACATAGCGGTCGCCCGCCGCCGCCATTTCCGCCAGCAAGGCCTGGAGTTCCGGCGCCTGGGGCGTGGTCAGGCTGCCTTCCCGCCGGCGGCCGCCCACCACATTGTACACCGTGCCCACCAGCCCCACGGCATGGCCGGCCCACTGCAGCAGGTGCCGCACCAGATGGGTGGTGGTGGTCTTCCCGTTGGTGCCGGTGACGCCGATGAGGCGGAGGCGGGTGCTGGGGTGATGGAAAAAGGCGCTGGCCATGAGGCCGAGGATGAGGCGGGAGTCGGTGGTTTCCACCAGGACGGCCCGCTCCCGCACTGCGGCAGGATCGACGGCGCCCTGCTCCGCCACAATAACGGCGGCGCCCGCCGCCAGGGCATCGGGGATGAAGCGGTGGCCGTCGCCGTGGACCAGGCCGCCCCGCCAGGGGACGAAAACGAAGCCGGGCCGGACCCGGCGGGAATCGTAGGCGATCCCCGTCACGGGCACGTCGGGGGAGCCGTGCACTTTATACAAGCCGTCGGGCAGTTCCCTGAGCAGGTCCCCCAGGCGCATCCTTTCCCTCCCCGGAATCCAATCCCCGCAGGGGCCGGGCCCCGCGGGCCAAACCCTCCACCCATGGTAGTCAAGGGGTTTCCGCCAGTCCAGAGGGGGTCCTCACTGCATGTCCTGGCCGAAGGCTTCCTCCCCGGGCTCCTCGTCCTCCCCCTGCTCCTCGTGGAAAACTACCTTTACATAGGAGCCCGACGGCACCTTGGTGCCCGGCGCCGGGTCCTGCTCGGCGGCCACGCCCTGGCCGATGGCCTCCAGGTGGAGGCCCACGGCGGCCAGCCGCTCCGCCGCCTGCTGGCGGGTGCTGCCTGCCAGTTCAGGTACGGTGACCACCGTCCATTCTTCCTCCTGGACGGCGGAGGCCTCGGTGCTGACCACCTCCTGGGTGCCCACCGCCACCCGGGCTCCCGCCACGGGGAATTGGCCCGACACCTGGGTGCCGCTCCCCTGGACCCGGAGGGTCAGGCCGGCGTACCGGGCCACCGCCTCCGCCTCGGCCAGGGTCAGATTAACCAGGTTGGGCACCACCGTAGGCTCCCGCCGGCCGGTGATGGGCGGGGGCCCCTCCTGGTCGGGCTGGTCCGGCGGGATCTGCAGGTAATGGAGGACGTCCCGCATGATGGCGCCGGCCACGGGGGCCGCCACCCAGCCGCCGAAATAAATGCCCTGGGGCTCGTCGACGGCCACGTACACCACCATCCGGGGGTCGCTGATGGGGGCGATGCCGGCGAAGGAGGCGATGTACTTGCCCTGGGCGATCCTGCCCCCTTCGTACTTCTGGGAAGTGCCGGTCTTGCCCCCTACCCTGTAGCCTTCCACCTTGGCGCTGCCGCCCGTCCCCCCGGGGCTGGTGACCACCCGCTCCATCAAGCCCAAAACGGTCCGGGCCACCTGGGCGGAGACCACCTGGCGCACGGCCTCGGGCTCCTGGACCCGGATCACGTTGCCCTCGGCGTCCAGCCATTCGGCGGCGATGTGGGGCTGCATCAAGGTGCCTTCACAGGCGATGGCCCCCAGGGCCGCCACCAGCTGGATGGGCGTCACCGTCAAGGTCTGGCCGAAGCCCATGACGGCCAGGTCCACGGTGCGGGCCTGGTCCTTGGGGGGCCGTATGCCCACCGCCTCCCCGGGCAGGTCGATGCCGGTGCGCCGGGTCAGGCCGAAAGCGTCCAGATAGTGGTAGAAGCGGTCGGAGCCCAGATCCACCGCCACCCGGGCGAAGATGGTGTTGGCCGATTTCTCGAAGCCGGTGGCGAAGTCGGTGGAGCCCAGACCGGCCCGGTTCCAGTTGTGGATGGTGGCCCCCGGCACCCGGTAAAAGCCCGGGTCGTAGAAAGGCGTGGCAGGCGCCACAATGCCTTCCTCCAAGGCGGCGGCGGCCACGATGGGCTTGAAGGTGGAGCCCGGCGGCAAGGTATCGCTGACGGCGGCGTTGCGCCACTGCTGGGGCGGGAATTCACCGAAGCGGTTGGGGTCGAAGGTGGGCCGGCTGGACATGGCCAGGATGCGTCCGGTGCAGGGCTCGTAAACTATGCCCACAGCCCCTTTGGCGCCGTGGGCCAGCATGGCCCGGTCCAGCTCACGCTCCACCACGTGCTGGATGTTCTCATCCACGGTGAGGCGCAGGGTGAGCCCGTCCTCCGCCGGCTCGAAATGCTGGACCGCCTGGGGTATCTCCCGGCCCCTGGCGTCGAATTCGATCTCGATGCGGCCGTTCTGGCCCCTCAACTGGGAGTCGTAGTAGTGCTCGATGCCCTCCAGCCCCTGGTTGTCGATGCCGGCGAAGCCCAGGATGTGGGCGGCCAGGGTGCCCTTGGGATAGATGCGGCGGCTTTCCTGGGTCAGGTAGATGCCCGGCAGGTCTTTCTGCTCTTCCTTGATCCGCTGGGACTGCTCGTCGGTGATCTTGCGCTTCACGTACCACCAGGCGGCGGGACGGGTGATGCGCTCGTAGGCATCCACGTAGGACAGGTCGAGGATCTCGCTGAGGCGCTGGGCGACGGCGGCGGGGTCCTTCACATCGGCGGACACGGCGAAGACGCTGTCGGCGCTGACGCTGAGGGCCAGTTCGTTCCCGTTGGCATCGATGATGAGGCCCCGCTTGGGCTCCACGGTGATGTTGCGCAGCCGGTTCTCAAAGGCTTGGGCCTGGAGTTCGGCGCCGCGCCAGAACTGCAGGTAGCCGACGCGGGCCATCAGGCCCAGCAGGGCCAAAGTGGTGCTTATGAACAAAAATATGATCCGCTTGCGCAAGCCGATGCCGGGCACCTGCACCTATGCCGCCACCCATAACGGACAGAATTTGTTCAAGGCCCCGCCGGCCATGTCGGCGCACCCGCACCGGCCTCCGCTCTAGAGCCGCTCAGCCATTGGTAGAATACTTGGGTGCTCCGGTCCAGCCAGCCGGCCTGGGCCCCTTCAGGCTGCTCCCCGGCAGCCTCCGGGGCTCGGGCCAGTTCTATCACCGCCGAGTCTCCCAGCACGGGGGCTTGGGGCACCGCCTCCAGGCGGGCCACTTGGACGCTGCGGATTTCCAGCGGCCGGGTCATGCCCAAGGACTGCACGGCTCCCGATTCCACCCGGCCGGGCGAGCCCAAAGTGCTGATATCAGCCATGAGCTTGGCTTTCTCATCCTCCAGCCGGGCCAGTTCTTCCTTCAGGGCCACCAGTTGACTCCCGGTGCTGCTCAGGGAAGCGTAACGCACACCGATGCCGAACAACAGGAGGGCCACTATGCCCAGGGTCAGCAGAAAGCCGGCCTGGGGCTTGAACCGGGCCTGGGCCCGCCGCTGCCGCCGTGGGCTCTGCCCTTCACCCCGGGCGCTGCGCCGGGGGCGGGACACAGGCTTGCGCCGGCGCCGCCGGCCGGGGGTCGTGGCCGGGCCGTCCCAGAACTCTTCACGGCGTAGTGGCCTAGCCGCTACCACGGCTATTCCCTCCCTTCCGGGTGTAGAACCCGCCGGGCCGCCCGCAGCTTGGCGCTGCGGGCCCGGGGGTTCCGCTCCCTTTCGGCCTCACTGGGGCTCACCGGGCGCCGGGTCAACACTTCCAGGAGCTGCTCCTGCCCGCAGGTGCACGGCTGATGGGGCCCGCACCGGCAGGGGGTGGACCAGCGCCGGAAATGGTGCTTCACCAGGCGATCTTCCAACGAATGAAAACTGATGATGACCAGCCGGCCGCCGGGTTCCAGGCGGTGGACCGCCTGGGCCAGAAACTCCTCCAGGGCGCCCAGTTCGTCGTTCACGGCGATGCGCAGGGCCTGGAAGGTGCGGCGGGCCGGATGGGGTCCGGTCCTGCGGGCTCCCGCCGGCACCGCTGCCTTGATCACATCCACCAGGTCGAAGGTAGTGTCCAGAGGGCGCTGCTGCCGCCGCCGCACGATGAACTGGGCGATGCGGGACGCCCACCGCTCCTCGCCGTACTCCCACAGGATGCGGGCTATCTCGTCTTCGGGCCAGTGGTTGACGATTTCCGCCGCCGTCAGGGGCTGGTCCGGGTCCATGCGCATGTCCAGGGGGCCTTCATGCTGGTAGGAAAAGCCCCGCTCCCACCGGTCCAGGTGCATGGAGGAGACGCCCAAATCCAGCAGGATGCCGGTGACGGCGCCCACGCCCAAGTCGTCTAGGTGCCGGTTCAAGTGGCGGAAATTGCCCCGGACCAGGGTGACGTTGGGGAACCGCTCCAGGCGCCGCGCCGCCAAAACCAAAGCATCAGGGTCTTGATCGATGCCGATGTACCTGCCCGTGGCCTCCCCCAGAGTCTCCGCCCCAAAGGCCGGCCCTTGGGTCATGGCTTCCAGGATGGCTTCGGCATGGCCGCCGGCCCCCACGGTGCCGTCGACGAAAATGCCGCCGGGTGTGGGGGCCAAGTAGGCCAAGACCTCTTCCGTCAATACCGGCACGTGTTCCGCCACCATCAACGGCACCTGCCTGCCCTCCCATCGCCGGGCCCGGTCACCGGGCGCTCTACGGCGTCAGATACCCAAATCCACCAACTGCTCGGCAATTTCGTCGAAGGACTCGGCGGCCGACCGGGAGTAGCCCTGCCAGCGCTCCAAGGCCCAAATCTCGGCCCTGTTGGAAACGCCCAAGATGACCACATCCCGCTCCAACTGGGCGTACTCCCGCAGCGGTCCTGGTATTAGGATGCGACCTTGCCGGTCCAGCACACATTCCGTGGCGCCGGCAAACAGGAAACGAACGAAGGCCCGGGCATTGCTCTGGGTAGTGGGGAGTTCTTTGAGGCGGGCCGCCAGGGCTTCCCATTCCGCCATGGGGTACAGGGAAAGGCAGCCGTCCAGCCCGCGGGTACAGATGAAATGGGCGCCCAAGCCGTCACGAAACCGGGAGGGGATGATCAACCTTCCCTTGGCATCTATGGTGTGCTGAAACTCACCGATGAGCATGAGGGTGATCCCCCGGTCCGGTCTCCGGGCTGAGCCCGGTTATCTCTCGGGATGAAAGGGAGGGAAGAGGCGACGTTGCGTCGGGCGCAAACTTGGCTCAAGGGGTTCGGGTCAGGCGGTGGTCACGCAAAGCGTTCGGGGGGCGCCGCCTACTGGGGTTACCCGAATATCCTGCCCGGTGCTCTCATCCACCACTTCCCTCCACTTTCCCCCACTGGAATGGCCTATTCTCCCCCACGTCACCACCTCCTGCCTCTTCCGCAAAAAAGGTGGAAATATAGGTAAGGATCTTCAGGATGGGACCAGAGGGCCAGGCAGCCCTAGGAGCGTAGGCGGGGAGAGCGCCTTTCTTGACCTTGGAAGTGCGGCTCATTTAACATGATGGGGAGATGGGCCGCGGCCACACGGGCGTCGGGGCCCAAAATTTCGGGGCAGTAGCTCAGCTGGGAGAGCGCCGCGTTCGCATCGCGGAGGCCAGGGGTTCAAGTCCCCTCTGCTCCACAACACCAACGGACTTAAAGTTTACCAGCCAGGGGCCAATGCCCCTGGTTTTTGCTTTGCCCGGGTATACTTTGCCCGGGTTGGAACCGGCCCTGCCCGTTAATGATTCCGAATTCAGCACCGGGGAAAGAGCAGAGGTCAACGTCGACACCATAAGCACCGTCACAGGGCTTATTTCCTTGTTCAGCTTTCCCCGTCAAGGGCTTAAGCCCAGGGGGCGGGGCTAATTTCTTGGATTTTCGGGTCCGGGAAGGAAAATGGGCCGCTATAGGCCCAGGGGCTGGGCTTAACCCCTGCTGCCGGGCCTCCATGGAAGGGAATAAGCCCAGTCGGGCAGCTTAAACTGTCCGGCGAGGCCTGTGTAACGTCGGCGGCCGTGCCTGTCACGACCCTTGGGGCGCCTGTTACGGCGGCGGGCGCTTGTTACGGCGGCGCTGGGGGGATTTGGATGGCGCCGGTCTCGGTGATCAGCCAGTCCACCCGCTGGTCATGGGGTTCCCGGGGAAGTTGGGGGACGACGAAGGCCGCCAAGGTCCACCCGGCCACGACGGTGCGCCGGCGGTCCACTTGCTGCAGGAACCGGTCGTAATGCCCGCCGCCCCGGCCCAGGCGCACGCCCCGCTCATCGAAAGCCAGGCTGGGCACGATGATCAGATCCAGGTCTTCGACGGCTACGGGGCTGGTCAGGTCGGGGTGGGGCTCCCAGATGCCGTAGGATCCCCGCACCAAAGAGCCGAAGCCCCCTGCCGCCCGGGCCTCCAGGCCGCCATCCACGGTGCGGGGCAGGGCCACCCGTTTTTGGGCCAGGCGGGCACAACGAATGAGGAGGGCTGTGGGCAACTCACCGGGCAGGGCAAAATAGGCCATGACGGTCCGGGCCTGCCGCCAAAAAGGCCGCCGGGCCAGGTGGGACATAGCCTGCCGGGCGCCGGCGGCCAGGTTGTCCGGCGCCAAGGCCCGCCATTGCCCGTTGAACTTGCGGCGCAGCCGGGCTTTTTCCGCGGCCACCGGCAACACCTCCCCATAAACCAAGACGACCTCCCATCGGGGAAGGTCGCCTCCGAAAACCGTGCCGGCAAAATTTTACCGCTGATCCTGCCGGCATGCACCCGATAGGGTTTCGAGAGTTTCGGGCGCTTCTCCGGGCGCAGGCCGCTTTAGTTCGCTCCCGGCGTACATGCCGGTGACTGTGGTTGAAATGTCACGCCCGCAGTAGGGGCAGATCCAGGTACCGTGGTCCGTGGCCGAATAAGAATCGCGCCGGCAATAGGGACACACTTTCCTCAGCACGCGGGCAGCTCCTTCCATCGGTAAGGCGATCCTGCCCGCTCCGCTCGACATACGTCCTTCGCCCAATATTTCATGGACGCAGGCTTTTTCCCTGCCCCTTTATCAATTTTTTGAACGGCGGTCAGGCGATGACCACCAGCACATCGCCCAGGTTGACGGGGGTGCCCGGGGTCACGTTGACCGATTGGACCACGCCGTCTACGGGCGATGTGATCTCGTTCTCCATCTTCATGGCTTCCAAGACCACCAGCACCTGCCCGGTGGTCACCTGCTGGCCGGGCTCCACCCGCACGTCCAGGATGAGGCCCGGCAGGGAGGCCGCCACGGTGGTGCCGCCGGCCGCCGGGGCCGCCGGCGCCGCCGCCGGGGCCGGTGCTGCAGGGGCCGGAGCCGCAGGTGCGGCCGGCGCGGGCGCCGGTGCAGCCGCCGGCGCAGGGGCTGCCGCCGGGGCCGGGGCCCCCTCGCCCTCCACCAGTTCAACTTCTACATCGAACAATTGCCCGTCCACACGGACGCGGTACTTACGCCTGGTCAATCAACGTCGCCTCCCCTTTGCCACGTATCGGCGGGCGCCCATGATGTCCCGCCGGCCCGCCAGGGCCCAAGGGTGACCGCCCACCGGCGCCGCCGGGCTGACGGCCCGCAGCCGCCACGGCCTGGCCTCTTCCGCCATGTGGGCTGCCAGGGCGCCCATGATGGCCGCCACCACCCGGGCCGGCACCTTCCCTCCCCCGAAGTTCCCACGGGGATTCCATGTCATCGGTCCGCTCACCTACTCCTGATTCCCTAAAGGGGAATGTTGCCGTGCTTCTTCTCCGGCACGGTCACCCGCTTACCGCCCAGGCTGGCCAGCATCTCCGCCAGCACCCGCCGGGTCTCCGACGGCCGGATGACGGAGTCCACGTAGCCGCGGCCGGCCGCCACATAGGGGTTGGCGAAGCGCTCCCGGTACTCGGCCACCAGTTCCGCCCGCTTGGCCTCGGGATCGGGCGCCGCGGCGATTTCCCGGCGGAAGATGATGTTGCACGCCCCTTCGGGTCCCATGACGGCTACCTCCGCCGTAGGCCACGCCACAGCATAGTCGGCGGCCAAGGCCCGGCAGCACATGGCGATGTAGGCGCCGCCGTAGGCTTTGCGCATGATTACCGAAATGGTGGGCACGGTGGCCTCGGCGTAGGCGTACAGCACCTTGGCCCCGTGGCGGATGATGCCCCCGTGCTCCTGGTTGCTCCCCGGCAGGTAGCCCGGCGTGTCCACAAAGGTGATGATGGGGATGTTGTAGGCATCGCACATGCGCACGAAGCGGGCGATCTTGTCGGAAGAATCGATGTCCAGGACGCCCGCCAGGATGCGGGGCTGGTTGGCCACCACCCCTACAGCATGGCCGTTGAGACGGGCCAGGCCCACCACGCAGTTGGTGGCGAACCGCTCATGGACTTCAAAGAAGGAGCCTTCGTCCACCACGGCCCCGATGACGTCCCGCACTTCGTAGGGCTTGTTGGGGTCCGTGGGAATCAGGTCATCCAAGTAGCCGATGTCCCGCTCCACCGGGTCGCCGGTGGGCTGGTAGGGCGGGTCCTCCAGATTGTTGCTGGGGAAATAGCTCAGCGCCCGCCGGATGTCGGCCAGGCAGGCGCGGTCATCCTCGCAGAAGAAGTGGGCCACGCCGCTCTTCTGGTTGTGGATGGGCGCCCCGCCCAGGGCCTCGAAGGAAATTTCCTCGCCGATGACCGTCTTGATGACGTCGGGCCCCGTGATGAACATGTAGCTGGTGTCCTTCACCATGAACACCAGGTCGGTGATGGCGGGGGAATAAACGGCGCCCCCGGCGCACGGGCCCATGATGGCGGAAATCTGGGGCACCACGCCGCTGGCCAGGGTGTTGCGGCGGAAGACTTGGGCGAAGCCGTCCAAGGCGTCGATGCCCTCCTGCACCCGGGCGCCGCCGCCGTCGTTGAGCCCCACGATGGGCGCCCCGTTCTGCACCGCCAGATCCATGATCTTGCAAATCTTTTTGGCCTGCATCTCGCCCAAGCTGCCGCCCAGGACGGTGAAATCCTGGGCATAGGCATATACCAGCCGGCCGTCGATGAGGCCGAAGCCGGTGACCACGCCGTCTCCCGGAGCCTCCCGCTGGGCCATGCCGAAGTCGGTGGCCCGGTGATGCACGAAGCGGTCCAGTTCGGTGAAGGTGCCTTCGTCGAACAGCAGGTCCAGCCGCTCCCTGGCCGTCAACTTGCCCCGCTGGTGCTGCTGGGCGACCCTCTCTTCACCGCCGCCGGCGAAGGCTCGCCGGTTGCGTTCTTCCAGTTCCCGAATCTTGTCCGTCATTGATTCCACGTGGGTCCCCCCTACCGTTACGACTGTGGCGACGGATCCCCGGTCGTCTCCCGGCGCTGGCAGAACTCCACCAGCACCCCCATGGTGTCGCCGGGATGCACAAAGGCGATCAAGGCGCCGCCGGCCCCGCGCCGGGGCTTTTCGTCCAGCAGGCGCAGGCCGGCTTCCCGGGCGGCCGCCAGGGCGGCGTTGATATCGTCCACCCGGAAGGCGATGTGATGCAGTCCGGGACCCCGACGGGCCAGAAAGCGGGCCACGGGGCCTTCATCGTCAATGGGCGCCAGCAGTTCCAGCTTGCAGCCGGTCATGGGGAGCATGGCCACATCCACCCCTTGATCGGCCACCCGTTCCACCTGGGCGCCCGTCAGGCCGAAGGCCTGTTCGTACAAGGCCAGGGCGGTGGACAAGTCGGCCACCGCTATGGCTATATGATCCAACCGGCTGAACATGGGAGGGCCACCCCCGATGAACGGCCCGGCCGGTGCCGGGCCCGAGAGCATGGGCTCGACTGACGGCTGTTGGGTCCTTTGTATGGTAGCTGCTATTAATGCCAGGTTTTATGACCTGCCTATAAAAACTCTACTTGCCCGGCCCTATGGGGTCAAGGGGAACGGCTGCCAAGGAAAAAGCCCGGCCTCCCTCAGGGCCGGGCTCGCTGCAGGCGGCGCCGTTCAACGGCGTCCCTGATGTATGAGACTATTTCTTCCGTGGGCGTGCCGGGACCGAAGATGGCCTCCATGCCCTGGGCCTTCAGGGCCTCCACGTCCTCCGGCGGGATGATGCCGCCGCCGATGACCACCACGTCATCCACGCCGGCCTCGGCCAGGCCTTGGAGGACGGCGGGAAACAGGTGGGCATGGCCACCCGACAGGCTGCTCATGCCCAGCACGTCCACGTCTTCGTCGATGACCGCCTGGACGATGGCCGCCGGGGTCTGCCGGATGCCGGTGTAGATGACCTCCATCCCCGCATCCCGCAAGGCCCGGGCCACCACCCTGGCCCCCCGGTCATGGCCGTCCAGGCCGGGCTTAGCGATCAGCACTCGTATGGGCGCTTCAGACATCCACAACCCCTCCCGGGCTGGACCCGTGATGTTAAAAGGCTTCGGCCGGGCTGTACTCCCCGAACACCTGGCGGAGGGAGTCGCAAATCTCGCCCAACGTGGCGTACACCCGCACCGCTTCCAAGATGTAGGGCAGCAGGTTGTCGGTGCCCCCGGCGGCCTTTTTCAGTGCCGCCAGGGTCCGCTCCACGGCGGCGTTGTCCCGCTCCGCCCGGAGCCGCTGCAGGGAGGCCTTCTGCTCCTCCACCAGGGCGGGATCCAGCTTGAGCAGTTCCTCCGGCGGGTCGCTCTCGCCGGTGTAGGCATTGACGCCGACGATGATGCGCTCCTTGGATTCCACCATGCGCTGGAAGCGGTAGGCGCTTTCCTGGATCTCCCGCTGGATGAAGCCCCGCTCGATGGCCTGGACCGCGCCGCCCATGGCCTCGATGCGGTCCAGGTACTCCTGCACTTCCGCCTCGACGGCGTCGGTCAAGGCCTCGATGAAGTAGGAGCCCCCCAAGGGGTCCGCCACGTTGGCCACGCCCGTTTCGTAAGCCAGGATCTGCTGGGTCCGCAGGGCGATGCGGGCCGAGTGCTCCGTGGGCAGGGCCAGGGCTTCGTCCAGGGCGTTGGTGTGGAGGGACTGGGTGCCCCCCAGAACGGCCGCCAGGGCCTGGAGCGCCACCCGCACCACGTTGTTCTCGGGCTGCTGGGCCGTCAGGGCCGCTCCCGACGTCTGGGTGTGGAAGCGCAGCAAGGTGGAGCGGGCGTGCCGGGCGCCGAACCGCTCCTTCATGATGCGGGCCCACAGGCGCCGGGCCGCCCTGAACTTGGCCACTTCCTCGAAAAAGTCCATGTCGGCGTTGAAGAAGAAGGACAACTGGGGCGCAAACTCGTCCACGCTCATGCCCGCCTGGAGGCCGGCCTCCACGTAGGCGATGGCGTTGGCCAGGGTGAAGGCCACTTCCTGGACGGCGGTGGCGCCGGCTTCCCGCATGTGGTAGCCCGAGATGGAAATGGTGTTCCAATTGGGCAGGTGCTCCCGGCAGTAGGCGAAGGTGTCCACCACCAGGCGCATGGAGGGCGCCGGCGGGAAGATGTAGGTGCCCCGGGCTGCGTATTCCTTCAGGATGTCGTTTTGGATGGTGCCCCGCAGGGCGGTGGGAGCCACTCCCTGCTTCTCGGCCACGGCGATGTACATGGCCAGGAGCACGGCAGCGGGCGCGTTGATGGTCATGGAGGTGCTGACTTTGTCCAAAGGTATGCCCGCCATCAACGTTTCCATGTCGGCCAGGGAATCGATGGCCACCCCCACGCGCCCCACTTCACCTTGGGCCATGGGGTGGTCGGAGTCGTAGCCGATTTGGGTGGGCAGGTCGAAGGCTACGCTCAACCCCGTCTGCCCTTGGCTCAGCAGGTAGTGGTAGCGCCGGTTGGATTCCCGGGCGGAGCCGAAGCCGGCATACTGGCGCATGGTCCAGAGGCGGCCCCGATACATGGAGGGGTAGACACCCCGGGTGTAGGGATAGGACCCCGGGAGCCCCTCCTGCTCCGCCGGATCCCGGCCCTCCCGGTCGGCGGGCGTGTACACAGGCTTCAAGGGGATGCCGCCGGCGGTGCGGAACTCATCCTGCCGCTGCCCGAAGCGCTCCACGTAGGGATCGTGCACTTCCCGGCGCCAGCGGGCCTCCAGTTCACTCCAGTCGGTGGCAGAGCGGGCCTTGGTGTCGCTCATGACTCCTCTTCCTTTTTGATGTAGGCAATGCTGGTCTTGCTCATTTCTATCTCAACATTATTGCCTACCTGCAGGCGGACGGTGTTCTCGCCGATGGTGGCGATGGTGCCGTGGATGCCGCCGATGGTCACCACGTTGTCGCCCCGCTTGAGGCTGCTCAGCATTTCCTGCCGCTTGCGCTGCTGCATCTGCTGCGGCCGGATCATGGTGAAGTAGACCAAGCCCAGCAGCAGGATCAACGGCAGCAAGGATACGATGCTAAGTCCTTCCAGTGCCCTCCACTCCCTTCAGCAATTTGAACGGCCCCCCGGAGGCGGGACGGCGCCGTCATAGGCCGCCCCGCCACGGCTCCATTATGCCATGGCTGCCGAATACCGACAGCCAGCGCCGGTAAAAGGAAGCAAATTCGTTGTCCAAAATGGCCTGCCGCATGGCGGCCATGAAGTCGTGCATGAAGTGGACATTGTGAATGGTGGCCAGGCGGATGCCCAAGATTTCGTTGGCCTTCAGCAGGTGGCGGATGTAGGCCCGGCTGTAGCTGCTGCACGTGTAGCAGCCGCAGTCGGCATCCACCGGGTTCAAGTCTTCGCGATACCGGGCATGGGTGAGCACCAGCTTGCCCGACCAGGTGTAGACGGTGCCGTGGCGGGCCAGCCGGGTGGGCAGCACCGAGTCGAACATGTCCACCCCCAGCCCCACGGCCAGCAGCAGGTAGTCGGGGCTGCCCACTCCCATCAGGTAGCGGGGCTTGCCGGGGGGCAGCTCCGGCACCGTGGCCGCCAAAGTGGCCGCCATGGCCTCTGCCGGCTCCCCCACGCTGAGGCCGCCGATGGCGTAGCCCGGGAAGTCCATGGCCACCAGTTCCCGGGCGCACTGGCGCCGCAGCACCGGGTCCACCCCGCCCTGGACGATGCCGAAGAGGGCCTGCCCGGGATCCCGCTGGGCCGCCCGGCTGCGCCGGGCCCAGCGCAAGGTCCGCTCCATGGCCTCCGCCACCACGTCGGGGCCGGCGTCGGGGCCTACCAGCTGGTCCAAGGGCATGATGATGTCCGAGCCCAGGGCCTCCTGGATTTCCATGACCAGTTCCGGGGTGAAGCGATGGGCCGAGCCGTCCACGTGGGAGCGGAAGTCGATGCCGTCGTCGTCCACCGACATGAGAGGGGCCAGGCTGAAGACCTGGAACCCGCCGCTGTCGGTGAGCAGCGGGCCGGGCCAGTTCATGAACCGGTGGAGCCCGCCGGCCTTGGCCACCAGCCGGTGCCCGGGCCGCAGGTACAGGTGGTAGGTGTTGGCCAGGATGATGCGGCTGCCGGCGGCCTGCAGTTCTTCGGGGGTCATGGCCCGCACGGTGCCCAGGGTGCCCACGGGCATGAAGCAAGGGGTAGCCACGGCGCCCCGCCGGGTGATGAGCTCGCCGGCCCGGGCGCGGCTGCCGGCGTCGGCATGAACCTGGCGAAACTTTACCGGCATTGCGAACCTACCCTTCCCCCCGGAGCCACAGGCTGGCGTCCCCCAGGCTGGCAAAGCGATAGCCGGCGGCCAACGCCTCTTCATATACTTGCAGCACCAGTTCCCGCCCTGCAAAGGCGCACACCAGCATCAGCAAGGTGGACCGGGGCAGGTGGAAGTTGGTCAGCAGGGCGTCCACCACCCGGAACTCAAAGCCCGGGTAGATGAACAAATCGGTCCAGCCCTCGAAGGGGGCGATGGTCCCGCTGCCGGCGGGCGCCCCCCGGGCGGCCGTCTCCAGGGCCCGGGCCACGGTGGTGCCCACGGCCACCACCCGGCGGCGGCGCTCCCGGGCCGCCGCCACCGCCCGCACCACTTCCGGGGGAACCCGGATGTACTCGGGCGCCAGGCGGTGCCGGGCCACCTCCTCCACCCGCACAGGCTGGAAGGTGCCCGGGCCCACATGGAGGGTCAAGGTGGCCGTCTCCACCCCCCGGGCGGCCACGGCCGCCAGCAGTTCGGGAGTGAAGTGGAGTCCTGCCGTAGGCGCCGCCAGGGACCCTTCCCGGCGGGCAAACATGGTCTGGTACTCCTGGTGGGGCACGTCCCGCTTCAAGTAGGGGGGCAGGGGCAGCTTGCCCCAGGACGCCAGGGCGTGGGGCAAGGGGGTGCCGTCATCGGCCCACAGGGCTACCCGCCGGGTGCCCTGGGGGAGCACCTCCAGCACCCGGCCCCGGATCTTGCCCTGGGCCAGCTCCAATTCCACCTGGGGCTGGAGGCGCCGTCCCGGCCGGGCCAGGCAGTCCCAAACCTCGGCGCCCGGCTTAGC
>Ga0079224_100001301_pt1 | contig 28313 bp, 21 predicted proteins | sample Stecom2015_FD_80414 | JGI IMG/M metagenome (GOLD analysis project Ga0079224, IMG submission 80414) | Agricultural soil microbial communities from Utah to study Nitrogen management - Steer compost 2015 | ecosystem: Environmental > Terrestrial > Soil > Agricultural land | place: USA: Utah... | reverse complement strand
CTCCGGGTCTCCGCGCTGATCCTGATCCCGCTGTCGCTGGCGATCGCGCTGTACGCCACGGAGGTCGCGGTGCTGCTGTTCGCGCACGGCAACACCGGTGACAGCGACGCGGCGAACATCGGCAACATCCTGATGGTGATGTCGCTCGGGCTGCTGCCCTTCACCATCTTCCAGTTGATGCTGCGGGTGTTCTACGCGCTGGGCGACACCCGCACCCCCGCGTTCCTCGGCATCGGCAACATCGCCGTGCACGGTGTGCTGGCGCTGACCGCGTCCTGGCTGCTGCCGCCCCGGCTGGTGGTCGTCGGCGTGGCCGGCGGGTTCATGTGCTCCTTCCTGGTGGGCCTGCTGATCGGGGGCTTCGTCCTCAGCCGTCGGCTGGGCGGTCTGGACGGGCGCCGCATCGCGGGCACGCTGGTCCGGCTGTACCTGGCGTCCGCCCCCAGTGTCCTGGTCGGGTGGGGCGTGCTGGAGTTGTTCCGGGCGTGGTTCACCTCGGGCCTGGTCGTCAACATCGGTGCGCCGGTGGTCGGCTGCCTGTTGGCGCTGCCGGTGTTCCTGCTCTCCGCCAAACTGCTGCGGGTGGAGGAGTTGCGGTCGGTGCTGGAGCTGGTCAGGTCCCGCCTGCGGCGCTGACGGCCCCGTCCGGGCGGGTTCTCCGGCCGAACAGGTCCGCCCCCGCTGCTCGCGGGCCTGTTCGGCCGGGACGCGCCACACTGCGGACGCGGCGGTGTTGCCCACGACTGCGGTTCCCGGCGTAGTGTTCGGTGTGGCGGTGAACGCGGTGCTCGGATCGGTGGGGCACGTCCCGTGGGGGTCCGGTCCTCACTCACCGCGTTCGGAGGGTGTCCGCACCAGTCCGCCCCCGCCTCCTCGCCACCAGAACAGAAATAGTGACGCAAGTCACACCGGCCGCGAAAACGGTGCACGTCCGCCTGTTCGGACGCTGATCACCGGAAGCCCGGATCCCTCCCCGACCACGGAGGCCCCAGCTTGTACGAGATGTTTCCGAATGTTCCCGACTCATGTCCTCCAGAAGGCATGGTCGAGCGTCCTAGCATGGAACGGCGTGACTCTGCCCCAAAGTTCGGTTTCTTCTCAGCTGCCCGAAGGGAGGTCGGGGACAGGCGCTATGGCCCGGCAGCAGGGAGGACAGCCTCACGTCGGCCCTCCCGTCCGTCACTCCCGGTATGAGCACCTTCATGATTGAGCCCGGTGCGAGGCTCGCCAATCGCTATCGACTCGACGAATTGGTGAGCGAGACCAGCGGAGCCTCACTGTGGAAGGCGACCGACGAAACTCTCGCGCGCCCCGTCGGAGTCTGGACGTTCGCCGACGGCTTCGGCCGCACCGGCGAGGCGGTCCGTGCTGCCCGCGCGGCCAGCCGTGTCTCCGATGCCCGCGTCACCCAGGTGTTCGATGCCGACGACTCCGGTGCCACCCCCTACGTGGTCCAGGAGTGGATCTCCGGCACGACCCTGTCGGACCTGCTGCGCAACGGTCCTCTGGAACCCGAACGTGCCGCGGGTCTCGTGGCCGAGGCCGCCGAGGCACTCACCGCGGCCGCGCAGATGGGCATCCACCACCTGCGGCTGACCCCGGACAAGCTGGTGTGGAGTGTCGGCGGCGCGGTCAAGGTGACCGGCCTCGGGCTCGACGCCGCACTGCACGACATCACCGTCGAGCACCCGCAGACCGTGGACGCGCAGGGTCTGGGACGGCTGCTGTACGCCGCCCTCACCGGGTACTGGCCGGGTCCCGAGACGACCGGCCTGCGTCCCGCCCCGCTCGTCTCGGGACGCCCGTGCGAGCCTTCCCAGATCATCGCGGGCATCCCCGACCAGCTCAACGAGATCGTCTGCCGCGCGGCCTTCCAGACCAGCGGCCGCGAGGGGCCGCTGCGCACCCCGCAGGAGTTCGCCGACGCCCTCGCCGACGTGCCCCGGGTAGTTCCGATCCCGATGGCCCAGGCGGCTCCCCCGCCTCCGCCGCCGGTGGGGACCTCCCGTATCTCCGGACAGCTCGACGTGGCCGCGGCCGCACCGCCCGCCCCCCGGGCTCCCCGTCCGTCCCGCCGCCGCACCCCGCCGCCGTCCGAGGGATCCCTGACCAACCGGATCCTGATCGGAGTCGTGGCCCTGCTGGTCTTCGTCGCCGTGGTGATGGGCGCGTGGCTGCTCGGCAGCAACATGAGGGACGGCGGCTCCGGGCCGCAGATCGCGGAGGTCCCCGACGGCAGCGAAGAGGTCGAACTGGTGACGCTCACCCCGGCGAGCGCGACCGGTTTCGACCCGCCTCCGGCGGGCGACAACAACGAACACAACGACAAGGCTCCGAACACCATCGACGGCGACCCCTCGACCCACTGGAACACCGAGGGGTACAACAGCGCCGAGTTCGGCAACTTCAAGGAGGGTGTCGGCCTGCTCATCGACATGGGTGCCGAGGTGGAGATCCACGAGGCGGACCTCACCTTCGGCAGCGGCACCTACAGTGCCGAGCTGTACGTGCGCAGTGAGTCCGGCGGAGCCCCGGGGGAGGACGAGGAACCTGTCTGGCAGGGCTCTGGAGTATCCGGAGCGGTCCCCGTTAAGCTGGACGAACCCGCTACCGGGCGGTATGTGGTGGTCTGGTTCGTCTCCCCCCTTTCTGAGGACGGCGGTAAATACCGGGGCACTGTCAACGAGGTCGAACTACGCGGAATTCAGTGAACACGGTGACCGACGCGGTTCAGGAGATCCCCGACAAAGAGCTGCTGTTCAGACACAACCAGGGTGATGAGCACGCCTTCAGCGAACTGGTGAAGCGGCACCACGCACGGCTGTGGGCCGTGGCGATTCGCGTACTGGGCGACCAGGAGGAGGCCGCCGACGCACTGCAGGACGCCTTCCTGTCCGCCTTCCGCGGCGCTCACCGGTTCCGCGGCGAGGCGATGGTCAGCACGTGGCTGCACCGGATCGTCGTCAACGCCTGCCACGACCGGCTGCGCCGCAGGATGGTCCGTCCCGCGGTGCCCACCGAGGACAACACCCTCGACATCCTCTCCAACGAACGCGGAGGGCCCGCCCCCGACCCCACCGGCCGCAGCGACACCTCCCTCGACGTCCACGCCGCCCTGGAGTACCTCCCCGTCGAGCAGCGGCTCGCCCTCGTCCTCGTGGACATGCTCGGCTACCGGGTGGAGGACGCCGCGAGGATCCTGGAGATCGCACCGGGCACGGTGAAGAGCCGGTGTGCTAGGGGGCGCGCTCGGCTTCTCCCATATCTTGCCCATCTCAGGAACCCTGGCGACTCCCCAGACGTCCCATCTCCGAAAGGAGGTGGCAGGAGATCGTGACGTCTCATGTGGACCCCGAGACACTCGCGTTATTCGCCGAAGGAGAGCTGAGGGACAAGGACAGGGAGCAGGAGGTACGCGCCTGGCTCGCCGAGTCCGAGGAAGCCCGGGCTCAGCTCGCGGAATTGCGGGAAGTGTCGCAGATCCTGGCCTCCGCCCCGGTGCCACCCATGCCCGAAGGGCTGATCGACCGCATCGACGAAGCGTTGCGGACCGAGGCGAAGAAGCATCCCGTTCCTTCCCGTCCCACGGTCGCTCCGCTGGCCCCACCCGACCAGGACACGAAGGTGCGTCCGCTCCACCGGCCTCGCGGACCGGCCCGCTGGATGCCGTTCCTGGTCGCCGCCGCGGCGGCGGTCTTCGTGCTGGGTGCCGGCACGGCCGTGGTCAGCGGTCTGTTCACCGCTCCCGAAACCACCGGTTCCGGGACGGTGCTCGCGCCGCCTCCGGCTCCTTCGCCCCAGGCCGCGCTGCCCTACCGGCTCGCCGTGGTGTCCAGTGGCACCGACTACACCGCGGACGACCTCGTCTCCCAGGGGGCGTCGGTCCTCGACCGCTCCGCCCTGTCCGACTTCGGCGAGAGCACGGAGGAGTCCGAGTCCCTCGTCCCCCGGACGGACGAGGCCATCCCCGCCGAGGTCACCTCGTGCACCGAAGCGCTCAGCGGCGCCTACGGCACCCCGACCCTGGTGGACATCGCCTCCTACGAGGGACAACCGGCGTGGATCATGTTCTTCCCCGCAACGTCCGGCACCGGAGCGGAAGGTTACGCGATCCGGGTGGTCGAGCCGGGCTGCGCGGAAGAGGGCGATCCCGACTCCGCGGTGGTCGACACCGCGATTCTCCACAGCCAGCAGTGACCGTCTGACCCGGTTTCTTCGACATTCCTCGGAGAAACCGGGTTGGGCGGCGGTCAGCCTTCCCGCCTCACCGTGCTCCCGGGAATCACCGACGCCTACCATCGGTTGAAGTGAACGGTTTTCCTGTCCCAACGACAGCACGAGTGTGCAAGGGGTCTGACCGCTGTGAGTAACGTTCGTAACGTCATCATCATTGGCTCGGGGCCTGCCGGTTACACCGCAGCCGTGTACGCGGCCCGTGCCGAACTGAAGCCTCTCGTCCTCGAAGGCTCCATCACAGCGGGTGGCGCGTTGATGAACACCACCGAGGTGGAGAACTTCCCCGGCTTCCCTGACGGGATCATGGGTCCCGAGCTGATGGACAACATGCGCAAGCAGGCCGAGCGGTTCGGTGCCGAACTCCTCCCCGAGGACGTCACAGAGGTCGACCTCACCGCCACTCCGAAGGTGGTCAAGGCCGGCGACCAGACCTTCTACGCGCGCACGGTGATCATCGCCACCGGTTCCGGGTACCGCAAGCTCGGCGTTCCCGGTGAGGAGGAGTTCTCCGGACGAGGCACCTCCTGGTGCGCCACCTGCGACGGCTTCTTCTTCCGGGACCAGGACATCGCCGTTGTCGGTGGCGGCGACACCGCTATGGAGGAAGCGATCTTCCTCACCCGGTTCGCCCGTTCCGTGACGGTCATCCACCGCCGTGACCAGCTGCGTGCCAGCAAGATCCTGCAGGACCGCGCGTTCGCCAACGAGAAGATCTCGTTCGTGTGGAACAGTGAGGTCACCGAGGTCCTCGGCGATACCAGGGTCAACGCGGTCCGACTGCGGAACCGGGTGACCGGTGAGGAGAGCACCCTCGATGTCAGCGGACTGTTCATCGCGATCGGCCACGACCCCCGTGTGGAACTCTTCAAGGGCCAGCTGGACCTCGACGAGGAGGGCTACCTGAAGGTCGACTCGCCCAGCACCCGGACCAACCTCCCCGGCGTGTTCGCCTGCGGTGACGTGGTCGACCACACCTACCGCCAGGCCGTCACCGCAGCGGGAACCGGATGCGCCGCTGCCCTGGACGCCGAGCGCTACCTGGCCGAACTGGCAGACTGAGCGCGGATCGTTCTTTCCTTTCCTGTCCGACCGTTGTCCTGTCCCTCCGCTGAAGAAGAGGAGCAACTGAATGGCCGCCATTCAGGACGTCACCGACGCCAACTTCGACGAGGTCGTCCTCAAAAGCGACCTGCCTGTCCTGGTCGACTTCTGGGCCGACTGGTGCGGCCCCTGCAAGATGATCGCTCCGGTCCTGGAGCAGATCGCCGCAGAGCAGGAAGGCAAACTGACCATCGTCAAGCTGAACGCCGACCAGAACCCGGACACGGTGCGCCGGTACGGAGTGATGGGCCTGCCCACCCTTAACCTCTACAAGAACGGTGAGGTCGTGAAGCAGCTCGTCGGCGCCAAGCCCAAGCGCGTCCTGGAGAAGGAACTCGAAGAGTTCCTGTGACCTCCCCCGTCGCCCGCGGACGGTCGGCGGGGCGATGTTTCACGTGAAACCCTGAATGAGTTCGGGCCGCGAAACACGGAAACGTGCGTGGTTGCTCCGGCAACCGCCCACGACCGTGTCTCGCGGCCCGTTCCTCTTCGGGGCGGGACGGATCAGTTCTCGGTGACCAGTCCCGGAGCCATCGTGGCGAGAATGCGTTCCAGGTCCTCCTTGGTCGCGAACTCCACGACGATCTTCCCCTTGTTCCGCCCCATGTCGACCTTCACCCGGGTGTCGAAGACGTCGGAGAGCCGGTTGGCCACCTCTTCGAGTTCCGGAGGGTTCTCCTTACGCGCCGGCTTCTGGCGCTTCACGGGGGTTTCCAGGTCGCCGAACGCGATGATCTCCTCCAGGGCGCGCACGGAGAGCCCCTCCGCGACGATGCGGTGCGCGAGGCGGTCCTGGAGTTCGGGGTCCGCCACCGAGAGCAGCGCCCTGGCGTGGCCCGCGCTGATCACTCTGGCGGCAACCTTGCGCTGCACCGCGGGCGACAGGTTGAGCAACCGGATCGTGTTGCTGATGTGCGGCCGGGAACGGCCGATCCGCTTGGCCAACTCTTCGTGGGTCACCCCGAAGTCGTCCAGCAGTTGCTGGTAGGCGGCGGCCTCCTCCAGCGGGTTGAGTTCCTGCCGGTGCAGGTTCTCCAGCAGTGCGTCCCGCAGCATCTCGTCGTCGGAGGTCTCGCGGACGATCGCCGGAATCTCCTTGAGGCCGGCGCGCTGGCTGGCCCGCCACCGCCGCTCTCCCATGATCAGTTCGTACCTGGCGGCACCGCTCACGCTGCGGTTCACCCTGCGGACGACAACGGGCTGGAGCAGCCCCACCTCGGTGATCGACGCGGTCAGCTCGGCGAGTGCATCCTCGTCGAAGTGCTGCCGCGGCTGCCGGGGATTGGGGAGCACCGCATCGACCGGAATCTTCTCCAGGTAGGCCCCGTCGACGGTCTGGGGGGCGGAGGGTGGCTGAGCTCCCAGCACAGTGCCCCGGGTGGTCCCGGGGGCCACCGACGGCCCCTGCGGGATGAGCGCTCCCAGTCCTTTGCCAAGACCGCGCCGCTGTTGGCTCAACGCCGTCTCCCTTCAGCTCCCATAGCGGTTCGCCTCACCAGTTCTCCCTGTGGCTCTGCGTCCGGAAGGCCAGTTCACGAGCGGCGTCCAGGTAGGCCATGGCTCCCGTCGACCCCGGGTCGTAGGTCATGACCGACTGACCGTAACTGGGCGCTTCGGACACACGGACGCTCCGGGGGATCATCGTCTTCAGCACCAGGTCCCCGAAGTGCCCCCGGACCTCTTCCGCCACCTGTGACGCCAGCCGCGTCCGACCGTCGTACATCGTGAGGAGAACCGTGGAGATGAAGAGCTCCGGATTGAGGTGCGACTTCACCAGTTCGATGTTGCGCAGCAGCTGCCCCACACCTTCGAGCGCGTAGTACTCGCACTGGATGGGAATCAGCACCTCTTCACAAGCGACCATGGCGTTGACCGTCAGCAGCCCCAGGGAGGGCGGGCAGTCGATCAGGATGTAGTCGAGGTCTTTGGCATCGTAGGCGCTGAAAGCCCGCTTCAGTCGCGACTCCCTGGCCACCAGGGAGACCAGTTCGATCTCTGCTCCCGCCAGGTCGATCGTGGCCGGCACACACCACAGGTTCGGCACGTCCGGCACCGGCCGCGCCAGCTCCCGGAGCTCCTCGTCCTCCACCAGGCAATGGTAGATCGAGCGGGAATCAACCGCGCGTTCCATGCCCAGGGCTGTGGACGCGTTCCCCTGCGGGTCCAGATCGACCACCAGCACCCGGTTGCCGTGCATCGCGAGTGCCACCGCGAGGTTGACCGTGGTGGTCGTCTTGCCGACGCCGCCCTTCTGGTTGGCCACACTCATGATGCGGCACCGCTCGGGACGCGGCCACGTCTCCCCCGTACGTCCGCGCGCGCTCATCGCGGCGCGGGCTGCGCGGGCTATCGGTGTGTCGAAGTCAGCGACAAGGTCCTCGCCGACCGCTTGGGAGGGGTTTCTGTCAAGCGCGGTTTCACGTGAAACATGCGCACCGGACATCTCGATCTCTGCCGGGACGGATCCCTGCCCCTCGTAGTAGTGGAAGGTTTCACGTGGAACATGGGCGCCGTCGGAGTGATTGTGGGGCACGAATGAGTTCACCTCTTCCGTCCGCGCTTCTTCCTACCGCCAGGTGCGCGTTGGGACTTGGACGGGGCCGCCTTGGTTCCGGCCTCAAGATCAGTCGTGACCGTGACGCGAACGACCGTGGTAGCTGGATTGACTTTACCGCTCCCCACTCGGACAACGTCTGCGGTGTTGGGACGCTGTTTGGACAATTCCTGGCGGGCGGCCTCCAACTCGGCCTCCGCCCGCTCCCCCTTCAGTGCGAGCAGACTCCCTCTGTTGCGGAGCAGCGGCAGGGCCCAGCCGATGAGCTTCGGCAGCGGGGCGACCGCCCGCGCTGTGACGAAATCCGCCCTCAACTTCTTGCGCACCTCTTCGGCGCGCCCCCGGTGGACCGTGACGTTGTCCAAGTCGAGGAGTTCCACACACTCCTGCAGGAACACCGTCCTCCGGAGCAGCGGTTCCAGCAGCGTCACCGACAGGTCCGGCCGCAGGATTCCCAGCACCACTCCGGGGAGTCCGGCCCCCGAGCCGATGTCGATGACGTCGGCTCCCCTGGGGATCAACTCCTCGACCACGGCGCAGTTCATCAGGTGGCGCTCCCACAGGCGGGGGACCTCGCGCGGACCGATCAGTCCACGTGTCACTCCCGCGTCCGCGAGCAGTTCGGCATACCGCTGCGCCACCGGCAATGTCTCACCGAACAACTCCCGAGCCGCATCGGACAGGACGACATGCCCGGTCATCAGTCACCACCTTGGCCTCTTCAGCGGGTCAGCAGCTATGAGCGGAGTCAGCGACAGAAGGTCCACGAACCGACCGATCGAGAGACGCCCACCCCTCACGATCTTATGTGGGTTCCCTCTCCTCTTTCGGGGGCAGTCCCATGAACCCGCGGCTCCGGAGGTTTTCCGTCCGCCGCACGCCCGGCCGGCCGAAGGGCTCCGGAAAGATCGAGTGCCGCATGTTTCACGTGAAACATGCGGCACTCGATCGGGAAGTGCTGTGGTTCAGTCGACCGGATAGACCACCACGTAACGGCTGGGCTCCTCACCCTCGGACTCGCTGTGCAGGCCGGCCGCCGCCACGGCGTCGTGCACGACCTTCCGCTCGAAAGGAGTCATGGGGCTGAGCTCCTTGGCCTTGCCGGTCCGCTTGACCTCGTTGGCCACTTCCGTCCCCAGCTTCCGAAGGACTTTACGCCGGGATTCGCGGTAGCCGCCGATGTCGAGCATGAGCCGGCTGCGGGTGCCGGTGGTGCGGTGCACGGCGAGGCGGGTCAGTTCCTGGAGCGCCTCCAGCACCTCGCCCCGCTCTCCGATCAGTTCTTTGAGTGTCGCCCCCACAACGGAGACCAGAGCACGGTCGCCTTCGACGTCCATGTCGATGTCACCGTCGAAGTCGGCGATGTCGAGCAGGCCCTCGATGTAGTCGGCTGCGATGTCGCCTTCCCGTTCGAGCGCCTCGATATCGATGGTGGCGGTCTCCTCCGGCTCTTCGGCCACCGCCACAGCCGTGCTGGAGTTCGCCCCGCCTCCGGTGTTGCTGTCGCTCACGACAAGCTTTCTCCTTATGTCGCGGCCCTGTACGCAGTCCGCTGCGTGAACGCGTGTCAAGGGCTCTCGCCTACGCGTCCACGCAGCGGGCGGTGAGTACAAGGATCTCTCGGGAATCCGCCGGACCTACTTACCGCCGGTCCTCTTGGACCTCGGCTGCCTCTTCGGCTGCTTACGTTCGATCTTAGGCTCTTCCGGCTTCTCCGTCGGCTGCTGCCGGCCGTGCTTCGCGAAGAGACCCTTGCCGGTTGCGGAGGGCTCGGCCTTGCTCTTCTCTCCCGCACTGCCGGGGGCGGGGAACTTGCGGTAGAGGAAGTGCTGCTGCCCCATGGTCCAGATGTTGGAGGTGACCCAGTAGATCAGGACGCCGACCGGCATGGCCAGGCCGAACAACCCGAAGCCAGGCGCGATGTACATCATGATCTTCTGCGACTGCATCATCGGGTTGTCTTCCATACCCGGCTGCTTGAGCGTGCGGTTCATGCTCTGCCGCATGGTCAGGAAGGTCGTGGTGCCCATGATCACGCAGGCGATCGCGATGATCACCTTGGCCATGATCGGGTCGGCGCCGAAAGCGGCCAGCTCCTCGGCCGAGGAGGTGAAGTGCGCGGCGACCGGCGCGCCGAAGATCAGGGCGCTCTGTGCGCTGTCGGCCAGCTCCTGGGTGAATCCGTACTTGGCCTCGCCCTCGGCGACCTCGCGGAGCACGTTGAACAGGGCGAAGAAGACCGGCATCTGCAGCAGCAGCGGCAGGCAGCCCATGAGCGGGTTGGTTCCGCTCTCCTGGTAGATCTTCATCTGCTCCTGCTGCAGGCGCTGCTTGTCGTTCTTGTAGCGCTCACGCACCTTGAGGAGCTTGGGCTGCAGGTCCTGCATCTTCCGCTGCGTGTGCATCTGCTTCACGAACAGCGGGATCATCAGGACACGCACGAGGACGGTGAGGAGGACGATGGACAGTCCCCAGGCCCATCCGCTGTCCGGGTCGAGGAAGATGCTGAGACCGGAATGGATCCAGACCAGCACCTGGCCGACGATGTTGTAGAGCCAGTCCAGCACCGGCTATCTCCCTTGGTTCGCTGACTTCACAGACCCGACGCTCCGGGCGGGGTCTCCCCCTCGCTCCCGAGCCTCGCGTCATCGATCTCTGTGCCGCTCTCGCCCCTGCGTGGCGGGACCGGATCAAGCCCCCCGGGGTGGAACGGATGGCATCTGCCAAGTCTGCGGATGGTCAACCACAGTCCGCGCCCGGCCCCGTGTACCCGAAGCGCCTCGACCGCGTAGCTGCTGCACGAGGGATAGAAGCGACAGACCGGGGGAAGGAGCGGACTGATCAGACGTTGGTAGCCGCGGATCGGCAGGATCAGCACCCGGGCCAGGAGGGTGGGTCTGTCGCGTGTCATGGGGTCGGCCGTTCTCCAGCTGCCGGGACGTTCGCGGGCGCGGCCTCGCGCGGTGCGCGGGTACGGCGTGCCGACCGTCCGCGGGGGCGTGTCACCGCGCTCAGCGCACTGTCCAGCTGGGCTGCCAGCTCGTCGTATCCGAGAAGCGCGGATCCGGGTTTGGCCCGTACCACTAGCAGGCTACCCGCGGCCAGGGAGTCGAGCCGATCCCGCATCAGGTGACGTAGCCGCCGTTGGACGCGTTTGCGGACGACCGCTCCCCCCACCGCCTTGCTGACGATGAATCCGACCCGGGGAGGTGCGGCGTCGTCCGACTCGTCCCGGGCTTCCCGTGGAACGAACAGGATGACGGTGAGAGCGTTCCGACCGGCTCGACGCCCCTTGCGCATGGCGAGGTCGAAGTCGGCGCTGCGCCGCATTCGGTTGCGTGGGGACAGCATCGGTTCAGAACACCCCCGGACACAACAAGCGGACCGGTTGCCGAAGCGGGCAGACCGGTCCGTTGAACGTTTGACTGCTGACGCCTAGTGGCTGACGGTCAGCGCTTCGCGCCCCTTGCGCCGACGCGCGGCGATGATCGCGCGACCGGCACGGGTACGCATGCGCAGCCGGAAACCGTGGGTCTTGGCGCGACGCCGATTGTTCGGCTGGTACGTACGCTTGCTCACTGCTTAACTCCAGGGGCGTTCCGGAAGTACAACGACGACGAACCAGCCGACCGTGCCGGCGGTCCGTGTGTTCCTGCTGCTGTCGCGGGGACGCTCAGCTGGAACATCGCCCGCTCAGGCCGCTCCGCCGTGAACCGTGTGGTGCGAGTCACGGGCTGGTGTCCGGTCTCTGGGCACCAGCGCACAGACGGATACCGACGTAAGCACAAAGAAGATACGGGCTGAGCCTGTGCAGGTCAAATCGTCCACGCGCCCCCGGAGCGGTCCGGGCAGAGTTATCCACGAACCAGACGGTCTGTGGAAAACCTCTGTCCACAGGCTGCGAGTTCCGCACCTCGGGACCTAAGCTGTGGATAACCTCGACCTCGCACGAGGACCGCTCCGCCCCCTCCGACCCCCCGGAAAAGCCATGATCACCGAGGTTGCGCACAAGGTCTCAGCTGGGAAATGTGGATAACCACAGGCTGTGGACAACACCGCGGAAGGCTGTGGATAACGCAGTGGATAACTTGTGGACAACACGGAGATCCTGTGGACTGTCGTTCCCCTGCGGGGGCCACCCGGAGCGGGGAGGGCGGATCGTCATACACAGCAGGTTCCACAGAAGACGTTGAGTTACCCACAGAACGCCGTTCATCATCACGTTTTGATCACGTCGCTTCCCGGAGCCCTGGACCGAGGGGAGCCGTCGTGTTTGCCGACACAATGGGTTGCCGTGTCACCCGTGTCATCCGCTGGGAGACGGGGACTCGGCCGGTAGGACACCGCTGGAAGGGGCGAAGCATGGAAGGCCGCCGTGTCTGAGGGACAGATCAACCTCGCGATGGTGTGGTCGAGCGTGCTGGAGAACCTCGACAACAACAGCCTTCCCCCCCAGCAACGGGCCTGGCTGCCGCAGACCAGGCCGCTGGGACTCATCGAGGACACCGCACTGCTCGCCGCCCCCAACGAGTTCGCCAAGGAAATCCTGGAGACCCGGCTGCGGCCGGCCATCAGTCAGGCGCTCTCGGCCGAGCTGGGCCGGGAGATCCGGGTCGCTGTCACCGTGGACCCCACCGCGGTGCCGCCGTCCGCGCCCGCCGATCCGACACCGGGCACCGGCTCCCCGGAGAGTCAGCCCCCCGGTCCCGAGCAGCTGCCGCCTCCCGGCTGGGACAGCCGCCCCCGCGACGACGCGGCCCGCCGTCCCTCCTGGCCGCAGCAGCCTCCGCTGCTGCCCGACCCGCCGCACTCTCCCCAGTTCGACCAGACCGGCCCCCAGGGCTCGCTCCCCGGACGCCAGCCCACCCCTCCCCACGGCCAGGACCTGCTCGCCTCGGGGTGGCACGACTCCCCGGCCGACCACGGCCGCCCCACCCCGCCCCCGCCGATCCCCGAGGCCGAGGCCGACCCCCGCTACCGGAGCTGGGACCACTCCGCCCACTGGGATCCCCCCAACCGCTGGGAGACCCCGCGCTCCTGGGAGAACGCCCGCCGCCCGGACCCCGGAAACCGTCCACAGGACGCCGGGGCGGAGCACGGCGTCCCCGTCCCGGACCAGCCTCCCGTGGCCCCGCCGCCGGGCGCCCCCGACCCGGGGGACGGGTCCTCGGCCAACAAACCAGGCGGTCCCGGACAACTGAACCCCAAGTACACCTTCGACACCTTCGTCATCGGCTCCAGCAACCGCTTCGCGCACGCCGCTGCGGTCGCCGTGGCCGAGGCGCCGGCGAAGGCGTACAACCCCCTGTTCGTCTACGGCGGCTCCGGACTGGGCAAGACCCACCTGCTGCACGCGATCGGCCACTACACCCAGCGGCTCTACGACGGCGCGCGGGTCCGCTACGTCAGTTCCGAAGAGTTCACCAACGAGTTCATCAACTCCATCCGGGACGGCAAGGCCGACGGGTTCCGCCGCCGCTACCGGGACATCGACGTGCTGCTGGTCGACGACATCCAGTTCCTGGAGAACAAGGAGCAGACGCAGGAGGAGTTCTTCCACACCTTCAACACCCTGCACAACTCCAACAAGCAGATCGTCATCTCCTCGGACCGGCCCCCCAAGCAGCTCGTCACCCTGGAGGACCGGCTGCGCAACCGGTTCGAGTGGGGGCTGATCACCGACGTCCAGCCGCCCGAGCTGGAGACGCGGATCGCGATCCTGCGCAAGAAGGCGGCCCAGGAGGGGCTGGCCGCGCCTCCGGAGGTCCTGGAGTTCATCGCCAGCAAGATCTCCACCAACATCCGGGAGCTGGAGGGCGCCCTGATCAGGGTCACCGCGTTCGCCAGCCTGAACCGGCAGTCGGTCGACCTGCACCTGACCGGCATCGTGCTGCGGGACCTGATCCCCAGCGACGAGGTCCCCGAGATCACGGCCGCGGAGATCATGGCGCAGACCGCCTCGTACTTCGGTCTGACCCCCGAGGACCTGTGCGGCACCTCCCGCTCGCGGGTCCTGGTCACCGCGCGGCAGATCGCGATGTACCTGTGCCGGGAGCTCACCGACCTGTCGCTGCCCAAGATCGGTCAGCAGTTCGGCCGGGACCACACCACGGTGATGCACGCCGACCGCAAGATCCGCTCCCTGATGGCGGAGCGCCGTTCGATCTACAACCAGGTCACCGAACTCACCAACCGCATCAAGCAGCAGTCCCACAACATCTGACCCGACTGCTCCCCGGGGCGCGTCCTGGTCCGCGCCCCGGGACGGTCCCCCACGGAAGCGTCACGGGCGGACCAAGGCCGCGGCCACCACTGTGAATCCACTCACCTCGTCGCGGCTCGTGCCCTCGGATCCCGACCCGATCCGCCGTTCCCCACGGGCGTCTAGCACATCCCAAGCTGTGGATAAGCCGTGGATAACCCTGGGGACAAGTCACGTTTTCCTGTGGACAGCCTGTGGATACGTTGTGTATAACCCACCGCGACATCCAGTCATCCCATGAGTGGATCTGTGGGTAAAGCCGTGGATAACCTGTGGACGACTTGTGGATGACCTGGGGACAACCGTTCCCCGTCCACAGGGCGCCGAGTTTTCCACACGCGTCGTCCACATGCTCTGTGGACAGAAATCTCTGCGGTGAGCTGCGGAAACAAGGGTTGTCCACAGTATCCACAGCCCCTATTACTACTGCGCCACAGAGAGAGATCTCGTGGCTCAGTAAACGGGCTCGGCCGATTTCTGTGGACAACGCTCCGCTCCGCCCGGCCTCCTCCCCCGCCCCCGTCTTCGCAGGAGAGTCGGCTCCGACTCGACCTCCGACAGGCGTACACTCGCGCCCGAATCGGGGTACCGTGGTGAACTCACCCCCTGATGCTTCGACCGACATCCCGACGCGGACGCTCCCGTCCGTCGGCCCCGGGAGCGCCGACACGTGCGCCCGGGACGTCGGTCGGCGGTTTCGTGGCAGTCGAGGAAAGAGAGACCGATCGTGAAGTTCCGGGTCGAACGCGACGTGCTCGCGGACGCCGTCGCCTGGACCGCTCGCACTCTGCCGGTCCGCCCGTCGGTGCCCGTCCTCGCGGGGATGCTGCTGGACGCCGAGGACGAGGGCGAACGGCAGCGGCTCAAGCTGTCCAGCTTCGACTACGAGGTCTCCGCCCAGGTATCGGTCGACGTCGACATCGACGAGCCGGGCCGGATCCTCGTGTCGGGCAAACTGCTCGCGGAGATCGTCCGCAACCTTCCTCCACAGACTGTGGAGGTCAGCACGGACGGCGCCAAGGTCGTCGTCTCCTGCGGCAGTGCGAGGTTCACGATCCTCACCCTTCCCGTGGAGGACTACCCGACCCTTCCCGCCATGCCCGCGCTGACCGGATCGGTGCTCAGCGACGCCTTCGCCGCCGCGGTCAGCCAGGTGGCGGTCGCCGCCGGACGCGACGACACCCTGCCGATGCTCACCGGCGTGCGCGTGGAGATCGAGGGCTCCACCGTGACCCTGGCCTCCACCGACCGCTACCGCCTGGCCGTGCGGGAGCTCACCTGGACCCCCGAGGACCCCGACGTGTCCGCGGTCGCGCTCGTCCCGGCCAAGACCCTCGCCGACACCGCCAAGTCGCTGACCGGCGGCGCCCAGGTGTCCATCGCGCTGTCCACCGCGGACAACGGCGGAGAGGGCATGATCGGCTTCGAGGGCGGGGGACGGCGCACCACGACCCGGCTGCTCGACGGGGAGTTCCCCAAGTACCGCAAGCTGCTCCCGGAGTCCTTCAACTCCGTGGCCGAGGTGCAGAAGGCGGAGTTCGTCGAGGCCGTCAAGCGCGTCTCGCTGGTCGCCGAGCGCAACACCCCCCTGCGACTGGCCTTCAACAGCGGCCGGCTGGTGCTCGAGGCGGGAACCGGTGAGGAGGCCCAGGCCGTCGAGGAACTGGAGGCGAACCTGGAGGGCGACGACATCCAGATCGCCTTCAACTCCACCTTCCTGCTCGACGGACTGAACGCGATCGAGTCGGACGTGGCCCGCCTGCAGTTCACCACCTCCACCAAACCGGCCATCATCACCGGCAAGGCCGCCGACGACGGCACCGTGTCGGACTACCGGTACCTGATCATGCCCGTGCGGCTGTCCAACTGACCGAGACCGCGCCGGCCACCCCACCGATCCACGACCTGGGTACGAGTAAGGAAACGCGAGCATGCAACTCGGCATGATCGGCCTCGGAAAGATGGGCGGCAACATGGCCGCGCGGCTGCGCGACAAGGGCCATGACGTCGTCGGTTTCGACTTCAACCCCGACGTGCGCGACGTGGGGTCCGTCGCCGAACTCGTCGAGCGGCTGTCGGCTCCGCGGATCGTCTGGCTGATGGTCCCCGCCGGCGAACCCACCCGCAGCAGCATCCGGGAACTCGGCGCGCTGCTGGAGGAGGGCGACCTCGTCATCGAGGGCGGCAACTCCCACTACCAGGACGACCGCAAGCACGCCGAGGAGCTCTCCCAGCGCGGGATCGAGTACCTCGACGCGGGCGTCAGCGGCGGCGTCTGGGGACGGGAGAACGGCTACGGCATCATGGTCGGCGGCAGCCCCGAGAACGTGGCGCGGGCCAGGCCCATCTTCGACGCGCTCACCCCCGACGAGGGCGGCGGCTTCGTGCACGCCGGAGCGGTCGGCGCCGGGCACTTCGTCAAGATGGTCCACAACGGCATCGAGTACGGCATGATGCAGGCGTTCGCCGAGGGCTACGAGCTCATGGCCGCCTCCGGGATCGTGGAGGACGTCCCCGGCACCCTGGCCAGCTGGCGGGAGGGGACCGTGGTGCGCTCCTGGCTGCTGGACCTGCTGGTCCGCGCCCTGGAGGAGGACCCCGGACTGGAACGGCTGCGCGGCTACGCCGAGGACTCCGGCGAGGGGCGCTGGACCGTTCAGGCCGCTGTGGACCACGCGGTCCCCGCCCCGGTCATCACCGCCGCGCTGTACGCCCGGTTCGCCTCCCGGCAGGAGGACAGCCCCGCGATGAAGGTCATCGCGGCGCTGCGCAACCAGTTCGGCGGGCACGCGGTGACCAAGGCCGCCGAGTAGGTCCCGCGGTCCACAGCCTGTGGACGGCATGGTCGCCCCGCACCTTCCGGGTTCGCGCACACGGCCGCGCGGACCCGGTCCGCTTCTGTAGGAGCAGCCAGATGTACGTCTCCCACCTTCAACTGGCCGACTACCGGTCCTACGAGACCGTGAACCTGGAGTTGGAGCCGGGGATCAGCACCTTCGTCGGACCCAACGGGCAGGGCAAGACCAACCTGGTCGAGGCGGTCGGCTACGTCGCCACGCACAGCAGCCACCGCGTCGCCCACGACGCCCCCCTGGTCCGCCGGGGGGCGCAGCGGGCGATCATCCGCACCGCCGTCGTCCGGCACGACCAGCGCACCCTGATCGAACTGGAGATCAACCCGGGACGGGCCAACCGCGCCCGGTTGAACCGCTCCGCGGGCACCCGTCCCAGGGACGTGCTGGGCATCCTGCGGACCGTGCTGTTCGCCCCCGAGGACCTGGCCCTGGTGAAGGGGGATCCGGGGGAGCGCCGCCGGTTCCTGGACGACCTGCTGACCGCACGGGCCCCCCGGTACGCGGGAGTGCGCTCCGACTACGAGCGCGTGCTCAAGCAGCGCAACGCGCTGCTCAAGTCGGCCTCGGCCCGGTACTTCCAGCAGCGGAGCGAACCCGACCTGTCCACCCTGGACGTGTGGGACGAGCACCTGGCGCAGACCGGAGCCGAACTGCTGGCGGCACGGCTGACACTGGTGGCCGAACTGCAGCCCCTGGTCGCCAAGGCCTACGGCGAACTCACCTCCTCGGGAGGGCCGCCCAGCCTGCACTACCGCTGCTCGGCGACCGAGGAGGGCCTCTCGGTCGCCGACCGTCCACAGCTTGTGGACATCCTGCGCGCCGCGCTGGCCGAGGCCCGTTCCCAGGAGCTGCGGCGCGGCGTCAGCCTGGTGGGACCGCACCGCGACGACCTGCAGCTGCACCTGAACGACCTGCCCGCCAAGGGCTACGCCAGTCAGGGCGAGTCGTGGTCCTACGCGTTGGCGCTGCGGCTCGCCGGATTCGAACTGCTGCGCGCCGACGGCGACGATCCCGTGCTCATCCTCGACGACGTCTTCGCCGAACTCGACGCCGAACGCCGGCGCCGCCTGGCCGAGCACGTCCGCACCGCCGAACAGGTCCTGGTGAGCGCCGCGGTGCCCAGCGACGTTCCGGGAGAACTGTCGGGAGCGCGGTTCCGGGTCGGAGACGGGAGGGTGGAACGTGAACGGTGAGCACCGGTCGGAGCGGCGCGCCGACTCTCCACAGCCTGTGGACGGAGGTGCGGACCCCGACGGCCTCAGCGGTGTGGAGCTGGCACGCCAGGCGCTGGCCAAGGCACGCGCCGAAGCCAGGGAACGCGGCGCCGCCCCCCAGGGACAGCCCCGCCGGGCCCGGCGGGGGCCGGCGCGTCGGAGAGGCGAGCCGCAGACGTTCGGCGACGCCGTGCGCGCCTGGCTGATCGAGCACGGCTGGCAGGAACAGGTGGCCGTCGGCGGCGTCTTCGGCCGCTGGTCCCAGATCGTCGGTGAACGCCTGGCCGAGCACGTCCGCCCCCAGACCTACGCCGACGGGGAGCTGGTGGTCGCGGTCGAGTCCCCGGCCTGGGCCACCCAGATGCGCGCGATGGCCCCCCAACTGGTGCGGCGGCTCAACGAGGAGCTCGGTCACGGAACCGTGCGGTCCATCAGGGTCAGCGGTCCGGGAGGGGGCCGACGCGGGCAGCGAGGCCAGTGGCGGGTGCGTTGAGCCGAGGTCACGGAGCCGTCGCGCGGCGGCCCGCCGGCGGCGGAGGTGTGGACAGCACTGATTCGATCGCGGCGTTCACACCGGGGTGGGGTGCGTGTAGGGACTCGGCTCCCGCTCCGTTCGTTCGTTGGGGGCCATCACAGGGCCGTAGATGCGACTTTCAGGTCGCGTGCGCGGTATCATGGAGGCAGTTCTTTGGACGCCTCCACCGGCAGAGACCGCACTAAGAGCGGGGTACCGGGAATCGGGGTCGCAGCAGCGTCTTGGCGGGGGCGTGGCAGCGCGTTTCGCCGGGGTCGCCGTGTGTCCGCCGATTGTCTTGCGGCTGGTCGGCGTCCCCGGCAGGAGGGTGTTTCCAACTTGGCCTACGACGCGCGATCAATCACGGTTCTGGAAGGCCTCGAAGCGGTACGCAAACGCCCCGGCATGTACATCGGCTCCACGGGCGAGCGCGGGCTGCACCACCTTGTCTACGAGGTTGTGGACAACTCCGTGGACGAGGCGCTCGCCGGACACGCCACCGCCATCGAGGTCACACTGCTGGCCGACGGCGGGGTGCGGGTGGCCGACAACGGACGCGGCATCCCGGTCGACCCCCACCCGGTGGAGAAGCGGCCCGCGGTGGAGATCGTCCTGACCACCCTGCACGCGGGCGGCAAGTTCGACAGCAAGTCCTACGCGGTCTCCGGCGGCCTGCACGGGGTCGGCGTCTCCGTCGTCAACGCCCTGTCCACCCGGCTCGAGGTGGAGGTCCGCAAGGACGGGTACGTGTGGACGCAGCGCTACGAGATGACCCATCCGGTGACCGATCTCATCAAGGGCGAACCCACTGACGAGACCGGCACCCAGATCACCTTCTGGGCCGACGACTCGATCTTCGAGACCACCACCTACAACTTCGAGACCCTGTCGCGGCGGCTCCAGGAGATGGCCTTCCTCAACAAGGGGCTGTCCATCACCATCCGCGACGAGCGGCCCGAGTTCGTCGGCGACTCCCCCGTCACGCAGACCTACCACTACGAGGGCGGTCTGGCGGACTTCGTCCGTCACATCAACGCGACCAAGGAACCCGCGCACTCCACCATCATCGCGTTCGAGGACTCCGGGGACGGCATCGCGGCCGAGATCGCGATGCAGTGGAACCAGTCGTACACCTCCTCGGTGCACACCTTCGCCAACACCATCAACACGGCCGAGGGCGGCACCCACGAGGAGGGCTTCCGCGCGGCGCTCACCTCGATCGTCAACCGCTACGCGCGCGACCAGAAACTGCTGCGCGACAAGGACGACAACCTCACCGGCGACGACGTCCGCGAGGGGCTCACCGCGATCGTCTCGGTCAAGCTCACCGACCCCCAGTTCGAGGGCCAGACCAAGACCAAGCTCGGCAACACCGAGGCCAAGTCGTTCATCCAGAAGGTGTGCCACGAGCACCTGCGGGACTGGTTCGACCGCAACCCGGGGGAGGCCAAGGACATCGTCACCAAGGCGAGCCAGGCCGCACGCGCCCGGATCGCCGCCCGCCAGGCGCGGGAGCTCACCCGGCGCAAGACGCTGCTGGAGTCCACCTCGCTGCCCGGCAAACTGGCGGACTGCCAGTCCACCGATCCGGAGCGCTGCGAGGTCTACATCGTCGAGGGAGACTCCGCGGGCGGCTCCGCCAAGGGTGGACGCGACCCCCACTACCAGGCCATCCTTCCCATCCGCGGCAAGATCCTCAACGTCGAGAAGGCGCGCATCGACCGGATTCTCAAGAACAACGAGGTCCAGGCGATCATCACGGCGCTGGGCACCGGCGTGCACGACGACTTCGACATCGAGAAGCTGCGTTACCACAAGATCATCCTGATGGCCGACGCCGACGTCGACGGCCAGCACATCCGCACGCTGCTGCTCACCCTGCTGTTCCGCTTCATGAAACCGCTCATCGAAGCCGGATACGTCTACCTCGCGCAGCCTCCGCTCTACAAGATCAAGTGGGACTCCCGGGGCACCGACGTCGACTACGCCTACTCCGACCGCGAGCGCGACGAGAAGATCGCCGCGGGCATCGCCGCGGGCAAGAAGGATCCCCGGCCCCGCGACCTCGTCCAGCGGTTCAAGGGCCTGGGCGAGATGAACCCCGGGGAACTGTGGGAGACCACCATGGACCCCCAGCGCCGGGTGCTGCTGCAGGTGACGCTCGACGACGCGGCCCAGGCGGACGAGATGTTCAGCGTGCTCATGGGAGAGGACGTCGAGTCGAGGCGCTCCTTCATTCAGCGCAACGCCCGGGACGTCCGCTTCCTGGACATCTAGCCCGAGCCTGACGTTCCCCGGCAGCGAACGACCCATCAGAAAAGGATCGACATCCAGTGACGGATGCGAACACGACTCCCGAGGCCCCCGAGAACCCCACCGGCCGGGTCGAACCGGTCGACCTCCAGGTCGAGATGCAGCGCAGCTATCTCGACTACGCCATGTCGGTCATCATCGGCCGCGCCCTGCCCGACGTGCGTGACGGCCTGAAACCCGTCCACCAGCGGGTGCTCTACGCCATGTACGACGGCGGATACCGTCCCGACCGCGGCTACTTCAAGTGCGCCCGCGTCGTCGGCGACGTCATGGGCAACTACCACCCGCACGGTGACTCCGCCATCTACGACACCCTGGTGCGGTTGGCGCAGCCCTGGGCGATGCGGATGCCGCTGGTCGACGGCAACGGCAACTTCGGGTCGCCGGGCAACGACCCGGCGGCGGCCATGCGCTACACCGAGTGCAAGCTCGCGCCGCTGGCCATGGAGATGCTGCGCGACATCGACAAGGAGACCGTCGACTTCCGCCCCAACTACGACGGCCGCTCCCAGGAGCCGGTGGTCCTGCCCGCGCGCTTCCCCAACCTCCTGGTCAACGGGTCGGCCGGAATCGCGGTCGGCATGGCCACCAACATTCCCCCGCACAACCTGCGCGAGGTGGCCGACGGCGTCAACTGGTACCTGGAGAACCCGGAAGCCTCCGACGAGGAACTGCTCGACGCCCTCATCGAACGGATCAAGGGACCCGACTTCCCCACCAGCGGGCGTATCGTCGGCCGGCGCGGCCTTGAGGAGGCCTACCGCACCGGACGCGGTTCGATCACCATGCGCGCCGTGGTCGAGGTGGAGGAGGACAAGCGCGGCCGCCAGTGCCTGGTGGTCACCGAGCTCCCCTACCAGGTCAACCCCGACAACCTCGCCCTGAAGATCGCCGAACTCGTCAAGGACGGCAAGATCAGCGGGGTCGCCGACGTCAAGGACGAGAGCAGCGGCCGCACCGGACAGCGACTGGTGATCGTCCTCAAACGCGACGCGGTCGCCAAGGTCGTGCTGAACAACCTGTACAAGCACACCCAGCTGCAGGAGACGTTCGGCGCGAACATGCTGGCCCTGGTCGACGGGGTGCCCCGCACGCTCCGACTCGACCAGCTCATCCGCCACTGGGTGGCCCACCAGATCGAGGTCATCGTCCGGCGCACCCGCTACCTGCTGCGCAAGGCCGAGGAGCGGGCCCACATCCTGCGGGCGCTGCTCAAGGCGATCGACCGGATCGACGAGGTCATCACGCTGATCCGGGGCAGCGCCTCGGCCGACGCGGCGAAGAACGGCCTCATGGAACTGCTGGCCATCGACGACCTCCAGGCGCGGGCCATCCTGGACATGCAGCTCCGCAAGCTCGCGGCGTTGGAGCGACAGCAGCTCACCAGCGAGTACGACGAGCTGATGGCGCAGATCGCCGACTACAACGGGATCCTCGCCTCGCCCGAGCGGCAGCGCGGCATCGTGCGCGACGAGCTCGCCGAGATCGTCGAGAAGTATGGCGACGACCGCCGTACGGAGATCGTCCCCTACGAGGGCGACATGCGTATGGAGGACTTCATCGCCGAAGAGGACGTCGTCGTCACCATCACCCGCGGCGGGTACGCCAAGCGCACCCGTCTCGACAGCTACCGCGCCCAGAAGCGCGGCGGCAAGGGCGTGCGCGGCGCCCAGCTCAAGCAGGACGACATCGTCCAGCACTTCTTCGTGACGACCACGCACCACTGGATCCTGTTCTTCACGAACAAGGGCCGGGTGTACCGCACCAAGGCGTACGAGCTGCCCGAGCTCGCCCGGGACTCCCGGGGACAGCACGTGGCCAACCTGGTGCCGTTCCTCCCCGACGAGGAGATCGCCCAGGTGCTGGCGCTGCGGGACTACGGGGACGCGCCGTACCTGGTCCTGGCCACCAGGTCCGGCCTGGTGAAGAAGACCAGGCTGGAGGACTTCGACTCCGCGCGGTCCTCCGGCATCATCGCCATCAACCTGCGGGAGGACGACGAGCTGATCGCCGCCCGGCTGGTCTTCCCGACCGACGACCTGCTGCTGATCAGCAGTAACGCCCAGGCCATCCGGTTCTCCGCCTCGGACGAGTCGCTGCGTCCGATGGGGCGGGCCACCAGCGGTGTGATCGGCATGCGCTTCTCGGACGGCGACTACCTGCTCAGCATGGACGTCATCAGGGAGGGCGAGGGCGCCACGGACGTGCTGGTGGCCACCGACGGCGGGTACGCCAAGCGCACCCCGGCCGACCAGTACCCGCTCCAGAAGCGCGGCGGCAAGGGCGTGCTCACGGCCAAGATCGTGGAGACCCGCGGCAGGCTCGTCGGTGCGCTGATGGTCGACCCGGGGGAGGACGAGATCCTCGCGATCACCTCCAACGGCGGCGTGATCCGTACCAAGTGCGCGGAGATCAAGCAGTCGCAGCGGGCCACGATGGGGGTCCGGCTGATGAACCTCTCCAAGGGCAGCCACGTGGTCGCCATCGCGCGCAACGCCGAGGGCATGGACGAGGACTCGGAGAACGGCGGCGACGAGGTCGACGACGCCGAGTAGTGCCGCGTTTCACGTGAAACGCATCCGCACGCGCGAGGGGAAGGTATTACCCGCCCCTCGCGCGTGCCACTGGCCGGTCGTGGCAGCCACTCAATAGAGTGGCTGTCTGTCATAAGCGACATTCGTCTCGTGGAGTTCGGTGCTGCTGTCCCCGATCTCCCCGGATTCCACTGTTATATGGAGAGTTCAGCGGTAACGTGGCTATGTCCGACAACGCGCAACGAGAGTCCGCTGCGGTGGGGCCGAGTGACACCGGTTCCGAGCAGAGTGGAGCAGATGCCGCAATGACCTCTGAGGTCGACCCTCCCGAGACCGAGACGTTCGAGACGGCTGCGGGCTCCGACGCGGTGAGCGGGACAGCGGGCCCCGAGTCCGCCACGGCCGCCGAGGAGGCCCGGGACGATACGGACTCGGCCGAGTCATCGGCCTCGGAAGCTGCACAGGGGGATTCGGGTATGGCAGCAGAAGCGGCCGCCGTGCCGCCGGCCACCGGTGGCAAGACCGTCAAGACGGCTCGCAAGGCGCATCTGACGCTGAGCCGGATCGAACCGTGGTCGGTGATGAAGTTCAGCTTCGTCATCTCACTGGTCTGCTTCATCGTGTTGTTCGTGGCGGTCGCGGTCCTCTACACGGGGTTGGCCTCCCTGGGCGTCTTCGACGCGGTGACCGAGTTGGTCACGTCGCTGACCGAGGGCGAGGACGGCGGGGACGACCTCAACCTCAATCCCGCAGAGTGGTTCTCGCCCACCCGGGTGCTCGGTTACACGGCGCTGATCGGCGCCCTGAACGTCATCCTCATCACGGCCCTGGCCACCATCGGCGCGATGCTCTACAACCTCGCCGCCGACCTCGTGGGCGGCCTCGACGTGACCCTCAGCGAGACCGAGTGACCTCCTCTCCGGGCCCGTGCCCCGACACGGGTCCGGAGAGCCTTCGGAAGCAGGTAGAATGACGGAGTCGGAGGGCGCACTCCAGCGGCCTCCCACTCTCATCCGCCAGGGGTTTCCGGTTCGCCCCACTCCCCTGGATGCGATAGAGTTCCTCACGAGCAAGGGCGTATAGCTCAGTCGGTTAGAGCGCATCCCTGATAAGGATGAGGCCCCTGGTTCAAGTCCAGGTACGCCCACTTGTTTTCCAGTTCAGAGCCTGGTTCTCCCCTGAGGGAGACCGGGCTCTTGATCGTTTGACCGTCATTTGACCGTGAGGACGGCCCGGGAGTCCCGGTCAGCGGCCGCAGCGGAGCGGTGCCCGGCGGCAGTGGACGGACGTGGTCCTCCCCGCCGCCCCCTGGCGCCTGGGCCGGTTTCCGCCCGGAGGCGGAACTCTCCTCACCGGATCGGCCTGCAACGACCGTCCTGGTACCGGGAGAGACGCTCCGTGCGGCAGTGCGCTCACCCCGGTGCTCTCCCGTCTTCAAGATCCTGTCGCCGACGCCTTCCCCGTACTCGCCCGTTCCTCTCGACCACGGGAGCTGCCGGAGGGCTCCGCAGAGGCCCTGCCGGCCCACAGCGTCGAGCCCCCCGTCTCCCCTTGCTTTCTGCCCGCGTCCTGGTGGGACGTCTGCCTGTTGACCACCGCACCCCCGCGATCGTGGAGGGCCACGCCCCGGCCGCGGACGTGGCGTGGGGAAGAGCCTCCGGCTCAGCGGCTCCCCCCGACCCCCGGAGTGACCTCCCCGCCGGGACGGAACTCGCGGACGATCTCGATCAGCCCCACGATGTTGGCGTTGAGAGCGGGGAGGTCCGCGGCCGGGATCCAGTACTCCAGGATGCTGCTGCCGCCGGCCTGGTGGACCTCGTAGGAGTCGAGGAAGGACCGGCGCACCCGGAACCTGGTCACGTATCCCACGCCGTGCGCGGGGACGTTCCAGTCCCGGGCGATCCGCACCGCGTAGTCCTCGTTCAGCACCGGGTAGAAGATCGGCTGCTCCGGGAGGCGCGGGGGCCACTCGCGCCATCCTGATCCGCGCACCAGCTCCAACTCCTCGGGGCCCGTCGGACGCCACAGGAGTCTGACGTCTTCGTTCACACCACACCACCTTCCCGAAGAGCCCATGATCGGTGACCCCACCACGTTCCGCCACCCGATTATGGGGCTTCCGGAGCCGTCCACCGCGGCTCCGAACCGCGGGAGATCCGGTGGGAGGGGAACCGGCCGTCCCGGCGGCCCTCGGCGGCCGCGGTCTCGATCACAGGAGAAAATGCAGGCGGAACCCGGTGTACCCCGGTCGGGTGTGGACGCGGACCAGGTCGCCCAACTGGTTGACGAACAGCAGTCCCCGGCCGCGGGAGCGGGTGACGTCCGGGCGGAGCCGACCGACGAGCGGATCCGGGAGGTAGCCCGTGTCCTCGACCTGGCAGACGAGGACACCCGGGTCGGTCCACACGACCACCCGGCCGCCCTCCGCGGTGTGCTCAACGGTGTTGGAGGCCAGTTCGTTGGCGGCCACGACCACCTCCCGGACCCTTTCCTCGGCCAGTCCGGCAGCCTCGGCCTGCCTGGAGACGAAGAGACGCACCCGGGGAAGCGCCGACCGGTCGGTGTAGTCGAGGACGGCCGCGTCCGCCGGTGGAGGGGGCAGCGGCAGGTTGAACTCGTCGACCAACGCCAGCGGATCGGTGTAGGCCGTGCTGCGGCGGCGCTTCCCCCGCTGCTCCAGGAGCGGATGGGTGCGGTAGGCGTCAGCGACGATCCGGGTGTCGAGGCGGCGTGCGTCGTAGAGGCACAGGGTTTCCAGGTCGTGTCCGGCGAGCACGGTGTTGACCAGCGCTTCGTGGGCGACACAGGCGGGGTACTCGACCTCGGTGCGTTCCGGCCAGACGGGTTCCCCGATGATGGCCGTCCGCTGTCCGGGGTGGGCGGCGACGAAGTCGGAGACGACGCCGGACAGGAGCGCGGCGGGATTGCGGCCCACCACGGTCATGTCGGCGAAGGAGACCCGCCGCGTGTCGTCGCCGAGAGCCGTGCGGATGAGGTCGAGGTTGTCCGGGGGAACGACCACCAGGACCGGGGAGCCGCGGGACAGGGCGCTTCGGACGAACGACACGGTGCCGGCCACGTAGTCCGCTGCGGTGTGGTACACCAGCGCGACGTGGTGGAACGGGTGGCCGTCCGTTGCGGGGCCGGTGGTACTGCTCATGCGAGGTGCTTCCTGACGGTTGAGAGGCCGCTGGCGTCCGTCGCAGGGGCCGTTCCGGACAGGTCGAGAGCACTGGTGAAGCGGAACACGTCCACCGTCGGCGGAGAGGCGCCAACGGTTTCCGGCCCGGCGGGGCCACTGGTGCGGCCCCGCCGGCGGGTACGCGATGGAGGCGTCGGAGGTCGGTTCGGTCACGTCCACGGTCGACGGCCGTCCGGGACGGGAAGCCCGCGGCGGGGCCGTCCGACGCTCCGGCCGTCCTGCTCCGCGTGGACGAGCCGAAGGTGTTCCGGCAGGTGCAGGCCGGGCAGATCACGGACTGGTGGGACACACAGACGGGGTTCCCGACCGCCAACCACCCGCAGACCCCTTCCGGTGTGCCCGTGAACCGAAGATTGTTGTCGAGAGAGTGTCCGGTTAGGAAGAACGTTAACACCCGGGAGGGGAGACGGGGCGCTTCGGGGCGGCTGCGGACGGGTCCGCGCCTGTTTCCGGAAGGCGTCACGGCGCCGGCGGGGCCGGGCTGTCGCGGGGAAGAACACGATCCCCGGGGACGGGGTCAGTGGACGGCGGGTTGCTTCTCCGTCCGCGGTTCGGCGGAGGAGGGCCGCGCGCGCAGGAAGAGCAGGATCAGCAGGGCGACCGCGAACACGATGAGGCCGTCGACGAGCATGCCGAACGTGGGGTGCCCTCCAGTACGCCTTCCACGGAAGCGACGCCGTCGGTGAGAGACCCGTACCGGGTGGCCGCGACTGCGGACATGATTGGGATGCCGATGGTGAAACCGATCTGCTGGGTCATGGTCGCCAGTCCGGTGACGAGCCCCTGCTCGTGGTCGGGGACCCCCGAGGTCGCGGTCACGGTGTAGGCGACGATCGCCAGGACGCGCCCGAATCCGCCGATGAAGGTGGTGACGAGGATGGCGGTGATGCTCACGGTCATGTCGTCGCCGAGCCAGAACAGTACGCCGGTCATCACGGCCTGGATGAGGAGTCCCAGGACCAGGGCGCCCTTGGCTCCGGTACGGCCGATGATCCTGGGGGCGACCGTTCCTCCGATGAAGGCGCCCAGGCCGAGGAAGCCGAACATCAGTCCGGTCTGGAAGGGCGTCAGCCCGAGGACCTGCTGCATGTAGAGGGTGAGGAGGAATGACAGCGCCGACTCCATGGAGAAGGTCGCCAGGCCGCCGGGATTGCCCCGCTTGACGGTGTTGGCGTGGAGGATGCGCACGGGAGCCAGCGGCTCGGAAGTCCTCAGTTCGATGACGTGGAAGGCGACGAACATGACGGCGGCGAAGAGCAGGGCCCCCACGTCTGAGGGGCGGCCCAGCCGTCGCGTTCGCCACCCGTGACGCCGAAGGTGAAGGCCAGCAGTCCGAGGGTGACGGTGACAGCGCCCGGGACGTCCGGCTTCGGGCGGAGGGCCGACCGGAGACTCCCGGATGGAGGCGACGCCGCCGAGGAACAGGAGCACGCCGATCGGGACGTTGATGAAGAAGTCCCAGCGCCAGGACAGGAGATCGGTCAGGACGCCGCCGAGGACGGCCCCGGAGGCGAAGCCGAGCGACAGG
>Ga0079224_100001300_pt1 | contig 28318 bp, 24 predicted proteins | sample Stecom2015_FD_80414 | JGI IMG/M metagenome (GOLD analysis project Ga0079224, IMG submission 80414) | Agricultural soil microbial communities from Utah to study Nitrogen management - Steer compost 2015 | ecosystem: Environmental > Terrestrial > Soil > Agricultural land | place: USA: Utah... | reverse complement strand
GCCGCCACCAACCAGTTGGTCGTCGTGCTGGTCGAGCGCGGTGTGCCGTTCGAGGACAACGCCGACGACGCCGACAACGCCGACGATGGCGGCGGCGACGACGCCGGGTCCGACGAGGAATCCGCTGAGGAACAGGGGTGAGCCGGTGCTGATCGCCTTTGTCTCGGCCAAGGGCTCGCCCGGCGTCACCACCACGGTGAACGCGCTGGGCGGAATCTGGCCTTCGGACGTCGTCGTGGCCGATTTCGACCCGGCCGGAGGCGACTTCGCCTTGCGTCACCGCGGGGTGGACGGCGAGCCGTTGGACAACGACCGCGGCCTGCTGTCGCTCGCGGCCGCTGCCCGGCGCGGTACCGGCGAGGCCGATCTCGGCGAGCACGTCCAGGTCGCCTCGGGAGGGCTCCAGGTCATCCCTGGTGTCACCCGGCCGGAGCAGTTCACCGGTATCGGCGCTGCGTGGCCGGCCGTTGCCACCATGCTGGCCAACAGCCCCTTCGACGTGCTCGTCGACTGCGGGCGGGTGGTGCCCGGCACCCCGCTCCTGCCGGTGCTCACCGCCGCCGACGCCGTCATCTTCGTCGTCCGGCCCGGCATCGAGTATTACGCGCACCTGCGTGAACGGCTGCGCTGGCTGGCCGAGCCGCTGCACATCGGCGAGCTCGGCAGCATCCCGCTCGGCATCGCGTTGATCGCCGGTAGCTCCGACACCTCTGCTCCTCGTGATCTCGACCGGTTGCTGCAGTACGACGGGCACCAGGTCAGCGTCCTCGGCCGGATCGCCGAGGACCCCAAGGCCGCCGGCGCCCTGGCGGGGCGATGGAGCCGTCGCATCGACCGGTCGTTGTTGATCCGGTCGGCGCGCGAGCTGGCCGAGTCCGCACGCGCGCTGGCCATGGCACGAACGCGGACTTCGGCAAGGAGCTGATGGCACGTGGATCAGAACCTCATCCGACGCCTGCGCGAGGAGGTCGCCGACACCCTGGCGCGCCAGCGGCGCGACGACGCCGCCAACGGCGTGCCGCCCATGACCGGCGAGGACGAGCGCCAGTTCGCCCGAGCCGTCATCGGGCGGGTGCTCGACTCCTACGCCCGCGAGGAGATCAGCGCCGGGCGAACCCCGCCGACGGCCGAAGAGGAAGAGGAGATCTCTTCGGGTATCCACGCCGCTCTGTTCGGTGTGGGTCGGCTGCAGCCGCTGCTCGACGACCTCGAGGTCGAGAACATCGACATCAACGGCTACGACAACGTGTTCATCCAGTACGCCGACGGGCGTGAGGTGAACGGCGCCCCGGTGGCCGAAAGCGACGACGAGCTGGTCGAACTCGTGCAGATCCTCGGCGCCTACTCCGGGCTGACCAGCCGTCCCTTCGACTCCGCCAACCCGCAGCTCGACATGCGCCTGCCCGACGGCAGCCGGCTCTCCGCGGTCATGGGCGTGTGCGCACGCCCGGCGGTGTCGATCCGGCGCGCCCGGCTGTCGCGGGTTCACCTCGACGAGCTGGTCTCCTACGGCTCAGTGACCGAGGAACTGGCGGCCTTCCTGTCCGCAGCCGTGGCCGCGCGGAAGAACATCATGATCGCCGGTGCCACGAACGCGGGCAAGACGACGCTGCTGCGCGCGCTGGCCAACGAGATCCCGCCGTCCGAGCGGCTCATCACCGTCGAGCGGGCCCTCGAGCTCGGGCTGGGGGAGTTCCCCGACCTGCACCCCAACGTCGTCGCGTTCGAGGAACGGCTGCCCAACTCCGAGGGCCAAGGCGCCATCACCATGGCCGAGCTGGTCCGCCGCAGCTTGCGGATGAACCCCAGCCGGGTGATCGTCGGCGAGGTGCTCGGTGACGAGATCGTCACGATGCTCAACGCCATGAGCCAGGGCAACGACGGTTCACTGTCGACCATTCACGCCAACAGCTCCATCGAGGTGTTCAACCGCATCTCGACCTACGCCATCCAGTCGGTCGAACGACTGCCGGTGGACGCGACCATGATGTTGATCGCCGGTGCCATCGACTTCGTCGTGTTCGTCGAGAAACGCAACGAGTTCAACGAGGGCGGCAAGCTGCGCCGGTTCGTGTCGAGCATCCGGGAGATCAACGGTGTGGACGGCCGGGTGCTGTCCAGCGAGGTCTTCGCCGCGGGCCCGGACGGAGTCGCCGTGCCGGCGGCTCCGATCTCGTGCCTGGACGATCTCGTCGCCGTCGGGTACAACCCGCATTCCCAGGTGATCGCGTGAGCCCGTCCATCCTGCTCATCACGCTGATCGGTGCCGGTATCGGCGCCGCGATCATGTTGTTGATCGTGGCGCTGCGGGGGACCGAACCCAAGCCGCCGCAGCCGGGGACCTCGGCGCGGTCGATGGTGGAGAAGCTGGGCCGGCAGACCGTCCTGGGTATCGGCGCGGGCGTCGCGACGCTGGCGGTGACCCGGTGGCCGGTGGCCGCCATCGGCGGCGGCTTGTTGGTGACGTTCTGGCCGGCGCTGTTCGGTGGGGCGAAGTCCGAACGTGACGCCATCGCGCGCCTGGACGGGCTGGCGTCGTGGACGGAGTCGCTGCGCGACACCATCGCCGGCGCGGTGGGCCTCGAGCAGGCGATCCCGGCTACGGTCTACGCCGCTTCGCCGTCGATCCAGCCGCAGCTGCGCCTGCTCGCCGACCGCCTGCGCATCCGGGTGCCGATGCCCGAGGCGCTGCAGAGCTTCGCTGACGACCTCGACGACGCCAGCGCCGACCTGGTCGTGTCAGCGCTGATCCTCAACGCGCGGCTGCGCGGGCCGGGTCTGCGCCAGGTGTTGAGTTCGCTGGCCGACTCCGCACGCGCCGAGCTCGACATGCGCCAGCGCGTGCTGGCCGGGCGAGCGAGCACGCGGCGCTCGGTGCAGATCGTGGTGATCTTCAGCCTCGGGTTCATGCTCTTCCTCGCCGTGGTCAATCGGGACTACGTCGAGCCCTACTCCCAGCCGCTGGGTCAGATCGTGCTGGGAGTCATCATGGGCATCTTCGCGCTGGGCTTCATCTGGATGCGCCGGCTGGCGGCCTTCGAGACCCCGGCGCGGTTCCTGGTCACCGCAGAAGCCGAGGGTAGCGGGGTGCGGTCATGACCCTGATCATGCTCGGCGGTGCCGTGGTCGGCCTCGGGCTGTTGCTGCTCGGGGTGCTGATCTCGGCTCCGCGGGTCAACCCGGCCGCGGCGTTGGCCAAACTGGACGCCGAACGCACCCGGGCGAAACACGAACGCCTGGTCGCGGTGTCGATCGACCCGCGCCAGGTGCGCGAGTCGCCGACGCTGCGCCGGTTCGGCGGGCAACTGCGCGAGACGCTGGAGAACGCGGGCATCAACCTAGGCTCGCTGCGCCGCGACCTGTCGCTGATGGGCCGCTCGCTCGAAGGACACTTGGCCACGACCGTGCTCACGGGGCTGATCGGGTTCATGACCCCGGTGGTCGTGTCGACGATCCTCACGGTCGGCGGCATCTCATTCGGCATCCCTGCCTCGGCCGTGCTTGGTTTCGTCCTGGCCCTGGTGTTCGCCGTCATCCCGACGCTCACCTTGCGGTCCAACGCTGCCGACCGGCGCCGCGACTTCCGCCATGTCGTCGGCTCCTTTCTCGACCTCGTCGCCATGAACCTCGCCGGTGGCCGGGGCGTTCCCGAAGCGCTGCAGGCGGCCTCGTCACTCAGCGACGGGTGGGGGATGGTCCGCATCCGCGACACGCTGCTCACCGCCCGGCTGCACGGAGTGACGCCGTGGGCCGCACTGGGCGAGCTCGGGGACGAGGTCGGCGTGGAGGAGTTGCGCGACCTCGCCGCGGCGCTGGCCCTGGTCGCCGAGGACGGCGCGAAGGTGCGTGAGTCGCTGGCAGCCCGTGCGGCGTCGATCCGCCGGCGGGAGCTGGCCGAGATCGAGGGCAAGGCCGGGCAGAAGTCGCAGTCGATGCTCGTGGCGCAGTTGCTGCTGTGTGTCGGCTTCCTGATCTTCCTCGTCTACCCGGCCCTGGTCGACGTCATGACCCAGAGCGGCTGACGGAGGCTGACGAGGCGAACAAGGCATAATCCCGACGCAACCGATCCGGACCTGGAGACCGATGAGTATGAATCTCGATCTGAAACCCAACACCCCCCTGGGTTGGCTGATGCTGACCCTGACGGCCCACGTCGAACGGGCCCGGCGCGCCCCCGACCGTGGCGCCTCGGCCATCGAGTTCGTCATCATCACCGCCGTGCTGGTGGCCCTCGCCGCGGCCGTGGGGGTCGTGATCTATCGGCTCGTCAAGACCGAGGCCGACTCCATCGACATCCCGGACGCTCCCGGCGGCTGAGCCTCGAGGTCACCATGGTGCTGGAACGCCTCAGGCGGCTGCGATCACAACGCGGGGTCAGCTCGATCGAGCTCGTGCTGTACACCCCGCTCATGTTCTTGATCATTTTTGTGATCGTGCAGTTCACCCTGACGTGGCACGGCAACCAGATCGCCGCGGCGGCCGCGCGTGAGGCCGCTCGGGAGGCCCGCATCGGCGGGGGTACCCCAGCGGCTTTGTCCGCTGCCGAGGCCCGCGGCCACGAGTACGCCGAGGTCGTGGGCAACGGCCATCTGGTCGACATCGAAGTCGATGCCGTCCAGGTGGGTGAGAACGTCCGAGTGACGGTGAGCGGGCGGGCCACCGAGATCGTCAACAACCTCGCTCCGCGGGTCTCACAGACCGTGGAAGGCCCGATCGAACAGTTCATCCCGGACCTATGACACCTATCCAGCAGGTGGCGCGGACGCTGGGCCGGCAGCGCGGATCGATGGCCGTGGAGGTCGTGATCCTGGCGCCGGTCCTCGTCGCCGTCATGATGCTCGTCGTCGGCTTCGGCCGCTACGTCGACCGCTCCGCCGACGTCGATTCGATGGCCCGCGACGCGGTCCGGGCGGCATCGCTGCAGCGTGACTACGGATCGGCCAGTGCCGCCGCACAGGCGATCGTCGAGTCGTCGACGCCGCCGGGCGTGTCGTGTGGGCAGGCTTCGCTGGGTGGGACGTTCGCGGCCGGCGAGATCATCACGGTGGAGGTCAGCTGCAAGGTGTCGTTCGACGGCCTCGGCTTCATCGGGCTGCCCGGCTCGGCGACGTTGACCGGGGAGAGCTCGGCGCCGCTGGACGTGCTGCGGAGGACATCGTGATTCGCCGGACGCGCAGCGAGCGCGGCGCCATCAGCGCGATGCTCGTCACGCTGATCGTTATGCTGTTCGTGCTCGCTGGTCTGGTCGTCGATGGCGGATTCGCCATCAACGCCCGGCAGAAGATCTACGACGACGCAGAGCAAGCCGCCCGCGCGGCGGCGAATCAGATCGACATCGAAACCTTGCGGGCCACGGGCGAGATCGTCATCCTCGAAGGGCAGGCACGGCAGAAGGCCCAGGAGTACATGAGTGCTCGAGGCTATCCGCCGAGCCAGGTACAGGTCTCCGTCGACGACGTTGCGGGCGAGGTGACCGTGGCTGCTCGGGACACCGTCAACACGACACTGCTGCAGCTGATCTTCATCTCGGACTTCGACGTCGAAGGCCAGGCCACCTCGCGCCCGGCCGTCGGCATCACGGGGGAGATGCCATGATCGGGAGACGTTCGCACCCGAACGATGCGCACTGCCAGCGATTGACCAGGAGCGGAACGGACAAGCCAGCATGAGCGGTAACGAACGGGGCGCACGCAGTACCCGCCGGGCCGGGCGGCGCGCGAGTCAGGCGTCGCGCCAGGTACAACCGGTCAGCCCGGACGACGTCCAGCCGGTCGGGGCCGACGACCTGCGCCCGGCCGAGCCGTACGGTCCCGCACCGGAGGCCGGCGGCGTCATCGCGCCGACCGCGACGCTGCGCGAGACCGGGCCGGAACGGTTCCAACGCCGCGAGCAGGTCGAGCCCGAACGCAACCTGTTGCAGGCGTTCGCGGCAGGTTTGGCACTGGCGGCGCTGATCGTCGGCGTCCCGGTGGCGCTGGTCATTCTCGGCGGATCGCCGCCGGTGCCCACGTCCTGGCCGACCCGCGACGATCTCACCGCCACCATCGGCACCGAGCAGCTCGTCGGCGTGCTGCTGTGGATCGTCTGGCTGGCGTGGTTGCAGTTCACCGTCTGCGTGCTGATCGAGATGCGCAGCGCCGTTCGTGGCGTCGGGCTGCCGAGTCGTGTGCCGCTGTCCGGGCCGACCCAACGCTTCGCCCGCGCTCTGGTCGCCTCGCTCCTGGTGGCCACGGCCACGGTCGGGCAGGCCAGCGCTGCGGCACCGTCGACGGTCGACGACTCGCCGACGGTCTCCACGTCGGCGAGCGCAGAGTACGACGGCACGGTGGAAGCGACGGTGCAGGAGTCGCAGGCGCCGGAAGCCGAGGTGGAAGCGGACCAGGGCGAGGTCGAGTACCGGCTGGGTGACATGGTCCTCGGGCCCGAAGAGGGCAAGGAGCTGGTCGGGCACAGGGTGTATGTCGTCCAGCCGCCCGAAGGCCGCTATCACGACAACCTGTGGGACATCGCCGAGCGCACGCTCGGTGACGGCCGGCGCTATCAGGAGATCTTCGAGCTCAACCGGGGCCGGGTGCAGCCGGACGGACACGAGCTTTCGCTGGCTCGCCTGATCTATCCGAACTGGCTGCTGATCGTGCCCAACGACGCCACCGGCGTCGACGTCGTCACCGTCGAGAAGCCCGCTCCGGCGGAAACCCCGCCCACGTCCGAGACCCCGGTGCCGCCGGGTGAAGAGGGCACGGGCGGCGAGTCCGGCGAGGCCGGCCATGACGTCGGAGCCGACGCTTTCAGTCAGTTCGCCGCGGTGGGCGAGGCCGAAGCCGTCTCCACGAACCCGCATGCCGGGCTGATCGACGCCGGCCTACTGGCCGCCGGTGTGCTCGGAGCGATCGAGGTGCTGCGGCGTCGCCGACGTACCCCCGAGCCCGGAGACGACGAACTCGAGGCCGAGGTCGCCCTGCGCATCGGTGCCGACCCCGACCGCGCCCGCTGGCTCGACCACGCGCTGCGCAGTCTTGCGGCCGGCTGCCAGCAGGAGCGCAGCCCGCTGCCGCCGGTCTACGCCGCGGTCGTCGACAACACCTCGGTGGAGCTTCTGCTCGCGCCGGCGCGCACCGAGGCGCCGGCGCCCTGGTCGGTCACCGACGAAGGCCGCCGTTGGCGTCTCGAGCGGTCCGAGGTCAAGATCGGCGACGAACTGCGCGGCAACGTGCTGGCTCCGTACCCGGGCCTGGTGTCCCTGGGCCACAGCGGCGAGCGTGACGTGCTCATCGATCTCGAGGCCGCCGGCGGACCCATCAGCGTCGACGGAGACCCGGAAGCGACCATCGAGGTCGTCACCGCGCTCGCCGTCGAGCTGGCCACGAACCAGTGGTCCGACCACCTCCGGGTCACCGCCGACGGCTTGCCTGAGTCGCTGAGCGCATTCGACTCCGGGCGGCTGCGGCTCGTCGACGGCGTCGAGGATCTGTTGCCGGAACTGGTGGCGCGCCGCTCGGACCGTCTCGGCACCGATGTCCTGACCGGACGGGTACGGCCCGGGGGTGCCGGTAGTTGGATGCCGGAGTACCTGGTGCTGGGCACCCCGCCGTCCGGTGAGCTGGCCGAGCAGCTGGTGGCGTTGACCGACGCCGCGGGCCGCTCGCCGCTCGGCGTGATCTGCGCCGGCGACGTGCCCGGCGCGCGGTGGCGGATCTCCGTGGATGCATCCGGGACCCTCGAGCTGCCCGCGCTGGGCCTGAGCGTGCGTGCCAACCGCCTGCCGTGGCGCAGTGTCGAGGCCGTGGCCGGGCTCGTCGATCCGGATCGCGGCGGCGATCCGGGTGCCGGCACACTCAACGAGGCGTGGCTGACCGAGCAGCGCCCGGAGGTGCCCCAGGTCCGCTCGGTCTCCAGCGAGGCCGACCTCGCCATGGCGCCGGTGCGCGTATACATCCTGGGGCCCGTGGCCGTCCAGGCCGCCACCGAGATCGACGAGGAACGCCGGGCGCTGGCGACCGAGATCGTCGTGTACCTCGCGCTGCATCGTGAGGGGGTGCACCCGACGGTGCTCGCCTCGGCGATCTGGCCGCGTGGCGTCACGGCGGCGGTGCGCGAGGCGACCTTCGCCCGGGTCCGCGACTGGCTCGGTGTCGATCGGTCCGGGTCGCCCTACCTGCTCAGTACCGAAGACGGGCGGATGCGCCTCAGCGATGCTGTGGCGGTGGACTGGGAGGTCGTGTGTAGTCTGCTCAGCCAGGCGCGCCAGGTTCGCCAGCCCGCGGAAGAGGCAGATCTGCTACGCCGGGCCCTGCGGGTCGCGCGCGGTCCCGTGCTCAGCGAGCGCCCTGCGGGCCGCTACTCGTGGATCGCCCGCGCGCGCGTCGAGCGGATCGCGTCGGATCTGTTGGTCGACGCCGCCCACCGGTTGTCGACCATCACCCGTGAGGGCGGTGATCCGGCTACCGGCGCTGCGGCGGCACGAGCCGGGCTGCGGGTCCGGCCGGCCGAGCAATTGTTGTGGCGCGATCTGCTGCACGCCCAGCACAGCGTGGACGGGCGCGGGGGAGTCATCGCGGTCGAGAGCGAGATGAGCCAGACCTTAACCGAGATCGGCAATATCCAACTCGCACCCGAAACACTGGCATTGCTCGACGAGTTGTTGCCGAGTCCGGGCGGTCGCCACCGTGATCTTGCATGAGGCTGTTGACGCAACGTGGAGGAAGTGTTTACTACTCAGACGGATAGGGCAATCGCGCGGGCAATTAATTGACGAGTCCCCGATGTTGCCCATCTGGACATGGCAGGTAGGCTCTGCCGTGTCGTGCCGCGCCCGACCGGTGCGGCAAAGTCATCACGAGGGAGACAAACAATGGGTGTTGGTGCAGAACTAAGCACGCTTGCAGAGCTTCACAAGACGTTCACCAACAAGGCCGAGGACGCCGAGTCCATCAAGACCGAGGTTGACAACGGTCTGTCCAGCGCGGTCTGGACCGGTCGTTATTCCGAGGACTTCCGCAACGCGTGGGAAGACTACAAGAAGAACCTCGACACGCTGCGTGACGCTCTGAACGGAGCGGCTGATGACGTGCGGACGAACCACAACAACATCGCTGAAGCGACGGGTGAGCCCGACCGCATCTGAGCGCTGCAGGTCATTTGCTGGTGGCCCACATCCTGTCACGTCGGGTGTGGGCCACTTTGTTGTGTCAGGTCACCGATTCTGTGACATCACGCAGGGCCACTGAATGAGCCATGACACCGCCTGACGGTAAGATGCCGACCGGGAAGGTGTGATCACGCGCTAGGTCTGGGGCGAGTACGTGCGGCTGTTGTTGAGTGCCACCTCTTCAGTCGACGGCGAGGTCGTCGACCTCGCGATCGACTGCGAAGAGGACGCCACGGTCGCCGACATCGCCCGGCAACTGGCCGTGCACGTCGCCCCCACCGAGCCCCAGGTGGTCCGCACGGGTGGACGCCATCTCGGGGTGGTGGGCGGAGCTCAGCCGGTGCTGCAAGACGACATGGCACTGCCACCGACGCTCTTTCTCGGGCAGACCCCGCTCGATCCCTCCACCCCGGTGGCCGAGTCGGAGCTGCGCCACGGCGCGCTGGTCGGTGTCGGCGTCGCCTTGCCCGACGTGTTCGCCGAGCGCACCGGGGTGGCTCAGGTCCGCATCGTCTCCGGGCCGGGCTCGGGCCACGTCCACACCTTGTCCCCGGGCAGCCACGAGGTCGGATCCGCCGCGGGCTGCACGGTCCGGCTGCGCGGCGACGACGCTCCCGACGTCGCGCTACGCCTCGACGTCGCCCTCGACGGCACCGTCACCGCCGTTCCCGACCCCTCCCTCGTCGGCCTCACGCTGACCTCGATCGTGCGCGAGCGGCCGCTCGAAGGCCCCATCGTCATCCCGAAGCTCGAGGAGGACACCGGGCAGTCCCGGAAGCGCCGCAAGCGCAAGCGCCGGCACAAGAAGCAGATGGAGGAGCTGGCCCGGCTCAAGCACCCGCACCTGACCATTGACCCCGAGGCCGAGCGTCCGTTCGTCCACCTCGACCGGGTTGCGCTCGATGCCCCGGTCGTGTGGACGCCGGGCAGCGCGCTCGTCGTCGGCGACACCGTGCTCGACCTCGCCCTGCCCGACGAGCCCGACGCGTCGTTGTCGCCGAGCCCGGGCGGGGCGACGCTGGATTACAACCGGCCGCCGCGGCTGCTGCCGCCGCCTCGCCAAACCGACTTCCGGCTGCCCAACGAGCCGCAGAAGCCGGAGAAGACGCCGCTGCCGTGGGCTATCGCCATGGCGCCGATGATCATGGGCGGCGCGATGTTCTACTTCACGCGGTCGCCGTTCAGCCTGATGATCATGATCTTGTCGCCGATGATGATGATCGCGCGGTACAAGAGCTCCAAGACGCAGAGCCAGAACCGGTACGCCGAGCAGATGAAGAAGTACGTCGAGCGGATGCGCAACATCGAGAACCAGGCGTACCAGGCCCTGGTCTCCGAGCGCGCCGCTCGCCGGCGCGACATGCCCGACCCGGCCGCGGTGCTGCTGTTCGCTACCGGCCCGCGGGCCCGGCTCTGGGAGCGACGACGTACCGACCCGGACTGGATGCACGTGCGGGTGGGCACTGCCGACGTCCCCAGCGAGGTCTCGCTGACCGACCCGGCCCGCGAAGACCACGAGCGGGTGCTGCGTTGGACCGCGCCCAACGTCCCCGTGGGCGTACCACTGGAAAATGCTGGTGTCACCGGTATCGCCGGCGACGATCCTGTTCGGCGGCAGGTGGCCGGCTGGATGGTGGCACAGCTCGCGGCGCTGCACAGCCCGGCTGATCTCGAGATCATCGTGCTGTCCGACACTGACGGCGGCGAAGCGTGGAACTGGGTGCGCTGGCTGCCGCACACGCGCCGGAGCGAAGAGTCCGAGGTGATCGCCGGGGTCGGCGCCGACGACGAGACCACGGGCCGGCGAGTCGCCGAGCTCATGGCCATCTTGGAACGCCGCAAGGCCGTCGTGGCCGATCGCGGCGGCGGTATCAGCGCCGCGCGCGAGGTGAACTTTCCGCCGCTGCTGGTCGTCCTGGACGGTGCCCGGCGCATCAGGCTGATCCCCGGGTTGATCTCGCTGCTGCGTGAAGGTCCCCGGCTGGGCATGTTCTTCGTGTGCATCGACGCTGATGAGCGCTTGCTCCCCGAGGAATGCCGGGCCGTCGTGGCCATCGGGGCCGAGTCCACCACAGTCCGGCGTAGCGGCGAGCCCACCATCGAGGGGGTCTGCCCCGACCTCGTCTCGCCCGCCTGGTGCGAACGGATGGCCCGCGCGCTGGCGCCGGTCAAGGACGTCAGCTCCGAAGACCTCTCGTCGTCGCTTCCCACATCCAGCCGCCTGCTCGACGTCCTCAAGCTCGACCCGCCGACGGGGGAGGCCATCGAGGGCTGGTGGGCCAGGATCGGGCGCACGACGAAGTCGGTCATCGGCGAAGGCATGGACGGCCCGTTCTCCGTCGACATCCGCGCCGACGGCCCGCACGGCCTGGTGGCCGGTACCACCGGTTCGGGTAAGTCCGAGCTCCTGCAGACGATGATCGCCTCGCTGGCCGTGGCCAACCGACCGGACGAGATGACGTTCGTCCTGGTCGACTACAAGGGTGGCGCGGCCTTCAAGGACTGCAACAATCTGCCGCACACCGTGGGCATGGTGACCGACCTCGACGGTCACCTCACCACGCGAGCTCTCGAGAGCCTCGCCGCCGAGCTGCATCGCCGCGAACATCAGTTGGCCGACTCCGGCACCAAGGACATCGAGGACTACCTGGCGGCCAAGGGCCCCGACGACGAGCCGATGCCGCGGCTGATGATCGTCATCGACGAGTTCGCCGCGCTGGTGGCTGAGTTGCCCGACTTCGTCAAGGGTCTCGTCGACATCGCCCGGCGTGGCCGGTCGCTGGGTGTGCACCTCATCCTCGCGACGCAGCGCCCCGCCGGTGTCGTCAGCGCAGAGATCAAGTCCAACACCAACCTGCGCATCGCGCTGCGTGTCACTGACGGCAACGACAGTCAGGACGTCATCGAGGCCAAGGACGCCGCCGAGATCTCCAAGTCCACCCCGGGGCGCGCCTATGCCCGGCTGGGCCATTCGTCGCTGATCGCGTTCCAGTCCGCCCGGGTCGGGGGCCGGCCCAACGCTCCGGATGCCGTCGCCGCCGTCGACCTGCGCCGGCTGTCCTGGGAGAGTCTCGGTCAGGTGCCGCCCCGGCCCGACGACGATGACGACGACGAAGACGTCAGCATCCCCACCGACCTGGAGAGCGTGGTCGCCGCCATCAACGAGGCGGCCGAACGCACCGGCATCCATGCGCCGCCGCCACCGTGGCTGCCGCCGTTGGACGACGTCGTGACGCTCGACGAGGTGTTGGCCGACCCGGCCGCCACCGTGGAGTCCGACCGCGAGATCCGGCTCCCGTTCGGCATCGTCGACGTGCCCAAGGAGCAGCGGCGCACGGTGGCCGTCTACGACTTGTCCGGTGGGGGACACCTGTCGATCGTCGGTTCTCCGCGGAGCGGACGTTCCAGCGTGCTGCGCGCCTTCGCCGGCGTCGTGGGGCGCACGATGTCGCCCAGCGACATCCACCTCTACGGCGTCGACTGCGGCAACAATGCGCTGCTGTCCATGGTGGGGCTGCCGCACACGGGCGCCGTCGTCAGCCGGGACCAGCCGGATCGTCTGTCGCGCCTGTCCACGCGTATCCGTGCCGAGATCGGTCGGCGCCAGCAGATCCTGGCCGAGCAGGGCTACTCCGACCTCAGCGAGCAGCGAGCCGGTGCGGCACGTCCGGAGGACCGGCTGCCGTACATCCTCGTGCTGTTCGATCGCTGGGAGGGCTTCATCCAGTCGTTCGAGAACTTCGACAGCGGGCGGCTGGTCGATCAGTGGATGCAGATCCTGCAGGAGGGTCCCGGCGTCGGCGTCAAGGTGATCATGGCCTCGGATCGTACCGCCCTGGTCGGGCGGCTCTCGGCGCTGCTCGAAGACAAGATGATGCTGCGGATGACCGACAACGCCGATTTCAGCTCCATCGGCAAGACACCTAAGTCGGTTCCCGAGCACATGCCTCCGGGGCGGGCGTTCCGAGCCGAGGGGTTGCTCGAGACGCAGGTCGCATTGTTGACCGCCGACGCCGAGGGCACCGCTCAAGTCGCCGCGCTACAAGAGATCGGCCGGCAGGCGAGCGAACAGTACGCTCACGTGCCCCGGTCGCAGCGTCCTTTCCGCGTCGATCCGCTGCCCACTCGCATCTCCTACGCCGACGCGTTGGCGCTGGCCGAGCGCGAGTTGGTCCCCACCGAGGTTCCGGTGGCCGTCGGCGGCGACACGCTGACGTTGCGCACGCTCGACGCCATCGATCACGGTCCGGGGTTCCTGATCCTCGGCCCGCGTCGATCCGGACGCAGCACCACGTTGCTGACCATGGCCACGTCAGCGCTCGACCGTGGGTGGCGGATGCTGATCATCACCCCGCGGCGCAGTCCGCTGGCGTCGCTGGCTGGGCGCGACGGCGTCGAGGAGGTCATCGATCTCGAACGCGAGAAGGACGAGGTCACCGCGTTGTTCGAGAAGATGGTCCCCGAGAAGGGTGGGTCTCCCACCGCGGTGGTCATCGACGACATGGAGCTGATGGGGGTCGACGGCTGGCTCGTCGACCTGCTGACCAAACACGTCCCGAAGCTGCGCGACACCGGCAGCGCGGTCATTGCTGCGGCTACGACCGACGACCTGGGCAGCAGTTACCGCGGACCTGCGGCGGTGCTGAAGAAGTCGCGCTCGGGCATCCTTCTCTCCCCGGGCGCGCCGGCCGACGGCGACCACTTCGGTGTGAAATTGCCGAGGTCGATGACCGGTGGCATGCCTCCTGGCCGTGGCTTGTACGTGGCGGCGGGCCAGTGGCAGCTCGTCCAGGTCCCGGAGACCACGGTGTCGTGAGGAACGGGATCCCGAGATCACCGCGTCGTGGTGAACGGGATATGGTGTGCGGGCGCCAGTGCGCAGTGTCGACATGTGACGGCTGGAAGTCGAGCCCGCTCGGGCGATGAACGGGAGCGAATGAGGAGCTGGGTGGGCCATGGCGGAAGAGGTTGACAACCAGTACCGGCTGGCGATGGAGGACGAGATGCCCCGGCTGCGTGGGCATGCGAGCATCTGTTCGTTCGCGTACTACGAGGTCGAGAACGCGCTGGAGAACGGCGCGTGGACGAGCACGGCAGCCGACACGTTCTCCAACGAGCTCGCTGACCATCATCGGTTGGCCGGCAACGACGGTGAGGATGCCGGCGCCGCGCTGGAGACGCGATTCGACAACGAGCCCGAGAAGGTGCCCGAGGACGACGACCGCGCCAACTGGCCGTGACGGGGACACTCGGGAGGCACAGGTGAACAGAGACATGAACCGGGGAGCACGTCGTGGCCAAGAAGGCTGAGATCGTCATCGCGGAGATGCGCAATCTGGTCACTGGCGTCGAGAATGGCATCGAGAACCTCACCGAGGCCAAGTCGGCCCTGACCTCGGCACTGGACAGGTTCAACATCGATCACACCCTCGGGGCCAATGTGCAGAAGGCCATCGACTGGGGCGAGACCGAGTTGCCCGGGGTCCGGCGGCGGTTGTCGCTGGCCGAGGCGCTCGAGGGCAGCGAGCCCGAGTGGGAGCCGGGCACGGCGAAGATCGACGAGAGCCAGATCTCCGACGTTCCGCCGGGCGAGGCGGAGCGGAACGGTGAGGAAGCGGCGCTGGCGCTGCTGGACAGTCCCGGAGAGATCACGCCGGAACTCGCCGCCGAGATCGAAGAGAACATGAACGACCCGTACTTCGCTGCGGGTTTCGCCAAGAACGCCGATCCTGAGCAGCTTGCGGCGGCGCTGGACACGCTGGATGCGTTCGTCGAGGCCACCGAGATCCCGATGGAGCTGCGCAACCGGATGGTCGAGGCCGTCGGGGCCACCATCGGTACCGCCACGCGCAACGTCGGCGATCTCGCGATGCCCGACGACTACCAGCAGCAGTGGACGTCGGCCATCACCGCGGATTCGTACGACCAGGGTGGTGACGCGCCGCAAAACCAGGCGCAGTATCTGGCCTTGCTGATGCAGCAGGGCACGTACGATCGCCAGTTCCTCAATTACGTCGGCGCCACGATCTACGACTACGAGACCAGCGGCGATGGCCCGGTGTGGGGTCCCAAGAGCAATCACATGGACCCCGTGCTCGACACCAACGGCGAGAAAGTCATCGACGTGATGGCCGCCTATATGGGGGCGCTGGAGAACAACCCGCTGGCCGCCCAGGACTTCTTCAGCCGCGGCGGCACGGTCGAGGTCGACGTCGAGGGCGAGAAAGTCCAGATGAACGAGCGCCTCGCGTACATGATCCAGGACCGTACGTGGGACTCGTTCGCCGACCCGAGCAACGGCGGCCAGTTCGGCGCTGCACTCGAAGCGGCGACCACGTACTTCCGCAACGACGAAGAAACCGGCCGGATCTCAGCCGAGATCGCCTCTCAGACATTCGCGCTGATCGGCGACCGTACTGGTGACGATGCCAGCGGTGGATTCCTCGGTATCGGGGCGAGCGACGGCTGGCAGATGTGGCGTGGGATGCGCGAAAACGTCGCCAACATCATGGCGAGTTACGGACCCGACATGTTGCGCATTGCTCGTACTGAGCAATCCGACGGCATCGGCCCGCCGTGGACCGTCGGTCCGGAAACCGAGATCCTCGGTGATGGCGCGCCGTACGGCGCGGCCATGGACCCAGAGTTGGTCCAGCAAATTCTCGGCACGTACGGTAAGGACGGCCAAGATGAGTACCTCAACATCGTCCTCGCCGGGGTAGGCGCCGCGTCACAGTGGCGGATGGGGACTGCGCTGGAAGGCGCGCTCGACGACGGCACACCGCCGCCGGCGCCGGTCGCCATCTTGCAAGGTCAGAACGTTCCGCAGCTGACGACAGCCACCAACGAGATGGCCGCTGCTTTCGGCTGGGTGATCAACGGCGCCTACCACGGGGCGCTGGACGAAGAGGAGCTCGAAGAGAAGCAGGCCGAGCTGCGCTCTCAGGTCTTCGGTGCCATGACCTCGATCCCTGGGGTGGCGCCGGCCGGCAAGTGGTCGGAGTTCGCCTTCGACCAGATCACTTCGCAGATCGAGGACAAGATCGGCGAGACCGACCCCGACGCCAGCGGCCAATTCTCCGAGCTGTCAGCGAATGAGAAGGAACAGCTGGAGCAGATGATCCTCAATCAGATGCTCGCCAATGGCTACTTCGACGAGGAGTACATCGACGAAGCCAACGGGGGAGAAGGCGGCACCCGCTACGAGGGTCCGCCGGACGACGCGATCGTTCCGGGCAGTGATCCGCCGCAGTTCGACTTCGACAGCCCGGCGTACAACGAGTGGCTGCGGACGAAGTTCCCGATGGATGACTTCTTGAACAGCAACGTGTACCCGCCGTTCAACGAGCACCTCGAAGCCGGCTTGGACCTGGCGGGCGGATGATGCGGCGCGCAGTCGTAGGTGCCGCGCTGGTGCTGAGTGTGTCGATGTTGTCCGCATGCGGCGGAGACGACGAAGGAGAACCGACCGTGCACGATCCCACCCCCTTGTCGAGCGCCGCGCCGTCGGGCGACCGGTTGTGTGACTTCCTGCCGCGGGCCAGCGTCGAGCAGGTCGTCGGTACCGACAGTTTCGAGGTCGAAGGTGGCCAGGTGTCGCGCGACTCGGCCGGTGCGCTGTCCGGCGCCGGGTGCCGGGTAGCCGTCGATGGTGACGTCGTGGTGTCGGTGAAGGTCGACTTCATGTTGGGCTACGCCGGCAGCGGCTTCCGAGACGGACTCAAGGACGAGCGCTACAACCAGCTTCCCGAGGACGCCGGTCTCGGCTACTCGTGGATCGCCAAGTCCGGCGAAGACGGCCCGACCACAGCCGAAGCTCGGCTTTCGCGCGGCGACTACATCATCGAGACCGAGGTCGTCGGCATCGTCGACGGGCGTGACCCTGAGGCTGATGCGGTCGCGCTGGCGCAGCAGGCCGGTGAGACTCTGGAGATCCCCGACACGTGGACGTTGCCCGAAGCTCCTCCGTCGAGGTAGGGCAGCGCACGTACCCTGACATGTCGCGTCGGAAAGGGTGACAACCACATGGCGTCGACTACTTGTGGCGTCGCTCGTGCCGGGTGTGGTCGTGGTATCAGCGATCAGGTGGTGAGCTTCGATCTGACAGAGTTCCAGCACGGGCTGTCCGATGATGATCACCACCAGCTCCCCGACGAGGCCGGGCTGGGATTCTCGTGGCCCGCAGAGTCGGACGCACGGCGTGTCGGGTATGCGTCGGCTCGGTGGCCGTCCTCGTGCACGACGCACAGGCGGCGACGGCCATGGCCCCCGTGAGCGCCGTCGCTCTGGACGGCGATCAACTCTATGCCGCGGGTGAGACCGCTGAGGCCGGGCCGGAGTCGGAACTGCTGATCGTCTCCCAGCCGGTTGCGAGCGACTGGCGCTGACCTCGATCAGTCGGTGACCACGGACTGCACTTCTGCCACCGAGATGTTGACCGTCGTGTCTGTGGTGATGGGATCCAGCGCCCCGCTGTCGGTCTCGGCGCCACCGATTCCGCCGCGCCACGAGGTCGTCCACGCCGACGAGACAGTGACCGGGAAGCCGCCGGGGTAGTGGGTGGAAGCGCGGTTGAATGCCACCGCGCAGGCCGGGTCCTGGCCAGGCTCCCATGCGGTGAGGGCCTCGTGCGGGGCGCACGTCGTCGATCCCACTGGGGAGGCGATCTGCAAGCCATCGGTCTCGGCGCGAACCTCGACCCATACGCCGGTCTCCGGAATCGTGGCTCGCAGCTCGTGGACACCGTCGTCACCACCGACGGCGGCCGGATCGGTGACCCAGAAGGCAGTGTCCAGGTTGACGAGGGTGGTGTTGTCGGTGCCGGCGAGCTTGGGGTTCTGCTCGACCTGCGGCTCGGGGATCTCGATCAGCGCCTGCGCGGCGAGGGCGAGTTCCTCAGGCTGGATGATCGTGGGTGGCTCGCCTCTGGACTCTTCGTACCAGCCGAACCACTTCGGGATGCACGCATCGGGGAACCATGTCTGGCACGCGCCGAGGTACTTCGTGTAATCGGCTGCGGTCGCGTCTTCGACGCATTCACCCATGTACCACTGACCGGGGGTCTTCTTGTCCTTCTCGATGGCCTCGTTGACCTCGTCCAGGGTGGGCATGAACAACGCGCTCAGCGGAATCAGCCCCACATAGACCATCCACACCCCGGCGAATTCCTTCTCGTCGCCGGGGAACGCCGACCACCAGCACTTGGCCGGCACCGAAACGGTGATCGTGTCAGTGCCGCCCGGGACGACGTCACCGTCGATGGTGATGGTCTGCTCGACCGTCCCCTCGACGGAGTTGTCGCCGTCGTCGGATTCACCGTCGCCATAGCCGGCCACCGCGACGCCGTGACTGGACACGGCGAGCATCAGCGTGGCGCAGATCGCCACCAGGCCTCGCTTGAGACTCTTCCGGGTCGTCACGAGAAGACTCCCTCACAGGGTGATACGTCATCGGCGTACTCGACGCGGCTCGATTTCCAGGCGCCCTCGACGACCTCGAAGGTCATGGTGCCGAGGTAGAGCTCGTCATCGAACTTCGGTGGTGAACCCTCGGACACGTCGGCCCAGCCTGAGCTGTCGACGCAGAACTTCACTGTCGCGGTCTCGGCATCGGCCTCGACCGAGAGCAGGTGTTGCGGCATGGGAGGCCCGAGGCTGACGCGTTGCAGCTCGACAGATTCTTCGGCGTAGTCGCGCATCGTGTCGAGGTGCTCGCCGGTCGAGTACCGCTCGATACCGGTCTGCTCGAACGGCACACCCCACAGGATCTGCTCCCAGGAAGCCTGGACGTGCTGAAACGCCGTGACCACTGCTGTCTCGTCATCGGTGGCGTCTGCGGGTAGCTCCACCGGCACCGTGTCACGCAGTTCGACGACGCGTTCTTCCGGCAGATACGGCTGGGTGAACGTCGACGTGGGTTCCGGGTTGGTCTCGTTGCTGTCGGGGGAGCCCGGCTCGCTGACCTCCGGCGTTTCACTGGGCGCTGCGGAGTCGGTGGCATCTGGTGCCGTCGTCGAGTCCCCGGTCAAGCCAGCCGGTTCGTCGGCTGAGTCCGAACACGCGGCCAGCGCGAGAATGGTCGACACGGCGGCCGCTGCGCCGATGGAGCGGAACATGATCCCCCCTGTGAGCATGAACAAGTGCGCGCGCAATTTATCGCAAAGTGCGCGCCGCGTCATGTCGGGGTGCGGGGGACCGGGAAAGCCAGGCGACTTCCACGCTGACTGGCAGCGAAGGCTCAGTCTGGCGTTGCCTGCGCGGGCCGAAGTCGCGCAGCGAGGGCAGCCGTTTGCGGGTCGTCACTGTTCCGCAGCGCTTCCCACCGCGCCTCGTACCCCTCGGGTGGCGCCAACTCGCCGGTTCCTCGTGACCCGGTGGCGACCGTTGCTGCCGTCAGCCGCACGAGTTCGTCGTGGTCGCCGGACTCGCCCTCCCCGCCCGAGGTGGCCTGCAGCACGACGCGCACGACCTCTTGCGGATCGGTGTTGTGCACGAACTCCTTGGCGAAATAGGGATCGTGCCGTCCCGACCGTAGGTCGGCGATGATCTCGCCGGTGGCCGGCTTCTCGTGTGTCACGGCGAAGCGCTGGGCGGCTTCTTGGCCGGCTTGGTACGACTGCTTCGGCGGGTAGTCGGGAACGAGGTTCTCGTCTCCGACGTAGGGAATGCGCACCACCGGCACACGCGGGTCGTCCGGACGGGGCCGAGGGCTGTCGCCCTCGAGATCCTGGGCCAGGGCGAGTCGTCGGCGCAAGCCCGGCAGCTCGTCCTCGATCCATGCTGCGATCTGGTCGAACGTGCTGGTGTCCGAGGTGTCGACCTGCACGCCGCGCAGGATGGATCGCAGTTCGCCCTGCAGTTCGACGACCCGCTCACCGGCGCGTTCCATGGCAGCCACCAGGCGCGTCATGGCCTCGATGTCGATCGACACCTTGTTCTCGGGCGGGATGTGATCGTCGGTGCCGCCGTCGTGGTCGAGCTCGCCGTGATCGGGCTCGCCGATGTCGTGGTCGCCGGAGTCGTCGGGTTCGCCGCCGACGTGCAGCGGCTCGTCCGGCGCCTCGTCCGTGGAGTCGTCGGAACCGGTGTCGTCGCCGGAATCGGAGTCGTCGGGGGACTCGGAGTCGGAATCGTCAGAACCAGAATCGCCATCGGCGTCAGCGTCGGTGTCGGTGCCTCCGCCCGAGTCCGAACCACCCGAGTAGCCCGAATCGCCGGAGTAGCCCGACCCGCCGGAGTAATCCGAGCCACCCGAGTAGTCGACGTCGTAGTCGGCATCGGCGCTGTCGGGTGCGAGGGCGTCCTTGTCGAGTTCGCCCCCGGTTTTGCCCTCGATGGTTCCGACGCTCTTGCCGGGTTCGTTCTGAAAGCCACCGGCTGCCTTGGTCATAGCGGCCTCAAGATCGGGTCGGGCATTTCGCCTCCACGAGTGTCAATGGCCTCCTGGATGGCGTCGACACAGCGTTGCGCGGCAGATTCGGCCATCCCCGCGTGGGTGGTCAGCCCGGTGGAGAACTCGTCGGCTCTGCGGCTGACCCAGGCGCCGTCCTCCATCGCCTTGAGCGCGGGTTCCAGCAGAGCCGACATGTCCTCCATGACCAGCTGGGCGCGGTGCAGGGCCATCTCGAGCTCTTCGAGCGAGGGCTGCGGAAAGCAGTCGATGATGTCGTCATCGGGCGGTGTGATGACGACCCCGTCGGGGAGTCCGTGCTGGTCCGGCGGCACCTCGACCCGGTCGGGGAGGGTGTGATAGTCCGGCGACACGTCGACGCGGTCCGGCTGGGTTTCGAACTCCGGCCCGAAGGATTCGGAGCTGTCCGCCATCGGGGCTGCCTGCCTTCCATCATCACTGACGTACGGGCGACGTCGGTGTCGGGCGATTCAGCGTGCCCAGCCCGTCCGACAGGCACACCTTACCGTCCGTCAGCAAGCGCGCACTATCGACGGCGGTTGCCCTGAGTGCGGCCGCCGGTTGCCCTGACTGCGACCGGTTAGGCTTGTTGGTGAACCGAATCCAGCCTCGTCACAGGACCATCATGCCCGTCGAGTCGTTGTTTCCTCAGCTCGAGCCGTTGTTGTCGAAGGTCGCCAAGCCGATTCAGTACGTAGGCGGCGAGATGGGAGCGGTCACCAAGTCGTGGGAGGACGCCGACGTGCGGTGGGCCCTGATGTACCCCGACGCCTACGAGGTCGGGCTGCCCAACCAGGGCGTGCAGATCCTCTACGAGATCCTCAACGACCTGCCCCGGGTGCTGGCCGAGCGTACGTACGCCGTCTGGCCCGATCTCGAGAAGCTGATGCGCCAGCACGGCGTGAGCCAGTTCACCGTCGACGCGCACCGACCCGTCGGCGCCTTCGACCTGCTGGGCGTCTCCTTCGCCACCGAGCTCGGCTACACGAACCTGCTCACGGCTCTCGACCTGGCCGGTATCCCGATCCTGGCAGCCGACCGCGACGACACGCACCCCGTCGTCGTCGCCGGCGGGCATGCCGCGTTCAACCCGGAGCCGGTCGCTGATTTCGTCGATGCCGTCGTCCTCGGCGACGGCGAAGAGATCGTGCTGGCCATCACCGAGGTCGTGCGCGAGTGGAAGGCCGAAGGACGCCCGGGCGGGCGGGACGGGCTGCTCGAGCGGTTGGCCGCAGGCGGCGGCGTCTACGTCCCCCGGTTCTATGACGTGGACTATCTACCAGACGGGCGCATCGCCCAGGTGGTGCCCAACCGTCCAGGGGTTCCCGCGCGGGTGCGCAAGCACACCGTCATGGACCTCGACCAGTGGCCGTATCCGCGCAAGCCGTTGGTTCCGCTGGCCGAGACCGTGCACGAGCGCTACAGCGTGGAGATCTTCCGCGGGTGCACGCGCGGCTGCCGGTTCTGTCAGGCGGGCATGATCACCCGGCCGGTGCGTGAGCGCTCCATCACCACCATCGGCGACATGGTGCAGACCGGGTTGGAGAACTCCGGGTTCACCGAGGTGGGGTTGTTGTCGCTGTCCAGTGCCGATCACTCCGAGATCGGCGAGATCGCCAGCGGACTGGCTGACCGCTACGAGGGCACCAACACGTCGTTGTCACTGCCGTCCACGCGGGTCGATGCGTTCAACGTGACGCTGGCCAACGAGCTTTCGCGCAACGGTCGCCGTACCGGGCTGACCTTTGCGCCCGAGGGCGGCTCGGAGCGGCTGCGCAAGGTCATCAACAAGATGGTCAGCGAAGACGACCTGATCCGTACGGTGTCCACGGCCTTCGGGCACGGGTGGCGCCAGGTCAAGCTGTACTTCATGTGCGGGCTGCCCACCGAGACCGACGACGACGTGCTCGCCATCGCTGACCTCGCCAAGCGCGTCATCGACGCCGGCCGTGAGGTGTCCGGGCGCCGCGACATCCGGTGCACGGTGTCCATCGGCGGGTTCGTGCCGAAGCCGCACACGCCGTTCCAATGGGCCGGGCAGGCCGATCACCAGGTCGTCGACGACCGTCTGCGTAAGCTGCGCGATGCCATCCGGGCCGACCGGTCCTACGGCAAGGCCATCGGCCTGCGCTACCACGAGGGCAAGCCGAGCATGATCGAGGGGCTGCTGTCGCGTGGTGACCGCCGGGTCGGGCGGATCGTGCGTGCGGTCTGGGAGGACGGCGGTCGGTTCGACGGCTGGGGTGAGTACTTCTCCTACGAGCGGTGGGTGAAGTGCGCCGAGGAGGCATTGCGCGACGAGCCGGTCGACCTGGCCTGGTTCACCACGCGGGAACGTGAACGCGACGAGGTCCTGCCCTGGGACCACCTCGACGCGGGCCTGGATCGCGACTGGCTGTGGGAGGACTGGCAGGACGCCCAGGACGAGATCGAGCTGGACGACTGCCGGTGGACGCCCTGCTTCGACTGCGGAGTGTGCCCGCAGATGGGCACGGAGATCCAGACGGGGCCGACCGGGCAGAAGCTGCTGCCGCTGACCGTCGTGTAGCGCGCACCACAAGGCAATGTGTCGCACCACGAGGCGTGTACGGGTGGTGCGGCAGGGAATTGCCACCTGAACATGATCATTTGTCCAGCAGGTCGGGGGGAAGGTCGTCGCGGTGGCGGGGGACGTCGTGGCTCTCGACGTACCACTCGATGTCGTCACTGATCAGCGAGGCGACCATGTCGAGGTCAGGTTCGTCACCGGGTTGGCGCAGGTGAAACGGTGGCGGGTAGTAGCAGTCTCCGAGGAACAGCACGCCGTCGCCGGGAACCGTCACGACGATCGACTCCGGCGTGTGCCCACCTCCGACATGGCGAAGGTGCACGGTGGCGCCGCCTGCGATGACGGTGAGCTCCTCGGTGAAGGTGCGCTCCGGCAGCACGATGCGCAGCTCGTCGAAGTCGTCGACGGCGCGGCCTCTGGCCCGGTAGCTCGGGCCCAGTGAGGGATCGCGGGCGATCTCGGCGTGCAGGTACGCCTGACTCCACGGTTTGGCCGCCTCGGCGGCGAGCAGCTCGGTGCACAGCTCGTGAGCGACCGCCGGGACCTCCCAGGCGCCGGCGCCCCAGGTGTGGTCCCAATGGTGGTGGGTGTACACCAGCAGCTGCGGCGTGGGGATCCCGGCCTCGTGCACGGCCTGGCGGATCTGGCGAGCCAGGGCGGGACCGTGTCCGGCGTCGATCACGATCGACCCAGTCTCACCGGCGACAATGCCTACGCTGGCCTGCACATTCTCCGAGTCCGGATCGTGCGGCCACAACCATACGGACGCTGTCAGTTGCCGCAGAGCGGGCATGATCAGCCACCTCCGTCGCCTCGCGGCCCTACCGTACGCTGAGGCCGTGCGTATCAGCGTGGTGGACGCCTTCACCGATCATCCGTTCGCCGGCAACCCGGCAGGTGTGTGTCAGGTGCCTGCCTCGGTCGACACCGCATGGATGCAACGCCTCGCCGCGGAGATGAAGCACTCCGAGACGGCGTTCGTGCGCCCGGTCGATCAAGCCACGGCGGACTACGAGCTGCGGTGGTTCACCCCGGCCGCCGAGGTCGAACTGTGCGGGCACGCCACGTTGGCCACGGCCCACGTGCTGTTCGACGCGGGGACGCCGAGCCCGCTGCGCTTCACCACCCGCAGTGGCATTCTCACCGTCCGCCGCGGCACGGACGGCCTGATCAGCATGGACTTCCCGGCGTATCCGCCGACGGCGGCGCCGGCACCGCCCGGTCTGGCCGACGCCCTGGGCATCGAGCCGGTATGGACCGGAACCAGCAACTTCGACCTGCTCGTGGCGGTGAGCGACGAGGACGCCGTGCAGCACCTGACCCCGGACATCGAGGCTCTCGGGGCGCTGCCGGCGCGGGGTGTGATCGTCACGGCGCGGGCGTCCAACCGTGGCGACGCCGATTTCGTGTCCCGGTTCTTCGCGCCCCGCGTCGGTGTGCCCGAGGATCCGGTCACCGGTTCGGCGCACTGCGTGCTGGCGCCGTACTGGGCCGGTGTGCTGGGGCGAGACGACGCGACGCCGATGATCGGGCGTCAGCTGTCGCCTCGGGGCGGGACGGTGATCACGACCATGCGCGGTGACCGCGTGGAACTCGCCGGACGGGCCGTCACGGTGCTCGAGGGGACGGTTACACCGGCGACGGTGCCGGAATGATGTTGTGGTTGAGCCGGAAGACGTTGTCCGGATCGTAGGTCGCCTTCACCGCAGCCAGCCGCTGGTAGTGCTGGCCGAACCCGGCTGCGACGCGATCGTGCCCCTCGTCGCCGATGAAGTTGAGGTAGACGTCACCGGTCGCCCACGGGCGCATCGCCGCGCGCACGTTCCGGGTCCACTGGATGCCCCGCTCGTCGTCGCCGGCGTCGGTCCACAGCCCGAACGGGTGCACCACCCATGGCGCCGTGCGCCACGGGATCGGGTCGTCGACCTCGGCCCGTGCCGTGGCTCCGCCCATCGGGAACAGGACGTGCTGCGACGCTGACGAGGTGATCATGTCGTCGACGGCCGCGCAGAAGGCGTCGATGGCGTCGTCCGGCAGCGCGTCGAGATGTTCGGCCGACCAGTAGTTCCGTTGTCCGGGCGGATCGTCCAGTGCGCGCTGGATGTCGGCGTAGGGCATCGGCTCGACCATGGTGCCCTCGGGGCCGAGTCCGAACAGCGGCGCGGCGAGTTCGCGCAAGTCCGCAGCGCTACCGGCGTAGATCAGCACGACGGCGAAGCAGAGTCGCTCGACGAGGTGGCTGGGCACGAATTCGTCGGCGGTGCCGGTGAGGTAGATCGCCGCGCCGCCGAGGTCGTCCGGAGCGGTCTGCATCAGGTCACGGAACGCTCGGACGACGGCGGGTCCGTGCTCGGGACTCCAGAGCAACAGCGCCAACGTGGTCTCGGGCAGTTCGTGCAACGCCAGGGTGAGCGAGGTGACGACGCCGAAGTTTCCGCCGCCGCCGTGCAGCGCCCAGAACAACTCCGGATGCTCGTCGGCCGAGGTGTGAACCACCTCGCCCGCAGCGGTCACCAGCTCCGCGGCGACCAGGTTGTCGCAGGCCAGGCCGAACTTGCGATCCAGCCAGCCGGTGCCGCCGCCGAGCGTGAAACCGCCGACGCCGGTCGTGGACACTCGCCCGCCGGTGGTGGCCAGGTGGTAGGGCTGGCAGGCGGCGTCGAGGTCGGCCATCGTCGCGCCGCCGCCGACTTCGGCGGTGCGTGTCTGCGGATCGACCCGGACGTGGTTCAGGTGCCGCAGGTCGATGACCAGCCCGCCGTCAGTCGACGATGAGCCGGCCACGCTGTGACCACCACCTCGGACGGCCACCTCGAGCCCGGCGTTGCGGGCGTGGTTGAGCGCCGTCACGACGTCGGCGGTGTCCGTGCACTGGGCGATGAGGCTCGGATGCCGGTCGATCATGGCGTTGAACACGACGCGAGCGGCGTCGTAGCCGACTGTGTCCGGGGTGAGAAGGGTGCCGCCGAGACTCGTGCGAAGCCGGGCGATGGTGGAGTCGTCGCGAAGGTCTGTCATCGAGTGCCCCCTGTGTGACGCGTTCGTGACGCTACGCCCGGCACATGGTGTCCACAATGAGCCTTTTGTCCTTTTGTTCGGAATCGCTGGTGGTTCGCGTCGGGGAGAATGGGCGGGTGACCCCCTCGACACCCCCGCATGAACAGCTCCCCCCTGTGCAGAAGCTCCGGGTGCGCTTCGCCAAGCGGGGGCGGCTGCGTTTCACCAGCCACCGCGACTTCCAGCGTGCTTTCGAGCGTGCGCTGCGCCGCAGCGGCGTGCCGGTGGCGTACTCCCAGGGATTCACGCCGCATCCCAAGGTCTCCTACGCCGGAGCGGCGCCCACGGGAGCGATCAGCGAAGCTGAGTACCTGGAGCTTTCCATGACGCGCCGGTGCGTGCCGAGCGAGGTCGGTGCCGCGCTCGACGAGGTCCTGCCGCCTGGGCTCGACATCGTGGAGGTCGTCGAGGCGGGCTCGGGTGCGCTGGCCGACCGGCTGCAGGCGTCGGTGTGGCACATCGAGCTCCCGGACACCCACGTGGCGCAGGTCGGTGCCGCGCTGCGGACGTTCCTGTCGGTCGACTCCGTGCCGGTCGAGCGGCTGACGAAGAACGGCGTGCGAGTGCTCGACGCGCGTGCGGCAGTGCTGGCAGCCGAGGCGGTCGGGGACGAGCCGCCGGCGATCCGGCTGACGGTGCGCCATCAATCACCCACGGTCCGCCCGGAGGAAGTGATGAAGGGGCTCGAGGCGACGTCCGGATTCATCCCGTCCGCGCCCATTCAGGTGACCCGGCTCGAGCAGGGCATCTTCACTGCACCGGGGAGCGCTCTCACAGACCCGCTCGAGCCGGATCGTGCTGGTGGAGGCGGTGATCCCGCCGACGCCGGCCGCCCGGGCTCGACGTGATCTAACGCACATACGCGCCGGCCGGGTAGGCGCTGTCACGGGGTTCGGGGTCCCGTGTGCGATACTCGTAACAGGTTGTACGGCATCAAGTCGTGCGACTCGACGACGTTCTCGCCGACGTCCTGCGCCACGACCCCACGGGCCGCGCAGAGACGCTTGGCACGGTGGGCCGGTGTCGGCTCAGCCGCGAGGCGCCCTGGTGACGGGATGCGCCGCCGCGGCGGGTGAGACATCTGGTTGCCGACGTTCTGGTGCGGTGGGCGTCGCCGACGACAGGCTTTCCACCTGACGCGGCCACCGAAGGCTGCGTGAGGTGGCCGATGTGTAGCTCTGCCTCGGGCAGCAGCGCGCCGAAGGGCGCGGCGCCTCGGGGCGGAGCTGACGGGAGTACCCGCATGCAGGAAGAGAACACCACCCCGGGTGATGATGCCGGGGCGTCGGCGGGCGCAGTCACCGCCGATGATGCCGCCACATCGTCTCGGCGCCGGCGTGCCGCTAGCCGGGCTGCAGGCCCGCCGGAGGACGCGCTGACGCCCGGCGACACCGGTGGCGAGACCTCGGTCGCACCACCGGATGCGCTGGACACAGAGCCGGAGACCCCGACGAAGAGGGCCCCGGCCAAGAGGACTCCGGCGAAGAAGGCGGCGACCAAGAGGGCAACAGCCAAGAAGGCCACCACGACGAAGAAGACCGCGGGGAGCAAGCAGCCCGAAGCGGCAGCGCAGGGGGAAGCGCCGGCGCCGGACGACGTCGCAACGCCGAGCGAATCGACGCAGGCCGAATCGACGCAGGCCGAAGTGCCGAAGGCTGAGCCGCCGAAAGTCGAAGCGTCGCAGGACCAGGCACCGGCGCGGTCCAAGAGCGTCGATGCCGCCGCCACGGCCACGGCCAGCGAGCCCGACGGTGCCGTGGCCGCGCCCGTCCTGTTCCAGCCTCCGGCTTTCGATGCCACACCGCTGTTCGCCGCGCCTACGCCCGTCCCGGCCGGTCGGGCGCAGAACAAGCATGACTCCGCCGTCGGGGCGAGCAACCGGTCCGACGAGTTCGCTGACACCGATGCCTCGGACGACCACGACTCCGGCGACATCGACGACTCCGACGACACCGGTGACACTGACGCCGACGGTTCTCGTCGCCGTCGTCGCCGCCGTGGTGGCCGCGGCCGTCGCCGCAAGGCCGACGGCTCCGGCGATGTTTCGACCGATGACACGTCGAGCACGAACGACCAGCCGAGTCTCAGCTCGGACGAGTCGGCCGAGCCCGACCACGACATCGACGATTCCGGCGCCGCAGATGGTGACGGCGACG
>Ga0079224_100001298_pt1 | contig 28330 bp, 22 predicted proteins | sample Stecom2015_FD_80414 | JGI IMG/M metagenome (GOLD analysis project Ga0079224, IMG submission 80414) | Agricultural soil microbial communities from Utah to study Nitrogen management - Steer compost 2015 | ecosystem: Environmental > Terrestrial > Soil > Agricultural land | place: USA: Utah... | reverse complement strand
GTGTGCAGCGACGCGCCCGCGGCCAGCGCACGCTCGGCGAGCGCGGCGTCGAAACGGCCACGATCGACGACGGCCGCGACGATCTTCTCGGCGTCGATGACGACCGGGGTTCCAGCGCCCGCGCGAAAGGCAGCAGTACGGGTCAGACTGAGGATGGTGTCGCGCGGCAGATCCAGCTCTGCGAACGCCTCGTGGCCGAGCACGCCCGTGCAGTGCACCGGACGACCGACGACATCGTGCTCTTCGAGGACGACAACGTCATGGCCCGCGCCGGCGAGGCGCGTCGCCGCGGCAAGGCCGGCGGGTCCGGCGCCTATAACGATTACGTCATGCACCTGTGAGGAGTCTCCGTGCTGCCCGTCATCGCGTCCGCGAAGAGCCGCGGTGTTCCCACGATCCCCGCATCGTGATCACGAGCGAGCGGAGGACGAGCCGCGCATCGAGCCACCAGCTCTGCCGTCGAATGTAAAACCTATCGTAGCGGAATTTCTGACGGCGCGGTAGGTCGCGACGGGCATGGATCTGGGCGATTCCCGTCAGTCCCGGACGCACCAGTGACCGCGTCTCGAACCCCGGCACGTCCTCCAGGGCCACGGGCTCTCCGTGGCCGCCGGTCTCGATCTCCCCCGGCCTCAACGCCCGGGGTCCCACCACGCTCATCTCGCCGCGGAGGATGTTCAGAAGCTGGGGCAGTTCGTCCATGGCCGTCTGACGGAGGATCCGGCCGACGCGCGTGACACGTGCATCGCCCGCCGCGGCCTGCCGCGGCCCCTCGCGGTCGGCGTCGACGATCATCGACCGGAACTTCCAGACGTGGAAGACACGCCCGTGCAGTCCGGATCGCGGCTGTCCATAGAAGATCGGCCCTCCATCGTCGAGTCGGATCGCCAGCGGCACGACAAGCCAGACCGGCGCGGTGACGATGAGACCGGCCAGGGCAAAGGCGATGTCGAAGGCGCGCTTCGCCCGGCTTGCGACGATGCCGGCCGCGCGCGAGGCAATCGCGTCAGCGGTCACTTCACGCGCCGCCCCCCGAAGCGGTGGTAGACCAGCAGCCAGCGTGCGCGTCCGAAGATACCCGTCCAGGTGACGGCATCCTTGAGCACGCCGCGGCGGAAATGCTTCCGGTAGTAGCGCCAGAGACTCTCGTGTCGGGCGCGGATCATCGCCGGCTTGACGGCCGACGCGCTGCCGCCAATGGCGTGGCGCAGCGTCACGAGCGGGACGTACGCGGTCCGCCAGCCGCAGAGGTGTGCGCGATAGCAGAAGTCGACGTCCTCGCAGTACATGAAGAACTGATCGTCGAGCCCGGACAACGCCTCCGAGACGGCGCGGCGATGCATCAGCGCCGCACCCGACACCCAGTCGGCGTCGCGCGGCGTCGAGCGGTCCTGATCCGATCGCAGGTAGCGGCGCGAGAACGGATTCGACGGCCAGAGGCGCGTGAGAAGGGAGTAGCGGTGTCCGAGCGCGGAGTGGTACGACGGAAAACCGCGATCGGACGGCTCGACGCGCCCGTGTTCATCGACCAGACGAAGGCCGGCGATGCCGACATCGGGATGCTCGTCGAGCCATCGCACGACGTCGGCCAGTTCGCCGTTCACGACCGCCGCGTCCGGGTTCAACCACAGCACATATCGTCCGGTGCTTGCCGCGAGGCCGCAATTGACCGCCGAGGCGAACCCGCCGTTCACGTCGCGCGCGATCACGCGCGCCGATGGGCACGCGCGTGCGACGGCCTCTTGCGTCCCGTCCGCCGACGCGTTGTCGACCACGACGATCTCAGACGACAGGCCTTCGAGCGCCGGCCCGAGCGATCGCAGGCAGGCCTCGATGTACCGCTCCGAGTTGTAGGTCACGACGACAATCGACAGATCGATCATTGCGGCCGCTCTCTTTCGAGAAAGACCGAGCGCACGACAAGCGCCCAGAGCCGCGCCGCGTCGAGCGTGCCATCCCGGAATGCCGCGACGAATGGCTGCATGTACGGCTGCTCGAGTGGCGCGCGCAGCACGCGCAGCGCGGGATCACCGCCGAGCGCCGCACGGAGCCAGTCGCCCGTGGGCACGACGAAGCCGGTCTTCGGCCGCGCCAGGTGGTCGCCGGGCAGAGCATCGGGCATCGCGGCCATGAGGGCGACTTTGTACGTCCGATGGCCGCCGCGTGGCCACCAGCCGCGCTCGTGCACACGCTGCATCAGGACATGATCGACGAACGGCACGCGGAGTTCGAGACTCCCGCACATCGAGAAGGCATCGGAATCACGCAGCAGTTGGGCGCCCATGAACTCCTCGATCTCGCAGCGCATGATCACGTCGAGCATCGACACGCGCGGGTCGTCCGGGTCCTGATCGTCCGACGGCGGATCCGTATGCGCGATCAGGCGCACGATCCGGCGCTCGAAGAGCGAGCGGAACTGTCGCCACAGTCCGGCGCGGGTCTGCGCCGGATGCGCGACGATCTCGGCGAGCTTCCCGGGAGCAGCGACGGGCACGGCGCGCGCCAACACCGCGGCGACCCGGCGTCCCGGGAATCCCGCGCGGAAGGGCGCGGTCGCACGCCAGAGGCGCGGCACCTGCAGAAAGCTCGGATATCCACCCAGCACCTCGTCGGCGCCCAGACCCGACAGCGCGACCTTCAGGCCTGCCCGTGCCGCAGCGCGCGAGACGATGAAGGTGTTGATGCCGTCGACCGTCGGCTCACCCATCGCGGCAAACGCGTCCTCGAGCCAGCCCGCGAGTTCAGCGATCGGGATGCCGACGTCGGTGTGCCGCGTGCCGAACCGCCGTGCGAGGCGCGCCGCCGGCGCCGACTCGTCGAGCGACGAGCCTGGCACGCTCACGGTGAACGTCCTGAGCGTGCCGGCGCCCACACGCGCCGCCGATGCGACGAGCGCGGCCGAGTCGAGGCCACCGCTCAGAAACACGCCAACCGGCACGTCGCTGACGAGGTGCGCGCGGACGCTGTCGTCGAGTGCCGCCTGAAAGTCCCCCGCCGCGTCTTCGACACGCTGGCGGGCCGCACCGCCGAAGATGCGACGGGTCTGGTACCACCGTTCGATCGCAACCGACGTTCCGTCGAACCGCAGCCAGCATCCCGGCGGCACCATCTGCAGCCCATCGAACGCCGACACCGCCGGCGGCAGATGGCCGGCACGCAGAAACGCAGCGTCGGCATCGCGCCGGTAGCCGCCGGCCAGGCCGACGGCCGCGAGTGCTCGCGGCTCCGACGCGAATGCAAGGAGTCCTGCTTCGGGACGCGTCCAGTAGAGCGGTTTGACGCCGAACCGATCGCGCACGAGATACAGGGCCCGCTCCCGCTCGTTCCAGAACGCGAACGCAAACATGCCGCGCAGGTCGGGCAGGGCGTCCATCCCGACGCGGTCGAGGAGCTCGACGAGCACGGCGGTATCCGAGTTGACCTCGGGCGCCACGCCGGCGTTCTGCTGAATGTCGCGGAAGTTGTAGATCTCGCCGTTGAAGACCAGCCAGCCGTTGCCGGTCGACGAGCTCATCGGCTGTGCACCCGCGTCCGACAGGTCGATGATCGACAGACGCTGATGGCCGAGCCAGACACTGGCACGCGACATTCCCTGCCGCGCGACGACGGTCGCCCCCGAAGGGGTCTGGCAGGCCGCGACCGCCCCGTGCAACATGGCTTCGCCCCGTGCATCGGGCCCTCGATGCACCAGGGCATCGCGCATACGGCGCACCGCACGCGCGCGCGCGTCGGCGTCGCGTGTATCGAACTCCACGAGACCGGCAATGCCACACATCAGCGCGTCAGGACCTCGTCGTACAGCCGTTGCAGCGATACCACCGTCCGATCGATCGAGTACAGATCCACGACACGATCACGTCCTGCGACGCCCATGGCGGCGGCTCCGGCGCGATCGTCGACCAGTTGCAGCATCGCGCGCGCCATCGCGGCGGCATCGCGCGGCGGCGTCAACAGGCCCGTCACGCCGTCTACGACAAGCTCGAGCGGACCGCCATGCGCGGTCGCAATGACTGGACGAGCCGACGCCATCGCCTCGAGCACGACGAGACCGAACGGTTCAGGCTCTCGTGACGGCAGCACGAAGACATCGACGGACCTGTAGAACTCCGACATCGTCTCAGGCCCGTAGCGCCACCCGGCGAAGTGCATGATGCCGTCGAGGCCCCTCGCCGAGGCCTGCTGCTCGAGGCGGGCCTGATAGTCGCGATGGCCTTCAATCGGACCACCGGCCAGGACGAACCGGACGTCGGGACGGCGCCGGTGCACCGCTGCCGCCGCGTCGATGAAGTCTTCGAACCCTTTCCAGAGATCGAGCCGCCCCGCGGCGCCGACCAGCAACGCCTCGGACGCAATGCCAAGATCGTCGCGCACGCGGCTGCTCGTGCCAGGCGTGAAGCGCGCGACATCGACGCCATTCGCAATGCGCACGACATGTGGCGGGCGTGCGCCATCGTGATCGAACATCCGGCCAACCGCGTCGCTCGTGACCACTACCCGCGACGAGTACCTGCGAGCGAGCGCCACCTCGAGTCTGCGAAGGGCGGCGCTCTGCCAGACGATCTCGCGTACGTGCCACACGTGCGGGCGACCGGTCAGCCGGGCTGCAGCCCAGCCGTACAGGTTGTGAATCGTATTGGTGTGGACGAGGTCCGCCGCGTGCGATCGAATCTCGGCGGCGAGCGCCAGCACTCCGCGAGGATAGCCCGCCGCGAACGCCGCGAGGCCAGCCTTTCCCTGCCGCGACGTCAGCTTGCGCATCGACGGCACGATGACGACCGTCGCGCCTGCACGCTCGAGGCGCGGCACCAGCGGCCCGTCCGACGGCAGTGCGACGACGGCCTGGTACCGTGCGGGATCGAGCCGCTCGACGATGTGCGCGAGCGAGACATCAGATCCACCGACCTCCGATGTCGTATGCACGTAGCACACCCTACGCGGCGGCACGGTCCCTGCCCTTCAACACGCGCTCGTACACCCGCTCGTACCGCGCAGCCACGACGTCCCAGTCGTAGTCGGCGGCGCGCGCGAGGCCCGCGCGGGCCAATGCGGCGCGACGCTCCCCATCGACCAGCAGCGCGGCGATCGCCGTTCCGAGCGCAGCGTCCTCCGCAATCACGCCGTACCGGCCGTCGTCGAGCACCTCACGGGCGCCAGGATTCGGCGACGCGACGACCGCGGTGCCTGCAGCCAGCGCTTCGACGTAGGGACGGCCGAAACCCTCGTATGCGCTCGGCAGACACAGCGTCCACGCGCGCCGATACCGGTCGCGAAGCGCCGCATCGTCGAGCGACCCCAGCCAGACAATCCCCGGCCCGTCGGCACGTTCGGGCGAGACGAGCCACAGTTCCGCATCAGGCACGCGTGGGCGGACGTCGGCATGGAACACGTCGATCAGCCAGCGGCCGCGTTTGCGGCTGTCGAGTGCACCGACGAAAAGAATCGACGGTGCGTCCGACTTCGGCGTGCCGTCCGGCGCGAGGGCCCGCGTGTCGACGCCGTTGGGAATGACATCGACATGTCGCGGCACATGCCGGCCTGAGGCCGCCGAGACGGCCGTGACCGCGTCGGCGCGCAGCGCGGCCACCAGTTCGCCAGCATAGAACCAGGCGTGCAGCGCGAGATGCTTCGGCGACAGACCGCGCACCCCGTTGGCCGCGGCTTCGTCGAGCGAACTGCCGTGCAACGTGCGCAGGACCGGCCGTCCGCGGTGCCGGAGGTACTGCTCGTCTCCCTGTGCGTGCACGATGTCGAACTGTCCGACATCGAGACCAGCCACCTGTCGTGGAAACAGGATCGGCGCGAGCCGTCGATCGCCGCCAGGCAGTTGGACAATCTCGTATGGCGCCTCGGCAGGACCGGGGTCCTGACTGAAGATGGTGACGCGGTGACCGCGTGCCGACAGCGCGGCCGCGAGCCCCACGGTGAAGTGACCCGCGCCGCCGCGGCTCTGTGGCGGCAGGAAGCGCTGAATCAGGGCGACGTCAAGCGGCATCGGCCACGCTTTCGTAGACGGCCCATGTCAGCTCCGCGGTGCGACGCCATGAGAACCCGGCCGCGCGCGCCAGCCCCCGCGCGCGCAACGCGTCGCGCGTCGCCGCATCGCTCAGCACGCGTGCCAGTGCATCGCCGGCCGCCGGGCGGTCGACGGGATCGACGAGCATCGCGGCGTCGCCCGCCACTTCCGGCACGGCCCCTGTCGCCGACGCGACGACCGGCGTACCCGACGCCATCGCCTCGAGCACCGGGAGACCGAAGCCCGACTGCGTCGGCAGATACAGCAGGACATCCGCGGCCGCGTACCATGCGCGAATATCGACGTCTGAGACGATGCCGCATTCGCGCAGACGCCCATCGAGGCCAGCGGCCATCGCTGCCCGCCCCTGCTCGACGCTGAGCGGTGCGCCGATCTTGATCACCTCGAGGTCTACGACCCGCGAGGCGTGCGCGGCGGCGGCGAGGGCGCCTTCCACGTTCATATACGCCTGCGTGTGCCCGACGATCAGCACGGCCGCGCGATGAATGCCAAGCCGTTCGCGCAAGGCCTCGCGGTCGACGGCGGGCGTGAATGCCTCGTCCACGCCGTAGGGAACGATGGCGACCGCGGCGGCATCGATGCCGTAGAAATGTTGGAGATCGTGCAGCGAAGCCGCAGACCCCGTGATGAACCGTGCACCGGCTTCGACGGCCCTGCGCATGCCGGCGTTCAGCGCCAGGCGCGTGCCTCGAGAGGCGGCCGCGGTACGCAGCGGCATCGCGTCGTGAAACGTCACGATCGCACGCCTCCGGGGCAGCGCCGACGTCAGGTGGGCAAACCCATGGTCGAGGACGTGGTGCAGACCCGGACCCATGCGGCGCGCAAGGCGCTGGTAGCGAATGTACTGATCGAAGTAACGCAGGGGCGGCGCCAGATGCGGGCGATCGAGGGCCACCGCCTCGATGCGCGCGCGGCTGCTGGCCACGTCGGGAAGGTGCCGTGCGAGCGCGGACGCATACACTCGCATGCTCTGTCGCCACGGGTCGGGAAACGGGTGATACAGCAGAACGCGCACGCCGGGATCACTCTCCGCGCGTGCGCAGCACGCGCGCCGGGTTGCCCACGGCCACGGCGCCGGGAGGTACGTCGCGCGTCACGACCGCGCCGGCGCCAATCACGGCGCCCGCACCGACCGTCACGCCGTCGAGCACGATCGCGCCGTCGCCGATCCACGCGCCGTCGTCGATGCGGATACCGCGGCGTGTGACCCCCAGGTCGGCGATCGGCCCCGTCCCCTCCAAGGCGTGGTTCTCGGCCAGTAGGTGGACGCCGGCCCCCAGCAGCACGCGGCGGCCGATGTCGATGCCGCCCCCCGCACCCAGCACGACGCGCGGGCCGATGTAGGTACCGTCGCCGATGCGCAGCCCGACGCCGGGCTCGGAAAGGTCGCTCGTCACCTGCACCCACGCGTACTCCCGCAGGCTGACGCCGTCGCCAAGGCGGATGCCGTCCCGCCCGAACGCGTTGATCCACGCGTACTGGCCGATCTGCACACGCCGCCCGACCTGCAGGTGCCGCGGGAAGAGGATGCGCGTGCCGCGGCCGACCAAGAACCTTCCGCCGCACCGCCCGAGCCGCCACGCCAGCCACAGTCCGCGCAACCTGGGCATGCCGCCGCGTCGCCAGGCATAGGCGATGAGTTCGGACCAGCGTGCGTCGATGGGGCCTGCGGCGGGCCGTCCGCTCAGCCTGGCCATCCACCGGGCCTTCGCGTTCATGCGAGACGCACCCCCAGCACCTCGTCGTAGACGACGTGGATCCGTCGCAGCATCGCGTCGAGACCGAAGTGCCGGGCACGCTGCAGCGCAGCCTCGCCGATGCGCGCCGCGAGGTCGGGCCGTGCGAGCAGGTCCGACACCGCCGCCGCGAGCGCGTCGGTGTTGCCGGGCGAGACGAGCCGGCCCGAGCGGCCGCTCTCGATCATCTCGGCCGGACCGCCCTGATCGAACGCTACGACCGGCCGCCCTTCGGCCAGCGCCTCGGCGATGACCAGACCAAATGGTTCCGGCTCGATCGAGCAGTGCACAACGACGTCGGCGGAGGCCAAATACGGGCGCGCGTCGGCCACATGTCCGGTGAACGTCACGGCATCGGCGATGCCGAGGCGAGCGGCCTGCTCGCGAAGCTCGGTCGCATACTCGGGTTCCTTGCCGAAGAGCGTGCCACCGACGATCCAGAATCGGGCCTTCGGATGCGCGTTGCGAATGGCACGGGCGGCGTCGAGAAACACATGCGCGCCCTTCCAGCGCTGCAGCCGGCCGCACCACACCACGACGGGGCCATCGACGCCGGTGATGGCGGGCGCCGTCCGCTCGAGCGAGACCCCATTGTGGACGACGCGCACGCGGTTCCACGGCACGCCCGAGCTCAACAGCCGGGCGCGAGCCGAGTGGGAGACCGCCACGATTGTGGTCGCGGGAATGCGCAACGCGACGTACTGCAGCACCGCGTCACCCGTACGCGTCTCCGCGTAGAGATCGTGCACGTGATGGATCGCCGGCACGCGCGCGAACCTCGCGGCGAGGCCTCCGACGATATGTGCCTGCGTGCCGTGGCTGTGGACGAGCGCGATGCGCTCGCGCGTGATGAGGGCCGCCAGCCGACGCGCGATGCCCAGCGTGCGTGGAACGTTCCGCATACGTCCGAGCGAACCGGCGTCGACGACAGGCACACCCGTCCGGCCGAGTTCGTCCCGGAAGCCGCCTTCGGCCAGGGCCACCGCCACGGGCGCGATGCGGCGACGATCGACACCCGTGAGCAGTTGCACCACGACAGTCTCGGCGCCCCCACGATCGGGCGACGCGGTCACGAAGAGCACGCGCGTAGGAGTCATGCGGTCTGCACCTGTCCGAGAGGGCCGGTGTCCGGCAGCGCGGCGGCACGGGCCTCGCGCTCGAGATCGTACAGTTTCGCGGCCACTCCCAGCGAGAACCAGAAGTACACGTTGCCGGGGGCCACGTCGAGCGGTGTACTCACTGGTCCGAGCAGGAGGACGATAGTCGCGAACGCCGCGAAGGCGAACCAGACCGGCCCCGCCACGGCGTTGCGCATGAGCAACCTCGCCCGGAACAGATATGCCAGAGCCGCCGCCGACACCATGAGGATGGTCAACAGGCCCAGAAAGCCGGTCTCGATGGCCACGACGCCGAAGTAGCTCTCGACCAGGAGCACTTCGTGAAATTCGGAGAAGTGCCTCGCGCCAATCGTCGCGGCACCCAGTCCGATGCCCATGGGCGTCTCGAACACCCTGGGCAGGAACAGCTGCCCGAAGTACGTCTGATTGAACCGCTGAATGTGTTCAACGGACACAATCGAGCCAACACGATCCGCAACGCCGCCGCCGAACAGGGTGAAGCCGAGGGCCAGCACCATGTAGGCGGTCGCGCCTATTGTGACGATTCGTCCCGTCCGGCCCGTCCCGACGAGCACGATTGCGGTGCCGGCCACCATGAGCACCAGCGGGGTGCGCGAACCCGAGACGAGGGTCGCGAGAATCACCACGGCGAGGCTGGCCCAGAGAATGCCGCGCACGCGCGTCTGGAGGTTGGGCATCAACAGCAGGCCGAGCGTCACCTGCGCGTTGAACAGCAGATACAGACCGAACTGACCGGGCGAGTTGAACGTGCCAGGTACGCGCCAGAACCCCGTCGTCGATGTGACGACCGCCGAGTACGTCCCGCCAATCCTCCGCAGCGCATCGGGGCCGGCGAAGAACAGGTACACCCCGAACAACGCGACCGGAATCGCCGATATGGCCAGCACGAACACCACGCGGTACACATCGTCTGTACTCCTGATGAATCGATAGGCCAGCAGCATGGTGAGGATGTAGAGCAGCCGCATCTTCAGCCCGACCAGACGCGCGAGCAGCGGCAATTCACCGATCGGCAGCAGCAGGTACGACATCTGCACGAACGCGAACAGCATCAGCGGCAGCGTCAGACGACCAAGCGAACCGAAGCGCCGCCCGTTGTTGTCGAGCAGGAGCGTCGTCGCCGCCAGAACCAGGACGATGTCCTTGACGATGTACCCGAGCTTCGAGGGGAAAGTCATGTTGATGACCAGGCCCTCGACACACGTGTACAACAGCACGAAATAGAGCAGTCGACGGTTGAACGGCGTCATACGGACTACCGGCCGAGCCGGTACTGCCTCCTCTCTTCGCTATCGCCGGCCTCGACCTCGCGCCTCAGACCAGCCCGGTCGCTGAAGTATCTGCTGACGACAGCTCCGAGACGCGCGGGCACAACGGACACCTGATTGCGCGCCACCAGTGCGAAGTCGACCGGGCCGCGATTCGGCACGATATTGAGGCCCCATTGGAACACGAAGCCGGCGTTCCAGAGGGCAAGCACCGTCACCAGCGCCACGGGCAGTGCACGCGCACGCGCCGCCAGCCACGCGAGGGCCGCCGCAACACCCGGCACGAAGATGGTCGTCAACGAAACGAAGAAGCGATTGCCGAACGACGATTGACCGTGCCAGTTCTGATAGCTCGCGATGACGTAGAACAAGACGGCCCACACCATGAGCAGCACGCGCGCACGCGGATCGCGCCGTGCGATCATCGCCAGCCCGACGAGGGCGACGAGTACTACCGGCGTCCAGAGGAACAGACCGTGCTCGGGCGAGAAGGCCGTTGCGATAAGCCGCGGCGATTCCCAGTAGAACCGGTCGCGGTAGCCGGTCTGCGTCATCGACCCGTAGAGGGCCAGGCGCGAGGCGCCGTGCAGGAGCAGAAACGGCAGGGACGCCAGCCCGAACGCCGTCACGGCCCGGACGCGCGCGCGCATCGCGCCCGGGCGCAGCAGCGCCGCAGCAACGGCGAGAAGGAACACCGCGTGCACGTAGTAGACGACGACCATCAGGCCCGCCGTCGCGCCCCAGATGGCCCACGCCCGAGGCGACCAGTCCGACACGCGCGTGACGCCCCACCAGAAGAAGAGGCCCGATGCGAACGCCGCGATGGCATGCACGTGAAACGGCACCAGATACATGTAGACGGGCAGCGACGAGGCGAACAGGACCGCCGCACCAGCGAGAACCGATGTGCCTTGAAACCCGAAGCGTCGCGAAAGGTCGATGCCCAGCAGTACCGCGATGAACCCATAGATGGCCGTCGACATCGCGGTCAGCCAGAGGTACGGCGGCGACAATCCGTCGGCCGGGGCGACGCCGGCGCGCGCGGCGAGATGCGCGACGCCGAAGGCCGGCGCCCACAGCAGCGCCGGACCAATGCTCCACTGGTTCTCGACCTTGCCTGTCGGTGTACGCATCGCGGGCGTCGGCGCACCGGTCTCGTCGACGAAGGCGGAACGGAACAGCGGATCGGCGTGCAGGTACTCGTTGCCGAAGTCGACATCGCCATCGATCAGCGGCGATCGCAGCCACGCGTAGTAGCCGTTACCGTCGCCTCGCAGGTACGGATTGACCAGCACGAGCGAGACCACGAAGCACGCCGTCAGCAGCCTCATGCCGGTCCTCCGCGTCCGGGATGCTCGACCAGGAACGGTCCGAGCGCCAGACAGTCGAGATGCCCCCGCAGAAACGCGCGCACGGCATCGTCGGGCGTGCAGACGATGGGCTCCTCGTGCATGTTGAAGCTCGTGTTGATCAGCGACGGAATGCCCGTGATCGCGAAGTAGCGCTCGAGCAGGTCGGTGTAGAACGGCTCGATCTCGGGCCTGATCAACTGCGGGCGAGCGGTGCCGTCGAGATGCACCACGGCTGGCGACTCCTGCCGCATCTTCGGCGTGCACTCGCAGGTGATCGTCATGAACTCCGCGGAATGGCGGCAGCGGTCGAGCCCCACGTAGCACTCGTCGGCAACCCGATCGAGCGTGACGGGCGCGAACGGCATGAACTCCGTGCGGTCGAGGCGTTTGTTCAGCCAGTCGTTCACCGAGGCGTCGCTCGTCTGATACAGGATCGACCGGTGGCCAAGCGCGCGCGGTCCGAGCTCGAGCCGCCCGCGGCACACGGCGACGACCTCCCCTGCCGCCAGACGCTCGGCAAGTCGCTCGGCCAGCGTGGCATCGTCGAGCCGTTCCGCGGCGAGGCCGTGCGCCGACAGAGCAGCGGCCATCTCGGCTTCGGTGTAGTCGGGCCCCCAGTACATGTGTGGCTGACGGGTGGGACGCGCGCCGCGCGCGAGCGCGGCATACCAGGCCGCACCGATCCCGAGACCTTCATCGCCCATCACCGGAAAGACGAACACGTCGTCTACGCCCGGCAGTTCGGCAATGACCTGGTTCAGACGGACGTTGGCGAAGACGCCGCCGGCGAGGGCGACCGTCCGGCGGCCGGTGGCGCGCACCGCGTTCGCCACGAGCGAGGAGACGACGTCGATGAGCCGGCGCTGCGCCGTTGCAGCGATGTCTTCACGCGAGACGCCCGCGAGAGCGTCGCGCATGCCCACTGGATCGAGGCTGGTTCTGATGGTGAGGCCGTCGACACGGATCGCGCGCCGCATGACGTCATAGCAGGCCGCCTCCGGATTCCCGTACGCGGCGAGGCCGGTGATCTTGCCGCCATGCTTCATGTGATGGAAGCCACAGATGGCCGTGATCACCTCCCAGAACTCGCCCGGTGAATGCGGATAGAACGTCCGCGCGATGACGCGCAGCTTCCCGCCTGACGGCGCGGCGACGATGGCGCTCTTGAGCGCGCCGACCCCGTCGCACGTAATCACAACCGGCTCGTCGACCCCCGAGGCGAACCACGCGCCTGCCGCATGCGCAGCGTGATGATCCATCCGGACCAGCGGCGCGGCGTCGAGCCCTGTCGCGCGCAGGAACTCGCGCCAGTCGCGCACGTCGGGACGCCCGTCGACCGAGCGCACCGCGCGCACGCGAGCTCGAAAGTCGTCGACGTACGCGTAGGCCCCCAGGGCGCGCATGCCTGCCTGGAAGCGGTCGCGGCCGCGTCGCAGCGCGACCTGCCCCTGGATGAGCGCCGGATCGCGCAATGCGCGCGCCATCAGACGAACGCCTTCCCCAGCCTGTCCGCGGGGGGCGAGAAAGGGCACGGCCACCGCGTCGAGATCGTGAGCGGTGACGCGGCCCATGCGCATCACCGTCTCGAGCGCGCGGAACGGAAAGCCGCCGTCCATCTTCACGCGGCTGAGGCGCTCCTCCGACACCGCGGCGACGATGGTTCCGTCACGCTCGACGAGCGCGACACCAGTGTCGTGACCCGTCCCATTGGCCGGCTGATAGACCCCGAGAATCACGAAACCTCCAGCAGGTCGCGGTAGCGACGCGCGATGTGCGACCACGAGAACACCGTCGCGTGTAACCGATGGGCAGCGTTCGACATGGTCTGGCGCAGCGTGGCGTCGGCGACCACGCATCCCGCCTGCTCTACGAACGCCTGCGCATTGTCGACGGGCGACAACGCGAATGCCCCGCTGTCACGCAGGACCTGAGATGTGCACGGCCCGTCGGTACCAATCACCGGCAGCCCCTGTGCGATGGCCGCTGCCACGGTCGTCCGACGCGTCGACACGCCGTCGACGATGGGCGCGACGGCCGCGGCGGCCGTCGCCAGCACGGCCGCAATCTCCTCGGCGGGTCGTCCGGGCCGGACGTCGACCCGATCGATCCCGACGCCCTCGCGCTGCGCCCACGAACGGATCTCGTCGGCCGATCGCGCCAGCCAGACGACCGGTCTGAGCGGCGCGAGGTCGGTCGCCACCGCACGTACCAGAGCGGGCGCGAAGGATGCGGGCTGGCCGAAGATCACGAACGGAGACAAGGGCGTGACCACGTGCGGCGACGGCGGGATCACAGGCACGTTCGAGCCGACGGGAATGACATGCGCCGATGCCGTGAGCCCGAGCGCCGCCAGATCATCGCGGGCGACGCCGTGCGTCACGACGACCGCCGAGGCCTGGGCGATGAGTTCCTTGAGCCGGCGCGCAAGCAGCATCGACGCAATCCGACGTCGCAGCGTCGTCCGCGGCGGCAGATACTCGTGAACCACCAGCACGGCCTGCCCGCCATCCCGTCTCGCCTGCGCCATCCAACGGCCGGCCGCCGCCGCCGACGCACCCGTGAAGTGCGGGGGCACGTAGTGCACAATCACGTGCCGGCCACGCGCGGGCTCGAGCCTCGCGAAGCCGTCCGGCTCACCCGCCGTCAGCAGCGACGCGTCGAGGCCGGTCTCGCCCAACGCACGCGCGAGCGCGGCGGCGAAATCGCCCACGCCATCGAAGACCCCCTCGGGCCGCGCACTCACCACCACCACGCTCTGCGTCATGCGCCGTACGCCTCCAGACAGCGGCGTGCGACCGCCTCCCACGTGAACCGCCGCTCGACCGACAGCCGCGCCGCCCGCCCCATGGCGTCGCGCCGTGCCGGATCATCGATGAGCATCCTCAGGGCGGCACGGATCGCCCCAGGATCGTTCGGCGGTACGACGAATCCGGTGACGCCGTCCTCGACCAGCTCTGGCAATGATGCGACGTCGCTGACGATGACCGGCGTGCCGCAGGCCATCGACTCGAGGGCCACGAGTCCCAGCAGTTCGGGAATGCGAGTCTCGCCTCCGCCCCACAACCGATACACCGACGGCACCACCGTGGCGACCGAGCTGCCGAAGAGCCCGATCAGCTCATCGTCGCCGACGTCGTGCCTGAAGGTCACGTTCGCCGGTGCCACGCGGCGCAGCATCTGCAGGTAGGGCTCGTCGTATGGACGACCGGCGACGACCATCCGCATGTCCGGATCGATGCCGGCCAGAGCATGCTCAATCCCCTTGTGCCGCATGAGACGGCCGGCGAACAGCACCTGACCCGGAACCACTGCGGGACCCGGCTTGAACCGTTCGGTGTCGACGCCGCCGTAGATCACCTCCATCCGCGCGGGGCGGCGCCAGGCCGGCGCGTCCTGCCATATCGTGCGCGAGTACTGCGACAACAGCAGCAAGCCGGTCGCGCGTGGCAGCACTGGAAAACGTAGCGACGGCGCATGGATATGCCCCCCACCGAGATCGCTGATGAAGACTGGACGACGCAGGGATGCGGCCGCCAGCATGGCCGCATTGCTCGCCAGGGTATCGGGCTGGTGACAATGCACGACGTCGGCCCTGGCCACCGCCGCATACAGCGCAGGATGGAGCGGATTGCCCGTGAGCCGCGAGGGCCGTCCAGGCAGATTGCGCAGCAGGCGGACGTCGAGGTCACCGTCGCGGCGGCGCGACCCGCGCGGCGCGAAACTCACGAGCGTCGTCGGCGTCAGCCGTGCGCACGCGCGCGCGAGTTCCAGGGTGTAGCGCTCGGCGCCGCCGACAACCGACCCGTCGCCGAACCAGGTGGGCGAAACGTGGAGCACTTTCATGCGGTGGCCTCGCGCACGAAGTACCGTTCCACTGCGATGAGCGTCACGATCATGACGGCTCCGAAGCTCGCGGCCGTGGCCATCGCCGCACCGGCGACGCCGTAGATCGGAATCAGCACGAAGTTCAGCCCGATGTTCAGGACGACGCCCACGCCAAGCGCCAGGGCATTGTCACGCGGACGGCCGACGGCAATCAGCAGGTTCCCTCCGGCCAGGGCCAGGTAGAGACAACACGTGGCCACCACGAGCCACCGCAGCGCTGCCGCGCCCGCTCGGAACGGCTCGCCGAAGCCGGTGGCCAGAAGCCATGGCGCAACGAGCACAACCGCAAGGCCGAGCACCGCCCCCATGATGGCGAACCGCCAGAACACGCCGCGATAGACCCGCCGCAACTGCACGCCATCGTCGACGGTCAGGCGCGACATGACCGGGTAGACCGTGGCCATCACGAAGATCGGAAACTTCTCGAGCAGGTTCGTGACGCGATAAGCCGCGCCGTAGAGCCCCACGTCTTCCAGGGCTCCCAGACGCTCGAGCAGGATGAAATCGACGCGGTTGATCAGCGCGACCAGCACGAGGCCCAGCGCCAGCGGCGCCGACGCCCTGAGCAGCATGCTCCACGTGGCGCGATCGACCCGTAGCCCAACAGGTGCGAGACGCCTGGCGAACCGCCAGACGACGGCGAGGCCGCACAGTTCGCCCGCGAGCAGCGCGACGAACATGGCCGTGACGCCCTGGTCGGCCGCGATCATCAGCAGCACGAAGGCCAACCCGGCCACGCGCGTGGTGATGACAGCGGCCGCGCCGTATTCGAGCCGCATCGACACCTGGAAGAGCACCGACGGTACGTGGAGCGCGCTCAACGGGAGCACGAGCGCAAACACCATCAACGGACGCCGCAGCGTCGGCTCCATCGGCCAGATGGCAATCGTCGCCCAGGCCAGCAGGAGCACGGCAAGACCGAGCACGATGCGCAGCGACAACAGCGTCGCCAGCAGATCGGCGGTCCGTTCCGGCGCCTTCGACATCTCGCGGACGGCAACGGTGTTGATGCCTAAGTCGTTGAGGGTCACGAAGAAATACATGAAGGCGAAGGCGTAGTTGAACGCGCCGAAGGCAGTGACGCCAAGGTGTCGCGACAACAGCACCGCGCTGATGAATCCGCAGGCCAGCGCGACGGCCTCGGCCACGGACTGGACGGTGACGTTCTTGACGATGACGGCACGAAGACCGGTCATCGGTGCGGTCCTGTCAGTGAGCCATAGACGGCGTCGAGCGCGGCCAGATGGTTCGCGGCAGAGAAGTGCGCCGTGACTCGCGCGCGCCCTGCCGCGCCCATGCGTGTCGCGCGTGCTGTATCAGCGAGCAGGTCCTGGATGGCGCGGCCCAGCCCGCGGGCATCGCCTGGCGGCACGCTGTGGCCGGTGACGCCATCCTCCAGCCATTCGGGAATTCCGCCGACGGCAAACGCGGCCACCGGACGCGCATGCGCCATGGCTTCGAGGCCCAGAATGCCGGACGGCTCTGGCCATCGCGACGGCATGACTACGACCGACGCGCGCCGATAGAGCGCATCCATGCCCGCCTCGTCCTGCCACCCGGTGAACGTCACGGCGTCGGCCAGGCCCAGGCCGCGGGCCTGCGCTTCGAGCCGAGCCCGTTCCATGCCGTCTCCGGCTATGACGGCGCGCCATGGACGCGGCACGTTGGCGAGGGCGTCGAGAAACAGATCGACGCCCTTCTCACGCACGAGACGCGCCGCCGTCAGGATGGTCGCCGGTTCGGGCGGCGCCGGCGCAGCCGGCGCGACGAAGTACGGCACGACGCGTACCTGTGCAGAGGGGTACCCGGTGGCGATGGCCTGCTGTCGCACGTACTCCGACGCGACGATCAGCGCTTCATAGCCGGCGTTGTGCTCATTGGCAGCGACGGCGCGGCGGTACAACCCGAGCCAGACAGACGGCCGCCGGCTCGTCGTGCATCGCCGCGCGCCCAGCCGCGGCAGACACATCGCGCTCGTGCGGTGCGTACACACGGCATCGCCGGCGTGGTGATACTTGGTATTGCTCGGGCAGAAATCGTAGACGTGCAGCGACTTGACCGCTGGATACCGCGACCGGATGGCCGCTTCGACAACGAAGTTGTTCCCGTCCTGCACGTGCACGATGTCGGGACCGAACGCGCGTATCGCGTCGAGCGTCGCGCGCGTTGCCTCCTCGGCGACCGCGGGCGACAGACCATAGGTCGTACATCCCTCGACGAACACGCCCTCGGCGCCGGGCGACAACGCCGGCTGAGGGTCTTCGTGCACGATCTGCACCGTGTCGCCGCGCGCGATCATCGCCTGCGCCACGCGCGACAAGTACGACCCGACGCCTCCACTGCGCCGGCAGTCGCGTGCGATGAACGTCACACGCATGCGGCACCTGCGGCGATGGCCTCGAGCCGCCGCGCGTAGTCCTGGCTCGCGGCGGCCTCGCTGACGGCCACGACGCGCGCCCGGCCGGCCATGCCCAGCGCCGCGCGCCGTGCCGCATCGTCGAGCAACGGCTCGATGGCCGAGGCGAGAGCGACGGCGTCACCCACCGGCACGATGAGTCCGTCGCGTCCATGTTCGAGATAGTCGATGGCCACGCCCGTGCGCGTCGTGACGACGGGAATCCCACTGGCCATCGCATCGAGAATGGCGAGACCTATGCCTTCGTACACGCTGGCATGCACGAAGATGTCGGCGCCACCGAGAAGGCCGGCCAGTTCCTCACGCGCGAACGTCGGCACGACGTCGACGCGCTCACGCAGGTCGGGGGGAAACTCGTCGCGTACGGCGATTTCGGACCGGAGCGTCCCCGCGATGCGAAGACGAAGGTCATCGTGCCGGCGCGCCAGCGTGGCGAAGGCGTCGACGAGATAGCGGGTCCCCTTGGTCGGCAGCCACTGCATGATGGCGACGAGCGTCGTCGCACGGGGGCGATAGACGTGCGACGTCGGGTACACGGCCGGGGCACCGAACGTTCGCTGCACGACTCGGTCCGCGGGGGCGTAGCCGCCCTCGATCAACGCCGCGCGCTCACGGCTGTTCAGACACGTCACGAGCGCCGCGCGGCGGCACGTTCGCCGCAGCATCCAGGGCATCAGCGTGCCGTACATGAAGCGATAGCGCGCGGACAGAGTCCGGCCGTTGCGCGCTGCCTCGGCGGCGTGCGCAGCGTGGAACAGCGGTTCGAACCCGTGGAAGTCGACGATGCTGCGGCACGCCAGCCGTGAAGGACAGAGCCAGCCCGTATAGCTGTGGAAGATCACCGCGTCGAGATCGGGACGTGCGTTCAGCCAGCGGCGAACGATGTACGGCAGCACGAGAGGATAGAAGCGCGCGTCGATGCGGCCGGCCCCCAGGTCGGCGGGGCCGACGATCTCGAGCTGATGCCCGCGGGCCTCGAGCGTGCGCGCGAGCGTCCGGTAGCCGACGACAATCGCGGAATGAGGGACTCGCGGCGTGTGAATGACGACCGCCGCGCGCACGGGATCAGAACACCCGCTGCTTCACGATGACCTGGTCCTCGGGCAGAATCTTCGTGTTGCGATCGGCGTCGAACTCCTTGAACTCGCCGTCGACCAGCCGCTGAATCTTCAGGCCGCGGAACGTGCCGCGCTCGGACAGCCCACCCGCGGCCGCAATGGCCTCGCCAATGGTGATATCTGGCTTCCAGACCATCGGACCGGAGGTCTTCACGTAGCCATTCATGTAGAAGACCGGAGCCCTCGGCACATAGATGTCATCGCCGTCTCTGAGGCGCGGATCCACCCGCAGCTCGTCGAGATCGGCACGCTGAATCGTCTGCACCTCGTACTCCACGGCGCCGTCGGGCGTGGTGCCCCTGGGACGGCGAATCTCGATGTACGACCCTGCCACTGGACTGATGCCGGCGCGGGCAAGCGCGCGGCTCAGCGTCATCTCGCGCGCGTCGAGCGTCAGTTCGCCGGGGTTCGCCACGGAGCCTCGCACCGACACCATCTGGCTGCGGAACCCGGTGATCTCCACGACGACCTGCGGGTTCTCATAGAACTTCCGCTCGACCAGTCTTTCCCGAAGAAGCCGTTCGATCCCCCGCGCGGTGAGGCCCGCCACCCGCACGTCGTTGATGAACGGGAACGAAATCATGCCGTCGGGCTGGACCTTGTAGATCTTGCCGAGCTGCGGCTCGCCGAAAATCGTGATGCTCAGTGTGTCGTCAGGCCCCACCTCGTACGCGACGTCCGGGCCAGGCACCGCCACCACTGGCTCGGTTTCCTGAGGCGCCGGCACGTCGGGCGTGGTCTGCGCCACGGCGCGGCCGGCACATACGCCCGCCATGAGGAGCGTGAGCACGAGAGGCCGGAATCGAAGTCTTGCCATGTCTTCCCTGCTGCCGCTTAGAAACTGAAACCCACCTGCGTGTAATACCGCACGCCGTCGTACTCGCGATCGGCGAGGACCGATTCGCGCGCCGCCCGCTCGACCATCAGCGTGAGCTGCGTCCCCGGGTATCCGCGGAGGAAAAAGCCCGCGCCCCCGCCGTATCCGTAGATCTTGTCCGTACGCGCCACACCGCGCGGATCAATGCTGTCCTTGTAGTCGAGCGAATAGTACTGGCCCGTCGCGATCAGATCGAACCGCTGATGTGGCCGCCACGTGACGCGAGCGGATCCGCCCGACTGCAGGTAGAACGTATAGAACTCCTCGTACGACCACTGCGTCGCCCGGTCGAGCCCGAACGCCACGCGAACCTGCTCCAACAGGATGATCGCCGCACTGCCGCGCGCAACAACCCCCGAGAACGCCGGCGCACCGTCGTGCTCGGGCGCACGCTCGAACCACCCGATGTCGATGTTGCCCTCGACACCGGCGTCCCGCTTGCCCTCGAGACCAACGTAGACCGCAATGTCTTCGCTGTCACGAATCGGCGCGCGCTCGAACGTCGTCCGCGTTCCCTCCACTGAGACACGCAGCGAGGACAGAGGCGAGATCTCGTACAAGAATTGCACGGCCCCGACCGTCTGGTCCGCGTCGAGCGTGTCGCCCAGCGTCACGCCGCGAAACGTCTCGTCCTCCTGATACTGGATCTCCCGCCGCCTGGCCAGGACGCGCGTCGACAGCCGGAAACCGATCTTCACCTCGGCGCCGGCCTCGTAGGTTGGAATCGTGCGGCCTGCGCGCGCATCGATCTCGAAGCTCGGGCGGCTGTGGGTCTTGGCCCGCTCGTACGAGACCCACGGGCGGAAACGCGGCCACCGAAGTTCGAACTGCGCCTTCGTCAGGCCGTCGATGGACCGCTCGGACTTGTAGTCGGCGAACCAGACATAGTCCGTCGTCGTCTGGACCGTGAACCGGGACGGCCCGAAGCGCAGGCCCGCCAGCATGCCCATGTTCAGCGTCGCCGTCCAGTCCTGTTTCGGATCCGACGGATCGTTGAAGACATTGTTGTCCAGACCGACGTTCTTCAGCCCGAATTCGGGCTGCAGGAAGAGCGGGCCGATCCGCACGCGCGCCGTCTCGGCCGGATCTTCGACGGGCCCCGCCGGCGGTGGCGGCAGCGATTGCGCATGCGCCAGAGCCGGCAACAGAAGTGCCCCCGCGCACAGGAAAATTCCGACTCGCCGCCGCGTCACGCCTGCTCCTTGCGAAGTCGAAGTTCCGGGTCGTGTCCGCGATGTGCGACACGTAGAGCGACGAAGGCAAGGGCTGCCCGCACCGATTCCCGAAGTGACTCTTGTGTCCTATATCGTCCCATGAAGCTTCGTCGCGTGTCAACGCGGGTGGGCGCCGACAAGTGTAATAGATTCAGCAATTTGTGGCGGAAAATCGACGATTTTCCTAACACCGGCCTCAACCGCAGGGATGGCTCAATAGCTCGCCAGCAAGCGGGCAGCCGCCAGTACCTCCTGCTCAGAGGGCAGGAAAGTGGCCTCGAGTGACGGTGCGTACGGCACTGGGGTATCGAGGGCCCCGATCACGCGCACGGGCGCATCGAGCCACTCGAACGCCTCTTCCTGGACGATCGCCGCGACGCTTTCGCCAATGCCGCCGGTGCGGGAGTCCTCATGGACGATAAGCACTTTGCCGCAGTGGCGGGCCACGCGCAGGATGGTCTCGCGATCGAGCGGCGCAATGGTCCGAAGATCCAGCACGGCCGCTTCGATGCCGTCTGCCGCAAGGGCGTCGGCCACGCGCGACGCGACGTGCACATACGCGCCGTATGAAATCAGCGCGATGTCCGAACCCGCCCGCCTCAACGCCGCGCGGCCGATCGGCAGCGGCGCGGGCGGCTCGGCACCGATCGCCTGTTTGACGCGCGGATCGCGGTACAGGCCGATGTGCTCGTAATACAGCACGGGGTCCGGATCGGCGACGGCCGCGGCCATCAGGGCACGCGCGTCGTATGGCGTCGATGGCGTGACGATCTTGAGTCCCGGTGTGCGATAGAACCAGGGCTCGGTGTTCTGGCTGTGGTATGGCCCCGCGTGCCGCAGGCCGCCCCACGGCATACGCACGACCATTGGCACGTCTCCGCCCCACCGGTAGCGGATCTTTGCGGCGTTGTTGACGAGCTGGTTGAAACCGGTCGCAACGAAGTCGTTGAACTGCATCTCGCCGATGGGCCGCTGGCCCGCCAGCGCGGCGCCGACGCAGACTCCCAGAACGCCGGCCTCGGCGATGGGCGAGTTGAGAATGCGGTCTCCGAATTCCTTCAAGAGCGGACGGAGCAGCAGGAACGCATTGCCGTACGCGCCGCCGACGTCCTCGCCATAGACGAACGTCCGTGGATCCTGGCGCAGCGCGTCGCCCACGCCCAGCATCACCGCCTCGAGAAACGTCGTCCCCTTGCGATCGAAGGGCGGGGCCGGTTCGACGTCCGGCAGCGTCGTGTCGACGTCGCGGCGCTCGGCAATGGGGTCGATGCGCACCCGCGGCGCTTCGCCGGCGAGCACGCCCGTGCCCACGCGAGACGCGTCCGGCCACGGCGCGTCGATCACGGCGCGCGCCTCCTCGTCGACGAGCGCTTCGACCTCGCGCTTCCAGGCGTCGACTTCAGCGGCCGTGACGATGCCCTCGTCGATGAGCCTTGCGGAATAGGTCGCGATCGGATCGCGTGTGCGCCAGTAGGCGTAGAGTTCCGGGTTGGCGTAGCCCTGCTCGGTCAGGGGCGGATAGTCCCAGGCACCGGTGGCCGCCTGTGGCTCCTTGCCGAGATAGAGCATGTCGTCGTGATGCGCGTGCCCACACATGCGCATCGCGATGAGTTCGATGAGCGCCGGACCTTTGCCCGCCCGCGCGCGCTCGACCGCCCACGCGAAGGCTGCGGCGATCTCATCGGGATCGGTTCCGTCGATCGTGATGCCGGGCACGCCGTAGCCGGCGGCCTTGTCGGCGAAGACGCGCACGGCCGACTGTTCGTGGACCGGTGTCGACAGCGCCGTCTGATTGTTCTCGACGCAGAAGACGGCGGGCAGCCGTCGTGCCGCGGCCAGGTTGATCGCCTCGTGCCACTCGCCGAGCGATGAACCGCCCTCGCCGATGAACGCCAGAGCAACGCGTCCCGACCCTTCGCGCGCGAACGCCATCGCCATGCCGGCGGCGGTCAGCGAGCTGATGGCCAGTGGAGCCGCGGCCGGCAGAATGCCCCAGGCGAGATCGCCGATGTGCAGATCGCGGCCATCCATGGGCGGGCCCGCCTTGGCCATCTGCGCCGATAGCACCATGCGCACGGTCTCGGGGTGGGGCCGCATGGCCAGCGCCACGCCCAGATCACGAATCAGCGGGGCGACGATGTCGCCCTGCCAGCCGGCGTCCGAGCGGTACGTCTCTCCGCGGCGCAAACGCAGGCCTGCCGCGTAGATGGCTTCCTGTCCCAGCGAGCGGAAACCCTTGCCCTGGAAGGCGGCTGCGCCGTACTTGACCTCGCCGCTGCCGAAGAACACCTTGAGGCGGTTGTCGGTCGCGCGCGTCAGCAGCATGCCGCGCAGAAGCTCGCGGCGCTCATCGCGCGAGAGCGTCGCGCGGAGCGCCTCGCGCCGGAGAAACCCCTCGCAGGCCTCGGTCAGTTCCTCGAGCGCGTGCGCACGCCGCGCCTCGGCACTCACGCGCGGCGTCGTCTCGGGCAGGGTCACGGGCGGCGCCGTCGAGAAGCGGCGCGACAGCTCGTCGCGGAACCGCGAGACATCGCCGCCGGCCGCCTCGAACGCCGACAGGACGAGGTCGAGCGCGAACGGATAGCGCTCGGTCACGAACGCGCCAAGGCGTGCGGTCACCGCCGCCTCCGCGGGCACTTGTACTGATCGCGACACGACTTAGATTGTATCGCCCGTCGCAGCGGAGCGAGGCCGGCTGGCGCCGTGCGGCGCCGCCAGCAGCAGCAGGAAAAGCACGGACAGTGCCGCGCGATAGCCGTGGGCGGCAACCAGCGCGAGTCCCGCGGGCAGAGACACGCCGGCGTCAGCAAGCACGCGCCAGACGGTCGGAAGACTCGCCGCCAGGACGGCGCCGAGCCCGACACCTGCCAGGCGGAAGTGGCGACGCGGATGCGCCGCCAGCCAGATCAGGGCGGGGAGGCCGAGCAGCAGGTTGTAGCTCAGGTGCCTGAACACGAGCAGCGACGCCAGGCCGGCCGCGGCGAAGAACCGAAAGCCGCCGTCGGCATCGGCCCGGCTCCGCCGGGCCACGATCACGAGCGCGGCGCCCAGCGTGGCGGCCAGTATCGCCTGCAGTACGAGTGGCGGAAGCGACAAGCCATCGACGAGCGGTTGGAGGCTGGTGACGCCTCGCACCAGGTCGTCTCGGTTCTGCGTCCGACCGAGCGCCTCGGCATAGCGCCCGGCGAGCGCAAGGGGCGACTGCGGCGCATGCAGCAGGTACACACCGACAAGCGCGACCTGCGTTCCCAGCGCCCAGGCCGCCGCCTCCCAGCGGCGTGCGACGAGCGCCCACAGAAACGCCGGACCACCAATGTGCGGCTTGATGAGCGACAGACCGATGAGGAGACCGGCAACGCGCGGCCGCCGCGGCGCAAGCCGCACGCCCGCAACCCCCGCCGTGAACGACGCAAGCGAGAACTGCACGAGTGTGCGGAAGGGCGGCAGCAGCAGAATCGCCGCCGCAGCGACGTCGCGGTCACGTCGCCCTCGCGGCACGAAGCCGGCGACGAGGAGCGCGCTTGCGGCCGCCATGAGGAGGTTGAGCGCCACCCACGCCGGAAGCGCTGCACCGTCGGGCAGCAGTGCCCACGGCGCCAGGACCACGAGCGCCTGCGGCGGGTAGTCGGCGTACGAGTCCCCTGCAGCGTACGGATCGGCACCGGCGATCCACGTGCGACTCCATCCGATGACCTGGTCGAAGTCGACCGATCGTTCCGGATGGAAGGCAATGACGACGCCGATGCCGACATTGATAGCTGCGCCGAGCAGCAGGGCCCCGCGCGCCGCCCGCGGCAGACGTCTCACCGCGTCCGTGGCTTCGCCCGCGCGGTCGGCGTCGCCGTGTACGGGTCCTCCGGCCATGGGTGACGAGGGTATCGCGCCCTGAGCTCCTTGCGCACCTCGGCATAACCCGACCGCCAGAAGCTCGCCAGGTCCTTCGTGATCTGCACCGGACGCCCGCCTGGCGAGAGCAACTCGAACGTGACGGGCGTCGCGCCCGCGCGCGGCGTCTCGAGCAGGCCGAACAGTTCCTGCAGCCTGGCCGAGGCGACGACGACGCCGACGTCGCGATACTCGAGGTGCACGCGGCGGCCGCTCGGCAGGATGAGCGAGTCGGGCGAACGGCGCTCCAGCACTGCGCGTGCTTCGTACGGCAGGCCGTCCCGTGGATCGATCTCATTGAGAGCGACCGGCGATGGCGCTGCGGTCTCGACAAGCGCGCGGAGATCCATCTCCAGACCCGCGTGCGCCATCCGGCGTATCAGTTGCTGAACATCCGGATCGTCTGCCGCGCGCGCCAGCCACGCGTCGTGCAGCGCCGCGGCGGCGGCCGTCGGGTCGACCGGCACCGATCTGGTCGCGAGCGGCAATGCGTCGACATAGTCCGTGCGGTCTGCGCGCACGCGCCCGTCGTCACCAAGCCGGTGCACGACCTCGTGATGCGTCGGGGTCAACCATGCGCGATCGACGGCTGACGCCAGCCTCACGACAGAGCCGGACGTCGAGGTGCCGACATCGAGACACACGAGAAACTCACTGCCGACCACGCCGCTCTCGGCAGCGAGCGTCGCGCCCCGGCCAGACGCCATCAGCAGCTCGCGTCCTCCTGGCTCGCGACGCCGCGCGAGTCGATCGGCGAACGCCATGAACAGCGCGTGCGTGAGCCGGCCCTCGTCCACGTGCCCGCCGCCTCCGGCCTCGCGCATCAAGTCGTCGGCGGCGCGCCGGACATGCGCAGGCAGTTCACGCCACACGTCGATCAGCGGCAGCAGATCGCAGGCCACCGTCGTGAGGCCGGTACGACCACGGCGAGCGGGCACCCCGGGCTCCGAGAGCAACGCGCACGCGGCGGCCGCTTCGAACGCGCCGCCGGCATCGATCAGCATGCGCGCGAGTCGCGGGTGCACGGGCAGCGCCTGCATGCGCTCGCCGAGCGGCGAGAGCTTGCCTGCCGCATCGATCGCGCCCAGCCGCGCCAGCAGGGCGAACGCCGCATCCATCGCCGCAGCAGGCGGCGGGTCCATCCACTGCACCCGCCGGGGATCGCCGCCCCAGGCCAGTAGCGTCAGGACCGCCGGTGCGAGGTCGACGCGAAGCAACTCCGGCTCGCGATGGGCGCGCAGCCGGTCGGCCTGCGACCAGAGCCGCACTGCGCGCCCTGCGGACACGCGTCCGGCCCGTCCGGCGCGCTGATCCGCCGCATCACGCGTGATGCGTTCGGTCACGAGCACGTCGATGCCGCGCGCGGCGTCGAACCGGGCGACACGCTGCAGCCCGGCATCGACGACCGCGGTGACATCGGGCACGGTCAGAGACGTTTCAGCGATGTTGGTCGCGACGACGACCCGCGGCCGGTCGCCTGAGGGACGAAGGGCGCGGTCCTGCGCGTCGGCGTCGAGCCCGCCGTGGAGCGGCAGTACGTCGAGTTCCGTCGCACCACGCGCAGCGGTCAGGTCGTCGATGGTGCGCCGGATCTCGAACGCGCCAGGCAGAAAGCACAACACCCCTCGCGCGCCGCCCGCGACCACTTCGAGCGCGGCCTCGGCCGGCGCGACGCCCGGCCGGTACTCGATCTCCAGCGGAAAGCCTCGTCCTTCTATCTCGACGATCGGCGCAACGTCGAGGTAGGCCGACACGCGTGAGGCATCGATCGTGGCCGACATCACGACAATCGCCAGATCGTCGCGGGCACGCCACGCCTCGCGCGCCATGGCAATCGCCAGGTCAGCGTGGATCGTCCGCTCGTGGAACTCGTCGAGAACAATCGTGCGGAAGGCCGTGGCGAGGGGATCACGCTGTAGACGGGCGGCCAGCACGCCCTCGGTCATGAAGAGTACGCGCGTGTCGGGGTCGTACCGGCGGTCGCCGCGCACCTGCCAGCCGACCTCGCGCCCGAGTGTCCACCCGCGTTCGTCGGCCACCCGCCGTGCGAGAGCACGCGCCGCGACTCGCCGTGGCTGCAGCACGGCAACGGGCCCGTCCACCGACAGGGCAGGCGGCACCCTCGTCGTCTTTCCCGCGCCTGGCGCGGCAACAATCACCGCCCGGCGGTGCACGCGCACGGCCTCGACGATCTCGCCGAGACGCGCGTCAATCGGGAGCGAACAATTCACCACCTCGCAATTCGCCAATTCTCAATTCACGCGCTCTCAGCCACACCTCACGCCGGTGCCGCCAATCCCGCAGTAGCCGTTGGGATTCTTCGCGAGGTACTGCTGGTGATAGTCCTCGGCGAAGTAGTACTCCGGCGCTGGGCGAATCTCGGTGGTGATCGGCCCGTAGCCTGCGTCGGCAAGCCGCTGCTGGTAGGCCGCCAGCGAACGTTCGGCCGCTTCACGCTGCGCGTCGCTGTCGTAGTAGATGCACGAACGGTACTGCGTACCGATATCGTTGCCCTGCCGCATGCCCTGGGTCGGATCGTGGTTCTCCCAGAACACCCGCAGCAGGTCGTCGTAGGTGATCTTCGCGGGGTCGAACACGACCATCACCACTTCGGCGTGGCCCGTTAGTCCGCTGCAGACTTCCTCGTACGTCGGGTTCGGCGTGCTGCCGCCGGCATAGCCGGCCGACGTCGTGTAGACCCCATCGAGCTGCCAGTACTTGCGTTCAACACCCCAGAAGCAGCCCATCCCGAGCACCGCGACCTCGTACCCCGTCGGGAACGGCGGCTCGAGGGGCGTGCCGAGCACGAAGTGCCGCTCGGGCACCGGCATCTTCCCACTGCGTCCCGGCAACGTATCCGCAGGTGCCGGCATCGTCGTCATGCGTCCCATATCTCTATTCTGCCCGTTTTGAGGTTGGCGGGCTCCCCTCGAGCGGCTCAACCTATAATCCAGGCTGCTCCCCAGCCTGTCATGCCCGACGTCTGCATCGTCATGCCGTGCTACAACGAGGAGGCCCGCCTGCCTGCAGACGAGGTCGTTGGCTTTCTCTCCGAACATCCCGGCGTGCACATGTGCTTCGTCGACGATGGCAGTTCGGATGGGACGCGGACGATACTGGACGGGATTGCCGCGCGGGTTCCACAGCGGGCGACCGTTCTGGGAGACGGCAGGCGGCACGGCAAGGCAGGCGCTGTCAGGCTTGGCGTGCTTCACGCACTCGAACGCGATGAGACGCCACTCATCGGCTACTGGGATGCGGACCTCGCCACGCCGTTGTCGGAAATCGCCCTGCTCGTGGACGCTTGCCGCAGCTCGCCTGGCTGCATCGCCGCGACTGGGTCGCGCATCAAGCGTCTGGCCACACGTATCACGCGCACCTCCGTCCGACGCTCTGTCGGCCGCAT
>Ga0079224_100001297_pt1 | contig 28334 bp, 29 predicted proteins | sample Stecom2015_FD_80414 | JGI IMG/M metagenome (GOLD analysis project Ga0079224, IMG submission 80414) | Agricultural soil microbial communities from Utah to study Nitrogen management - Steer compost 2015 | ecosystem: Environmental > Terrestrial > Soil > Agricultural land | place: USA: Utah... | reverse complement strand
GTCGCCGGCGTCGCGGTGATCGCCTTCGGCCTGGTCATCACCCCGGGTCCGAACCTGATGTATCTGGTGTCCCGGTCCATCAGCCAGGGCCCGGCCGCGGGCTTCACCTCACTGGCCGGCGTCATCGTGGGCTTGCTGTGCTACGTCGCCGCCACCGCTGCCGGGCTGGCGGTTCTGTTCGCCGCAGTTCCAGAGCTGTTCCTGGCGGTGAAGATCGCCGGAGCGCTCTACCTGCTGTGGCTGGCCTGGGGCATCGTCCGCGGTGGCCGCCGGGTCTTCGGTTCCGGAGAGCTTCCGAACCACTCGCCGCGCCGGTTGTTCAACATGGGGCTGGCCACCTGCCTGCTCAACCCGAAGGTCGCGCTCATGTACGCGGCGCTGCTGCCGCAGTTCGTTGATCCCGGCCGCGGCCTCCCGAGTGTGCAGATCATGCTGCTCGGACTGGTCCAGGTCGCCGTGGCCGCGACTGTGAACGCCCTGTGGGTCCTGCTGGCCGCGACCGCCAAGAGCCTGTTCAACCGCAGCGAGCTCGCTGACCGAGTGGCACGTTGGGTGACCGGCAGCCTGCTCGGCGGTTTCGCCGTTCACCTGGGGCTCAGCCAGCCGACACACGCGTGACGGCCGCGCTAGGACGGGACCGAGCCGCTGTCTCCACCTCTCTAGCGGAATCTAGTTCTGATCCTAGAGTTCGCTAGACGCGGCGATAGATCACCAGAGTCCGTAGTCGTCGTGGACGATCTGCTCGTCGGGCACTCCTTGGGCGCGCAGCCGTTCGAGGCTCGTGGAGACCATCGAACTGGGACCTGCGACGTAGACGCGGTGTTTCCGCCAGTCGCCATAGGCCGCCACGATGTTGCCCATCAAGTCGGGGCTGCGGTCGGTCGGGCCATCGGGCGAGACCACCGGCACGACGGTCAACCGGCGATAACGCACGCCGATGGACTCCAGGTGTGGCAACGCGTACAGGTGGTCGCGGTCGCGACCGGCGTAGAACACGTGCACCCGGCGGCCGTCCTGGCGCTGCTCGAGCTCTTGGAGCGTGGCCAGCACCGGCGCGATACCGGTGCCACCGGCGATGCAGAGCAGGTCGTTCTCGGAGCGCGGGCTGGCGATGTCGTCCCCCTGCGGCGCACCGAGGTGCAGGATGTCGCCGGGTTCGGTACGCCAGACCAGCGCGCTGCTGACCCAGCCGGCGCCGACCGAGCGCACGTGGAACTCGACCAGTCCGTCATCGCGCGGCGCTGAGGCCATGGAGTACGCCCGCCAGATCTTCGGCCGTCGCGGCGACGTGATGGAGGCATATTGGCCCGGGCGGTAGGGGAAGTCGGTGTGCGGGCGGACCTGAATGATCGCGAGCTCGTCGAGGATCCGGCGGTGATAGACCACCTCGGCGTCCCACCACGGCGGCGAGATGACGGCATCACGGGCCGCAGCGCTGGACATCGCCATCGCCACGGCGTCGTACGCCTCGATCCAGGCCTGCTCGTGCCTCGGCTGCCACTTGTCGCCGAGCATGTTGCGCAGCGCCAGGATCAGCGCGGTTCCCAGCGGTGCGTAGTGCTGGTCGATGACGCCGAACTTGCGATGATCGCGGCCGAGACCCTCGAGGTAGGGCACGAGCTCGTCGCGGTTGTCGGCGGTGCCGACGATACGCACCAGAGCACCGAGCAGACGCGAGCGCTGCACCTCCATGCTGGGCCCGAACAGCTCCCGGGCCTCGGGAGCCAGCGCGAAGAAGCGGCCGTAGAAATCGACGCCGAGCTCGTCCAGGCGGTCGCCGACCATGGCCAGCGTCTCCCGTAGCGCTTCGGTGTCGAAGCCCATCGAGCGCACTTGTGGTTCGGCGCTCGCCCGCGCATGGTCCGCGGCAGCACGCCGCGTGGCATGGGCGTCGGCCGCATGGCGGTGGACGTTCTCAGTGTCTCGTTCGCCGTACAATTCGTGGACCTCCGCCACCCGGTCGTCCCCACGCATCGGCTCCTCAGTGTCCACCTGAACCTGATCGACGCCGAACCAGGCGGCGTCGTCCTCGCCGTCACGCGACTCCCCGTCAAACGAAGCGCCGGCGTCGAATCCGGCCGCATCGATCACCGCGTCGCCTGTGGCGCCCCCCGTGCGCCCACCTTTCGGCCCGCGTCGTCCCGAAGACCGGGTGTGAGTCCACATCGTCATCCTCTCCGCCCCGGCCCTAACTTAGCGTTCCGCCGGCAACTTCGACACGGAAGGAAGAGGCACGGACGGACATAACAGCGCGAGGAGGGCATCGCCACCGACGCCGTATGCGTCGCCCAGCTGCGCGTGCATCTGCATAACCCCTGGTTACCTAGGGTGACGATGAACCCGATCGGCCTGCGACTACGTTGATGACGCAGCGTGAGAAATGACAGAATCACATCTCAACATGTGGACTATACGTCGCCGGGCATGGTTCACTGGCGAAAGGTTTGGCGATGCTCGTGAGTGGGCACCACTTCACAGCGGGTGTGCGTGCGTTCGGCGGAAGGAGTGCGACCAGTGGGCCGAGTGGTGGCCGCGAAACGTGAGGCTCGAACCGACCACGTTCGAGCCATCGAGCTGACCAGCGCGGTCAGCAGCGTGCCGCACGCGCGCCATGTGGTCGCCGACGACCTCAAGCACAGCGGTCTGCCCGCATCGGTCATCGAGAACGCGCTGATCGTGGTGACCGAACTCGTCACCAACGCGATCCTGCACGCGCAGCCGATCCGCTCCGGCGATCTGCCACCGGCCGTGGGCTTGAAGTGGACCGTCGTGGACGATCGCATCATGATCAATGTCACCGACGGTGGCGGTCCGGAGCGTCCGCAGTTGCGCCAGCCCGGTTCGGCAGACGATGACGGGCGTGGGCTGTCCATCGTCGATGCCGTGGCGCTCGAGTGGGGCGTCGATTCCGAACCTGGCCGGGTCAGCGTGCACGCGCTCGTCGGCCCGTGGAACCCGTCGCCTTGAAGTCGACGGTCCGTACTGACCAGGTGGCGGCGACCCGATACGCTCGCCAGTTGTGACTGCGAGTACTGAGGTCCCTGAAGTCGGCCCGCGGCAGCCGTGTCCCTGCGGCTCCGGCAAGCGCTACAAGGTCTGTCACGGCAAGCGCGCCCGCGATGCCGGACGGCACTACGTCGCGCGTCCCTTCGCCGGCCTACCCGGCGAATGCGACTGGGTGGCCATGCGCGAGATCGTCTCCGCGGCCACCGCGACGATTTCCCTGACCGGCGAACATGCCGACCGAAGCGTCGTCGTGTGCACCCTGCTGCCGGGGGCGGCGCCGGCGTTGGTTCGTGACAACGGTGAGATCCTGCTCGCCTTGCAGACCGTGGCCGCCAGTGGCGATCCCGCCGCCGATTTGGGGCACGTCCTCACGACCGCGTTGGCCGCCGAGCCCGGCGGCCCGGTCGACCCCGGGCCGCGGCCACCTGAGGCGCCGCGGCTGCACGATCTGATCGATCTCGACGCCGATTTCGACGTGACCGTTCACGACGGTTTCGACTACTGGCTCGACCCGGAGTCGACACCACCGGTAGAGGTCCGCTCGGCGCTCGACGAAGCCAACTCCGCCATCGTCCCGGCGGCCCGGCTGACCTCGGTGACCGCCGCGTACTGGTGCAGCCTCGGCGACCGCGACCAGGTGCGATGGGTGCTTCCCCACGACGAGGAGCCGCTGCTGGACGGATTGGCCCGGCTGCGCGCTGCCGGTGCCGACAACCTCGGCGAGGGAACCCGGCTGCTGGGCACGTTCCGCACGAACGGCGTGCTCGTCCCGGTATGGGATCTGGTCGACGGCACGCCCGCGGCCGACGTGGAGGAGCCGGCTGCCGCGTTCGGCGAGCGGCTGACCGCGGCGGTGGCCGACAGCACCCCCCTCGACCGTGACCAGCGTCGCGCCCGCTCAGGGCTGGCCAACCGCCAGGTGACCATCCGCTGACATCGCCGCCCTGGCGGTACCGCCGGGTGCTCGCGCTCCGGACACGAGAGCCCGCACGCGAAAGACCCCGACCGCTCACGACGGGGGAACATGAGCGATCGGGGTCTTGATCCAGACTACTAGCGATTCGCGCCAGAAGAACGACAGAATGAGAACTTCTTTGTTTTCATGACGTTACGGTCTGGTCTCAACCGGAAGCTGCGGCCCCGTCCGTCACGCGTCCGGGCGATTTTCGCCGCCGGATCGACTCGATTCGCGTCGAATCGGACACGACATGCATCGCGGCCCTCCGCGCCCGGAACCCACCTCGCTCCCGGCGATGCGCACCACCTCGATACCGGCGTCCTCGAGCTGTGCGTTGGTCTCGATGTTGCGCTCGTAGGCCACGGCCAGTCGGGGTCCGATGGCCAGCGTGTTGTTGCCGTCGTCCCACTGCTCCCGCTCGGCGGTCACCGGGTCGAGCCCGGTTTCGATCATGCGCAGCGCATCGATCCCCATGGCCTTGGCCGCGGCCTCCAGGAAGGGCGCCGGCTGGTCGACGACGATGTCGTCGTCGTCCCACCGCACGGGCAGCGCAGTCAGCTCGTCAGCCACGTTGGGGTACATGAGGATCGCGTCTTCGTCCACCATCGTGCACACGGTGTCCAGGTGCATCGTCGCGCGGTCCTGCGCGATCGGCACGGCCAGCACGGTGTGGGCCAGTCCTCGACTCAGCACGTTGCGGGCCAGCCGTTCCACACCGGCCGGTGTGGTCCGCTCGCCGGTGCCGACCGCGACCACCCCCTGCCCGAGCAACAGCACATCGCCGCCTTCGAGGCTCTCCAACTCCGGCCCGTACACCCGCTCGACGCCGGCGAAGCGCGGATGATGGCGGTAGATGGCCGACGTCAGGCTGGTCTCACGCTTGCGAGCGGCCATCGCCAGGCTGGTCACTGCCACCCGGTCGCCGATCCACAGCGCGGAGTCGCGGGTGAACAGCAGGTTCGGCAGCGGGTCCACGACGAAGTCGTGCTGGTCGGTCAGGCCGTAGACGAGCCCCCGGCCGCCGCTGAGTTCCTCCGGCGCGATACCGGCCACGAGGACCTGGGCGAGGTCCTCCGGGTGCAGCGCGTCCAGATGCGCGCGCAGCACCGCCCGAAGGGTGTCGCCATGCCGCGGGTCCGCCAGCACGGCGTCGATACACTCGCGCCGGGCCGGCTCGATGGCGAGCGCCTCGATGAGCAGGTCGACGAGGTAGATCACTTCAACGCCGTGCTGGCGCAGAACCTCGGCGAAGGCATCGTGCTCGTCCTGCGCGCGACCGACCCACGGGATGCCGTCGAACAGGAGAGTGTCGTTGTTGCGCGGCGTCAGCCGCTTCAGCTCAGCCCCCGGCCGGTGCAACAGGACCGTACGCAGGCGGCCTACTTCGTTGTCGACGGTCCCCACCGGGTCCGTACTCATCGAGGTCATCATCGCTGCTGAGGTTACGCCAACCCGAGCAGTGGCAACATGGACCATCGGGCGTGGCCGTCACCACCGTCCCGGCGCTTCTAAGCTAGGCGGTCATGACCAACCACGAGGCGCACGTCCAGGGTGTCGCAGCCATCATTCCGGCCAAGGACGAACAGCAACGCATCGCTGCGACGGTGACAGCCACGGCGTCCCTGGCCGAGGTCGACCTCGTCGTCGTGGTGGATGACGGCTCCACCGACCGCACCTCGCCGGCGGCGGCCGAAGCCGGCGCCGTCGTCGTGGGGCATTCCCGCAACCGGGGCAAGGCTGCGGCGATGGAGACCGGGGCGACGGCCGTGGCCGCCATGGAGGCCCGCGAGAGCGACCGCACGGCGCCGCGCGCGCTGCTCTTTCTCGACGCAGATCTGGAAGACACCGCCGCCAACGCGGGACCGTTGACGACTCCGGTGACCAGCGGCGAGGCCGACATGACGATCGCCGTGCTGCCGACGCAGCGGACCGCGGGGGGCGGGCGTGGCCTGGTGGTCGACCTGGCCCGCAACGGCATCGAACGCGCGACGGGCTGGCGCCCCACCCAGCCGCTGTCCGGTCAGCGCTGCCTCACGCGCGCCGCGTTCCAGGCGGCGCTGCCGCTGGCACCGGGTTTCGGCGTGGAGACGGCGTTGACGATCGACCTGCTGCGGCAGGGCATGCGGGTCGTGGAGGTGGAGGTGGAGTTCCACCACCGAGTGACCGGCACCGACCTGGCCGCTCAACTCCACCGTGCCCGCCAGTACGCCCATGTCCTGCGGGCGCTCGCGGCGCGGGGCATCCCGCCGTCGCTGCCGGCCCGCCTGCGCCGCACCCGCTGAAGCTAGGGGCCGGAGCGACTGACCAGTTCAGGATCTTCGACAGGTATCGGCGCGGCACGCTGTGCGGCCGCGACCGCGGTGACAGCGAGTGGCACGCCCACGGTGAGCAGCAGCGCCGGCACGATGATGCCGGAATCGTTGGCGGCGAACCCGGCGGCGCCGGTGAGCAACGCCGACCACACCATGTAGGGCATCAGTGGCCAGCCGCGGATCGTCAGCCGGACCCCGGCGACGTCGGAGCGCATCAACCAGAGGATGACCAGGTAGGCGATCGGCACGATCCACCCGTAGCTCGGCCAGCGCGACAACGTGCCGATCGAAGCCTCGGCCTTGCGCAGGATGACCGTCAACGCTTGGCCGGAGAGCACATCGGCGAAGAAGCTGCCGAAATGCGTGCGCGATCCCGGCGGACGCAGCCAGTCGAGCCAGGCGAAGGCGAAGAACAAGACGGTGGCCCCGAACCCGGCCAGGGCGATGCGCAGGACCGTGACGCGGGTCCCGAGCGTGCCCATGACCAGGACGGCGAAGCCGGGAATCGCGGCGAGAATGCCGCCGACGTCGGCGCCGGCTTGCGGCGCGCCGTCGACCACGACGGCGACCAGACCGACCGCCGCGACGGCGACGGCGGCGACCCGGCGGCTGTGCCCTCGATCGATGAGCCACTGGCCCAGCGCCGCCGCAGCCACCAGGCTCGCCACCACGAAGATCGCGAACGGGATGTTGCCGAATCCGTAGAAGCGCCCGGCGACCAGCGGCGACAGACCCAGCAGGCTGCTCTGCTGCAGTGTGGAGCCGCTGGCGACGTCCACGGCCAGCACCGTCGCGGTCACCCCGGCGACGACACCCGGCGGGCCATACAGCCGGCGCCGCCACGGCCCGGCCAGCGCGACGACGGTCAGCGCGAGGGTGAAGGCGACGATGGAGGCCCACAGCACGGCGCTCGGCTGATCCTGTCGCCACCACCGGCTGAGATTGGCCAGGTACGACGCCACCGGCGCGGCAGCAGCGGCCAGCGCCACGACCTGGACCACGCGCAAGATCGCCGGCCTGCTGCCATCGCCGCGGCGACGCAACAGCAGGAGTGCGCCCAGCGCGATCACCAGGTGCCCGATGCCCAGGATCTGGAAGAACGGCCCGGACTGGGTCCGGTAGATGTCAGCGCCCCGGTCGACGCCGACGAGCGCCGTGATGGTCTCTTCCGACGTGCCCGGGTGCGCTCCCGCGGTGGTCCAGGGCCGGCCGGAGAAGTCCTGGGACGGATCCTGCGCCCCGGCGTAGGCGAGCAACGTCGGAGCCACGTCGGTGAGCTGGACGAGCCCCTTCCAATGTGTCGACGACGACGTGAGCCATTCGGCTCCGAACTCGCCGCCACCGACCTGCGGACCGGCGGCGATCGCGGCGCGCAACCCCGCGGGCGGGACCGGGTTGGGCTCGTCGGGCAGGGGTACGGCCGTGGCCGAGCTGTCGGCCAATCCGGCGATCAGGAGGGCGGTGTCGGCTGGGAGCTCGGCGACGATGTCAGCGACCAGCCGGTCGATGCCTCGGGCGACCTGCCGACGAGACTCTCGCTGCTCCTGCTCCTCGGCTTCCTCACTTCCGGCCGGCGCCGGCGGCGGCAACCCGCCGAGGTCGACGACGGTGACGGGACACTCGCTCAGCAGCGACCGGTCCACGCCCGAGCTGAGCGGCCGGTACGAACTCACGTGCCCGGTGGAGTCGGCCAGCGCCATCGCCGCTCCCGGCCCGACCGCGGTGGCGCACGAGCCGGTCTCGGCGATCCGGTCGCCGAGCAGGCCGATCTGGGCGTTGTACGAGTTCTCGTCCTGCTGCTGTTGCAGGGCCCGCCAGCCAGGTACCACGACGCCGCCGCCTTCGGTCGCGGTCGGGTCGGGTGGGCGGCGGCAGAACCGGTCGTTCTCGTTGTCGGCGTCGGTGTCCTGAAGGTCGGTGGCCCGGCTCCCGGCGCTGACGGTGAGCCAGCCGTCGACCACACAGGTGCGTGAGCGCACCGTACGCACGGTCAACGACGCCGCAGCCTGCGAACCGGTCATGTCATGCAGCGTCGGCATGTCCTCGGCTGTGACGTCGGGCCATTCGAGTCCGGCGATGCCGATGAGCACCACGCCGGGCTGGGATGTCCCGTCGTCCTCGGGCGTGCCGGCCGCGTGAGCCGACGGCGCGCTCACGCCCATGGTGGACAGGACGACCGCGGTCAGGCTCGCCGCGACGAAGATCAGGCGCGCGAAGACCCGGCTCGCGCCCGCCGGAAGCGGCCGGGAGCCTGCGCTGTCGCGGTGGGCCCGATCTGCGTGCATCAACGTTGACGGTATCCGGATCGATCGCATCGGCATGCGGCGACGGTTCGAATTGTGGCCAGGCTGTCACACTCCACGGGCGCCACCAGCGCCGACCGTCGTTCCGGCACCGGTGGCACCCCGTTCGACCGGTACATCATCGCAGTGGCGCGCAGTGGTCGGCATCGTCACACCCCGATCCGCACATCTGCCATGGGTGGACCGGTGAGCCGCTAGGCTTGCGATGGTGACCGCAGACCGAACTCCGACGTACGGGTACCTGGGACCCGAAGCGACATTCACCGAGGCGGCAGCGCTGCGTATGCCTGCTGTCGCCGGCGCGCGCCTCGTGCCGTGCGCCACGGTGCACGCCGCCTTCACCGCGGTGCGCGCTGGTGACCTCGCCGGAGCGGTCGTGCCGCTCGAGAACTCCGTCGAGGGATCGGTCAACGCGACCCTGGACGAGTTGATCCGTGGCGAGCCGCTGTACGTGACGGCCGAGGTGCTGTTGCCGGTGACGTTCACGCTGCTCGTCCGGCCGGGAACCGACCTCGCCGACATCCGCAGGATCGTCACGCACCCGGTGGCCGAGGCGCAGTGCCGGACGTGGATCGCCGCCAAACTGCCCGAGGCGACGGTCGACCTCGGTTCGTCCACGGCGGCCGCAGCCGAAGCCGTCGCCGCACGCAAGCCCGGCCCGCACGGCGAGCCCTACGACGCCGCCATCGCCGCACCGCTGGCCGGCGAGCGCTACGGCCTCGAGGCCGTGGCGACGGACATCGGCGAGGACTCCGACGCGCTGACCCGATTCGTCCTGGTCACGCCGCCGCGAACGCCCGGCATGCCCACGGGGTCGGACAAGTCGAGCCTGGTCGCCTACATCCGTGACGACCACCCCGGCGCCTTGTTGGAGATTCTCGAGCAGTTCGCGACCCGAGGCGTCAACCTCAGTCGCATCGAGTCGCGCCCCACCGGCAACGGCATGGGCCGGTACTGCTTCGCCATCGACGTGGAGGGGCACGTCGCCGATGCCCGCGTCGGCGAGGCCATGATGGGGCTGCGCCGCATCTGCGCGAACGTCCGTTTCCTGGGCTCGTACCCCCGCGCGGACGGCGTGCATCCCCCGGTGCGGCCCGGCACGTCCAACGCCGACTTCCGCGATGCCGCCGCCTGGCTCGACGAACTACGCGGCTGACCCTGCCCCGCCCCCTCTTGAATGATCATGTTCACTTGCCAATTCCCTGCTGCACCACCCGTGCACGCCTCGTGGTGCAACAGAACCCCTCGTGGTGCGTGAAACCCATACGCCAAGTGCCGGCCGCGGCGGCTACCCTCTGAAGGATGCTGGATCCCCAACTCATCCGTGAAGACCCGGATCGCGTGCGCGCCTCACAGCGGGCAAGAGGCGAGAGCGTCGACATCGTCGACCAACTGCTCGCCGCCGACGAAGCACGCCGGTCCTCTCTCACCGAGTTCGAGCGGCTCCGCGCAGAGCAGAAGGCCATCGGCAAACAGATCCCCCGCGCCACCGGCGATGAGAAGCAGACGCTTCTGAGCCGAGCCAAGGAAATCTCCGCCCAGGTCAAAGCGGCCGAAGCCGCCGCCGCCGAGGCGCAGCAGCGCTTCGACGAGCTCGCCTTGATCCCGTCGAACGTCGTCGTCGACGGCGTGCCGCCCGGCGGCGAGGACGATTACGTCGTGCTCCGCGAGGTGGGCGACAAGCCGGAGCTGCCGACGGTACGCGACCACCTGGAGCTCGGCGAGGGCCTGCGCGCCATCGACACCGAACGCGGCGCCAAGGTGTCCGGAGCTCGGTTCTACTTCTTGACCGGCGTCGGGGCCCAGCTGGAGCTGGCGATCCTCAATCTCGCGATCGACACCGCGATCGGCGCCGGGTTCGTGCCGACCATCCCGCCGACGATGGTGCGTCCGGAGATCATGCGCGGCACCGGCTTCCTCGGCGCGCACGCCGACGAGGTGTACCGCGTCGAGGCGGACGATCTCTACCTCGTCGGCACCAGCGAGGTTCCGCTCGCGGGCTACCACAGCGACGAGATCCTCGATCTCTCCGGCGGGCCGCTGCGCTACGCCGGCTGGTCGGCGTGCTACCGCCGGGAAGCGGGCTCGTACGGCAAGGACACCCGGGGCATCATCCGCGTGCATCAGTTCCACAAGGTCGAGATGTTCTCGTACTGCCGGGAGGCCGACGCCGCCGACGAGCACGAGCGCCTGCTCGCCCTCGAGGAGCAGATGATGGCCGCGGTCGAGCTGCCCTACCGCGTCATCGACACCGCCGCGGGCGACCTCGGGTCCAGCGCGGCCCGCAAGTTCGACATCGAGGCCTGGCTGCCCTCGCAGGCGCGATGGCTCGAGCTCACCTCCACATCGAACTGCACCACGTTCCAAGCGCGCCGGCTCGGCGTGCGCGAACGCACCGAGCACGGCACGCGGACCGTCGCCACGCTCAACGGAACGCTGGGGACCACCCGGTGGATCGTGGCGATCCTCGAGAACCATCAGCTCGCCGACGGCTCGGTCCACGTTCCAGCGGCGCTGCGGCCGTACCTGGGTGGACGTGAGCTGTTGAAGCCGGTCACTGCATGAGCGAGGCGTTCGGCTGGAGCCCCGGGCTCGTCGCGCTGGACGTCGACGGCACCATCGTGGGCTACGAGGGGTTCGGCAGCATACCCAGCCCCGCCGTGGTGGAGTCGGTGGGACGAGCGCGCGACGCCGGGGCGAACATCGTCATCGCGACGGGCCGGTCGATGCACTCCACGACGTACCTGTTCGACCTGCTCGGGCTGGACAAGGGGTTCGCGGTCTGCTCGAACGGCTCCGTGGTGATCGACGTGGCCACCTCCGAGCCCGTCGACGTCGTGACGTTCGACATCGGCGACCCGGTCCGCTACTTCACCGAGCAGATTCCCGACGCCGTGCTCGCCGTGGAGGAGCTCGGCCGCGGTTTCCGGGTCACCGGCGAGTTCCCTGCCGGTGAGATCGACGGCGAGGTCACCGTCGTCGACCACGACGACCTGATCGCCGAGCCGGTGACCCGCCTGGTGGTGCGCTGGCCCAACGGCGACCGCGACCGGCTCCGGGAGATCGCGGCTGGGTCCGGGCTGCCGAGCGTCGACTACGCCATCGGGCATTCTGCTTGGCTCGACATCATGCCCGTCGGTATCTCCAAGGCGGCCGGTCTCGAACAAGCGGCGGCGCGGTTGGAGATGACAGCCGCGGACGCGTTGGCCGTCGGCGACGGTCACAACGACATCGAGATGTTGATGTGGGCCCACGTCGGCGTCGCCATGGGGCAGTCACCGGACGAGGTCAAGGCCGTCGCCGACCACGTGTGCGGCCCGGTCGAGGACGACGGACTGGCGACGTTGCTCGACGGCTACTTTCCGCGGCCGTAGACCGTCAGCTCGCCCTTGTCAACCCCACGACCAGCGACGATACCGGTGGACAGGGCCGGACGGACGGCGACGCGCCAGCCGTGTGGTCCGGGTCTCCGGGCGGGTGTTCTACAGTGACCGGACACGGGGCGCAACATGATCATTCCTATGCGAGGGGCAGCATCTCGATGGCAGACACACTGAAGGACATTTTGCTCGATCCGGACCGGCGCCCGGCCGTGGTCAGCGACCTGCACGCGCTCGTCGACGCCGAGATGGCGGACAAGGGCGGCGTCTCGGGGATGGCCGTCAAAGGCGGATACTCCGTGCTGAACAAGATGAATTCGCGGTTCGTCCCGGACGCCATCGACAGCATGCTCGACGCGTTCGTGGAACGCGCCGAGCCGTTCTATGCCGATTTCCGGGCCAGCGGCGGCGGCTCGCTGGAGAGTTACTTCGCGAGCCGCCCCACCGAGGTGGCCGACGCCTTGCTCGGCGTCACTGACGACCGCGCCAAGGCGTCGCAGCGCGAGAGCGTCAAGAAGGTTTACGCCAAGCTTCGTCCGCAGGCGCAGAAGCACGTCCAGGAAGCGCTGCCGCGGTTGGCTGGCGTGATCGAGCGACACGCCACCGCCGCCGCCTGACGACGTACTCCTACAGGTACATGCCGCCGCCGGTGTGCCCCTGCTTCTCGGCGTCACTGCCGGGTTGTCCAGGGGCGAGCCGCGCACCTTGGGGGAGCGCTCGGCGCATCTGTTCCAGCTGAGCGCGCGCGGCCATCTGCTGGGCGAACAGGGTGGTCTGGATGCCGTGGAACAGGCCTTCGAGCCAGCCGACGAGCTGGGCCTGGGCCACCCTGAGCTCGGCGTCGGTGGGCACGTCCTCCTGATTGAACGGCAGTGCCAGCCGCTCGAGCTCCTCGGTGAGTTCCGGCGCCAGGCCGTCCTCGAGCTCGTCCAGCGAAGCCCGATGGATCTCGCCCAGCCGCCGGCGGCTGGCTTCGTCGAGCGGGGCGGCCTTCACTTCGTCCAGCAGCTGCTTGATCATGCTGCCGATGCGCATGACCTTCGCCGGCTGCTCGACGAGGTCGGTGAGTGCGCGCTGCTCGCTGTCGCTGTCCGGCGAGGCTTCCACAGCCATCCCCTCCGGTCCTACGACCACGACCTTGCGGTTGTCGTCACCAGGTTGTGTTTTGGCGTTCTCGTTGGGCTCCGTCATGACTCCATCCTTACGCGCGTCTCGGCGTCGATGCACACTCGTGGCCACATTGTGCGCCAGTCGACTCGCCCTGCACGTGATCAGTACCCGTTCAGCGGGCTGATACCGCCTCGGCGTAGTCGAGCCATCGCAGCTCGGCCTCGGTCCGCAGGGTCATCGCTTCCAGGATCAGCAGTTGGGCGGTGTCGCCCGTGGCCTCGGCCGACGCCTTGCGCTCGCTGAGCTCGCGCAAGCCTCGCTCGGCCTCATCACGTTGCACACGCACGACGGCATCGACATCGACGCCCGGAGTGTTCGCGGCCAGCGCGACTTTGACGGCCAACTCGTCCCGAGGGCGCTCGCCGGTGACGACGGGGGTCACGAACCAGGCGGCGAGCTCGGCCTGCCCGGTATCGGTGAGCCGGTAGACGATCTTGCTCTCGCCGTCGTCGGCGGCACCGGCCTGCTCGACCAATCCGTCCCGCTCGAGCCGCGCCAACGTCGTGTACACCTGGCCGACGTTGAGCGACCAGGTGAACCCGGTTGATCGCTCGAATTCGTGCCGCAACTGATAGCCGTACATCGGTGCTCGCTCGAGCAGAGCCAGCAACCCGTGAGGGACGGACATGTATACCATGTATACATACGCAGTATGCAACGTCAAGCCGCGGCCGCTGGACCAACGGTTGAGCTGCCAGAATGGCGGCATGACGGATGTGCTCGAACAGGCGCGCCACCTCATGCGATCCCGTGACCGGACGGTCCTGGGTATCGTCGGGCCACCGGGTGCGGGCAAGTCGACGCTGGCCGAACGGCTCGTCGCCGAACTCGGCGACGCCGCCGTCCTGGTGCCGATGGACGGCTTCCACCTCGCTCAGGCGGAGTTGCGACGGCTCGGGCGAGCCGAGCGCAAGGGCGCACCCGACACCTTCGACGCGCACGGCTATGCCGCGCTGCTGCGTCGAGTTCGAACGGCCGGCGACGACGAGGTCGTGTACGCACCCGCGTTCGACCGTTCGCTCGAAGAGCCGATCGCGGGCGCCATCGCCATCGAGCGCTCAGCGCGGCTGATCGTGACCGAGGGCAATTACCTGCTGCTCGATCACGGTCCGTGGGCAGCGGTACGCCCGCTGCTCGACGCCGTCTGGTACGTCGACGTCGACGACGAGGTACGCCGGCAGCGGCTGGTGCGGCGCCACACAACCTTCGGCCGCACCGACGAGGAGGCGCTGGCCTGGGTGAACGCGGTCGACGAACCGAACGCCGCGCAGGTGGCGAAAACCCGGGAGCGAGCCGACCTCATCGTCGGGTGAGCTCAGCGGGCGGCCGACGGATTGGTCGGCACGGTGGATTCCTCGGCGACCCCCAGGGGGATCGGCCACGTGTCCGGGCTGTCGACCGAGGCGACCAAGTCGGCGAGGCCGACGGGCCAGACCGGTCGAGCGGTCTGGCGCAGCTCTTCCAGGCTCCACCAGCGGTACCCGATGACGGTCTGCAGTTCCTCGTCGGTCCAGCCCTCCGGGGACACCTCGATGGCCGGGGTGAGCGCGACGAAGAAGGTCTCGGTCTGCACGACGATCTTGTCGGAGTAGGCGTGCACGACGGTCCGTTCCGCCGCCGGTCCCTGCAAGTCGGCAATCGGTATCCGCAACCCGGTCTCCTCGGACACCTCGCGCGAGGCCGCCGCCAGCAGCGACTCCCCAGGCTCCACCCCGCCGCCGGGAGTGATCCAGAACGTCGGCGATCCGGGCGCCGACGGGTCGCTGTCTTCGAACAGCAGGACTCGGCCGTCCGGGTCGGCCAGGACGACCCTGGCCGTGTGCCGGTGCGTGATCGGACGATCGAGGTCGGACTCCAACGGCATGACCACGTTGGCCAGGGTACGCTCGATGTCGGCCCGGATGACAGCTGGTGTCGGGAATGGTCATCACCTGCCCACGTCCCAGCAGGTCACCAGCGGCGTTCAGATGGCGAGCACCACCTTGCCCAGGTGGCCACCGGCCTCGACGATCCGGTGCGCATCGGCGGCTTCGGACATCGGCAGCACCTGGTCGACCACCGGCGCGACGGCACCGGATTCGACCATCGGCCACACGTGCGTCCGCACCTGCTCGACGATCTGCGCCTTCTGCTCGGGGGACCGGCTGCGCAACAGGCTGCCGGTCACCGTGGCCCGCTTCGCCATCACCGCGGCGATGTTCAACTCCGCGGCGCGTCCGCCCTGCAACCCGATGACCACCAGGCGCCCGTCGGGGGCCAACACGTCGATGTTGCGGGAGAGATACTTCGCCCCGATGATGTCGAGCACGACGTCCGCGCCGTTGCCGTCGGTCGCCGAGCGCACGGCGTCGACGAAGTCCTCGTGCCGATAGTTCACCAAGATGGACGCCCCCAGCCGGGCACACTCGTCGAGCTTGGCCGGCGAACCCGCCGTCACCGCGACCACGGCGCCCAACGCCGCGCCGATCTGGATCGCCGCCGTCCCGACGCCACTTCCCCCGCCGTGTACCAGCAGCACCTCGCCGCTGCGGATCCCGGCCGTCATCACCACGTTCGACCACACCGTGCTCATGACCTCCGGCAGCGCGGCCGCCGTCACGACGTCGACGCCGGCCGGCACCGGCAGCACCTGCCCGGCCGGTACGGCGACGCGTTCGGCGTAACCGCCGCCGGCCAGCAACGCGCACACCTCGTCGCCGACCCGCAGGCCGTGGACGTCCGGGCCCACCTCGCTGATGGTGCCGCTGCACTCCAGTCCCGGCCACGGCACCGCGCCGGGCGGCACCGCGTAGTGTCCCTGGCGTTGCAGAATGTCCGCGCGGTTCACCGCTGAAGCGGCGACGTCGATGATCACCTCGTCGGGCCCGCAGGTGGGTTCGTCCACCTCGGCCCATTCGAGCACCTCGGGACCACCTGGCTCGGTGATGACGACAGCGTGCACGTAGACCTCCTCAAATGCCCGGTGGGCGGTCGGCGGGATCGCCGGGTTCGGTCGTGGCTTCGTCGTCGGCAGCCGGGCTGCCTGACCGCCGCGCCCACGGAAAGTCCCCGGAGGCACGAACCACGATCAGCCGGTCGCCCCGCACGAGGTGTCCGATGGCCGGCGAGTGGAACGGCAACTCGGCGCCGTCGCGGATGACGGCCACGACGAGGTCGTTGAGCTGTCGCGGCTGCTTGCCCTCCTCGCGCGGCGTCACGACCCGCTCGGCGACTTCGAGGCCCGTGCCCGACGTGGTCAGGTCTTCGAGTACGTGCCCCAGTGCGGGACTGACGGTCGCCAGTCCGAGGATGCGGCCCACGGCGTCCGACGACGTCACGATCTCGTTCGCGCCGCTCTGGCGAACCAGGTTGACGTTGTCGGCTTCGCGGACCGACACGATGATCTCCGCGTCCGGGTTGAGCTGACGACAGGTGAGCGTCGTCAGGACGGCGGCATCGTCGCGCGCGGTGCTGATGATGATGCTGCGCGCCGTGGGCACGTGGGCGCGGCGGAGTACGTCGGCCCGCGTGCCATCGCCGTGGACCGCGACGAGGCCGGCGTGGTTCGCCTCGGCGATCGCCGCGGGATTGGGATCGACGACGACCACGGACTCGGCCGAGATCTCGTTGGCCAGCAGAGTCGCCACCGCGCTACGTCCCTTGACCCCGTAGCCGATCACGACCGTGTGATCGCGCAACTTCTTCCTCCAGCGATTGAGCCGCATCTGTTCCCGGCTGCGGGCGGTCAGGGTCTCCAGCGTGGTGCCGATCAGGATGATCAGGAACATCACCCGCAGCGGCGTGATGAAAACGATGTTGATCAGCCGCGACTGGGGTGTGACCGGCGAGATGTCGCCGTAGCCGGTCGTCGACAGCGACACGGTGGTGTAGTAGAAGGCATCGAGCAGGCTGACCCGGCCGTCGACGTCGTCGTTGTAGCCGTCGCGGTCCAGCCACACGAGCAGCGCCGCCGCGATCAGGACGCCGATGGCGATCACGACCCGCTTGCCGAACTGCCGAAGCGGGTCGACCTCCTCGTCCATCGTCGGCAGGTGGACGGAGCCTTTGGTCTCCACGGTTGCTGACGCTAGTCGACGTACATCGCGCTCGCGCGGGTGCTCACCCTCGTGTCACGACAATGGCGGGGTCGCGGCGTCGGGAGCGGCCGGCCCGGCGCCCCAGTCGCGGGCCAACTCGCCCGCGGTGTCGAGCGACGACGTGACCGCGGCGTCCCCGCCGCCGCGCAGGGCCGCGGCGTATCCCGCGACGAACGCCGTGACCGGCGCGGCCGGGCGTTCGACGTTGTGCGCGGCGTCTTTGGCGAGATCCAGGATGCCGCCCACGTCGACGTCGTCCACCGGGACACCGAGTTGCTCACACAGTGCGCTGACCCAGGCTTCCATCAGTGCTCACGCTCCACGTCGATCTCCTCCGTCTCCGCTCGTCCGGGCCGAGTCTGCCATCGTGCCAGGTCGTCCGGGGTGTCGATATCCGATGTGCCGGGAAGGTCAGCAACCGTGATCACGGTCAGTCTGGGCAGTACCCGATGGAAGGCTTGATCACGCGGATCGCTGATGGCGATCACAGCGGCCCGCAGCGCCTCCGCCCGGTACGCGCCCACCAGTGGCTGGACCCGGCCGCCGGCGTCGGCCGCGAGGGCGGCGTCGGCGTCGTCGGCAGATTCCAGCGCGTCGATCAGCCGTGCGACCTGTGCTGCGGTGATCGATGGCAGGTCCGCGGCCAGCACCACCACGACATCCGGCGCTGTCGTCGTCGCCGTCAGGCCGGTGTGCAGGGCGGCCAAGGGACCGCTGCCGGGAGGATCCTCGCGCGTCCACCGCACCGGCCGTGCGGTCGAGCGTTGCGGTCCGACGACCACGACTTCGGCCGAGCCTGCGCATGCCTCGACGGCACGGTCGAGAAGGGTGCGCCCGCCGACGACGATGGCCGGCTTGTCGCGTCCGCCGAGCCTGCGCCCCGCTCCGCCGGCCAGGATCACCGCGCTCCAGCGCGTCGTCACGGACCTGCCGCAGCCGTCAGCGTCGGCCACGGGCGCCGGTGGCGCAAGGCGGGGTTGCGGTCGCGGGCGGTGGCGATCCGGTCGGCTTCGACGGTGGACACGATGATGCCTTCGTCCGCGCCCAGGGCGGCCACGACGACCCCCATCGGGTCCACGAGCATGCTCCGGCCGCAGTACGCCTTCCCGCACTGGGCCGCGGCTGCGACGTAGACGGTGTTCTCGATGGCGCGGGCGCGCAGCAGGGTCTCCCAGTGGTCCTCTTTGAGCGGCCCGCGCACCCAGGCGGCCGGGATGACGAGCACGTCCGCCCCGGCTTCGACCAACGCCCGCGACTGCTCCGGGAAACGGAGGTCGTAGCAGGTCAGCAGGCCGAGCTTGAGACCGTCGACCTCGACGAGCGCCGGGACCGGGTCACCTGCGGCGAGGCGGTCGGACTCGCGGTAGCCGAACGAGTCGTACAGGTGGGCTTTGCGGTAGGTGCCGATGACGTCGCCGTCCGGGGCGACCGCGACGAGGGTGTTGTAGGGACGGTCGGGGTCCGGTGAGCTCTCGAACATCCCGGCGACGACGACGGCGTCACGCTCGTGCGCGATGGCGGTCAGGGCCGCGACGAACGGGCCGTCCACCGGTTGTGCCACCGGCCCCAGCGGCGTGGCCGGATCACCGAAGTCGTGCATCACCGCCTCGGGAAACACGATCAGGTCCGCGTCCAGGTCGGCCGTGAGCCGCCGGATGTCGTCGACATTGCGCTCGGTGTCGACCCCGGCCGCCAGCTGGGTGAGAGCTACTCGCATACCGCCATTCTGCCCACTGGCCTCAAATGATCATGTTCACTAGGCATTCGCCTGCCCCACCACCCCTACACGCCTCGTGATGCGACACAACGCCTGGTGGTGCCCCGGCATGCGGAAACGTCATGCCGGGACCCTCCGTCGCGATCCGGCTCAGTGCCGGCCCAGCTGGCCGTCGACGCGCCGCCACAGATCGAGCGGGTTGTCGTCGCGCACCTCCGCCGGCTGCAAGTCCGCCGGTACGTCCTGGTAGGCGACCGGTCGCAAGAACCGCTCGATGGCGCGGGTGCCGACCGACGTCGTGGCCGGCGCCGACGTGGCGGGGAAGGGGCCGCCGTGGACCATGGCATGGCCGACTTCGACACCGGTCGGCCAGCCGTTGAACAGGACCCGCCCGGCCTTGAGCTCCAGCGCCGCCAGCAGCTCGCGGGCCCGGTCGTAGTCGTCCGGGCTCGCGTGGACGGCAGCGGTGAGCTGGCCTTCCAGCGCGTCGATGATCTGGTCGAGCTCGGCGTCGTCGCGGACCCGCACCACCAGGGAAGCGGCGCCGAAGACCTCTTGGGACAGCGAGCGGTCAGCGAGGAACGCCGCACCGGTGGTGGTGAACAGCCGGGCCTGCCCGCCGCACGCGATGCTGTCGTCCACGCCGCCAGCGGCGACCTGTGCGACCTGGTCGTGCCCGGCCAGCGCCTGCACACCCTGGTCGTACCCGTCCCGGATCCCTTGCGTCAGCATCGGCGCCGCCGGCACCTGCTCGAGGGCTTCGGCGGCAGCGGCGACGAACGTGTCGGCGTCGGGTCCGTCGTGGACGAACACCAATCCGGGACTCGTGCACAGCTGGCCAACGCCGGTGGTGACCGACGCGACGTAGCCGCGGCCGATGTCGCCGGCTCGCTCACGAAGCGCGCCGGGCAGCAGGAAGACCGGGTTGACGCTGGACATCTCCGCGTAGACGGGGATCGGCTCCGGCCTGCCGGCAGCGGCAGCCACCAGCGCCAACCCGGCCGACCTGGAGCCGGTGAAGCCGACGGCCTTGATCCGCGGGTCGGTGACCAGCGCCGTCCCCAGGCCGGGCCCGGTGCCGTACAGCAGCGAGAACGTCCCCTCCGGCAGGTCGTGCGCGCTGACGGCCGCGCGGATCGCCCGCCCGACGAGTTCGGACGTCCCGGGGTGTGCCTCGTGCGCCTTCACCACCACCGGGCACCCGGCGGCCAGCGCGGACGCGGTGTCGCCGCCGGCGACGGAGAAGGCGAGTGGGAAGTTGCTGGCCCCGAACACCGCGACGGGCCCGAGCGGGATGGATCGCTGCCGGATGTCCGGGCGGGGCAACGGGGCTCGGTCCGGCTGAGCGGGGTCCACCCGCACCCGGCGCCAGCTTCCTTCTCGCACCACCGCGGCGAACAGGCGCAGCTGGTTGGTGGTGCGGGCCCGCTCGGACTCGACCCGCGCCCGCGGCAGCCCGGACTCCGCCTGCACTCGGTCGATCAGTTGGTCACCGAGCGCCTCGATCTGCTCGGCGATGGTGTCGAGGAACGCGGCCCGCGTCTCGCTGTCGGTCTGCCGGTACGTCGCGAACGCCTCGCTCGCCAGTACCGCGGCACGTTCGACCTCTGCCGCGCCGCCGAGGCCGTACGACGGTTCGAGCGTGTCGCCGGTGCGCGGATCGACGGCGGCGAACTCTCCTTGGTCGCCGCGGATCTCCTCGGACCCGATGATGAGGTTCCCGGTCAAGCGCACGGTTTCGTTGGCCACGGTCATCAGACGACGTCACCTTCTCGCAGAGCTCGGTTCATGAACCCCTCACGATAGACGCCGGGCTGATGCCGACAGGCACCAGCCCGGCGTCAACGCCGGGTGAGCGAGCAGGTCAGGGGGCTGACGAGACCCGGGCGACGACCTCCTCGTCGATCTGGACCTGGTCGATCTCGTAGCCGGACTCCCCGTGGTGGATCCGGTCGACGCCGACGGCTTCGTGGTGGCTGTCGACGCGGAAGCCGATAGTGCGCTGCAGCAGCCAGCCGATGGCGTACGTCACGGCGAACGAGTAGATCAGCACGGCGCCTGCGCCCACGACCTGCCGGCCGACCAGGTCGACGCCACCACCGTAGAACAGCCCGTCGACGCCGTCCGGTGCCTCGGCCGTGGCCAGGAATCCGATGGCGACGGTGCCGACGAGGCCGCCCACCAGGTGCACACCCACGACGTCCAGCGAGTCGTCGTAGCGCAACCGGAACTTCAAGCTGACCGTCAGCGAGCACACGACGCCGGCCACCGCGCCGAGCACCAGCGCCATCATCGGGCTCAATGCGCCACACGCGGGCGTGATGGCCACCAGGCCGGCGACCACGCCGGATGCCGCGCCCATCGACGTCGCGTGGCCGTCGCGCAGCTTCTCGACGATGATCCAGCCGAGCAGGGCGGCCGCCGTCGCTCCGATCGTGTTGACCAGAGCGAGACCGGCATCGGCGTTCGCCCCGTAAGCCGAACCCGCGTTGAATCCGAACCAGCCGAACCACAACAGCCCGGCGCCGAGCATCACCAGCGGCAGGTTGTGCGGCCGGTGCGAGCCCCTGGCGAAGTCGCGACGACGGCCGAGGACGAGCGCCAGGGCCAGTCCGGCAGCACCGGCGTTGATGTGCACCGCTGTTCCACCGGCGAAGTCGACCGCGCCGAGCTCGTCGCCGATCCAGCCACCGGCACCCCACACCCAGTGCGCCACGGGAGAGTAGACGACCGCCATCCAGATCGCGGCGAAGAGCAGCCAGGTCCAGAAGTTCGCCCGGTCGGCGATCGAGCCGGAGATGAGGGCGACGGTGATGACGGCGAACATGGCCTGAAAACCGACGTCGACGAGCGTGGGGATGCCCTCGCCCGCGCCGATGAGCCCCGCCAGGCCGAAGTAGTCACCCGGATTGCCCAGCACGCCGCCGATGCTCTCGCCGTAGGCCACCGAGTAGCCGACGATGATCCACAGCACGCTGACGACGCCGAGCGCCCCGAAGCTCATCATCATCATGTTGATGACGCTCTTGGCCCGCACCATCCCGCCGTAGAACAGGGCGAGCCCAGGGGTCATGAGCATCACCAGCGCCGTGGACACGAGAATCCAGGCAGTGTCTCCGGTATCCATCTGAGTGCCACATCCCTCCTGAGCCGGAAAGGGCACCAGATTCGACGACGAACGTTTCGGGTAGCCGCGCCCCGCGTTACGACCTGGTGACTGGACCGGGCGCGATGTGTCGTCGCCGTAAACCCGCACAGAATTCGCCGATCGGATGCACGACTATCGGCCAGCACATCCGGTGATGTCTCCGCGATTCGGGTTCGCGGCTTCCCCGTCCGCGTAATCTGCGGCAGGGTTGAGCGCAGACGTCGGCGTCGAACCGCCGGCTGGCGTGTCCTCGATGGGGAGGGTGTCGTGGCCGAGAGCACGATGATGGACGTTCCACTGCAGATCCGGCGACTGCTGGACCACGGAGCTGGATTGCACGGCGGCAGCCGCATCGTGACGGCGACTGACGAGGGTCCGCGTTCGGTCACCTTCGCCGAGACGGGTGAGCGGGCCGCACGACTCGCTGGTGCGCTGCAGGCGCTGGGGATCTCGCCCGGCGACCGGGTCGCCACGTTCATGTGGAACAACGCCGAGCACGTCGAGGCCTACCTGGCGGTGCCGTCGATGGGCGCAGTGGTGCACCCGTTGAACATCCGGCTGTTCCCGGAGCAGATCGCGTTCATCGCCAATCACGCGAACGATCGCGTCGTCATCGTCGACAACACGCTGCTGGCCGGCTTCGCCAAGCTGCTGCCGTCGCTGAAGAGCGTGCGCCACGTGATCGTGTGCGGACCGGCCGACCGGTCGGTTCTCGAAGGCAGCGGGGTCGGCATCCACGACTACGACCAGCTGCTCGCGGCCGCGCCGGCCGAGTTCGCCTGGCCGGACGTGGACGAACGTACAGCGGCCGCGATGTGTTACACCTCCGGCACGACTGGCCATCCGAAGGGTGTCGTCTACAGCCACCGCTCGATCTATCTGCATGCCCTCGCACTGCCGGCACCGGACGTCTTCGGGCTGAGTTCAGGTGACCTCGTCCTCACCGTGGTGCCGCAGTTCCACGTGCTGGGCTGGGGCCTGCCGTATGCCGCTTTCCTGACCGGCAGCTCGCTGGCGATGCCCGGCCAGTACCTGACGCCGGAGCCGCTGGCCCGGTTCATCGCCGAGGCCCGGCCGAACAAGGGCGCCGGCGTTCCGACGGTCTGGGCGGGTCTGCAGCAGCACCTCGATGACCATCCCGAGGTCGACGTGTCGTCGCTGACCGAACTGGTCGTGGGCGGTGCGGCGGTGCCGCCGGCGTTGCTTCAGGCCTACGACGAGCGCGGCATCACGATGGTGCACGCCTGGGGCATGACGGAGATGAGCCCGCTCGGCACGGTGGCCCGGCCACCGGCGCACGCGAGCGGGGAGGACAGGACGCGCTACCGACTGACCCAGGGGCGGTTCGTCGCCCCCGTGGAGGCGCGCCTCGTGGGCCCGACCGGCGACATCGTCGGCTGGGACGGCGAGTCGGTCGGCGAGGTCGAGGTGAGAGGCCCATGGATCACCGGCAGCTACTACCGCGAGGACGACGACGAGCACTTCGGCGAAGGCTGGCTGCGGACCGGTGACGTCGGTTCGATCACCCCGGACGGCTACCTGAAGCTGACCGATCGAGTGAAGGACGTGATCAAGTCCGGCGGTGAGTGGATCAGCTCGGTGGAGCTCGAGGGTCACCTGATGGGGCACCCGGCCGTGGCCGAGGCGGCCGTCGTCGGGGTGCCCGACGATCGCTGGGGCGAGCGCCCGCTGGCCGCGGTGGTACTACGTGAGGGGCAGAAGGCCGAGCCGGGCGAGTTGCACGAGTTCTTGTCGAACAAGGTGGCCGCGTGGCAGCTGCCGGAGCGTTGGGCCGTCGTCGACGAGATCCCGAAGACCAGCGTGGGCAAGTTCGACAAAAAGATCATTCGCACGGCCTACACCCACGACGACCTCAACGTCACTACGCTCGGCTGAATGTCTGTCGAGTTCATCGGCGCGAACCCTGCCGCCACGTTCTACCGCGCCCAGACCCGGGCGGCCTTCGTCTCGCTGTGGGAGGCCGAGTGGAGCGTGCACGGACCGGGGGTGGCCGTCCTCGCGTGGGTGGACGGCGACGAAGCCGTGCGGCTGCTCACCCCCGACCCCGCCCTCGGCCAGTGGCTCGGTGACACGTTCAGCCGGTATTTCCCCGAGCTGGACGGGCTGCCGCCGATCGCCGATCCGGTCTTCTGCGACGTCATCGACTGGCACATCCACTCCGACTCCGCCCGGGTCCGCGTGGCCGGCGCGGACGGCTCCTCAGTCATCGCGGCGTTGACCAAGCCGCTGGAGTCACGCCCGGGCCATGTCGAGGGCTGGAAGCTCGGCGACACGGCGTGGACGCTGACGAACCTGCTCACGTTCTGCGCCGATGCCACCCTCGAAGTGGATGGCGCACGCGTCCTCGCCCGGCCCGAGATCACCGGTGGCGGCGAAGCCCCGTTGTCGTCGGCGTTCATCGCCACCCACGAGACCTGGACCCGCCACCCCGGCCCTCGCGACTCCGAATGATCATGTTCACTTGCCAATTCCCTGCCACACCACCCGTACTCGCATGGTGATGCAGCACAAGTCCTCGTGGTGCACGCGCATCGCCCCGCAGGAGCCGCGCACACCCCACGCGGGCCCACCGGTCGCGTCGGGCAACGGTCAACTTTCAGCGATGCGCTTGATCTGGTCGAGCCGCTCGTCCCACCGGGCCGCCAGCTCGCTCATCCTGGCCGCGGTCGCCTGGAGCCGCTCGGGCCGCGCGCGGTACAGCACTTCGCGTCCGGAACGACGGGCTGTCACGAGACCAGCATCGTCCAGGACGTTGAGGTGTTTGAGCACCGCCTGCCGGCTCACCGGCACGACCACGGCGAGTGCGCTGGCGCTGGCCTCTCCCCGGCCCACCAGCTCATCGAGCAACTGGCGTCGCATGGGATCGGCCAGTGCCGCGAACACGCCATCGAGATCGTCGATGCTCATGCATGCACGGATTCACTGTACGTGCGCAGCTCGTCGAGCTTGAGCCGCCAGCCCTCGGTGTTCTCGCCCAAGTGTTTCTCCTGCTGGTCGGGCGCGACCGCGAGACCGGCGAACCCCGTCTCGACAACGCGCAAGCGGGTGCCGCCGTCCTGCGGTGTCAAGGTGAACTCGACGAGGGTGGAGTTGTCGTCCGTGGGTTCGTCCCCGCCAAACGTCACCCACCGGAAGGCGAACGTCGAATACGCCTCGACGGTTTCGACGCGCCCGTGAGCGGTGCCGTGGTCCTTCCAATGCAGCACCAGCCGGCCACCGGGGCGCAGGTCGATCTCCGCGCCGGCATCGCCGAGCCACGCGCCCAGATGTTCGGCTCGCGTCACGACCTCCCATACCCGCTGCGGCGGCGCCGCGATGGCGATCTCACGTTCGATCCGATCAGTCACCATGGAACTCTCCTTGACCGTAGAAGCCTCACCTTGCGCAACCCAACTGTTGCACTATGACCGCCCGTAGCGCAACCCCCCGGTTGCACAATGTCCTGATGGGAGTCGCCCCATGACCGCCGTACTGATCACCGTCGACGAGCTACGTGACCGCCTCGCCGCGGGGCAGCGCACCGTGCTCCTCGATGTCCGCTGGCAGCTGGGCGACCCCCATGGCCGCGATCACTACCTGCGCGAACACCTGCCCGGCGCCGTCTACGTCGATCTGGAGACCGAGCTCGCTGCCCCACCGTCACCGGCGGCCGGCCGGCACCCGCTGCCCGAACTCGCCGACCTTCAGGCCGCGGCTCGTCGCTGGGGCGTGCGCTCCGGCGACACCTGCGTGGCCTACGACGACGTCGGCGGCACGTCGGCCGCGCGCGCCTGGTGGCTGCTGCGGTGGGCCGGCGTCGAGGACGTCCGCATTCTCGACGGCGGCCTGGCCGCGTGGCGTGTTGCCGGCGCCCCGCTGGCCGATGGCGACGTCGTCGCCGAGCCGGGCGACGTGCAACTCCACCCCGGCGGCATGCCGGCGATCGAGGCCGACGACGTCGACGGCGTCGCGGCCCGCGGTGTGTTGCTCGACGCCCGCGCCGGTGAGCGCTACCGCGGCGAGGTGGAGCCCGTCGACCCCCGGGCCGGACACATCCCCGGCGCACTCAGCGCGCCGACCACCGACAACCTCGGCCCGGACGGCCGATTCCTCGACGCCGAGCGGCTCCGCGAACGCTTCGCCGACTTGACGGTGGACGGCACCCGCCCGGTGGCCGTGTACTGCGGCTCCGGGGTGACGGCCGCGCATGAGATCGCCGCGCTCGCCGTCGCAGGCATCGACGCCGCCCTGTATCCCGGGTCGTGGTCGCAATGGAGCAACGATCCCCACCGGCCGGCCGTGACGAGCGCACAACCGCACTGATCAGCGTCACGAACTGCGGTCCAGCGCGGCCTCGATCGCGGGCAGGCGATCCCGCAGCCGCTCCAGCCGCTGCCTGGTCCGCCCCGGCTCACCGATCCGCCGCAGATTGAGCAGGCCCGGGTCGCCGCGACGCTGGCCGGCTTCGATGTTGTCGGCCGCCTGACCCATCCGGCGCTGCACGTGCACCAGAAGCTCACGTGGCGAGATGGCGCCGTAGGTTCGGGCCATCAGGCGCAACCGTTGCACAACGTCATGGAGGGGCAGGTCGACGTGCAGCGGCAACGACTTCCACGCCATGAACGCCAGATCGTCGATCGGCACGCCGGGGCCGGCCATGTCCCAGTCGATGACGCCCACGACGCGGTCGCCGTCGACGATCCAGTTGTAGGCGCCTGGATCGTTGTGGCACACGATCTCGTGCTCCGCCAGTGCCCGCGGGCCGTGGCGCCAGCGGCGCACGCCGCTCGGGCGGAAAGTCGCAGCCGCATCGTGGAATCGGCGCAGCCAAGCCACCGCGCTGGTGAGCAGGGCATCGCCGACGAACTCGGAATCGGCCGCGATGCTCCGGCCCGGGATGTAGGTCAGCATCTCGCGGCCCTGGTCGTCGACGCCGAGGACGCGCGGGATGGAGTCGAGACCCACCCGGTGCAGATGGTCGAGCAACGCGTGCACGGCAGGCGTCCATGGACCGGTCGGGCGGAGCACGACGTCGCCGACGAGCTTGGCCCCGCCGACGTTGCCGCCCGGCAGAGCGACTTCGACGGGTTCCACGTCCTCGTTCACCGGGCCCGATACTGCCACAGCGCGAGCGTCTCGAGCAGCGCGGAGATCATCTGGGTTGCACGCCTGGTCCGGCGACTCGATCCGCGCCCGGCTGACGTGGCACACTGGGCACCGCCGGGAGGGCTGCCGGAGTGGCCGAACGGGGAACTCTTGAAAAGTTCTAGGGCGGGGCCCTCTCCGTCCTCATGGGTTCGAATCCCATGCCCTCCGCTTTTGCGTCCGCCGTGGGTACGGCGCCCTCGCGGGCTACACCGATTTCGCTGACTTGCCGTCATGATCGCGTGTCATCAGGCATCCTGGAAGTGATCGGCGTCATCGCCGCCCGGTGCGGCCCTCGGGCCGGTAGCGACAAGGAGCATGATGAGCGCGCAGGTAGCCATCGTCTGCGATCACTGTGGTGACCTCGGAAACGTCGGCTCGACCCCGCAGGACGCTCGCGCTGTGCTCACCGGATGGCGCCGTCGGCACGGCATGGACCTGTGCCCGCTGTGCCGGTTCATCGCCGACAGCCGAGCCAGGATGGCGACCGCCGCCGGTGACGCGCACTGACCTGGGCGGTGTCACACTGGTCAGGTGACTCGTACGGTTTACGGCCCGCCGGTCGGACTGGCTGTCCGCGGCGTCGGGGTCGGCGCCATCGGCCTGGGTCTGCTCACCATCGTCGCGAGCCTGGTCTTCGCGGCCGACCTGCCTTCGTGGTTGCGCGTCGTGGCGATGGTCGTCTTCGCCGTGGCGGCGGTGCTCTTCGCCGTGGTGCTCGTGGTGGGAGTCCTTCGCGTGTTCGGCCGGGGCACGCGGCTGGTGCTCGACGATGACGGATTCGTCAACACCACCGGTTTCCGACTCGGCGTGCGCCGCGGTGCCTGGCGCGACGTCCGCAAGGTGCAGACCGACGGCTCCTACGTCTCGATCGACCTCGCCGGTGGCCGCCAGAGCCTGATCCGGACGACCGTGCTCGACGTCGAGCCGCGGACGCTCGCGCGTGAGCTTCGATCGCGGCTCAACGACGATCGCGGTTACCGGCCGCTGACGCCTCCCTAGTTGACGGCCGGTACACACTGGGGGTGATGCACCGCTTTCTCCCCCTCGTCGCAATCGTCACCGTCGCCCTGATCACCGCCTGTTCGGGCACCCCGGAGCCCGAATCGCAGCAGGCGC